>Ga0102929_1002749_pt1 | contig 10454 bp, 7 predicted proteins | sample SalPonR1_B_D2_MG_FD_78510 | JGI IMG/M metagenome (GOLD analysis project Ga0102929, IMG submission 78510) | Salt pond soil microbial communities from South San Francisco under conditions of wetland restoration - Salt Pond MetaG R1_B_D2_MG | ecosystem: Environmental > Aquatic > Marine > Intertidal... | reverse complement strand
TCCTACAAGGTTTCGGGCGGTCTGCACGGTGTGGGCGTTTCCGTGGTCAACGCGCTGAGTGAATGGCTCGAACTGCGGATCGGGCGCAACGGCAAGGAGCATGTCGCCCGGTTCGAAAAAGGGGAGACCGTCAAGCACCTAGAGGTTGTGGGCGACGCCAACGGCAAGAAGGGCACCGAGGTGCGATTTCTTGCGTCGACCGAGACATTTTCGAACCTTGACTTCAACTACGAAACGCTTGAGCGGCGACTGAGAGAGCTGGCGTTTCTCAATTCCGGCGTGCGTATCCTTCTGCGCGATGAGCGCCCCGAAGAGCCGCTTGAGACCGAGTTGCACTATGAGGGCGGGGTCAAGGAGTTCGTCAAGTATCTTGATCGCCACAAGAGCGCGATGATCGACGAGCCGATCTTTATCACCGGAGAGCGCGACGACATCGGCGTCGAGGTCGCGATGTGGTGGAACGACAGCTATCACGAGACGGTGCTGCCCTTTACCAACAACATCCCACAGCGCGACGGGGGGGCCCATATGGCTGGCTTCCGTGGTGCGCTCACCCGGACGATCAACGCCTATGCCCAGTCGAGCGGCATCGCGAAGCGCGAAAAGATCAACTTTACCGGGGACGACGCGCGCGAAGGGCTGACTTGTGTTCTATCGGTCAAGGTGCCCGATCCCAAGTTCAGCTCTCAGACCAAGGACAAGCTTGTAAGCTCCGAGGTGCGCCCCGCGGTCGAGGGCCTGATGAACGAGAAGCTTGCCGAGTGGTTCGAGGAGAACCCCAACGAAGCCAAGCAGATCGTGGGCAAGATCATCGAGGCGGCACTGGCACGCGAAGCGGCCCGCAAAGCGCGCGAGTTGACCCGTCGCAAGTCTGCGATGGATGTCAATTTCCTTGCTGGCAAGCTCAAGGACTGTTCGTCCAAAGACCCGTCCAAGACCGAGCTTTTCATCGTCGAGGGCGACAGCGCCGGCGGCAGTGCGCAAACCGGACGTGACCGGGGCACGCAGGCCATTTTGCCGCTCAAGGGCAAAATCCTGAACGTGGAACGCGCAAGATTCGACAGAATGCTCGGCAGTCAGGAAATCGGCAATCTGGTGATGGCGCTTGGCACGGGGATCGGTCGGGACGAATTCGACATCTCCAAGCTGCGCTATCACAAGATCGTTCTGATGACAGATGCCGATGTGGACGGGGCGCATATTCGAACATTGCTTTTGACGTTCTTCTATCGGCAGATGCCGGAACTGATCGAAGGGGGCTATCTCTATATCGCACAGCCGCCGCTCTTCAAGGTGAGCCGGGGCAAGTCGGAGGTCTATCTCAAGGATCAGCCATCGCTTGAGGACTATCTCATCGCGCAAGGGACCGAGGATGCGGTCCTGCGGCTTGGGTCCGGCGAAGAGATCATCGGGCGCGATCTGGTTCGGGTTGTCGAAGAGGCCCGGCAAGCCAAGAGGATCATCGAAGCGTTCCCGACGCATTATCCCCGCAACATCGTTGAACAGGCCGCAATCGCGTGCGCCTTCATGACGGGCCGCGCGGATAGCGATCTTCAGGGCGTGGCGGATGCGGTGGCCAAACGTCTGGACCTGATTGCCTTTGAATACGAACGCGGCTGGTCTGGGCGGATCACGCAGGATCACGGCATCCGTTTGACGCGTATGCTGCGCGGGGTCGAGGAGGTGCGAACCCTTGACGGCCCTATCCTGCGGGGCGGTGAGGCGCGGCGCATCGGACAGCTGACCGAGGCGCTTGGGGATGTCTATGCTCTTCCTGCCACATTGATGCGCAAGGATCGCGGGCAGGCGATTTATGGACCGCTCGACCTTCTGGATGCGATCCTGAAAGAGGGTGAAAAGGGGCTCGCGCTGCAACGCTACAAGGGGCTGGGCGAAATGAACCCGAATCAGCTTTGGGAAACCACGCTTGATCCCGATGCACGCACGCTTTTGCAGGTGCGCGTGGATGACGTGGCCGAGGCCGATGACCTCTTTACCAAGTTGATGGGTGACGTCGTTGAACCGCGCCGCGACTTTATTCAGCAAAATGCGCTGAACGTCGAAAACCTCGATTTCTAAGGGGGTCGGTGCGAACTGACCCTCCTTTTCCAGACCGTTTGAAAAGTTGCGTCCTGAAAGTCGCTCAGAGTGGTTGACTTGGGTTCGAGAACTCCCTAGCTATGCGCCGTTAGCACTCGGGCGATCTGAGTGATAACGGCCCGCTTGACGGGCCATAGGGAGTAACTTTGAGCCTAAGGAGCCTCGAAGATGGCATTTAAACCGCTACATGACCGCGTACTCGTACGCCGCGTTGAAAGCGAAGAGAAAACTTCTGGTGGACTGATCATACCCGACAGCGCCAAGGAAAAACCGAGCGAAGGCGAAGTTGTCGCCTGTGGCGACGGCGCCCGCAAAGATAACGGCGAGCGGATCGAGATGGCTGTGAAAGCCGGTGATCGTGTTCTGTTCGGCAAATGGTCGGGCACCGAGATCACGATCGACGGCGAAGAGCTTCTGATCATGAAAGAGAGCGACATCCTGGGCGTTCAAGCCTGATGACTCTCTGATGGGTGCGCTGCAACAGCGCATCAGATGAAACGTTAATTCAAAGGAAATCGAGATATGGCTGCAAAAGACGTCAAATTCGATACCGATGCCCGCAACAAGATGTTGAAGGGCGTGAACATCCTGGCCGACGCGGTCAAGGTGACGCTTGGCCCGAAAGGCCGTAATGTCGTTCTGGACAAATCCTTCGGTTCTCCGCGCATCACCAAAGACGGTGTGTCGGTTGCCAAGGAAATCGAACTGGAAGACAAGTTCGAGAACATGGGCGCGCAAATGGTGAAAGAAGTCGCCAGCCGCACCAATGACGAAGCAGGCGACGGCACCACCACCGCGACGGTTCTGGCTCAGGCCATCGTCAAGGAAGGTATGAAATCGGTTGCCGCCGGCATGAACCCGATGGACCTCAAGCGCGGCATCGACATGGCCACTACCAAAGTCGTCGAGGCGATCAGGGCCGCAGCGCGCGACGTGAGCGATAGCGCCGAAGTGGCACAGGTCGGCACAGTTTCGGCCAACGGCGAAGAAAGCATCGGCAAGATGATCGCGGACGCGATGCAGAAGGTCGGCAACGAGGGTGTCATCACCGTCGAAGAAAACAAGGGCACCGAGACCGAAACCGATGTCGTCGAAGGCATGCAGTTCGATCGCGGCTACCTGTCGCCCTACTTTGTCACCAATTCCGACAAAATGATCGCCGATCTGGACGACTGCCTGATCCTGCTTCACGAGAAGAAACTCTCGTCGCTGCAGCCGATGGTTCCGCTGCTTGAGCAAGTGATCCAGTCGCAAAAACCGCTGCTGATCATTGCCGAGGACGTCGAAGGCGAAGCACTGGCCACTCTCGTGGTCAACAAGCTGCGCGGCGGCCTGAAAATCGCGGCTGTCAAGGCACCCGGCTTCGGCGATCGCCGCAAGGCCATGCTGCAAGACATCGCGATTCTCACGGGCGGTCAGGTCATCTCCGAAGACCTTGGCATGAAGCTTGAGTCGGTCACCATGGACATGCTCGGGTCGGCCAAGAAGGTTTCGATCACCAAGGATGAGACCACCATTGTCGAAGGTGCCGGTGAGAAAGCCGAAATCGAAGCGCGGGTGACTCAGATCCGTAACCAGATCGAGGAAACCACGAGCGATTACGACCGTGAGAAGCTGCAAGAGCGCGTGGCCAAGCTGGCCGGTGGTGTTGCTGTCATCCGCGTCGGCGGCATGTCCGAGGTCGAAGTGAAAGAGCGTAAGGACCGCGTCGATGACGCGCTGAACGCCACTCGCGCAGCCGTGCAGGAAGGGATCGTCGTCGGTGGCGGTGTTGCCCTCGTGCAGGCCGCGAAAAGCCTTGATGGTCTCACAGGTCAGAACAACGACCAGAACGTTGGCATCTCGATCGTTCGCAAGGCGCTCGAAGCGCCGCTGCGTCAGATCGCGGAGAACGCTGGCGTTGACGGATCGGTTGTCGCGGGCAAGATCCGCGAAAGCGAAGACCTCAAGTTCGGCTTCAACGCTCAGACCGAAGAATATGGCGACATGTTCAAATTCGGCGTGATCGACCCGGCGAAAGTCGTGCGTCACGCGCTGCAAGATGCCTCGTCTGTTGCTGCTCTGCTGATCACGACCGAAGCGATGGTCGCTGACAAGCCGCAGAAAGAAGGCGCCGGTGGCGGCGGCGGCGGCATGCCCGACATGGGCGGCATGGGCGGCATGATGTAAGCTCGATTTCGCCTTGGCGAAACCGAACTGAAAAAATCAAGGGTCGCCTTCGGGCGGCCCTTTTGCTTTGCGCGTCGCGCTGGTTGTCCGCCTTTTGGGTTGGGTATTCGTGACCTGACCGACGCCACTCGGCATCGCCTTTCTGGACAAAGCCGCGTGCCTGTGACAAAGCCGCCGCAACACTGGAGCATCTGTCATGACCGTAACCCGTTTCGCCCCGTCGCCCACCGGCTATATCCATGTGGGCAACTTGCGCACCGCCTTGATGAATTTTCTCATCGCCCGGAAAGAGGGTGGAACCTTCATTCTGCGGATCGACGATACCGATCCCGAGCGGTCGAAAGAAGAATATGTCGATGCCATCAAGCAGGATCTGGAATGGCTTGGCCTGACTTGGGACAGGGTTGAGCGGCAATCGGCACGGCTTGATCGCTATGCGGCCGCGGCGGACGAGCTTCGTGATATGGGCCGCTTCTACGAGGCGTTCGAAACGCCAACCGAACTGGATCTCAAGCGCAAGAAGCAGCTCAACATGGGCAAGCCGCCGGTCTATGATCGCGCGGCCCTGAGCCTGAGCGAAGCCGAGCAGGAGGCCCTACGGGCCGAGCGGGGCGCAGGCGTCTGGCGGTTCAAACTCAACCAGGAACGGATCGAGTGGACGGACGGGATTCTGGGTGATGTCTCCATAGATGCCGCGAGCGTCAGTGACCCGGTTCTTATACGTGGCGACGGGCAGGTGCTTTATACGCTCGCCTCAGTCGTTGACGATACCGAGATGGGCGTGACCCATGTCGTGCGCGGCTCGGACCACGTGACAAACACGGCAACGCAGATTCAGATCATCGAGGCGCTTGGCGGCAATGTCCCCCGCTTTGCGCATCATTCCCTTTTAACCGGGCCACAGGGCGAGTCGCTCTCGAAACGGCTGGGCACGCTCAGCTTGCGTGACCTGCGCGCCGCCGGGGTCGAGCCGATGGCCCTTCTGAGCCTGATGGCGCGACTGGGGTCGGCCGATCCCATCGAACTGCGCAGCGATATGGAACAACTCATCGAAGGGTTCGACATTGAGCGCTTCGGCGCGGCGCCAACGAAGTTCGACAGCAACGATCTCTATCCCCTGACGGCGAGGCACCTGCAATCGCTGCCGTTCGAAGCGGTCGAGGAGCATGTTCGCGCAACTGGTGTGCCCGCCGATCTTGGCCCGCTTTTCTGGGAGGTCACACGCGAGAATATCACGACGCTGCGCGACCTTGAGGCGTGGTGGCTTATGTGCCGCGATGGCGCGGAACCCGTGATCGAGGACGAGGATCGCGAGTTCGTGGCAGAAGCGATGGCACTGCTTCCCGAGGGGCCGTATGACAGGGACAGCTGGGGCAGTTGGACCACGGCGGTAAAAGACGCCACAGGCCGCAAGGGCCGCGGGCTTTTTATGCCTTTGCGTAAGGCACTTACCGGGCAGGCACACGGGCCGGATATGAGCAAGCTTCTGCCGCTTCTGCAAAATATCCGCGCAAAAGGCTAAACCGCCCCGGCGCGCTATGCGCCGGAGCGCCTCACAAGAACGTTCCGCGACCTGCTCAGGGCAATCTGGACAGGGTCACGCCAAGGTCGCGGAGATGCTGATCGACCAATGCCACCTCATCACGGCTGACTGTCTGATGCCGTGGATAACGGGGTGCGGGCCGGTCGTCGATGATCGGTGCATCCCAACCATCGGTCGTTTCGAAAAAGCGTGTGACCCCGGCCTCACCGTATTCGTTGAAATAGCCCTGCACGACCACGTCGATATAGCTTAGCAGAACCGGCCCCTTGGCCTCAGGCGTCTGCCGTAGGCTATCGGGCACCGAGTAAACCGCGATGTCGGGTGCATGTTTCAGAGCGTGCGCGACCTGATGTGATGCCGGCACGCGGTCATAGGCGCCTTCGCGTTCATCCAGCGCGGCCCAGTCATCGGCGGGCACTGCGGCAATCAATCCGTCGATCACGCTTGTTTCATCGGCGACAACCGTAAGGTAGGCCACGTCGCGCAACGACGTATGCCGCCAGACCCGACGCCAGCCACGAAGCTGAGCGCGATGGGCATCGCTGAAATGGTGTGTCTTTCGGTTCACGAGGCTGCCATACCCAAAGAAATAGGCGTGATGGGTCTGCATGGTCGGTGGTTTCCCTTGATCTGCGTCAATGTTGCCTTTGAGTAATGGCGGCATGATGCGCCAAGTGCAACCGAGAGGCCGATGGCGCATGCGTATTACGAAGCGGAGCAATATCGCGATGCGCATCCTGATGTTTTGCGCTGTGCGGGACGACCATGACAGGCTCGTCACCCGCGCAGAGGTGGCGTCGCGCTGCGAGGTATCGCCAAGCCATCTTGCCCAGATTATCAACCGTTTGGCCCAACTTGGGTATCTGGAAACCCAACGGGGCCGGGGCGGCGGGATATGTCTGGGAATGGCACCGCGTGACATCGTGATCGGCGATGTGTTCCGGGCGCTTGAGCCGATGTTTCCCGATACCGGTTGCTTTGCTGATTCCGACGACACGTGTCCTTTGCATGATGCCTGCCGCCTTCGTCCGGCCCTGCGCGCCGCCGCAGATGCCTTTTATGGGCATCTGGATCAGATCACGCTTGATCGGTTGGTTTGCGACAATGACGCATTGGCGGGTCTCTTTGGATTGCCACGATGCACAGCCCGGTCGGGCAACCGTACTGCCGTGCCCGCCTAACGCGTTTGCGTTTTGCGCGGACCGCTACGGGGATCACCCCCTTGAGGATGTTGCTCACACACAATTTTCTTGTCGCGACTCATCTCGTATACTAGAGCATACATATATCGGAACGGGAGAACCGGCAGGCGCCGGTGCCGAAGGAGCAACCGCCCCGGAAACTCTCAGGCCCAAAGGACCGCTTCGATACGACAGGACTCTGGAGAAACCTCACCAAAGGCGAGGGGCCGAAGGGATAGCGATCTCAGGCAAAAGGACAGAGGGGGCATCGTGGCGGTTTCCGATAAGGAAAGCGCGGAAACGGTGCCGTATCGATCCCGGATCGCCACGGCCACATGCTGGGAGGCCGCAATGAGCGATCTGCACACGACACCCCTCAATGCGCTGCACCGCGAATTAGGCGCCAAGATGGTGCCCTTTGCGGGATATGACATGCCTGTCCAATTCAAGCCCGGCGTGATGAAGGAACATCTGCATTGCCGGGCCGAGGCTGGGCTTTTCGATGTCAGCCATATGGGGCAGGTGATCGTGCGGCATGAGGGGGGCTTTGCTGCCGCTGCGCGCGCGATGGAGGCGCTGGTGCCGGTCAACGTGCTGGGGCTGGGAGAGATGCGGCAACGCTACGCCTTTTTTACCAATGAAAACGGCGGGATCATGGACGATCTGATGATCGCCAATCGCGGCGATCACCTGTTCATCGTGGTCAACGCGGCCTGCAAGGAACAGGACATCGCCCACATGCGCGCGAACCTCGCGGGCTGTGAGGTCGAAGAGATCACCAACCGCGCGCTTCTTGCGGTGCAGGGGCCCAAGGCCGAGTACGTGCTTGAGACGCTGGTGCCGGGTGTGGCCGCGATGCGGTTCATGGATGTCGACATCACGTCGTCCGACTGGGGCGAACTCTGGATCTCGCGCTCGGGCTATACCGGTGAGGACGGCTATGAGATTTCTGTTCCCGCCGAGCATGCACGCGCACTGGCCGAGGCGCTGTTGGCGCATGACGCGGTCGCGCCTATCGGGCTAGGCGCGCGCGACAGTTTGCGGCTCGAGGCGGGACTTTGCCTTTACGGGCATGACATTGATACGACGACAAGCCCGGTCGAGGCACGCCTCACATGGGCCATTCAGAAAGTGCGCCGTAACGGCGGAGATCGCGAGGGCGGTTTTCCGGGTGCCAGGCGTATTCTGACGGAAATGCAGGACGGTGCCAACCGTGCCCGAGTCGGGTTGCGCCCCGAAGGACGCGCGCCGATGCGCGAAGGCACCGAGCTTTTTGCCGAGACCGAGGGCGGTGCGCCCATCGGTCGCGTCACGTCAGGCGCGTTTGGTCCGACGATCGAGGCACCTATGTCCATGGGCTATGTGCCCACCAACCTGAGTGAGCCCGGAACCCGCCTTTTTGGCGAGGTGCGCGGCAAGCGGCAGCCGGTCGTGGTGACAGAGTTGCCGTTCACACCTGCCAATTTCAAACGCTGACCATCAAGGGAGACAGACCAATGAAATACACCGAGGAACACGAGTGGCTGCGCGAAGAAGACGGGTTTATCGTCGTTGGCATCACCGAACACGCGGCAGAGCAACTTGGGGATGTTGTGTTCCTGGAACTGCCCGACGAAGGCAAAGAAGTCAGCAAGGATGACGAGGTCGTGGTGATCGAAAGCGTCAAAGCCGCTTCTGACATCCTTGCCCCGATCGACGGTGAGATCGTCGAGGTCAACGAGGCGCTGGCTGATGACCCAGGCAAGGTGAACGAAGACCCCTTGGGTGATGCGTGGTTTTTCAAAATGAAAGCCGCGGACCCGTCTCAGATGGACGATATGATGGACGAAGCCGGATACAAGAAATTTGTTGGCTGAGTGCGTGCCTTTCCGGTATGCGCCAGAGTTTTTGGCCTCCGGCGGGGATATTTTGAGCAAGAAGAAAGCCGGAAGGGCGGCGGACCGCCCCCTTCTGCCCGATGAGAACGGAGACAGATATGGCCTTCACGCCGACGAACTATCTTCCCTATGATTTTGCCAATCGCCGCCATATCGGGCCCTCGCCCGAAGAAATGGACGACATGCTGGATGTTGTCGGGGCGAAGGATATCGACGACCTGATTGACCAGACTGTGCCAAAATCCATCCGTCAGGCCGAACCTCTGAACTTCGGCAAGCCGAAATCCGAGCGTGAGCTGATGCATTTCATGCGCATGACCGCGTCAAAGAACAAAGTCTTGGTCAGCATGATCGGGCAGGGGTATCACGGCACGGTCACCCCGCCCGCGATTCAGCGCAACATTCTGGAAAATCCGGCGTGGTACACCGCCTATACGCCCTATCAACCCGAGATCAGCCAAGGCCGGCTTGAGGCGCTTCTGAACTTTCAGACCATGATTTCCGATCTGACGGGGCTCGAGATCGCGAACGCCTCGCTGCTGGATGAGGCCACTGCCTGTGCTGAGGCGATGGTCATGGCGCAGCGCGTGTCCAAATCCAAGGCAATGGGGTTCTTCGTCGACCGTGATTGCCATCCGCAGAACATTGCCGTGATGCAGACCCGCGCCGAGCCGCTGGGCATCGAGATTATCGTCGGTAACCCTGACAAGATGAATCCCGACGAGGTTTTCGGCGCGATTTTCCAGTATCCCGGCACATATGGTCACGTCCGCGATTTCACCGACCATATCGCCAAGCTGCATGACGCGAAGGCCATCGGCATCATGTCTGCAGACCCGCTCGCGTTGACCCTGCTCAAGGAACCGGGCCAGATAGGAGCCGATATCGCCGTGGGCTCGACTCAGCGTTTCGGCGTGCCCATGGGATATGGCGGGCCGCATGCGGCTTACATGGCGTGCAAGGATGCCTATAAACGGTCTATGCCCGGCCGGATAATAGGTGTCAGCATAGACGCCCATGGCAACCGGGCCTACCGGCTCAGCCTTCAGACACGCGAACAGCACATACGCCGCGAAAAGGCGATGTCGAACGTGTGCACCGCACAGGCGCTGCTGGCGGTGATGGCGTCGATGTATGCGGTCTTTCACGGACCAAAGGGCCTCAAGGCGATTGCCCAGCGTATCCACCGCAAGACCGTCCGTCTTGTTAAGGGGCTGGAGGAAGCAGGCTTCAAGGTGGACCCCAAGGTGTTTTTCGACACCATCACCGTGGATGTCGGGCCGCTTCAATCCGCCGTGTTGAAATCCGCCGTGGATGAGGGGATCAACCTGCGTCGCGTGGGCGAAAGCCGGGTGGGCATCACCCTTGACGAGGCCACACGCCCGAAGAACATCGAAAGCGTCTGGCGCGCCTTTGGGATCACCCGGAAGGACGATAGTTTCCCGGATGAGTACCGGGTGCCGGAAGACCTGCACCGCACAACCGAGTATCTGACGCATCCGATTTTTCATATGAACCGGGCGGAAACCGAGATGATGCGCTACATGCGTCGCCTCGCGGATCGTGACCTCGCGCTGGACCGCG
>Ga0102929_1002746_pt1 | contig 10455 bp, 8 predicted proteins | sample SalPonR1_B_D2_MG_FD_78510 | JGI IMG/M metagenome (GOLD analysis project Ga0102929, IMG submission 78510) | Salt pond soil microbial communities from South San Francisco under conditions of wetland restoration - Salt Pond MetaG R1_B_D2_MG | ecosystem: Environmental > Aquatic > Marine > Intertidal... | reverse complement strand
CGTGATCTTCCGGTTATCGGGCTCAAGGGTCACGTGCTTGTTTCGACCGAACCTGCCGACCGTATCGCGGCGCTTCAGGCCGCAGTCGTCGCGGCGTTGTTTCTGGCCTTCGGGGCGATCATTTATCTGTCGTCCGAGCGGCGCCGCGCCCTTGCGCAAGCCAATGCCGGACTTGAGATGCGCGTGGCGGACCGCACCGAGGCGCTGGCGCGTGCCAATGAAAACCTACGCCACGAAGTCATCGAACGTCAGGACGCCGAAGCCGCTTTGCGCCGGGCGCAGGCCGATCTTGTTCAGGCGGGCAAGCTGACGGCGCTTGGTCAGATGTCGGCGGGTATCAGTCACGAACTCAATCAGCCACTGATGGCCATCCGGTCCTTTTCCGAGAACGCGGGCACGTTTCTGGACAAGAACCGCCCCGCCGACGCGCGGGCCAATTTGCACCGGATTTCGGATCTCGCACATCGCATGGCGCGGATCATCAAGAACCTGCGCGCTTTCGCACGGCAGGAAACCGAACCGGTCAGCGACATCGACATCGTGGCCGTGGTCGATACGACGCTGGATTTGCTCGAACCCAGATTTCTTGAGACCGGAGCCAGCTTGCGCTGGTCTGCGCCGCCCCCGGTCCGCGTGTCGGGCGGCGAAGTCAGGTTGCAACAGGTGGTCACGAACCTTGTGTCGAACGCGCTTGACGCGATGGCGGCTCAGGACGGTGCGCGCGAGGTTGAGATCACGGTGTCACAGCACGGCACTGATGTCTGGCTGCGGGTGTCGGATACCGGTCCCGGGCTTGATGATCCCGACAAGATATTCGACCCCTTCTACACCACGAAAACGGTTGGCACATCCGAAGATGGGATGGGCCTTGGCCTTTCCATTTCTTACGGGTTGGTTCAAAGTTTCGGGGGTGAGATCAAGGGGCAGAACCGCGACGGTGCAGGCGCCGTCTTCACGGTCAAACTCAGGGCGGCACAGATAGAGGAAGCCGTGGCATGACAACGCGTGTTCTGTTGGTCGATGACGATCGCGCCGTGCGCGAGGCCTTGGCACAGACCCTGATGCTGGCGGATTGCGATGTCCTGACCGCGGGAAGCTTTATCGAAGCCAAGGATCATATCACCCGCGATTTTGACGGTGTCGTGCTCTCTGACATCAGGATGCCGGGCAAAGACGGTTTCGCGCTTTTGGCCCATGTGCATGCGGTGGATACAGACCTGCCGGTGATCCTGTTGACCGGCGAAGGGGACATCCCCATGGCTGTCAGGGGCATGAGCGGAGGAGCGTTCGCGTTTCTTGAAAAGCCATGTGACCCTGATGACCTGATTGAAACGCTGCGCAAGGCACAGCGCACCCGTGCGGTTGTGCTTGAAAATCGTGCGCTGAAATCGGCGTTGGAACGTGGGGATGCGGCCTCGCGTATGTTGTTTGGCCGGTCCGAACTTGCCGAAGCTCTGCGCGCACGCGTGCGTTCTGTGGCCCGAAGCGGTGCGGATGTTCTGATTTCGGGTGCGCCCGGATCGGGTAATGCGAAGGTGGCGGAGGTGATACATCTTCTTGCCGCAGGATCGGTGGCACCCTTTGAAAAGACGCCAGCGGATGGGCTCTCGCCGGGGGGCTTGATGCGTTTACTGGAAAGCGCGCAAGGCGGCACGCTCTATCTTGACGAGGTGACGCAACTCCCCGCTGATACGCAATTTGCACTGCTCGACCGTCTGGAAGAAGAGGCCGGCGCCAAAGACATCCGCGTTGTGGCGGGCACCTATCGCGAGATTGATGCCGAAATGCGCGCAGGCCGGTTCAATTCCGATCTTTTCTACCGGCTTGATGTGATGCGCGTGCGCATTCCCACGCTCAAGGAACGGCCCGAAGACATCCCGATCCTGTTCCGCCACTATCTGCGCATCGCGTGCGAACAGGCAAACCTGCCCGAGCCTGAGGTGCCCGCCGAAACGCTGAGTCGGCTGATGGCGCAGGACTGGCCCGGCAATGCGCGTTCGCTGATGAATGCCGCGATGCGGTATGCGCTCGGGCTCTCGGAAAGTCCTGAGGTGGCCGATATGGGGCTGGCCCAACAGATGGCGGCGGTCGAGCGGTCAATCCTCATCGCGGCCCTTCAGGAATGTGCGGGAAACGCGACGGAGGCCGCTCAATCGCTGAAACTTCCGCGCAAGACATTTTACGACAAGTTGGCACGACACGAGATCCGGGCCGAGGATTTTCGCGTCTGAGACGCACGGCATGAGGTCATGGCGTGGGCAGACCGCGTAAAGAATGTGCGGGTTTTCGCACATATCGCGCTGAGGGGCGTGCGGATTTCCGCACATGGTGCAGCCCTTGGTTGCTACCTACATGATCTAACTAACCAGTTATAAAGGATTATTAACACCTCACCCGGATGTGATCTTTTCTCTTGTCAGGTGGGAGCGGTGGCGCTCTTCTGCGCGGTGATCGCAATGTCAGGCGATGTGAAATCACTGACCTGATCGAAACCGGGAGGATGAAGATCATGAAATTCAAGACAACACTGGCTGCGGCGCTTGCCGTCGGGATGACCGCGACAGGGGCCCACGCGGCAGACGCATGTGACGATGGCGAAGTCGTCATCAAGTTCAGCCACGTCACAAACACCGACAAGCACCCCAAGGGCATCGCTGCATCGCTTCTGGAAAAGCGGGTCAATGAGGAAATGGACGGCAAGGCCTGTATGGAGGTGTTCCCCAACTCCACTCTCTATGACGATAACAAGGTGCTTGAGGCACTGTTGCAGGGCGACGTTCAGCTTGCCGCGCCGTCACTGTCCAAGTTCGAGGCGTTCACCAAGAAATATCGCATCTTCGATCTGCCCTTCATGTTCAAGAACATCGACGCGGTCGATGCCTTTCAAGCATCCGAGACAGGGCAGGCTCTCAAGGACAGCATGCAGCGCCGTGGCCTTCAGGGGTTGGCCTTCTGGCATAACGGCATGAAGCAGATGTCGGCGAACAAGCCACTTGTCGAACCATCGGATGCCGAAGGTCTTCGGTTCCGGGTTCAGTCGTCGGATGTTCTCGTCGCGCAGATGGAAGCGATCGGTGGCAGCCCGCAGAAAATGGCCTTCTCCGAGGTCTACGGCGCCTTGCAACAGGGTGTGGTCGATGGTCAGGAAAACACCTGGTCCAACATCTACGGCAAGAAATTCTTCGAGGTGCAGGATGGTATCACCGAAACCAACCACGGCATCATCGATTATCTTGTCGTGACGTCGACCGAATGGCTCGACGGGCTTGAGCCCGATATGCGCGATCAGTTCCTCACCATCCTGACGGAAGTCACCGAGATGCGGAACAGCGAAAGCGCCAAGGTCAATCAGCAGGCCCGTCAGGCGATCATCGACGCGGGCGGCACGATCCGCGAGTTGAACGCCGAACAGCGCGCGAAGTGGGTCGAAACGATGAAACCCGTCTGGGAACAGTTCTCGGATGACGTCGGTCAGGAAACCATTGATGCGGCGCAAGAAATCAACGCCAGCATGTAAAAAAATCGCGCGGCCCGAAAATGATCGGGCCGCGCAGTCCGGTTTGAACCCGGCACTAATATTCTTCGCGGGAACATCGTCACCACTTAGGGAAATCACCTTGCCGGCGGCATGCTTGACGGCTGGCACAGGGAGGGACGGACATGAAACCGACCGAACACCGCTCATCTATCGACCGTATCGAGGAAACGCTCATCGCGTTTCTGCTGGGTGCGATGACGCTTATCACCTTTGCGAACGTCGTGGCGCGCAAGGGGTTCAATTCGAACATCCTCTGGGGTCTCGAACTCACGGTGTTCCTGTTTGGCTGGCTGGTGCTTTTGGGGGCGTCATACGCGGTCAAGAAGGGTGCGCATCTGGGAGTGGATGTCATCATCAACCTGCTGAGCCCGCCCGCGCGTCGCATCATGGCGCTGGTATCCGTGACAATCTGTATCGTCTTCTCGCTTCTGTTGTTGAAAGGCGCGTGGGACTATTGGGCGAATTTCGCCAACCTGCCCGCAACCGAAGGGCGCTGGTTCCCGCTTGGCTTTGAGGACAAGTTTCTGGCCAAGGGCTGGTATGAGGTGAACGACATTCCGCTTCCGTGGGCCCTGAGATGGATGGAACCCGTCTTCAACGAGGGCGAGGCCTATAACAAGATACCGCGGCTTATTCCCTACTTCGTTCTGCCACTGTCGATGGCCCTTCTGACGTTGCGTTTCGTGCAGGCGGGCGTTCGCATCTGGCGTGGCGACATCGACCGCATCGTAGCGAGCCACGAGGTTGAGGACGACCTTGATCAGGCCCGCGCCGCCCAGCTTCGCGAGGAGAAAACCTGATGCCTGTTTTGCTTCTATTCGCGATGGTGGTGGGGTTCCTGCTGATCGGGGTGCCAATCGCTGTGGCGCTTGGCTTGGCGTCGGTGCTGTTCCTGCTCATCTTTTCCGACGCCTCGATGGCGTCGGTCGCACAGACATTGTTTCAGGCGTTCGAGGGGCATTTCACCCTTCTGGCAATTCCGTTTTTCATTCTCGCAAGTTCGTTCATGTCGACCGGTGGTGTGGCGCAGCGGATCATCCGCTTTTCGATTGCCTGTGTCGGCCATCTTCGTGGCGGTTTGGCGATTGCGGGGGTCTTTGCCTGCATGATGTTCGCGGCGCTTTCGGGGTCTTCGCCGGCCACGGTGGTCGCGATCGGGACAATTGTCATCGCGGCGATGCGGCAGGCGGGATACACCAAGGAATTCGCCGCCGGCGTGATCTGTAACGCAGGCACGCTTGGCATTCTGATCCCGCCGTCCATCGTGATGGTGGTCTATGCCGCCGCGGTCGAGGTGTCGGTGGGCCGGATGTTCCTTGCCGGTGTGATTCCGGGGATCATGGCGGGTCTCATGCTGATGATCGCGATCTATGTCATGGCGCGGATCAAGAACATGCCCGCGGGCGAATGGCGCGGCTGGAGCGAGATCGGGGAGTCCTTCCTTGATGCCGTGTGGGGCCTGCTGCTTATTTTGATCATCATGCTGGGCATCTACGGCATCCCCGGTGTGACAGGTGCGTTCTTTACACCGACCGAGGCGGCGGCCGTGGCATCTGTCTATGCGTTCCTGGTGGCATCGTTCATTTATCGCGACATGGGGCCGCTTGCCGCGCGCGATGGGCGTCGGCGCCGAAACCTGCTTCAGGCTCCGCACGCGCTGTTCACCGCATTTTTTCACCGCGATACGCGCGACACGCTTCTTGATGCGGGCAAGCTTACGATCACATTGATGTTCGTCATCGCAAACGCTCTGATCCTCAAGCACGTGCTGACCGAGGAACAGATTCCGCAGATGGTGGCCAATTCCATGCTGAACGCGGGCTTTGGGCCGGTGATGTTCCTTGTGGCCGTAAACGTGATCCTCCTGATCGGTGGTCAGTTCATGGAACCGAGCGGGCTTTTGGTGATCGTCGCGCCGCTGGTCTTTCCCATCGCGATCGAGCTGGGCATAGACCCGATCCACCTTGGTATCATCATGGTGGTGAACATGGAAATCGGGATGATCACGCCGCCCGTCGGTCTGAACCTGTTCGTGACCTCGGGTGTCGCTGGTATGCCGATGATGAGCGTGGTCAAGGCGGCTTTACCGTTCCTTGGGGTGCTCTTTATCTTCCTGATCCTGATCACTTACGTGCCATGGTTCTCGACAATGCTGCCAAATGCGCTCATGGGCCCTGAAATCATCACGAATTAGCGCGTCACACCCGGTCGCGGTCACGCTCCTCCGTGACGGAGTGCCGTTCTAGCGCAGCAAACCCTTGATCGCTGCGGCGTGATCGGGCGTGGCGGCGCGGGTATCTGCCGCAAGCGTCTGCGCGTCGGTCATCAGTGTCTCGGGCGTGGTCAGCCGATCGACAAGACCCCAGCCATGGGCGGTCTCCGCGTCGATTTTCTGACCGGCCATCAGGATGAGCTTGGCCCGCGACGGCCCGATCAGAGCGGTAAGGCGCGCGGGGTCCGATGGTTGCGGCAGAAAGCCGAGCTTCATGACCGGATAAAAGAATTTTGCCTCTGAAACCGCCACGCGCAGGTCGCAGGCCAGAACCATGCCCATCGCGCCGCCCGCCACCGTTCCGTTGAGTGCGGCGATGGTCAGACAGGGCAAGGCCGACAAGGCGCCTGAAAGGCGCTCCCAGTCGGGGCTGGTGGCAAGACCGGCGCGCGCGGCATCCAGATCGGCGCCGGCACTGAAAACCTTGCCCGCGCCGGTGAGGACAAGAACGCGCGCATCCTGCGCGGCCTCGGCGATATCGGTCAACTCCCCCAGCATCTTTGCCGTCAGTGAGTTGGCCTTCTCGGGCCGGTCGATGATCACCGTCCAGACGCCGTCGTCACGTTCGCAACGAATCATTTCAGGCCCGCTTCCTTGCGGATCTGCGGATCGCGGAGTGAGATTTCCTGACCGAGCCAGCCATCGGCCTCGGGCCCGCACATCCACAGGAGTGCGCGCGCGGGCCACTCGGGCGGGATATGCTCGGACCAGTCCAATTCGCTCACCGGGTTGATGCCGCTGTCCTTGATCCGGTGCTGCATGTCGGTGGCCACAGTGCCGGGAGAGAGGCCCATGACCCGAAGGCCCTTTTCCGCCCCTTCAAGGTTTGCCGCTTCGGTCAGCATCGCCGCCCCGGCCTTGGACGTGCAATAGTGGCTCCAGCCTTCGAGCGCGTGATGGGCGGCGCCGGATGAAATGGTGATGATCGTTCCGCCGCCCGCGGCTTCCATGACCGGCATCGCGGCGCGCATCCCGTAGTAGACGCCCTTGAGATTGATGTCGATCGCGCGGCCCCACGCTTCGGGATCGGACTCTGACAGACGGGCGATCGGTTCGATCACGCCAGCGTTGTTGATCAGGATATCGAGCCCGCCCATCTTGACACAGGTTTCGGCCACGGCGGCCTGCATGGCCTGCCAATCGGACACATCGCAGGCTATCGCAATCGCGCTATCGCCAAGCTTGGCGGCCAGCGCCTCGATCTGATCTGCACTGCGGGCCAAGAGCACGACCTTGGCGCCCGCTTGGGCAAAGACCCGCGCGGTGGCTGCACCGATTCCCCGGCTCGCGCCGGTGATCATCACGGTTTTTCCTTCAACTGACATGACTGAGTCCTTTACTTTGCGCCAAGTGTTGGTAGCGCGCAAAGACGCAAAACGTCCAGCAGGAACCGCCCTTGACCCCGCTACCGAATAGCGTGAAGTTTGTGAGGGCTTTGATTTTTAGGGAGGGGGGTCTTCATGGGCGCTTCAAGAATTCTGGGCGGCGTGACCGCCACCGCAACATTTGTCATGACGTGTGCCCCGGCTTTTGCCGATGTGACCTCGCAGCAAGTCTGGGAGGACTGGAAGGCATATCTGGGCGGCTTTGGGTATAGCGTGCAGGCTGATGAGGCTGCTGATGGTGGCGACCTGACCGTGTCGGACATCGTCCTCGATATGCCGTTACCCGAAGCGGAGGGCGACCTGACGATTTCCGTTCCCGAGGTGTCCTTCACCGACAATGGCAATGGCACGGTATCGGTTTCGTTTCCCTCGCCGCTTCCGATTCTGATCCAAGGATCGGGCAAGGAAGGCAGTGGCGCGGTCACGCTCGACTATACGACCACAGGGTATTCAATGGTGGTTTCGGGCGACGTGGATGCCATGACCTATGTCTACGAGGCCGACACCATGGCCGTGACCCTCGAGGATGTCATGGAAGATGGCGAGATGGCGGAGGTCGGCGACGCCCGCTTCGAATTGACCGATGTCTCCGGTCAGTCGGAGATGCGCGTGGGCGATCTGCGGCAGGCGACCCAGGAATTCACGTCGGGTCCGATCTCTTACATGCTGGATTTCGAGGACCCCGAAAACGGTGATCGCATGCAGATGAACGGTGAGGCTGAAAGCCTATCGGTCACTGCGGAAACGGCCATGCCACCCGCGACGGATATGTCAGATCTCAACGCCGCGCTTGCGGCCGGGTTCGCCGTTGATGCCGAATATGCATTCGGTCCGGGCAACACGAGCATCGACGTTGATCAAAAATCCGGCGGCGAGGCGTTCAAGGCCACCACCACGAGCAATGGCGGCACCCTGAGCGTGGCCATGGACGAAAGTCAGCTTGGCTATGGCATCGCTTATCAAGGGCTAGAAATGGAAATGGCCAGTAGCGACCTGCCGTTTCCGGTGGAGCTCGCGTTCGAGCAACTGGGGTTGGATCTCATGATGCCGGTTTCGCAAAGTGAAGAGCCGCAGAACTTCAAGCTTGATCTGCTTTTGGCCGATTTCACGATGTCGGATTTCATCTGGGGCATGTTCGACCCCCAAGGCACTTTGCCGCGCGATCCGGCCACTGTCGCGGTTGACCTTTCCGGTCAGGCGACGCTCAACACCGATCTGATGGACCCCGAGGCGATGGTCTCTGCGGATATTCCGGGCGAAGTCAACGAAGTTGCCCTCAACGATCTGCGGGTAAGCTTTGCCGGAGCCGAGCTGACCGGCTCGGGGGACGTCGAACTCGATAACAGCGATATGTCGTCCTATGATGGCATGCCCAAGCCCGTGGGCACCGTCAATCTGGCCCTTGAGGGCGGGAACGCGTTGCTGGACAAGCTTGTCAGTTTGGGGCTCGTGCCCGAGGAACAGGCGATGGGCGCACGTATGATGATGGGCATGTTCGCTGTGCCCAGCGGCGAAGACAACCTGACATCCACGATCGAATTCACCGAGGAGGGTCAGATTCTGGCCAATGGTCAGCGCCTGAAGTAATCCATCGGCGTCACCACACGGGCAAGGGCCGCTGGCAAAAACCGGCGGCCCTTGTTTCATTCGGTCGCGCGGTCTACCTCTGCGCCACAGTTCCGGAGGCACAGTATGATCATGACACCGCAAACCCTGACCGAAGCCCTGCTTGATGCGGCGCGCCGCGCCGGGGCCGACACGGCGGACGCAATGGCCTCGGGGGGCGCGTCGATTACTGTCGATGTGCGCGCCGGCACGCTTGAGCAGGCGGAACGCGCGGAGGGAACGGATATCGGCCTGCGTGTCTTTGTCGGGCGGCGTCAGGCCAGTGTTTCGGCCTCGGATACCAAGCCCGAGACGATCACCGCGCTGGCCGAACGCGCCGTTGCCATGGCGCGCGAAGCGCCGGAAGACCCCTATGCCGGGCTTGCAGATGCGGATCAACTCGCGCGCGACTGGGATCTTGCGTCGCTTGATCTTGAAGAGCCCGACTCTGAGCCTGCTCCGGCCACGCTTGAAGAGGATGCGCGCCGGGCCGAGGAGGCCGCGCGCGCGGTCGAGGGTGTGACGCAGGTTCAGTCCGCCACCGCCGCCTATGGCCACAGCGAGACTCATCTTGCGGCCAGCAACGGATTTTCGGGCGGCTATACCCGGACCGATCATGTGGTCTCCTGTGTTGCCATTGCGGGCGAGGGTGCGGGCATGGAGCGCGATCACGACAGCGATGCGCGCATCTACCGCACCGACCTGCGCAGCCCCGAAAGCATCGGATGCCTTGCCGGAGAGCGCGCAGCGGCGCGGGAGGGGGCGCGCAAGCCGCCCACCGGCGCCTATCCCGTGCTTTTTGACGAACGCGTGGCGCGAAGCCTGATCGGGCATTTGCTGTCGGCTGCCAACGGCGCGGCCGTGGCGCGCGGGTCTTCGTGGCTGATGGGGCGGCTTGGTGCTCAGGTCCTTCCCGAGGGGCTGACCCTGTTGGAAGACCCCCACCGCCCGCGCGTCATGGGCTCGCGTCCGTTTGACGCGGAGGGCCTGCCCACGTCCAGACGCACCATTGTCGAGAATGGCGTTCTTACCGGTTGGACACTTGATCTTGCGACAGCGCGGCAACTGGGCATGTCGTCCACGGCGAACGCGCAGCGCGCCACATCGGGCACACCAAGCCCCGGCGTTTGGAACGTCGCCCTGACCCAAGGGGAGCGCGACCGCGCGGGCCTGATGCGCGATATGGGCACAGGTCTTCTTGTGACGTCGATGATCGGATCGACGATCAACCCCAATACCGGTGACTATTCACGCGGCGTGTCCGGGTTCTGGGTCGAAGACGGTCAGATCGCCTATCCGGTGAACGAAGGCACCATCGCGGGAAGCCTTCCGGAGTTCTTGTGCCGGATGACCCCGGCCAACGATGCGCGCACCCATGTGTCGCATGTGGTGCCATCGCTTCTTGTCGAGGGGCTGACGCTTGCCGGGTCGTGACCTTTCGCTGCTGATCGAGGCCGCACGCGAGGCGGGTAACGTTGCCGCGCGCTATTTCGAAACCGGAGCGGAACGCTGGGACAAGCCTGCCGGGGCAGGCCCCGTGACCGAGGCGGACCTGGCCGTGAATGGCCTGCTGAGTGCGCGGCTTCGGGATGCGCGCCCCGACTATGGCTGGCTTTCGGAAGAAAGCGAGGATGGCCCGGAACGCACCGAGCGGG
>Ga0102929_1002744_pt1 | contig 10456 bp, 5 predicted proteins | sample SalPonR1_B_D2_MG_FD_78510 | JGI IMG/M metagenome (GOLD analysis project Ga0102929, IMG submission 78510) | Salt pond soil microbial communities from South San Francisco under conditions of wetland restoration - Salt Pond MetaG R1_B_D2_MG | ecosystem: Environmental > Aquatic > Marine > Intertidal... | reverse complement strand
CGAATGGGATACGGCCACCATCCGCGATGCCGGCAACCGCGAATTCCAGCGCGGCGGCCAGGTGTATTTCCTGCACAACGACGTCCGCACCCAGCCGCGCATGGCCGAGGATCTGGCAAAACTCTTCCCGCGGGCGCGAATCGGGATTGCCAACGGCCAGATGCCGCCCGGCGAGATGGAGCGCACCATGCGCGACTTCTACCATCGCCGCATCAACCTGCTGGTCGCCAGCACCATCATCGAAAACGGCATCGACGTACCGACCGCCAACACCATTATCATCAACCGTGCCGACAAGTTCGGCCTGGCCCAGATGCACCAGCTGCGCGGGCGGGTCGGCCGCTCGCACCACCTGGCCTACGCCTACCTGGTAACCCCGCCGTGGAAAGCGATGACCACCGACGCACGAAAACGGCTGGAGGCGATTCAGTCGCTGCAGGAGCTCGGCGCGGGATTCACGCTGGCCACCCACGACCTGGAAATCCGCGGCGCCGGCGAACTGCTGGGCGAGGACCAGTCCGGCCAGATCGAGGCGATCGGCTTCCAGCTCTACTCCGAACTGCTCAACCGCACCGTCGAGGCGCTAAAGGCCGGCGTCGAGCCGGACCTGGACGAGCCGGTGGACGTATCTTCGGAAGTCGATCTGCACACCACCGCGATGATCCCGGCCGGCTACCTGCCGGACGTACACCAGCGCCTGGTGCTGTATAAGCGGATAGCACAAGCTCGCACGGGCAAGCAACTCCACGAGCTGCAGGTCGAGATGATCGACCGGTTCGGCCTGCTGCCCGAAGAGGTCAAGAACCTGTTCAGTGCCGCCACCCTGAGACTGGAAGCACGTGCGCTCGGCATTCGCAAGCTCGAGGTCGGTCCGGCCGGCGGGCGCGTGGAATTCCTGCCCAAACCCGACATCGACATGGGCGAAATGATCCGGATGATTCAAAAAGAGGCTCACACCTATTCCCTGCCCGCCCAGGACCGGCTGCGGGTCCAGGGCGAGTTCGAGCGGCTCGAGGACCGGATTGCCGTGGCCGAGAACCTGCTCGAGCGCCTGCGTCCCAAGACCCGTGATGAAAATGCCCCGGGCGCCGCAGTAGCCCGGGCACAGACAAGCTAAACTCGCGGTCATGAGAATCGCGATCGACAAGGGTGTTGCCGGCCTGGCTTTGCTGCTCGCAGCCGCCTCGCTTTCCGCGCAGCAATCTGCATCTCGACAAGCCGACGCGATCGATTATCCGTCCGTTTATCGAGTCGAACTCATCGTGTTCAGCCACGCCGACGGTCGATCCGACCGGACCCGCAGCGCGAGCCCGGCGGACTTTTCCGGGGCGCTGGATCCGCTCCTGATCGCCCAGGCCAATGACATCGCCGAGCGTCAGCTGGCCGCACTTGCAGAGGGGTTGCCGGTCGCGCGGGTTCCCGGAGAAGTCGACGAGACCACACCGAGGCTCGAAACCGACGGGCAGACTCTTCGCCCGATCCCTCCGATGTATTCGGCTCTGGGCGACCTTTCGCGACCGATCCGGCGGGCGATGGAGCGTTTGCTCGACGCCCCCGAATACGATCCGGTGATGGCGCGCGCCTGGATTCAGCTGGCCGATCGCGGCCGGCCGACCGCGACCATGCGCATCCACGACCAGACCGTGGTCGACCTGATCGAACCCGATGAAGACCGGAGCCTGGTGCCGATGCCGCACGTATTGCCTTTCGGTCCACTCGTGGAAACGCCGTCGCCGGCGCTTGATATCTACCGTCTCGACGGCACGCTGCGGCTGCGCCAGCGCCAGTTCCTGCATCTGGACCTGGACCTTGTCTGGCAGACCCGGGCCCGGTCCGTCGCGGACCGGATGCTGCCGGCAGATGAATTGTCCGCGTCCAACCGGCCGGAGTCCGCCGAAGGCGAATGGCGGCTGCACCGGCTCCAGCAGTCACGGATTGTCAAGCCCGGCCGGCTCGAGTACTTCGACTCCAGCCTGTTTGGCGTGCTGGTGTGGATCGAGCGGTTCGGCCGGGTCGAGCCCGAAATCGAACCGCCCGAACCGGACCCGGCCTCATCGAATCCGGCAGAGGCTGAGGAAACAGTCGACCCGGTCACGAATTCCGGTCTTTGACGGTATCATTGACTTCCAGAACTCAAGCTTCGATTCTTCCCCCATGGATTCCAACGCCCTGACCGCACTATCGCCGCTGGACGGCCGCTACGCCCAACGGCTGGCGCCGCTTGCCAGGGTCTTTTCCGAGGCCGGGCTGATCCGGCAGCGCGTGCGGGTGGAGCTGGCGTGGTTCCGGCATCTGGCCGGCGTCCCGAATTTCGATGCGCTGGCACCGCTCGCGCCGGACGACGACGCATTTCTCGATCGGCTGGGCGACGATTTTTCCAATGCCGATGCAGCCGAAGTCAAGGAGATCGAGCGCACCACCAACCATGACGTCAAGGCGGTCGAGTACTGGATCAAGAAGCGCATGGCCGATCGCCCGGGACTGGCCGACAAGCTGGAAATGGTGCACTTTGCCTGCACCTCGGAAGACATCAACAATCTCGCCTACGGCCTGATGCTCAGGCAGTCGCTCGTAGAGGTGCTGGATCCGGTGCTGGCCGAGCTTGATGCGCATCTGGCCGGCATGGCCGAAGCCTATGCCGAGTTACCGATGTTGTCGCGCACCCATGGCCAGAGCGCGTCTCCGACCACCCTCGGCAAGGAAATCGCCAACACGGTGTTCAGGCTGCGCCGGCAGCGCCGTCAGCTCGTGCGGGTCGAGATCAGCGGCAAGATCAATGGCGCCGTGGGCAACTTCAACGCCCACCTGGCGGCCTGCCCCGATGTCGACTGGCCGACCGTCGCGCGCGATTTCGTCGAGCACCTCGGCCTGATCTGGAACCCGTACACCACCCAGATCGAGCCGCACGACATGGTCGCCGAACTGGCCCATTCCCTGATCCGGATCAATACCGTGCTGCTCGATTTCGCCCGCGACAGCTGGGCCTATATCTCGCTGGGCTATTATGCCCAGAAAACCGTGGAAGGCGAAATCGGCTCATCGACCATGCCCCACAAGGTCAACCCGATCGACTTCGAGAACGGCGAGGGCAACCTGGGTCTCGCCAACGCACTGCTGGGCCACCTGGCAGAGAAGCTGCCGGTCTCGCGCTGGCAGCGCGACCTGACCGACTCGACGGTCCAACGTTCCATAGGATCGGCCTTCGGCTACTGCTTGCTGGCATGGAAATCAATCCAGCGCGGACTGGGCAGAATCGAGCCGAATCGCCCGCGGATTGCGGCCGACATCGACAACGCCTGGGAGGTGCTGGCCGAGGCCATCCAGACCGTGATGCGCGTTCACGGCATCGCTGAACCCTATGAAAAGCTCAAGGCGCTTACTCGCGGGCGCACAATTGACGCGGACGGCGTCCGTGAATTCCTGAACGGGCTCGAGCTTCCGGCAGCCGAAAAGCAGCGCCTGCTGGAAATGACGCCGGCAGGCTATACCGGCAACGCGGCGGGCATGGCGCAAGCCATCGGACGGTACACATGAAGACCATCCAGCTCGTGGAATGGAACGGCTTCGACGCGCGGCGCTTCCTGGACGAACACTGGCAGCACACCCCGTTGCTGATCCGCGGCTGGCTCAAGCCGGCTGCGCTGGGCATAGACCAGATCGTCGCCGCCGCCGGAGACGACGATCTGGGCTCGAGACTGGTCGTCGGCTCGTTCGAGAACCTGGACTGGACCCTGGAATACGGTCCGTTTCCCGAGGATGACCTGCCGTCACTGGACCGTCCCTACCAGTCCCTGCTGGTCCAGGACATGGACAAGAAATACTCACAGGTTGCCGAACTGCTGGATGCGTTCAGCTTTCTGCCGAACTGGCTGCTCGACGACGTCATGGTCAGCCAGGCCGGCCCCGGCGGTTCGGTCGGTCCCCACGTGGACGCCTACGACGTGTTCCTGGTCCAGGCCGCCGGCGCGCGTCGATGGGAACTGGCCAGCAGCTTCCAGCCGGACCTCAACGAGGATTTCGAACTGGCCGTCCTGCGCAACTTCAAGGCGGAAGCGAGTTGCGTGGCCGAACCTGGCGACGTGCTTTACGTGCCGCCCGGGGTCGCGCATCACGGCATTGCCCAGCAGAACAGTCAGACCTGGTCGGTCGGGCTGCGCGCGCCCTCTTCGGCCGAACTGCTGTCGGAGCTGGCCGCGTTCCTGGGCGAACACGAGGCGCGACTACCGCGGCTGAATCCGCTCAAGTACGACACTGAACGCGCCGAGCGCATAGACCAGACCCTGCTGCAGCACGCCCGTCGACTCCTGGCCCAGGCGGTGCAGCTCGACGACGAAGCCCTGGTCAGCTGGCTCGGCCAGACGCTCACCGCGTATCGACAGTGGTCGCCGGGCAGCGGCGACGACAGCGCCCCGGAGATGGACATCGACCCCCCCCTGGTATTCGCTCCGGGAACTCGTCTGGCCTGGAGCGATTCCGGCCTGCTGTTCGTCAATGGCCAGCAGTGGGCGTGTCCGCCGGAATTCGCCCAGGCACTTTGCCGCTCCTGCCGCATCGAAGAGTGGCCCGAAGACGAAGAGGCGCGCAAGCTGGTCGAGAACCTGATCGAGCAGGACGAATTGATCCGGCCGTGATGCCTGAGGCGGCGAAAGCGGCGCCGCGAGGAACGCATTTTCCCAGCGAACGTTATCCGGCTGTGGCTTAGCAGTTATAATCGAGAATTGGCCAGCGGCAACCCCGGCTCTTGCATTTCCAATGACCGAAGACCTAGAAAGAAAATACCGGACATCGCATTTGTCCGGCCTGAACGCTGCATTCGTCGAACAGCTCTACGAAGAGTACCTCGACGACCCCGAATCAGTGCCCGAATACTGGCGCGACGCTTTTGACGGGTTGCTCAACGGTGCGAATGACGATACCCGTCACCGTTCCATCGCGGCGCATTTCGAGGCGCTGGCGCGACAGCCGGCGGGACAGTCGGCCGGCGCAGGCGCCGAGGACTTCAAGCAGGCCGGCGTGCTGCGGCTGATCAATGCATACCGGGTGCGCGGTCACCAGCGCGCACGGCTCGATCCGCTGGAACTGAGCGACAGGCCCGAAGTGCCCGACCTCGAACTGAAGTTCCACAGTCTTTCCGACGCCGACCTCGATACGCAATTCCACACCGGCAGCCTGGCCGCACCGGATCATCTGAAGCTGTCCGAGATCATCGAGATCTGCCAGCGGACCTATTGCGGCTCCCTCGGCATGGAATACATGCACATCCATGACACCCACCAGCGCCGCTGGTTGCAGCAGCGGCTGGAGCGCGGAACCGGGTCGTTCGAACTTCCCGCAGAAGACCGCACGCGCCTGCTGGAAAAGCTCGGCGCCGCCGAAGGCCTGGAAAAATATCTCCATTCGCGCTACGTCGGTCAGAAACGGTTTTCGCTTGAAGGCGGAGAGAGCCTGATCCCGCTGTTCGACACGCTGATTCGGCATTCGGGCAGCCAGGGCATACGCGAGATGGTCATCGGGATGGCCCACCGCGGCCGGCTGAATGTGCTGGTCAACATCCTGGGCAAGTCTCCGCGCGACCTGTTCGCCGAATTCGAAGGCAAGATTCAGCATGATGATCCCGCGCGCTCCGGCGACGTCAAGTATCACTTGGGCTTCAGCTCCGACATTCTCACGCCCGGCGGCGTGATGCACCTTGCGCTGGCATTCAATCCTTCGCACCTGGAAATCGTCAATCCGGTGGTGGCCGGCTCGGCGCGCGCGCGCCAGAATCGGCTGGCCGATTACGATCACGAACAGGTGCTGCCGGTCCTGGTCCACGGCGACGCCGCCCTGGCCGGCCAGGGCGTGGGCATGGAATTGCTCCAGATGTCGCAGTTGCGCGGCTTCAAGGTCGGCGGGACGTTCCACGTGGTGGTCAACAATCAGATCGGCTTCACCACTTCCAATCCGCTGGACGCACGATCGACGCTGTACTGTACCGACATTGCCAAGATGGTCCAGGCGCCCGTCTTCCACGTCAATGCCGACGACCCGGAAGCCGTGCTGTTCATCACCCGGGTGGCCGCGGACTTTCGCCGCGAGTTCAAGAAGGACGTGTTCGTCGACCTGGTCTGCTACCGCCGGCAGGGTCACAACGAAGCGGACGAACCATCGGCGACCCAGCCGCGCATGTACCAGGTGATACGCAATCTCGATTCCGTTTACAAGCAGTACGCCCGCCGCCTGATAGACGACGATCTGGTCGACGCCGATGAACTCGACGACTGGCAGCAAAGCTACCGCGATCGACTGGACGACGGAGAAACGGTTGTGGAACTCGCCGATGCCGGCGATGCGCTGCAGACTGCCGACTGGTCGCCGTACCTCGATGCCGACTGGCGCACCGACGCCGACACCACGATGCCAGTCGACAGCATCAAGGCGCTTTCGGAGCGTCTGACTACGCTGCCCGATGATTTCGAGGTGCACAAGCAGGTCGCTCGCTTGCTCGAACAGCGGCGCAAGATGGCCGCCGGGGATTCGCCGCTGGACTGGGGCTTTGCCGAAACCATGGCTTACGCCGGACTCCTCGACTCAGGCTACGGCCTGCGACTGGTGGGCCAGGATTCGGGCCGAGGCACATTCTTCCACCGTCACGCCGTGCTGTACAACCAGGAAGACGGGCGCTACATCACGCCGCTTAGCGAAATTGCCGATGATCGCCACAAGGTCGCCATCATCGATTCGCTGCTCAGCGAAGAGGCCGTGCTCGGATTCGAATACGGTTACGCCACCGGTGAACCGGGCTCACTGGTGATATGGGAAGCTCAGTTCGGCGATTTCGTCAACGGTGCCCAAGTGGTCATCGACCAATTCATCACCTCCGGCGAAACCAAGTGGGGCCGGCTGTGCGGACTGGTCATGTACCTGCCGCACGGTTACGAGGGACAGGGGCCGGAACACTCGTCGGCTCGGCTGGAGCGTTTCATGCAGTTATGCTCGGACAATAACATCCAGGTCTGCGTGCCGACGCTTCCCAGCCAGATGTTCCACATGATCCGGCGCCAGATGCTTCGACCTTATCGAAAGCCGCTGGTAGTGTTCACGCCGAAAAGCCTGCTGCGCCATCGCGAGTCGGTTTCCAGCCTCGACGATCTGGCCTCGGGCGGCTTTCAGCTGGTCATCGACGACCCGCAGAAGCCCGGCCCGGAAAAGGTCAAGCGCGTGGTGTTCTGCGCCGGCAAGGTCTTTTTCGACCTTTCCAAGAAGCGCGACGACGAAGACGATACCTTCGACAACATCGCAGTGGTGCGTGTCGAGCAGCTCTATCCGTTCCCCCGTGAGGAACTGACGGAAATCATCGAGCGCTATTCGAACGCCGAAGAAATCGTCTGGTGCCAGGAAGAGCCGATGAACCAGGGCGCATGGTTCCAGATCCGCCACCATCTGCAGGCGTGCATCGGCGACAAGCAGGTGCTGCGCTACGCCGGTCGCCGGCCCTCGGCATCTCCAGCGGTTGGTTACTATCAGGTTCACATCGAACAGCAGAAACGCCTGGTCGAACAGGCGCTTGGCATTCGAGACATCGATTCCGATCAATAACGCGAGTATTTCCAAGGATTTTTCATGAGCACTGAAGTCAAAGTCCCTACCCTGCCCGAATCGGTTTCCGACGCGACCGTCGCAAAATGGCACAAGAAAGCCGGCGACAGCGTCAAGCGTGACGAAAACCTGGTTGACCTGGAAACCGACAAGGTCGTTCTCGAGGTTCCGGCCCCGGCCGACGGGGTGCTCGAGTCCATCGAAGCCGAGGAAGGCGAAACCGTGAATGCCGACGACGTTCTGGGCAAGCTCGCAGAGGGCGAGTCCGGCGGCGATTCGGATTCCGAGGACAAGAAGAAGAAAAAAGAAGACAAAGAAAAGAAGGGCGATAAAGACGAAGAAGACGAGGGCGGGGAGGAAGAGAAGGAAGAGAAGGAAGAGAAGGAAGAGAAGGAAGAGAAGGAAGAGAAGGAGGGGGAGAAGAAGGAGAAGGAAGACGACGAGGACGACAAGAAGAAGGAGAAAGAATCCTCGGAGAGCGAAGAGAAAAAGGAATCCGGCGACGGGAAGACCTCGCACGAAGCGCCCGAAGGCGCAGACAAGCTTGCACCGGCAGTACGCAAGCTTGTGACCGAACACGGCATCGATCCGAGTGAAATCGACGGCACCGGCCGCGACGGCCGGATCACCAAGGCCGACGTACTCCGCCATATCGGCGCCAGCGGGGAAACCGGCGGTGCCCGACCCGAGGAGCGGGTCAAGATGTCGCGTCTGCGTCAGCGCGTTTCAGAACGCATGAAGGAAGCGCAGAACACTGCCGCCATCCTGACATCGTTCAACGAAGTAGACCTGCACGAGGTCGTGCAGATCCGCAACCGCTACAAGGACGCTTTCCAGAAGCGTCACGGCAGCAAGCTGGGCTTCATGTCGTTCTTCGTCAAGGCCTGCTGCGAGGCGCTGGACAAGCATCCGGTAGTCAATGCCTCGGTCGACGGTGACGAGATCGTCTACCACGGCTACCAGGACATCGGCATTGCGGTCTCCACCGATCGCGGCCTGATGGTGCCGGTGTTACGCAACGCCGGCCACATGGGCCTGGCTCAGATCGAGGCGCAGATTGCCGAGTATGCGGAAAAGGCGCGGGCCGGCAAGATTCAACTCGAAGACCTGCAGGGCGGCACATTCTCGATCACCAACGGCGGTGTGTTCGGCTCGCTGCTCTCCACACCGCTGCTCAACCCGCCGCAAAGCGCCATTCTGGGCATGCACACGATCAAGGAACGTCCCGTGGCGATCGACGGCGAAATCGTGGTCAGGCCGATGATGTACATCGCGCTGTCCTACGATCACCGCATCATCGACGGAAAGGACGCGGTTCAATTCCTGGTCGCCGTCAAGGAAGCGCTGGAAGATCCGGCGAGGATGCTTTTAGGCCTCTGAGCGGACAAAGCCGCTCAGAGGCCGGTTTTAGGTTTTAGGGTTTACGGTTTAGGGTTTAGATTTAGGTTTTGAAGTAACGCTTAACACTTAAAACCTAACACTTAAAACCTTCAACCGAACCTTCAACTGAATCCCCGGAACCGGCATTCTTGAAGCTACAAGGCCGACGACCCCAATTTTCAAAATCGGTAACGAATCATGTCAGACAACGAATTCGACGTAATCTTCATCGGTGGCGGTCCGGGCGGCTACGCCGGTGCCATCCGCGCGGCCCAGCTCGGCTTGAAGACAATGCTGATCGACGACCGCAAGGGCGAGGACGGCAAACCGGCGCCGGGCGGCACCTGCCTGAATGTAGGCTGCATTCCTTCGAAGGCGCTGCTGGATTCGTCCAAGCACTTTCACCATATCCAGCACGACTACACGGCCCACGGCATCAACACCGAGGGCGTGTCCATCGACATCGACAAGATGCTCGAGCGCAAACGCAAGGTCGTCAAACAACTCACCGGCGGACTGGTCCAGCTGTTCAAGGCCAACAAGATCGAGTTCGTCAACGGCCGAGGTAAGTTGTTTTCCGAACGCCAGGTGGAAGTCAGTCCAAACGACGGCGACAAGTACACCGCCACGGCGAAGGACGTTGTGCTCGCGGCCGGCTCTGTGCCGTTTTCGATCCCCAACGTCGAGGTCGACAACGAATACATTCTCGACAACGTCGGGGCGCTGGAAATTTCGGAAGTGCCGGAACGCTTCGGCGTCATCGGCGCCGGCGTCATCGGTCTGGAAATGGGTAGTGTCTGGAGCCGGCTCGGGGCGGAAGCAGTTCTTTTCGAAGCGCTTGACGATTTCCTGCCGGCCATAGACCGTGATATGGCCAAGGTCGCACAGCGTGAATTCAAGAAGCAAAAGCTCGATATTCGCATGGGTTGCAAGGTCAGCGGCGCCGAAGTGTCAGACGGCAAAGTCAAGCTCAGCTACAGCGACGGCAAGGAAGACCACGAAGAAGTGTTCGATCGCCTGCTGGTGGCGGTGGGCCGCAAGGCGGCGACCGACAACCTGGTGGCCGACGACAGCGGCGTGGAGCTGACCGAACGAGGAAAGATCAAGGTCGACGGACACTGCCGCACCAGTGCGGACAAAATCTGGGCCATCGGCGACCTGGTGCGCGGCCCGATGCTGGCGCACAAGGCTTCCGAGGAAGGCATTGCCGTGGCCGAATCGATCGCCGGCCAGGCCGGCCACATCAACCTCGAGACGGTGCCGTGGGTGATCTATACCGACCCGGAAATCGCTTGGGTGGGCAAGACCGAAGCCCAGCTCGAGGAAGAAGGCATCGAATACCGCACCGGCGCATTCCCGTTCGCCGCCACCGGCCGCGGGCTCGCCATGGGCAACGCCACCGGGCAGGTCAAGATCCTTGCCGACGCCGAAACCGACGAACTGCTGGGCTGCCAGATCGTGGGCTCCTACGCCTCGGAATTCATCGGCGAAGTCGTGG
>Ga0102929_1002743_pt1 | contig 10458 bp, 9 predicted proteins | sample SalPonR1_B_D2_MG_FD_78510 | JGI IMG/M metagenome (GOLD analysis project Ga0102929, IMG submission 78510) | Salt pond soil microbial communities from South San Francisco under conditions of wetland restoration - Salt Pond MetaG R1_B_D2_MG | ecosystem: Environmental > Aquatic > Marine > Intertidal... | reverse complement strand
TGATCGAGGGACTCGATACTGGCCGCGCGATCGAGACGCTGTCGGCGGGGCTGACGTCGCCGTTCGAAGTCACCGGCGCCGCCCACGCGATGAAGGGCCTGGACGGTGCTCCCATGACGATGATCCGGATCGAGGGCTTCGCGGCGTCGGTCGCCTATCGGGCGGGAAGACTGAAGGATCTGCTAGAGGGTTTCGGGGACGTCACAATCGAGACGGATCCCGAAAAGACCCTGGCAGGATGGGCTTGGGTCCGGGACGTGGAAACCTTCGCAGGACGCAGTGGCGACGTGTGGCGGTTCTCGATCAGGCCTTCGGACGCGCCACGGCTGGTGGAAGCCATAGCGCCGGCGGAGTGCCTGCTCGATTGGGGCGGTGGGCTGGTATGGGCGCTGGCGGAGGAAGGCTCCGACCTTCGCGCGAAGATGTCGGGCATCGCAGGGCACGCCACGCTCATCCGCGCATCGGAGGAGACGAAACAGCGACTGGGCGTGTTCCATCCAGAGCCGGCGCCACTTGCCGCTCTGGCGGACGGGCTGCGTGCCAGCTACGATCCGAAGGGCATCCTCAACCGGGGTCTCATGGCTGCTCCCGCGGCGGTCGCGGCATGATGGGAACCGCGGCTCTCATTGCGCTGGTACCAGCGCCGGTCTTCACCGCGCTTTTCGTCATCAATGACGGAAAGCAGATCACATCGATCGCGCAGGTCACTGGCCGCGCGGCTTGGGACGATTGGCGCGCGCGGTGCTCGGCCGCCCTCAATCTCTCCACGGCCGCCGTTTTCGGCACGCTCTCTCTATCCTTCCTCTAGAAGCGACACATGCAAACCACGTTCACAGACGCACAACTGAAAGACCCGGCAACCGCCCGGTCGAACGAGATCCTGCGGAGTTGCGTGCACTGCGGCTTCTGCACGGCAACCTGTCCGACCTACCAGGTTCTCGGCGACGAACTCGACAGCCCGCGAGGCCGGATCTACCTCATCAAGGACATGCTGGAAAATGACCGGCCTGCCGACGCGAAGACGGTCAAGCACATCGACCGGTGCCTGTCCTGCCTCGCCTGCATGACGACCTGCCCGTCGGGCGTGCACTACATGCACCTCGTCGATCACGCTCGGGCCCATATCGAGAAGACCTACACCCGTCCTCCGTTCGAACGCATGCTGCGCTGGACGCTGGCGCGGATCCTCCCTTATCCGACGCGTTTCAGGCTTGCGCTGATCGCGGCGAAGATCGGACGCCCGTTCGCGTTCCTGATGCCCGACGCCCGGCTGAAGGCGATGCTCGAGATGGCCCCGAAGACAATACCGCCGGTCAGCCGCAACGACGACCCGCAAGTGTTTCCCGCGACAGGCGACAAGAAGATGCGCGTCGCCCTGATGACGGGCTGCGCCCAAAAGGCGCTCAACACCGACATCAACGACGCGACAATCAGACTCCTCCGGCGGCTCGGCTGCGAAGTTGTCGTCGCCGAGGGGATGGGATGCTGCGGCGCGCTCGTCCACCACATGGGAAAGGAAGACGAGAGTCATGCAGCGGCGGCGAAGAACATCAGCGCCTGGATGGCCGAATTCCGAGGAAGCGGACTCGACGCCGTGGTCATCAATACGTCGGGCTGCGGCACGACGGTGAAGGACTATGGCCACATGTTCCGGAACGATCCCCTTGCGGAGGACGCCGCGAAAGTCAGCGAACTGGCGATGGACGTGTCGGAACTCCTGACGAAGCTCGACATCCCAGAGGGTGGCGAGCAAGGTATCCGGGTCGCCTATCATGCGGCCTGCTCTCTGCAGCACGGTCAGCAGATCAAGACCTATCCGAAAGACCTGCTCAAGAAGGTCGGCTTCGAGGTGGTCGAGCCGCGCGACGCTCATCTGTGCTGCGGATCGGCAGGCACGTATAACCTGATGCAGCCGAAGATCTCTAAGGAACTCAAGGCGCGGAAGGTTGCCACGCTGGAAGAGCGGTCGCCTGACATCATCGCCGCGGGCAACATCGGCTGCATGATGCAGATCGGGTCAGGGACCGACGTGCCGATGGTTCACACGGTCGAACTCGTCGACTGGGCGACCGGCGGGCCACAGCCGCCGGCCCTTCGACAGGGGAATGTGCCGATTCTGAGATGACGCGAGCCACAGTCCTGCCCTAAGGTTCTGCTACCCCGCGCAAGACGGGGAATGAGGAACGGCAGGACATGCGGGACATCATCGCCAGCGTCGCGCTTTTTGCGCTCTGGGTTTCTTCGGCGTGGGCCGAAAGCGTCCTGCGTCCCCTCGCGACGGCGGACGAAAGCCGCGGCTACGAGGCTGTGGGACGTGTGGAGCTCGACGTCTACAGTTTCTGCACCGGGACGCTGATCTCCGAGATCTATGTACTGACGGCCGCGCATTGCCTCTACGACTCGAAGACGCGAGGACGCCGCGACCTCGCGAAGCTTGAGTTCCGAGCGGGCCTGAGGGACGGAAGGGCCCTCGCCTATCGTGGTGTGCGGCGGGCGATCGCTCATCCCGACTACGTCTTCCAGGGGACCGAAGGCTCGGCAGTCCGCGTGGTGAACGACCTCGCACTTCTGGAACTCGACCGTCCGATCCGCGAAAGCGACATTCGCCCCTTCCGGATCGCTTCCAAACCGCGAAAAGGCGACGAGGTCGGCGTGGTGTCGTACGCGATCCACCGCGAGGAGCGGCCGAGCCTCGAGCGTCTCTGCGACGTGCTCGCCCGACCGGCAAACATGATCGTCATCTCCTGTTCGGTCGACTTCGGAGCGTCGGGCGCGCCGATACTGAGCTTCGAAACGGACGAGCCACGACTGGTATCGGTCGTTTCGGCCAAGGCCGAGGCGATGGGACGGCCGGTTTCTCTCGGCACCGATCTCGAACGCCCGCTTGCCCGGCTCCTAGAGATCGCCCGACAGCCCGAGATCGAAGCGGCCCCCTCCGTACCTCTCATCAGGCGCACCGGCTCGGCCGGAAAATCCGCGAAGTTCCTGAAGCCGTAGGACCTATGCTGCACTCAGCTTGACCTCGCCCGTCGCCCCGGAGACTGTCGACCCGTTCTTCAGGGATCGGTTCCGGCCATGCTCAAAGACAAGACTGGAGGCCGAAGCAGGCCATACGATGGTACCGCGACCATGGGCGTTGTCCTCGCTGCCGGCCGGTCACGAAGGTTCGGCGCTGCCAACAAGCTCTTGACGAGCTTCCATGGCGCACCGATCGCCTCGTATGCAGCGGGAGCGATGCGGGCCGCTCCGTTCTCGCAACGGCTCGCCGTAGTGTCGGATCCTGCGGTCGCCGATCTTTTCGAAGATTTCGAAATCGTAGAGGCGCCCCCCGGACTGCCGCAATCGGAGAGCCTTCATCTTGGCATCTCGAACGCGATTGCGCTGGGATCGGAGCGCGTCGTCGTGGCGCTCGCCGACATGCCACTCGTCACGGCAGATCTTCTCGCGGAGATCGACCGAAGATCTGCGATCCATGGAGCCTCGGCGTCGATCGACGGAGGCCGCAGGAGTCCTCCGGCCGGCTTCTCCCGTCGGCACTTCGACACGTTGCTGAACACGACAGGAGATAGAGGTGCCGCCACGCTGCTCCGAGATCTCCCGCCAGCCGCGCTCGTGGACGCGGCCGGCCGTCTAGCGGACATCGATACCGTGGCCGATCTTGTCACGCTGGAGGCATCCCGAAAATGAAAACACGGCCCGGATCGGCCGGGCCGTGTCGTCAGGTTTCCGTTGCGACGTCAGTCCTGACCTGGTCTCAGCGTGGTAAGGCCCTTCAGGATGTCGATCGCGTAGGCGAGCTGGTAGTCCTCCTCGCGAAGCCGCGCCGCTTCCTCCGCCTTTTCGCGATCCGCCTCGATCTGAAGCCGCTCGTCGTCCGAGAGTGAGTCGTTGTCGAGCCGGCCTCGCAATTCGGCCTCCGTCCGGCCGGGCCGCGCCCCTTCCTCATCTTCCGCCGTTTCGCGGCGCGGGGGCTGCTGAACGACGATGTCGGGGGACACGCCAAGCGCCTGGATCGAGCGGCCCGAGGGCGTGTAATAACGCGCGGTGGTGAGCCGCATCGCACCGTCGCCCTTTAGTGGCATGACCGTCTGGACCGATCCCTTGCCGAAACTCTTGGTACCGATCACGACGCCCCGCCGATGATCCTGAAGCGCGCCCGCAACGATTTCCGACGCCGAGGCCGAGCCTCCGTTGATGAGCACGACGATAGGCTTGCCCTCGGCAAGATCGCCCGGCGTCGCGTTGAAACGGTCGCCATCCTGGGGGTCGCGACCGCGGGTCGAGACGATCTCACCCGTGTCGAGAAAAGCGTCGGACACCCGGATCGCCTGGCTCAGAAGCCCGCCGGGATTGTTCCTCAGATCGACAACGATCCCGTTGACGTTCTTCATGCCGCCAAGCGCCTCGATCTCCTCCTTTATGCCCTCTTCGAGGTTCGGATACGTCTGATCGTTGAAGGTGGTCACGCGCAGGATCACCGTATCGCCGACGGTCCTGGTGCGAACAGCCGTCAGCTTGATCGTGTCGCGGATGATCGACACGTCGAAGGGTTCTGTTTCGCCCTCGCGAACGACGGTCACGATGATCTCCGATCCGACTGGGCCGCGCATCATCTCGACCGCTTCATCCAGCGTCAGACCCAGGACGCTTTCTCCATCGACGTGGGTAATGAAGTCCCCGGCTTCGATGCCGGCGGCATCCGCGGGGGTATCGTCCATTGGCGAGACCACCTTCACGAAACCCTCTTCCTGGGTTACCTCGATACCGAGGCCGCCGAATTCGCCTCGCGTCTGAACGCGCATGTTCGCGGCGTCCTCGGCGGAGAGATAGCTTGAATGCGGGTCGAGCGAGGTCAGCATCCCGTCGATGGCGGCTTCCACAAGCTCTTTCGAATCGACTTCCTCGACGTACTGAGACCTGATGCGCTCGAAGATGTCTCCGAACAGATCGAGTTGCTCGTAGATTGAGGCCTTTCTGTCGGCTTCCTGCGCCAGGAGGGGACCCGCGACCTGTGTCGTCAGCAGCGCTCCGGCGAGGGTCCCGACTGCCGTGGCCATCACAAACTTCTTCATTTCGTCTTATCCCTTGCCCAAGGAGAACCACTCGGCGGGGTCCACCGGACCATCTTCCGCTCTGAGTTCCATATATAGCGTTTCCGTGCGGGCGCGATCACCAGCATCCGGATTTTCGATCAAATTGCCTTGTGCCGGCTCCGCTTGTCCAGCCATCAGGCCGACAGGATCATCTTGTCCGACCACCGCACCCAACGCGGGATACACGTCTCCCAGCCCCGCCAGAACCAGAAGGTAGCCGGATTCCGGCTCGAGGATGATCACGTTTCCGTAGTCGAGAAGCGGCCCCGCGTAGCGGACGGTGGCGGGCCACGGTGCCGTCACGAGAGCCTGTGGCGCGGTTGCGAGAAGCAGCCCCGGTCGCGCAAGGCCCGATGCATCGACCTGATCGAAGCCGGAGAGCAGGACGCCCTGGACGGGAAGCGGCAACTTTCCCTTCGCGGTTCCGAATTCGCCTCCGGGGGCGATGTCTCCCGGCGCGATGGTCGACGCGAAAGCGTCCAATGTATCCGCGCTCGTCAGGAGCGCCTCCATCGCCGCGAGGTCGGTGGCGGCAGGCGGTGTCCGGCGTTCCGCCATGGCCGCCGCAAGGTCCGTCCGCGCGGCCTGGACACCCGAAAGCCCCTCTTCCAGCGTCTGCAGCGCCTCGCCGCGGAGAAGGGCCAGTACCTTCAGTTCTTCCAGCTCCGCCCGGAGCCGCGTGGCTTCTGCATTCAGCGCCGGCACGGCTTCGGCCATCAGGATCGAGGCGCGCGCCGTGCCGGCCGCACCGGAGGGATGCAGAAGCACCGTTGTCTCGGGCGACCGAGCCATCGTCTGGAGTGTCGCGACAAGCCGGGAAAGGTGCTCCGCCTCGCCCTCGAAGCGCTCGCGTATGACACGTTCGCGAAGCGCCACGTCGCGAAGCGCATCCCGCAGGATGGAAAGCCCGTCCTCGTAGGCCCGGATGGTATCGGTCAGGGCGCGGATGCGATTGCGCGACCCCTCTGCCGCAGACAGCGCCGATCCTGCGACGCGCAAGCGCTCTGCGGCGGTTTCGGCATCGGCGGCGGGATCGGCCGCAGCCGGCACTGCAAGCGACAGGGCAAGGAAAATCGCGCGAATCATCGAACGATAAGACTCTCGCCCGTCATCTCGGACGGTTTGCCGATCTGCATCAGGTCGAGAAGCGTGGGCGCCAGGTCGGCGAGCCGTCCGTTCCTGAGGGACGCGCCTTCCGGGCCGCCGACCATCACGACGGGGACCGGGTTGGTGGTGTGAGAGGTGTGCGGAGCGCCGGTCTCAGGGTCGATCATCGTCTCGCAATTTCCGTGGTCGGCGGTCACGATCATCGCGCCGCCGGCTTTCTCAAGCGCGTCCAGAACCCGGCCCAAGCCCTGATCGACCGCTTCGCACGCCTTGATGGCGGCCCGAAGGTCGCCGGTATGCCCGACCATGTCGGGGTTCGCAAAGTTGGTAACGATCAGGTCGTATGCCGCCTCGATCGCCTCGACGAATTTTTCAGTCACTTCCGGTGCGCTCATCTCGGGCTGAAGATCATAGGTTGCGACCTTCGGGGACGGCGGCATGAAACGGTCTTCACCCTCTTCCGGTGTTTCCTTCCCGCCGTTAAGGAAAAAGGTGACGTGTGGATACTTCTCGGTCTCCGCCAGTCGGAACTGTCCGAGGCCGTGCTGGGCAACCCAGGCGCCGAGTGTGTTCTCTATCTTCTGCTTCGGGAAGACCGTCGTCATGAACGCGTCATGCTCGGTCGAGTAGTCCACCATTCCCAACAGCGCGGACAGCGTCGGTCGCTCGTTTGTCTCGAATGCGTCGAACCCCGGCTGTCCCATCGCCTTGAGGATTTCGCGGGCGCGGTCGGCCCGGAAGTTGAGACAGAAGATGCCGTCGCCATCCCGGACGCCGCCGTAGTCGCCCACGACCGCCGGCACGATGAACTCGTCGGTCGCTCCGTCCGCGTAGGACGCCTCTACCACCTCTCCCGGTGTCGCGGCGGCGCGACCTTCGCCCTTGACGATGCAGTCATACGCCTTTTCGACCCTGTCCCAGCGGTTGTCGCGGTCCATGGCGTAATAGCGGCCACTGACGGTCACGATGCGGGCGCTCGGGGGCAGGCCGTCTTCGAGCTGCTCGAGATAGCTTTTCGCCGATTTGGGCGGAACGTCGCGCCCATCGGTTATCGCGTGGACGACGACCGGAACGCCCGCCGACGCCACTGCCTTCGCCGCCGCAATGGCATGGCGCGTGTGGCCGTGGACCCCGCCATCGGAGATGATCCCCAGAAGATGCGCCGTGCCGCCTCCATCGCGGACCTTTGCAATGAAATCGACGAGCGCGGGCCTCTCGAAGAAGCTTCCGTCCTCGATCGCGAGGTCGATCATCCCGAGGTCCATCGCGACGATGCGTCCGGCGCCGATATTGGTATGGCCGACCTCGGAGTTCCCCATCTGCCCCCTGGGCAGACCGACGTCGTTTCCGTGGGTGATCAGCCGCGCGTGTGGGCAAGTCGCCATGATCCGGTCGAAGTTCGGCGTAGCGGCCAGAGCCGGAGCATTGGCGGAGGTGTCCGGATTGATCCCCCAGCCATCAAGGATGCAGAGGACGACGGGCTTCGGTGCGGTCATCGGGCTGCTCTTTCCATTATTGGGAACGTTCTACCCTGATCCAAGGCCGGACGAAACCGCCCCTGCGCGAGTGCGTCAATGTCAAGACCGGTGATAGGGACCGCCCGCGAGAATCGTCGCGGCGCGGTAGAGCTGCTCGAAGAGCATCACCCGCGCGAGCATGTGGGGCCAGACCATCGGTCCGAACGACAGGGCGAGTTCCGCATCCTCGCGGACTTCGCGCAGCAGACCGTCTGCTCCCCCGATCAGGAACGCGACGTCGGACCTGCCGTTGTCGCGGAACGACTCGAGCCGGTCGGCGAGACCGGGCGATGAAAGCGTCCCTCCCCTTTCATCCAGCGCAACGACGGCCGCGCCAGCGGGGATCGCCTTCCTCAGCGCGTCGGCCTCCGCCGCCGGACCAGTCCCGCGTTTCGGTTCGACCTCGTGTTCGGCGAGGGGGCCCATGTTCAAGGCGCGCGCCGTCCTGTCGAAGCGGGTCTGATAATCACGGATGAGCGCGCGCTCGGGCACATCTGCCCGAATGCGGCCCACGGCAGCAACGTGTAGCCGCATCATGCCCTGACGGTGCGCTCCGCCTGTGCTCCTGCAGGGAGCCACATCTTTTCCAGCTGATAGAAATCGCGCACCTCGGGCCGGAATACGTGGACGATCACGTCGCCCGTATCGATCAGCACCCAATCACCGGCATCCTTGCCCTCGACCTTCGACACCACGCCGAAGTTCTGCTTGAGACGGTCGACGAGCTTTTCGGCCATCGCCGAAACCTGGCGGCTCGACCGGCCCGAACAGATGACCATGAAATCGGCCATTTCTGACTTGCCCTTGAGGTCGATCGTCACGATCTCCTCGGCCTTGTCGTCTTCCAGTGATGCGAGAATTGCGTCGAGTAGCGCCTTTCCACCCGGCGCGGTGGGGACCGCGGTCATCGCCGAGTCCGCCGCGGTCTGATCACGGACCGCATCGTGAAGTTGAGACAGGACATCGTCCTCCTTCGTTGCGCGCCGATCAACCCCGGCGCAGAGCATACGAGGAATGTAACACCGGAACGGCCCGAATCCAATGGATCGGGCCTCTGCATCAGTAGTCGCGCTCGTAGTAGACGCCGATGCCGCTTTCTCCGCTCGTGCTGGTCTGGCCTGTCACCTTCACCGACGGCGTCAGGTCGAGATTCAACTTGAGTTCCGTCTCGCCTTCCGAATTGACCGTCACGTCCGTGTAGACGTTGTCGGAAATGTACCTGCCCGCTGTCACCGCCAGGCCGCCGCTCTCGTCCGTCGAGACGTTGAGGTCGTCGAGACCGAAGTTCGCGCGAAGGTTTCCGAGAACTCCGTTGCCGCCACCCGTAAGGGTCGCGACGGCGGCCGCGAGTTGTGCGGCCTGCAGCGGCGATAGGGTCTCTATCCCGCGCCCGAAGAGGAGCCGTGCAACGACCTCGTCCTCCGGCAAAGCGGGTTCGGAAAGAAAGCTGATCTCGGGTTCCGAAATCGGCCCCTCCACCACGATGCGAACGGTGACGTCCTCGGCCTGCGACACCGCCACGAGACGGACGAACGGATTAAAATCACCCTGCACGGTGATCGACCCCTCGTCGAGCACCAATCGCTTGCCCAGGATATCGAGGCGTCCGCGGATCAGCTCAAGCTGACCGACCGGTATGACGTCGTCGGTGGTTCCACCAATCCCGAAGGAGCCGCCAAGCTCCGCATCGAGACCGCGACCACGGATGAAGATCTGGTTCGGAGCGAGAATGCGAAGGTCTAGCGGATAGGCCGGTCCGCCTCCGCCGTTCCCGCCTCCGCTCTCGTCCCCGCCCAGCAGACCGGCGCGGGCGAGAGTCTGCCGAACGGCGGCAGATTCGGCTACGTGGACGATGTCGGGAATAGGCACGACCCCACCCGAAACGCCCGCAGGAATTCGGATTTCGGTGCGGCCCACACGGAGCTGCCCCGCAATCGTCGCCCCTCCCGCCAGCGGCCCATCGATCGAGATGTCCCCGTTGACAATCGTGTCGTAGAGTTCGGGATCCGTCACGCGGACGTTTGCGAGGTTGATCGAGAGATCGGCATCGAGAGGTGGGGCAAGACCGATCGGACCCGATACGGTGACCCGGCCGCCGCCCTCTATGCTCGCGAGGACGTCGACTTGTGCACGTTCTCCCGAAAGCCGTACGGTTCCATCCATCCGCTGCACGACGAAGCCGAGTGTCGGCGCGACGAGGCGGGCGTCGGATGTCGTGATCGTTCCCGATACGGAGGAGAGCGCCGGTGGCCCGGACACGCTCAGATCGAAGGACGCCTGGCCGCCGAGCGATTGCGGCGCTATGAACGTGTTGGCAAGCCCGAGTGGGACGCTACCGGTGATGTCGAGGTCGACGCGATCGAACCCGGTGCTGACGGTCCCTTCCGCACGGGCACGCATTCCGCCGGGCCCGTCAACGTTCGAGGTGATCTGCCAAGGGTTCCCCGAGCTTCGCGCCGCGTTCAAATCAGCAGAGGCGCGGCCCGAGAACCCCTCGACGATCCGGCCCAGATCTTCGAGCCGAACAGACGCGTTGAGATCGCCGCTTTGCGGGCCGAAGGACCCTTCGACCTGAGCGCTCAGAGCCGGCGATGCGAATCGGCCCCGCCGGATTTCGAAGCTGCCCTCCGAGCGGCTCGCGTCAATGGAGAGTACGGTGCCGCCACCAATGTATTCGTCAACCGCTGCGATTCCGGTCCTCAGGTTCGCGCCGTTCGCGACAACCTGCACGTCCAGCGTTT
>Ga0102929_1002742_pt1 | contig 10459 bp, 9 predicted proteins | sample SalPonR1_B_D2_MG_FD_78510 | JGI IMG/M metagenome (GOLD analysis project Ga0102929, IMG submission 78510) | Salt pond soil microbial communities from South San Francisco under conditions of wetland restoration - Salt Pond MetaG R1_B_D2_MG | ecosystem: Environmental > Aquatic > Marine > Intertidal... | reverse complement strand
GCGGCGACGATTGTTCTGGTCGAGACGATCATCGGCATGATTGTCAGCCGTGCCGGTCCGGCGGCGCGTGAACAGATCGCGCAGGTCGAGGATATCAACCGCCGTCTCGGAGAAGTCTGGACCGGTTGACGCAAACCAAACATCAACCAAAGGGAGAAAATGATGTTTTCCAAGTTCAAGATTACAATGGCCGGTGCTGCGGTTGCCGCGATGATGGCACCTGCGGCGCATGCCGAAGAGTTCATCACAATCGGCACCGGCGGCGTGACCGGGGTGTATTACCCGACGGGCGGCGCGATCTGCCGTTTGGTCAACAAAGGCCGCAAAGATCACGGCATCCGCTGCTCGGTCGAATCGACGGGTGGGTCGATCTACAACATCAAAACCATCCGCGCGGGCGAGTTGGAGTTCGGCGTTGCGCAGTCGGATTGGCAGTATCACGCCTACAACGGCACCTCGAAATTCGAAGATGACGGCGCCTTTGAAGGCCTGCGCGCTGTATTCTCTGTCCACCCCGAGCCGTTCACGGTTGTCGCCCGCGCCGATTCTGGCATTGAGAATTTCCAAGACCTCAAAGGCAAGCGCGTGAATATCGGTAACCCCGGTTCCGGCCAGCGCGGCACGATGGAAGTGCTGATGACTGCCCTTGGCTGGACGTCTGACGATTTCGCCCTCGCGACCGAGTTGAAAGCCGCCGAGCAAAGCCAGGCGCTGTGCGACAACCAGATCGACGCGATGGTCTATACGGTTGGCCACCCCTCGGGCTCGATCCAAGAGGCGACTACAGCCTGTGACAGCGTGCTGGTCAATGTCAGCGGCGATGCGGTCAGCGGTTTGGTCGATGAAAACTCGTACTACCGGATGGCGACGATCCCCGGCGGCATGTATCGCGGCAATGATGACGAAACCCAAACCTTTGGTGTTGGCGCAACCTTCGTGACCTCGGACAGCGTCAGTGAAGAGGCGGTTTATACCGTGGTCAAGTCGGTCTTTGAAAACTTCGACGACTTCAAAAAGCTGCACCCGGCCTTCGCCAACCTCAAGCCCGAGGAAATGGCCACCGCGGGCCTGTCGGCCCCGCTGCACGCCGGTGCTGCGAAATTTTATAAAGAACAGGGCTGGATCGAATAATTCGGTTTTGCCTTTGAAGGGGGGCTGTGCGGCCCTCCTTCCACCAAAAATAAAAAGAACAAGTAGACCGACACGCGATGCGCTGTCAGGGACAGGGAGTTGACCGGTATGACTGATACTTCAGGCGGCAAAGGCCCGCTGAGTGAATCCGAGCTGCAAGAGCTTGTATCCTCAACCGATGGCGGTGCGCGCAGCCCTGGCGGGGGCGTTGGCCTGTTTCTGGCAGTTGTCGCGATTGTCTGGTCGCTGTTTCAGGTGCTTCTGGCGTCGCCCATATCCAACTATGTCCTGCCCGGCGACCTCATCAACAATTCCCGTCAGATCCATCTGGCCTTTGCGATTTTTTTGGCCTTCATGGCCTACCCGATGTTCAAATCCAGCCCCCGCAGCTATGTGCCGGTCTATGATTGGGTGCTGGCGCTGGCGGGCACCTTTATTTCGCTTTACGGTTATTTCTTTTATCAAAAGATCGTCGATAATGGCGGTCTGGCCGACCATATGGACAAATGGTTTGCGCTTGCGGGGCTGATCATCCTGTTCGAAGGCGCGCGCCGCGCGCTTGGCCCGGCCATGGCGATTATCGCCACGATCTTTCTGGGATATGTGTTTTTTGGCGCGTCCTCGTGGATTCCCGAGGTGATCCGCTGGAAGGGCGCAAGCCTGCAAAAGGCCATGAGCCATATGTGGATCACCTCCGAAGGGGTGTTTGGCATCGCGCTTGGCGTTTCGACGAAATTCGTATTCCTGTTCGTGCTGTTCGGCGCTCTTTTGGATAAGGCGGGCGCGGGCAATTATTTCATCAAGATGGCATTCGGCGCATTGGGTCACCTACGCGGTGGTCCGGCCAAGGCCGCTGTTGTCGGCTCGGCTGCCACTGGCCTGATCTCAGGGTCGTCGATCGCCAACGTGGTGACCACCGGCACCTTCACCATCCCGCTCATGAAACGCGTGGGCTTTACCAGCGAAAAGGGCGGCGCGGTTGAGGTGGCCAGTTCGGTCAATGGGCAGATCATGCCCCCCGTGATGGGGGCGGCAGCCTTCCTGATGGTGGAATATGTCGGCATTTCGTATGTCGAGGTGATCACCCATGCCTTCTTGCCCGCTGCGATCAGCTATATCGCGCTGGTCTACATCGTTCATCTGGAAGCGGTGAAAAACAACATGCCAACGCTTGGCGACCGGGTTGTCAGCCTTGGTCGCACCATCGGCGGTATGTTTGTCTTTTTCGCGGGGTTCGCGGGGCTGTGCTATGGCGTGCAATATCCCGTAGGCTGGATCGTTTCGATGTTCCCCGAAGGTTCGGGCATTGTGCTGTCGGCGCTTCTGGTGGTGGCCTATATCGCGCTGTTGTGGCTGGCCGCCGGTGTGCCCGATCTGGAACCGGATGATCCCAATGCCGAAGACGTGCGCCTGCCTGTGGTGGGCGAGATCTACAAAGCAGGTCTGTATTTCCTGCTGCCGATCATCGTGCTGGTCTATTTCCTGATGATCGAACAGAAATCGCCCGGCCTGTCGGCCTTTTGGGCGACGGCGTTGCTATTTGTGATCTTGCTGACGCAGCGGCCCCTCAAGGCGATGTTCCGCGGCCAAGGGGCGGCGGGCGCGGCCACGCGCGCCGGCATCATGGATCTGCTGCAAGGGCTGATCGCCGGTTCGCGCAACATGATCGGTATCGGCCTTGCGACCGCCACGGCGGGCGTGATCGTGGGCACCGTCACCTTGACGGGTGTGGGGCAGGTGATGGCGAACCTTGTTGAATTCCTGTCGGGCGGTAACCTGATCTTGATGCTGGTCATGGTGGGGCTGCTCAGCCTTATTCTGGGCATGGGCCTGCCGACCACGGCCAATTATATCGTCGTCAGCTCGCTTATGGCGGGCGTTGTGGTTGAACTGGGCGCGCAATCGGGCCTGATCGTGCCGCTGATCGCTGTGCATCTGTTCGTGTTCTATTTCGGCATCATGGCCGATGTGACGCCGCCCGTGGGCTTGGCCAGTTTCGCCGCCGCCGCGGTGTCGGGGGGCGATGCGATCCGCACCGGGTTCATCGCGTTTTTTTACAGCTTGCGCACCATTGCGTTGCCGTTCGTGTTCATCTTCAACACCAACCTTTTGCTGATTGACGTGACGTGGATGCAGGGCATCATAACCTTTGTCGTGGCGACCATTGCGATCCTAGTCTTTACCGCAGGCACGATGGGCTGGTTTCTGACCAAAAGCCGCATCTACGAAAGCGTTGCGCTGGTGGCGATTGCCTTTGCCTTGTTCAGGCCCGACTATTTCATGGACCGTATTCAACCGCCGTTCGAAATGGTCGAACCGGCCAATCTGGAACAGGCGCTAGGCGCGGCCAGCCCCGGTCAGGAGCTGCGCATGATTGTCGCGGGGCCCGATTTCATCAGCGGTGAGCCGAAGGACACCACATTGGTGTTGACGGTCCAAGAGGGCATGGATGGTGCGGCGATGCTGCAAGAGTATGGGCTGGCCCTGATGCAAGACGGTGGCAATGTCGTGCTGGAAGAGCCGATGTTCGGCACGCCGTTTTCGGACACCATGCAGGGCTTTGACTTCTATGGTGACGATCCGGTTGTGATCCAATCGCTCAAGGCCCCCGTCACCCAATGGCCGCAAGAGTTGATCTTTATTCCAGCGCTTGTGCTTTTGGGGCTGATTGCCCTGCTGCAGCGCGCGCGCATGACCAAGCAAGCCAATGAAGGAGTGCCCACATGACCGGTCCTGTTCTGTGCGCCGTCGATATCAGCAACCCGCATCGCGATGACAACGTGTTAAAGGCAGCCGCGCGTTTGGCCGCTTTGGATGAGGCCCAGCTTGATGTCATCACCGTTGTCCCGGATTACGGCATGAGCGTCGTGGGGGGGTATTTCGACAAGAACCACCACGAAAAGGCCGTTCAAGAGGCGCGAAAGCTTCTGAACGATCTTGTCTCGGAGGGTCTGGGCAAGGAGGCCAACAGCCGGGTGCGCCACATCGTGGCCACGGGCAACGCCTATGACGAAATCCTGCGCGTGGCCGAGGCCGACAAGGCGTCATTGATCGTGATCGGCGCGCATAAACCTGATTTCAAGGATTACCTGCTTGGGCCAAACGCGGCACGGGTTGTGCGGCATTCAAACTGTTCGGTTTTCGTGGTTCGGTAATCCCGCTGGCCCATCCCCGATACTCGCCTGCATGGCGCGTTTCATGTCGTGAATCGCGCCCTCCAAATGACTGTGCAGCGCCCGTGTGGTCAGCGATTGCGTCGCGTAACCGGGTGTCAGGATCGACACGCTGTTGCTGATCCGGGGGCGAAACCGGCGAATCGCAAGGTTTTCCGTCGCCCGGCCCTGAATGATGTAGCCATAGGCGGTGATCATGTCGCAGATCACATAGCACATACCAGCCGCTACAAATTGCAGCCCCGGCAGGAAGGTGCGCAATTCGAACCGCTTGTTCAGGTGGCAGCCTGTGGTCTCGAACACCTCGGCCGTCTGCACCGCCGTGGCGTGGTTCTGATACAAAACGGCCAAAGGCTTGCCGTCCATATCCTGCGGGCTGAGCACATCTTTGCGCGCTAACGGATCATCGCCGGGCAGAACGCAGACGCATTCCAGATCGAAATCTGTCTGGTCGATCGCAGCGCGGGGTTTCGGGGTTTCGGCAAATGCCAGATCGTATTGCTGTGACGCGACCAGATCCTCGATCACCCCCGAGGACCGCATGATGAATTCCAACTCCAGCCCCGGCTTGTCGGCCATGAAATCCGTCAATAGTCGTGGCATGAACAAACTGGACGCCGCCGGGTGGCACGCGATCCGCAATTTCCCGCCTTCCAACGCGCGGATTTGGCTGATCGTGCGCTGGGTGCGTTCCAGCCGGGCCAGAATATCCTCGCATTCCTCGAGAAAATAATATGCCTCAGGCGTCGGCGACAGCTTGCCATGTTCGCGCACGAACAGGCTGAATCCCAATTCCGATTCAAGCGTGGAAATCATCGAACTTACAGCAGGTTGCGTGCGCATCACGGTGCGCGCCGCCTGACTGATCGAGCCACTGCGCATGACTTCGCGAAAGGTGGTGATTTGGCGAAATGAAATATTCATCGCCCCAAGGTATAAATCAAATTTATTGAGGTAAAGAAATTTTGAAATTGAATTTATACGTTATGTCCAGTGAAATCCCGTCAAACCGGTGCAGTGCGACAACCGGAAGGGGGGACGATGAACACTTTCGCCAAATATTTGCTGACGGGGCTGATCTGTATCGTTGCCTTGGGCCAGTTCGTGCAGGTCATCACGCGCTATGTGCTGCAAGTGCCGGTTATGGGGCTTGAGGAAACCATGCTCTACCCCACGATCTGGCTTTATATCATTGGAGCCGTCAACGCTTCGCGCGAGGATACGCATATCCGTGCCAATGTGCTGGAAATCGCGATCAAAACCCAACGCGGCCACACCATCCTTGCCATCGTGGGTGAGGTGATCAGCCTGATCGTCGGGCTGTGGCTGCTGTCTTGGGCGTGGGATTTCACGCAATACGCATGGCGTGTCTGGAAAGAAAGCCCGACGCTTTACATCCCCACCTTCTATTCCGATGTCGCGTTGATGATCGGCTTGGGGCTGATGATGGTCTACACCGCTGGCCACCTGCTACGCCACATCAAGGCCCTGCGCGGGCAGGAGGCCCCCCAATGATCGAGATAGCACTTCTTGCGATTGCCGTTTTGGTGATCACGCTGACCTTGGGCGTGCCGCTGCCCTTCTGTTTCGGTGGGGCGCTGATGGTGATGTATTTCCTTGGCGACGTGACCATGAAAGGCATGATGCTGTGGGGTGCGCAGCAACTGGGTAACCCGGTGCTTCTGGCGATCCCGCTTTTTGTGCTGGCGGGCACGATCATGTCGGCCAGTGGCATTGCCGCCAGTCTGCTGAATTTCGTGAATGCGTTCATCGGGCATGTGCGTGGCGGGCTGGGCGTTGTGGCTGCCGTATCCTGTGCCATCATCGGGGCGATCTCGGGCTCGGGGTTGACGGGTATCGCAGCCATTGGCCCGCTTTTGATCCCGGAAATGGAAAAGCGCGGCTATCCGCGTGAATACGCCACCGCGCTGATTGCCAATTCGTCGATCCTTGGGCTTTTGATCCCGCCATCGGTCACCATGATCGTCTATGGCTGGGTCACCGATACCTCGATCCTTGCCTGTTTTCTGGCGACGCTAGGGCCGGGCCTGTTCATCATGTTCAACTTTTCCATGATGAACCTGTGGATGAGCCGCAAGTTCAACCTGATCCTTGACGATAAGCCCACGCTGTCGGCCTTTACCGCGGATGTAACCAAAAAGGGCTTTAACGCCACACCCGCCCTGTTGATGCCGATCATCATTCTTGGCGGTATCTATGGCGGCATCATGACGCCGACCGAGGCTGCGGCAATCTCGGTGATCTACGCGCTTCCCGTGGGCTTTTTCATCTATCGCGGCCTCAGCTGGGATAGCTTCCTTGAGGCAGGGAAAGAGGCCGCAACAGCCGTCGGCGCGATCATGCTGATGATCCTGTTTTCCATGATCCTCAGCCAGATGTTCGTCTACGAGGCGATCCCGCAGAAAATGGTCAGCGCGATCTTTTCGGTGACCGAAAACAAGGTGCTGCTGCTGATCTTCATCAATATTTTGCTGTTCCTTGTCGGCATGGTGGTGAACGACGTGACCGCGATCATCCTGATTGCGCCGCTGCTGCTGCCGTTGATGCAGGCCATTGGCGTCAGCCCGGTGCAGTTTGCCGCCATCATGGGCGTCAACACCGCCATGGGCGGGGTCACGCCGCCCTATGCCTCGATCCTGTATCTGGGGGCGCGCATCGGCAACGTCAAAGTGACCAAGGTCATCCCCTACGCGATGATCCTGATTGTCACCTGCTATGTGCCGGTCGTGTTCCTGACGTCGCTTTGGCCAGACCTGTCGCTCTTTTTGCCGCGCGTGTTTGGCTATTGATCACCTTTTCACCCTGAACTGTTCCAACAAAAACGGAGGACCCTACCCATGAAACGCTTTTTGACAACCACCGCCGCAACGGCCCTGATCGCGCTGGGCAGCATCGCCAGTGCCGCCGACCTGAAGATGAGCCATGTGCGCCCGCAGGATGCCACCATCGACAAGGAATTGCGCGCCTTTTCCGAACAGGTGGCCGAGGCCACAGGCGGCGACGTGTCGATCAATATCTTCCCTGCCTCGGCATTGGGCGATTACACCACCGTGCAAGAACGTATCAGCGTCGGCGCGATCGACATGGCGACACAGCCCGCCGCCACCGGCGCTGACCGCAAGATGCAGATCAGCTCGTTTCCCTTCCTTGCCGCCAACTGGGATCAGGCGCGTAACATCTACGGCCCCGGTGGCGCGGTGCGCGATGTGATGGCCGGACTTTATGCCGAACAGGGCATCACCATGCTGGCCGCTTACCCCGTGTATTTCGGGGGCATTTCGCTGAATACCGATCCGGTCAACCCCGGTGATCCGTCGCAGTCGAACGGCATCAAGGTGCGCGTTCCGGGCATCAAATCGTTCCAGCTGACTGGCGAAGCGTTGGGGTATATCCCGTCGCCCATTCCGTTCTCGGAGGCGTTCACCGCCATTCAGACCGGCGTTGTCGATGGCGTGATCGGCTCGGGTGCCGAAGGCTACTATGCGTCGTTCCGCGACGTGACCAAGGCTTATATCCCGGCCAACACCCATTTCGAGGTCTGGTACATGATCATCTCGGATGAATCGCTGGCCGCGCTGGACGAAGACGATCAAGCCGCGCTCAAGGCCTCTGCTGAAGAGTTCGAGGCGACCCGCTGGACCGTGGCCGAAGAAGATCAGGGCAAGTGGGAACAGCGCCTTGCCGATGAATTGGGCGCGACCGTGGTTGACCTGACCGACGAACAGCTTGCCGCCATGGCCGACAAGGTCCGCGCCGAGGTGTGGCCCGTCGTGCTGGAGGATGTCGGCGCCGAATGGGGTCAGGCCATTCTGGACAAGGTCGGTCAGTGATCTGACCTGACGCATGGTATGACAATCCGGGGCGGCGATACCCGCCGCTCCGGTCCCAACATTTAGCACTTTGAGGGCGACATGCAGGCGGATTATGCGATCATCGGCGGCGGCGTTGTGGGCCTTTCGATTGCTTGGGGCCTGCTGAAGAAAGGCCACAAAGTCATCGTGCTGGATGGCGAAGACGGATCTTTTCGCGCCAGTCGCGGCAATTTCGGGCTGGTCTGGGTGCAGTCCAAGGGCCTCAATCAGCCAGCCTATGCGCGGTGGTCGCAACGCTCGGCTGCCCTTTGGTCTGACTTTGCCGCCGAACTGGCGGGCACCACCGGGCAAGCGGTTCCGCTAGAGCAGAAAGGCGGATACGACCTGCACTTTTCCGAAGAAAGCCTGTATCAAACCGTTGAAAAATATAACGATCTGCAGGGCAAACTTGACGGGGATTATCCCTTTGACGTGCTTGGTCACAATGCCCTGCGCAAAGAAGAACCCAACATAGGCCCCAAGGTTGCGGGCGCGATCCTGCATCACCAAGACGGCCACGCCAACCCTTTGCGCCTGCTGATGGCCCTTAGCGCGGCGGTGCATCAACAGGGCGGCAAGATCTTGACTGGCAAGGCCGTCACCGATGTCACAAAACCGGACGGATTTGTCATTCGCTGTGCGGATGGCACAACGGTTGAGGCCGGGAAACTGGTGTTGGCAGCCGGGCTAGGCGCGGCAATGCTGGGGCCAAAGCTTGGGTTCACAGCCCCGGTTCGCCCGCAGCGCGGGCAGGTCTTGATTACCGAAAAACTGCCCAAGCTGATCAACCGCCCTTCGCTGATTGCCCGTCAGGTCGACGAAGGCGGCATTCAGATCGGCGCCACCAACGAAGAAGTGGGCCATGACGACAACGTCACACAATCCGGTATCTCAAGCCTCGCCGCCGAGGCCATTGCGGCCTACCCGGCCTTGGCCAAGGCGCAGCTTGTCCGAAGCTGGGGGGCGTTGCGGGTTCTGACGCCAGATGGCCTGCCGATTTACCAACAAAGCCAAACCATGCCGGGGGCCTATCTGGTGACCTGTCACAGCGGCATTACTCTGGCTGCGGTGCATGCCCAAGTCTTGCCCGATTGGCTTGATCAAACACCCGCCGCCCCGGATCTGGAGGTGTTCAGTGAACAACGATTTGCAATTTCTTGAGCTGGATAAGAAAGCAACCGTGCCGGTCACGTTTGACGGTCAGCGCCTGAATTTGCCCGACGGTGAAAATCTGGCCGCCGCATTGTTGGCCGCAGGCATCCAGACGTTTCGCCATACGGCCAAATCCGGTGCGCCGCGCGGCCCGTTTTGCATGATGGGGGCCTGTTTTGATTGCTTGGTCGAGATTGACGGCGTGGTTCGTCAAGCCTGCATGCTTGAGGTAGAGCCGGGCCTAGAGATTGCCCGCCCCAGTGCTGGTGGAGGCGATCATGACCCACAGTGATATCATTGTCGTCGGGGCTGGCCCGGCTGGCATGGCCGCCGCTGCAATGGCGGCCCGCCACGGCGCAACCGTGTCGCTGCTCGATGAACAACCGCGACCGGGCGGGCAGATTTACCGCGATGTGGACCGGGCGGAGCAACAGCGCATCGACATACTGGGCAAGGAGTATCAGCACGGCGCGACCCTGACGCAAGATATGCGCAACGCCGGGATCACGCATGTGACAGGGGCCGTTGTCTGGGCGATCGAAGACAGCTTTACCGTGTCTTACACACAGCACGGGCAGGCGGCGCAGGTGTCGGCCGACCGCATCATTCTGGCCACGGGCGCGCTTGAACGTCCGATGCCGCTGCCGGGCTGGACCTTGCCGGGTGTCATGACAGCCGGTGCCGGGCAAATTCTGCTCAAGCAATCGGGCGTGTTGGCGCGCAACGCGGTGCTGGTTGGCTCTGGTCCGCTGCTCTACCTGATCGCGGCGCAGATGGTGCGGGCTGGCACTCCTCCGCGCGCGCTTGTCGAAACGCAAAGCCGTCATGACCTGCTGCGCGCGGCCAAGCATTTTGGCGGTGCGCTGCGCGGGTCGGGCTACCTTGTCAAAGGGTTGAAGCTGTTGGCCCAGCTCGTGCGCGCACGGGTGCCGCGCTATACCGGTGCCACCGATATCGCGATTGAGGGCGGCGCCCGCGCCGAGGCCGTGACATTCCGCAGCCGCGGGCGCGCGCAGCGTATCGCATGTGACACGGTGATGCTGCATCATGGTGTCGTGCCCAACACGCAAGCCGCGCGGTCGATTGACGTGCCGCACCTTTGGGACAGCGCGCAGCACTGTTTTTCGCCTG
>Ga0102929_1002735_pt1 | contig 10476 bp, 9 predicted proteins | sample SalPonR1_B_D2_MG_FD_78510 | JGI IMG/M metagenome (GOLD analysis project Ga0102929, IMG submission 78510) | Salt pond soil microbial communities from South San Francisco under conditions of wetland restoration - Salt Pond MetaG R1_B_D2_MG | ecosystem: Environmental > Aquatic > Marine > Intertidal... | reverse complement strand
CTGTAACGGCCGGAGATTTCATTGATCCGGGCGGTGCGATGGCGAATCCACTGCCGGGCAACAAACAGGGGCATCTTCACATGGAAGGTCAGCACTACCTGCTCAAAGGGCGAGGTGTGCCCGTTACGCAGTAAATAGTCTATCAACCCCCTGTCCTCCCGGTAGGTTTTAGTCCCGCCCCCGTAGGAGACTCTGGCCGACTGCACAATCCGCTGGTCACCGCCCATATAATCCACCAGCCGGACAAAACCTTTGTCCAGCACGGGATACTCTTTATCAATAATTTTATCCGCTTCGGGTACGCTTATACGGGCCATAGATCTTCCTTTCCTACTTAAAATATCCGATAACTATCTTATAACGTACCCGGCCGAAAGTGCAATGCTGACTTTAGAATATTACTTCCGGGTGGTATAAGTTCCCCGCAACTCATAGGTGTCCGCCAGGTGGGCAATCAGGTTAAAGGCCACCTTTTGGGCTTTAGAGGGATCAATCTCCCCGTTTATCCCTACCACCCGGTTTCTAGGAAAGAAACAAGCGGCATAGACGATCGCCTCGTCGGTTGCTACTTCGTAGTAGCTATTGTTTAGGGCGCAGAACTTACCGCCCAGGTAAAACCCCTGCCGCGGAACGTAGTTTCCTTCCTTCACAAACTCAAAATCAATATTCTCTTTGCTGTTCAAATCTTCACTGCAGACAAAATTTATCTTGTAGGTAATTTTCATTAAAAACTCCTGTTGTTCTAAATATATTCTGCCGCCGGCGTGGTGCATCACCGCCCCGCGCCGACGGCTAAAGGATAATTTGTTTCCTTAACCTCTAAACTCACGGTTATACGGTTTACCAAGAGCCAAGGGGCCTAAACTGCGGCCTTTATAGGTCAGCGCCAACACCAGAATAACCAGTACATAGGGGGTGGCTACGGCTATCTCGTAGGGAAAGTCTATGCCGTACACCTGAATGGAACGCTGCAGGGCATGGGCCATACTGAACAGCAGAGCTCCCCACATAATCCCGACCGGTTTCCAACGGCCGAAATAGACCAAGGCCACCGCTATAAAACCGCGGCCGGCGGTCAGGTTGTCGGCAAACATTTGGGCTTGTCCAATACTCAAATACGCTCCAGCCAACCCGGACATCATACCGCCCAGGGTCACACATTGGTAACGGATTCGTTCAACACTAACCCCCAGGGTGTCCGCCGCCTGCGGGGTGGTTCCCACCGCCCGCACCTTCAAGCCCCAGGAGGTCCTGAACAGCACATAGCCAGACACCGGAACCAACAAGTAAGCCAAATACACCATCGGGTTCTGATTAAATAGTATTTGGCCGATAACCGGAATATCCATGAGCACCGGTATAGCAACCTTCCCAATTCCGTCGATATTCGTCACACCGCCTACGTACACACGAAAAAGAGTGCCCGATACCCCCCAGCCGAACATATACAATCCAATACCGGAAATACCTTGTTGGGCCTTAAAGGTTACGCTTACCAAGGCCATCAGCATTCCCATCAGACCGCCAATAGCCATGGCCGCTAAAATACCAAGCACCGGGCTACCGATAATATATACCACGTAGAAACCGACAAATGCACTGAGCATCATAATTCCCTCGGTTCCCAGGTTGAAAACCCCGCTGCGCTGACTGAACATCTCACCTAAACTGGCAAACAACAGGGACGCACTGAGGGGAATCCCGCTTATAATAACACCTATGATAATTTCTAATATCATGCCCGGCCTCCTTCAGGATCAATCTTGGCCTCTTTCCCGCCGCCAAGCAGCTTAAACAGTCTATCCCGCAGCTTCGGATTCCTCAGGAAAATGTTACTTGAAACAATTGCCAGAATTATAAGTCCCTGAATAGCTAAAATAATGGAGGCCGGCACTTCGACCGCCCGCTGCATCATATCCGAGCCAACTATCAGCAGGCCGAATACCGCCGAGGCGGGAATAATCCCCAGTGGATGCAAGCCCCCGAACAGGGCTACTACAATACCGCTAAAGCCGTATCCGGCGGAAATCGATTCCAAGGCCCGGTGGTGCACACCTAACACCTCGACCGCTCCGGCCATTCCGGCGAAACCGCCGGAGAGCACCATTGCCAACACCAGGTTCCGCTTTACATTCATCCCCGAATAGGTGGCTGCCTTCGGCTCGGCCCCTACAGCACGCATCCGGTATCCGACAGTGGTTTTCCACAAAAACAGAAACACTATCACCGCCAGCACTATTGCAATTACCAACCCCGAGTGGAGCCGGAAGCCGCGAATAAAACGGGTAAGCCAGGCTGCCTCGGGCAGCGGTGCCGACTGGGGCACTCCAGTCCCGTAGGAAACTTCCTTCGGGTCAATCAATGGCCCCCGCAGCAGGTAGAGGTACACCTGTATAGCAATGTAGTTGAGCATCACCGTACTAAGTATCTCGTTTACATTCAGGTATGCCCGCATCCAGCCGGCAATACCGGCCCATATGCCGCCGCCGATAAAGGCAGAGAGAAAGATAACCGGAACCAGCACAATTTTAGGCATCTCGGGAAGGGCTAAGCCAACCGCGGTGCCGAATATAACCCCCAACATTATCTGGCCTTCACCACCGATATTCAGAATACCCGACCGAAAGGCTATTGCAATGCCCAGGCCCACCAGCATCAGCGGCGCGGCACGCACCAACATTTCGGTAATCCCGAACAGTCCATCCAGGGGCTGGGTGAGCATAACCCCGTAGGCCTCAAAGGGGTTTGCACCGGCAATCAAAAACAGAAAAGCTCCCAAGAGCAATGCTATTAGCAGCGATGCCAACACGATAATGACGCTTACCGCCAGATATCTATAATTATCAGCTTTATTCTTTTCCATGTGACACTCCCGCCATCAGTAATCCAAGTTCCTGCTTTGTGCACTCTTCCCGGGGCAGCACATCAAGCACCTTCCCTTCGTACATCACCGCTATCCGGTCGCAGAGGTCGAGCAGCTCATCGAGCTCTTCAGAGATCAGCAACACCGCCATCCCTTCCTCCCGGGCCTGGATAAGCTGGCTATGCACGTATTCCGAAGCTCCAATATCCAATCCCCGGATAGGATAAGCCGCCACCAATGCCTTAGGTTTACGGGTTATCTCCCGGGCCAAAATAACCTTCTGAATATTCCCGCCCGAGAGCGAGGCACAGGAGGTAGCCATAGAGGGGGTCTTTACCTTAAACGAATCGATCAGAGAAGCAGCATGGTCATCAATTTGACCCTTCCGCAGGAAGAAGTTCTTTGCCAGAGGCTCCTGACGATAATCCTTCATTATAAGGTTCTCGCGAACCGTAAAACTGGGAATGGTACCCTCATGCATTCGATCTTCGGGAATATAGCCCATACCCAGATCGATGATCTGCTGGGGGTTATAGTTACTAATGTCTACCCCATCAAGCTGTATCCGCCCCTCTTTGACAGGACGTATACCGTTAATCACATCCGCCAGTTCGCGTTGACCGTTCCCCGATACGCCGGCTATGCCGACAATTTCACCGGAACGAACCTCAACACTCACCCCCTGCAAGGAATCGGTTCCCTGATCGCCCTCGGCCACTACCTTTTCTATCTGCAGAATCGGGCGTCCATACTCCTCTTTTTTTGAGGTTTTCGGATAGCTTATCTCACGTCCGGCCATTTTCTCGGCCAAATCTTCTGCAGAATGGTCCTTCGTGGCCCCTTCAAACACAAGCCCTCCGTTACGTAATACCGCAACCCGGTCGCTGACCGCTTTTACCTCATTCAGCTTATGACTAATAAATATAATAGAGGTGTCTTGAGTAATCATCTGCCGAAGAAGATCAATCAGCGCATCGGTCTGCTGCGGAGTAAGAGCGGCAGTCGGCTCATCAAGTATCAGCAGATTAGCCCCCAGAGTAAGTACTTTTACCAGTTCTACCCTCTGTTGTTCCCCTACACTCAATTGCCAGATATAGGCATCCGGTTTTACCGTAAGGTTGTACCTATCGGCTACTTCAAGCACCCGCTTTCGCACCTTTTCAAGATCCATTTTGAAACGGGTACGCTGGTACATTCCCAGTGCAATATTCTCTAAGACCGTCATGTTCGGCACCAGCATAAAGTGCTGATGAACCATACCGATACCGTACTCTAGGGCGTCGAGAGGTCCCTGTACTTGAATCTTTTTATCATTAAGCAGCACATTCCCTTCATCCTGATGATACAGCCCATACAGAATATTCATCAGGGTAGTCTTCCCGGCCCCGTTCTCTCCGAGCAAGGCCAGTACCTCGCCCTTCTGCAGGTTCATCGTTACATCGTCCAGTGCAAGTACGCCGGGAAACCTTTTTGTAATGTGGTTCATCTCGAGCCGTTCGATAATTTCCGCCATGGCCCACTCCCCTTTGAAAAATGGCCCGATACCGCGTGGGTATCGGACCTTGAATAGTCAATTTTGAAAAACTAAGCTACTAAAGCTCAATCTCAATTTCGCCGTCGATAATTTTCTGCTTTGCCTCTTCCACTCTCGCTTTCATCTCGTCAGTAATTTCCGATGAAAGGGCCTCGTTCCACTCCAATGTAAGAAATCCATTGGCGAAGGAGAGGGGAATAGCCTTCCCACCAAGCACACCTTCGGCCCGGCTTTCTATCATCTGGGCAACTACATTGCTGAAGTTGTATACCTGAGCGCCAAGGATGGAATCCTTTGCTAAAGAAGACTGATCCATATCTGTAGAGAGCCAGAATACATCGTCATATTCGGCAACCACCCGGATGGCGCCAACAGTCTGCTGAGCGCTTCCGGTAAGAATATCCGCACCGGCACCAATATGGGTCTCTGCAATTTCTCCGGCCGCTACCAGGTCGCCAAAACCACCGGTATAGGCAATCCGAACGTCCGCATCACTGTTTACCGCTTCAACACCCTGTACAAAGCCTTTGTTGTACTTAATGGCATCTCCCGATTCAACCGGTCCGACAATACCAATGATATCGCTTTCGGTTTTCATACCGGCTACCATACCAAGAAGGTACGCACCCTCTTGAGCATGGGGATCGTAGGCAAACACATTGTCATGGTCAGCAGAGTAGCCGGTACCATAGGCAAAGGTTACATTAGGAAAGTCAGGGGCGATATCATCTAACAAGCTCTGGTACTGAGCACCATGGGCAATAACAATATCAAAACCCTGAGCTGCGTACTGACGAATAGCAGAACCGGCGTCCACCGCATTCCACAAGCGCTCACTAACATCCAGCTCTAGATTCTCTTCTCCCATTTCCTCTTGAACCGCAACTATTCCCTTGTACATTGACTGGCTCCAGGCCATGTCGTCGATAGTACTCGGAATAACCAGGGCAATCTGAATTGTATCACTCTCGCCTGCTTCCTGTTGTCCGCCTGCAAATAGCACAGTACCGGCACTCAGTAACAAGCCCAGAGCGAGAACTCCCATTAATACACGTTTCATTCTCGTCCTCCTTGAAATTTGTTGTATTCTGTTGTATTTTTTGTTTTCAATGTTAATCCTGTAATACTACCCTGTCAACATTAACTTGATCGTTTTAATTGTAATAATTCATTTATTATTGAAATAGGAGAAGAAGATGGCGCCCCAAGAAGAAACCCAAGAAAACAGAAAAAACTATCTACGTAAGGCCATAGAAGTGTCAAAACAGGCCCGGGAGGGGGGAAACCATCCCTTTGGAGCTATCTTAGTTGGCCCTGACGGAGAGGTGCTCCTTAGCGCCGGCAACACCGTAACCAGCGATAAAGACTGTACCGGACATGCCGAGACAAATTTGGTGCGCAAGGCCTCTAAAACCTATGATCGCCAGTTTCTCTCCGGCTGTACCCTCTACTCCAGCGCTGAACCCTGTGCCATGTGCAGCGGCGCTATTTACTGGAGCGGCATAGGCGGCTTGACCTATGCCCTAAGTGAAGAACATCTCCATAGACTTACCGGCGACGACCCGGAGAATCCGACCCTTGCCCTTCCCAGCCGCGAGGTTTTTGCCCGGGGGCAGCGGGAGGTTGCCATCAGCGGCCCCCAGCTTGAGGAAGAGGCGGCGGAGCCCCACCGGGGCTTCTGGCATCCCTCCGATCCAGCCGAGCATCACTAGGCCGGCGATACTACCGCCGGCACGCAGCTTTCATCGCATAAGGATATCCGCTATACTGGCCCAAGGAGTCCTTCAGCGATGAACAACCAACCGATCGAAATACGCCCTCTGTCAGGAAGCAAAATCGATGAAAAAGCTTTTATTGAGTTTCCTAAGCAGCTCTATCGCGGGTGCAACTATTATGTCCCCATGTTCGATATGGATATGCGCTTTCTTATTCGAAAAAAGCACCCCTTCTTTCTACATTCCGAAGGCCAATTTCTATTGGTATGGCGGGGTCAGGAGCTTGTCGGCCGCTGCTTGGTAACTGAAAACCGGCGCTATAACGAATTCCATAAAACCAACTTCGCCTTCTTTGACTACTTCGATATGATCGACGATCAAGAGGCGACGGATGCACTTTTTAGCTACCTCTCCGACTGGGCAAAACAGCGAGGGCTGGATGCCCTGGTGGGGCCGATGCTCTCCGGTGGTGCCAACGGTACAGGCATTTTAATTAAAGGCTTCGAGCATCAGCCGGCTATGACCATGATGCGTTATAACTACGCCTACTACCAGAGCCTGCTGGAGAGCTCCGGTTTCGATAAATACGTAGACCTGCACTCCTTCTCCGTTCCCCCGGAACGCTTCGTTCTCTCCGAGCGAATATCCCGCCTTGCCGCAAACGTACTAAAGCGTGGTCGGTTTGGAGTTTTGCGTTTCAAAACTAAGGGCGAGATCCGCAAGGTCGCAGAAGAGATCAAAGTTCTGTACGCAAAAACCCTGAGCCATCATCTTGAAGACTATCCCCTGAGTCCGGCAGAACTGGAGCAGGTAAAAAAAGACCTGCTGACGGTTGCCGACCCCGACCTAATTTCCATGCTAACCTACGACGGCCGGATAATAGGCTATGCTTTGGGATTTGCCGACATTACCAAAACCCTGCAGCGCAATGGCGGCCGCCTGGGCCCGATGGCCATACTCCGCATTCTATTTTCCCTGAAAAAGACGGGCAAAATACTCTTTAACGGCATCGGCATCTTGCCCGAATATCAGGGTTTAGGGGGAAATGCTTTGATCTATCAGGAGCTGGAACGGATGGTGCAGAAACGTGGATTCGACACCGCAGAGCTGGTGCAGATTTCGGAAAAAACTGAACTGATGATCAGTGACGTCGGGAGCCTGGGGGGAGAGCCCTACAAGATTCATCGTATGTTCAAGAAAGAAATATAAACCTGACCGCCCGAACTCCCGTCCGCCGGATTGATTATCGTCGCTTCCATTTACTTCTACGCTTATTTCCGCGTTTATTTCCGCGGGCAGTGCTGTGCGGATTGAGACTGATAAAGCCGTACAACTTTTCAATCAGTTGCTTATATACCTTCGCTTCGTGAATTTCCGGGTCCCCCCGGGAGCCCTCAAGGGTATAATTGCAGGCATCGACATAGACGTTAGAGGCCTTAAACAACTGCTCGTACTGCTGCTCGAGGTATTCGGAAAACCACTTCGGCAGTTTCAGATGATCCCGCTTCAGCATACGGTAATGTGGCAGGCAGAGCCCACTGGTCTGTCGGAAGGCTCCAATAAACTCTTCATCATTAATGTATGTCCACAGCACCGAGATTACCTGTCTCTCCTTTTCCAGCAGGTAGTCACAGGCAGGGCATGCCCCGCTGCCATGCACCGGTTCCCGGTCCAGCTCGTAACGCAGAATCTGCCGGTACAGCAGCACCACCGCCAGGGCATCGTGCAGCCCTTCCAGGTAACGGGCATGCTTTCCGCAGAATCCCCCTCCTAGGTTGAACTTAGCCCGAAAGTGACGATTATTCACCTTCTCGTACAGCAGAGAGTCGAAGTACTTGGCCTCGTCATTACGTAGGGTGGTACAAACTGGGCAGCCTCCCTCGCCGCAGGCATCAATTAACTTAAAAAAGGGCAGATGTTTGTCCGCCCCCGCTTCGTGTGTAGTATCCGTCATCCTTCGTCAAGGGTAGCTTACTTGATGCCCCTTGGCAAGTCGGACCGAGTACAACAAGCCGAGCGGAGTAAGTGAAAGTTAGATACATCGAGGCAACGAAAGCCCCGGCGAAAGCCTCCATTCCCTTGACCTTCCCGGGGGTATCCGGTACAACTCCATTACGATACTCGTAACAATATTCAGGGTAATGTACAGGCTCTGTACCCCGGAGGCATCCCTACCCCTCGGGGGAAGTGTATGCCAAAACTTATTCCATCTTTTATTGTACTCGCTTATCTGCTGCTCACCCTGCTTATCGGATTCCGTTTCAAGAAGCAGGCTTCGGTCAGCATAGACGAGTTCTACCTGGCCGGAAGAAGCCTGAGTCCGCTCATCCTATTTTTCACTATGATGTCCACCAATTTCTCAGCCTTCACAATCTTCGGCCTCTCTGGGGCCGGCTACCGCATCGGCTACGCCTTTTATCCGGTCATGGGCTTCGGAACCGGCTTTATGGGCATCTCCTTCTTTATCATCGGGCTCAAAATTCTCCGCCTCTCCAAAGAGCGCGGTTACATCACCCCGTCGGATTTCATATCCGACCGGTACCAATCCCCCCTTCTACGCCTGGTCTTTTCAGGGGTATTGGTACTTTTTACCCTCCCCTACATAGCCATCCAGACTATCGCCAGTGGTAAAACCCTCCACGCTCTGATCGGCCTGCCCTACATTGCCGGAGCAGTACTGGTTACCGTATTTATCACCCTCTATGTCGGTCTGGGAGGGCTACGCTCCATAGCCTGGACCGATGTAATTCAAGGAGGGATGATGATCATTTTCACGCTCGCCGCCTTTGTCATTATTGTCGAAGGAGCCGGCGGGTTTGCTTCCATTCACCAGGCTCTGCTGCAGAGCAACCCGGAGCATTTCTCACGTCCGGGAGCCGGACACGCCTTCCCCCCCGGCATCTGGATAGGCTATTTCGTATTGTGGTTTTTTGCAGACCCCATGTTTCCCCAGCTCTTCCAGCGTTTTATGGCCGCCCGGGATGAAAAGTCTTTAAAATGGACCGCCACTCTCTATCCCCTTATCTGCACTTTCCTCTTTTTTATGACAGTATCAATCGGGGTAATCGGTAAGTATGTCTTTCCCGGTCTACCTCTGAATCAAACCGACACAGTATTTCCCCTCCTGCTCAATCGCTATGCAGGCGAATTGATAGGCGCTCTGCTGCTTACCGGAAGCATCGCCGCCCTGATGTCTACCCTCGACTCTCAGCTGCTTACAGTAAGCTCCATCATCATTCGTGACATGCCCTTCAGGAGGCTAAAAACAAATTCCTTTAGGCGGCTCTTAATCGCGTTAATTGCCCTGTCCGGTTTGCTGATTGCCGTCAACCCGCCGGATACTATCCTGGAGTTCATCAACAAAACCAGTTTCAACGGATTAGCGGTCTTGGCCCCCACGGTAATCGGCGGGCTCTACTGGCGGCGTGGGAATCGCTACGGTGCATTCTCGAGCATTGCCACGGGTGAACTGATGGTAGTGCTTTTTTACTTTGATGTGCTCTCGACCCCCCGGCTTCTACCGGTCATTCCAATTATGCTGGCAAGCTTTACAGTATATGCAGCAGTCAGCATGCTTACCCGCACAGTGGAGAACATCAACCTGGTGTTCCCCCTTCAACGGAGTATTCTGGCCTGGACGGGGATATTCGGGCTGTTCTTTCTTTTGGGAAACGATTTCTGGAACTGGAACCGGAGCCCTGTACTGCTCTTAGGGCTCCCGGGGTGGATATGGTACTTTATTCTACTCGGGATATTGCTCTCCGGCGCCTTCGCCCTCTTTTCCTTTAGAAAACCCCATTCTAGTAGATTACATTTTAGTAGTCCGGATTTTAGAAAATAACTTTTTGGAAAACCTCGCAGCTGAGCTGCGGAGTACGATGCCCAGGACGTCCGGAGCGGGCAATTCCGCCCGGTCGCCGGCAGACAGGGGTTATGTATAAGGAAAAGTAATTATGAACCTGGTGGTGGGATTTCTGTCCAGGGTAAGACTGCCGCGCAGCTGCTGGACGAGATGTTGAATAAGGATAAGGCCCAGACTGGATACTGTTTTGATGTTCAGATCCTGCGGAAAAGGATGCCCGCTGTTCTCTACTACCAGTGTGTAGCGTGAGCTCTTTTCTGAAAGTGAAACTCTGAAATAGTTTTTTTCTAGGTTCAAATCAAATCCGTGTTTTACCGCATTGGTGGCAAGTTCTGATAAAATCAAACCCAAGGGTACTGCACGATCAGGATTGATATATACCTCGTCCATACTAATTTCGATAGAGATTGCTGTGTGTGAAAGCGAATAAATAATCTCTTCCACGAGTTCACGAGCGTAGCGAGGGAAGTGAATTGCACTCACACTGACGTCACGATAGAGT
>Ga0102929_1002734_pt1 | contig 10479 bp, 9 predicted proteins | sample SalPonR1_B_D2_MG_FD_78510 | JGI IMG/M metagenome (GOLD analysis project Ga0102929, IMG submission 78510) | Salt pond soil microbial communities from South San Francisco under conditions of wetland restoration - Salt Pond MetaG R1_B_D2_MG | ecosystem: Environmental > Aquatic > Marine > Intertidal... | reverse complement strand
CTCAAGGCGTTCGGCAAGGAACTCGGCCTGCCTTTGGTGGCCACCAACGACTGCCACTACCTGAGCCGGCAGGACGCCTACGCTCATGAGGTTCTGCTCTGCATTCAGACCGGCAAGACCATGGACGATCCGAACCGCATGCGGTTCGCCAATGAAGAGTTTTATGTCAAGACGCCCGAGGAGATGGCCGAGCTTTTCAAAGACACTCCGGAAGCCATCAGCAATACCCTGGCGATAGCTGAACGCTGCAATCTGGAACTGGAGGTCGATACCGACAGTTACCAGTTTCCGACCTATGCCGTCCCCGAGGGCCAGACCCTGGCGCAGATTCTCCGCCAGGATGCCGCCCGGGGGCTGGAGGAGCGCCTGCCGGAAATCCGCAAACATGATCCTGACTTCAGTGATGAAGACCTGGCCGTTTACCGGGCCCGTCTCGACGAAGAGCTGGAGATCATCATTCAAATGGGCTTTCCAGGGTATTTCCTGATCGTCGCCGATTTCATCAACTGGGCCAAGGACCATGATATCCCGGTCGGCCCGGGCCGCGGCAGCGCCGCCGGCAGTCTGGTCGCCTATGCCCTCAAGATCACCGATATCGACCCGCTTCCCTATAACCTTCTGTTTGAACGTTTTCTGAATCCCGAGCGGGTTTCCATGCCGGACATCGACGTCGATTTCTGCATTCGCGGTCGTGAAGAAGTCATCAATTACGTCCGCGAGAGGTACGGCAGGGATAATGTCGCCCAGATCATTACTTTCGGATCGATGCTGGCCCGGGCCGTGGTGCGTGACGTCGGCCGGGCCATGGGCATGGCTTACGGTGAAGTCGACAAGATCGCCAAGCTGATACCCAATCCGGTCGGCAAAAAAGTCAAACTCAAGGACGCTCTCAAACAGGAACCCCGGCTGCGTGAACTCCTGGAAAACGACGGCAGGGTCAAGAAGCTTTTCGAGGTCGCTCTCGCCCTGGAGGGCTTGACCCGACACGCCTCGACGCATGCCGCCGGAGTGGTGGTCACCCCGGGCCCCCTGACCGATTATCTGCCGCTCTACGTCGACCCCAAGTCACAGGGCCAGGTGACCCAGTTCGACATGGGCTACGTTGAAAAGATCGGCCTGGTCAAGTTCGATTTTCTCGGCTTGAAGACCCTGACCGTGATCGACAATGCCGTCCGCCTGATCCGTGAAGGGCGCAATGTCGATTTTGACCCGACCCTGATTCCCGATGACGACGAAAAGAGCTTTCAGCTGCTCAGCCGGGGGGAGACGACCGGGGTCTTCCAGCTGGAATCATCCGGGATGAAGGAATACCTGATCAAGTTGCAGCCCTCATGTTTCGAGGACCTGATCGCCATGGTCGCTCTCTACCGCCCCGGTCCGCTTGGTTCGGGCATGGTGGACTCATTTATCAAGCGCAAGCACGGCCAGGAAAAATTCGGCTACGCTTTCGATCAACTGGAGCCGATCCTCAAAGATACCTACGGTGTTATCGTCTACCAGGAACAGGTTATGCAGATATCCCAGGTCCTGGCCGGCTATACCCTGGGCGGTGCGGACCTGCTGCGGCGGGCGATGGGCAAAAAGAAGCCGGAGGAGATGGCCAAACAGAAGAAAATCTTCCTCGAAGGCGCCAAAAACAACAAGCTGGACCCGAAGAAGGCCGAAGGGGTCTTTGAGCAGATGGAAAAGTTCGCTGAATACGGCTTCAACAAGTCGCACTCGGCGGCCTATGCTTTCATCGCCTATCAGACGGCTTACCTGAAGGCTCATTATCCTGTGGAATTCATGACGGCCCTGCTGACCGAGGATATGGAAAATACCGACAAGGTCATTAAAAATATCAACGAAATCCGCAATATGGGAATCGCCATCCTGCCTCCCGACATCAACGGTTCCTGCCGCGATTTTACGGTGGACCAGGACAGCATCCGCTTCGGCCTGGGGGCGGTCAAAGGGGTCGGCGGCGGCGCCGTCGAAGCGATTGTCGAAGGACGGTCGGCAGGGGAGTTCAAGTCGCTTCAGGACTTCTGTGAAAAAGTCGACCTGCGGCGGGTCAACAAACGCGTGGTCGAGGCTCTGATCAAGTGCGGTGCCTTCGATTCCCTTGGCGGCAAGCGCGCCCAGTTCATGGCGGTTTACGAGGATGCCATGGATGCCGGACAAAAACTCCAGCGCGAACGGGAACTCGGCCAGGAATCGCTGTTCGGCAGCGAACAGATCGTCCGGCAGAAAAACGGCAACGGCTACGGGCGGCTGCCCGAGATCGACGAGTGGGCCGAAAATCTGCTTTTGACCAATGAAAAGGAAGCCCTCGGTTTTTATATTACCGGTCATCCGCTGGCCAGGCACAGCGCTGCCATCAAGCGCTTCGCCTCCTGCGATACGGCCGGTCTGAGTGAGCGCACGGACAAGGAAGAAGTGACCTTGTGCGGCATCATCAACAATCTGAAGATGCTGACCACAAAAAAGGGCGACCGCATGGCCTTCGCGACCCTTGAGGACCTGAACGGCTTTGCCGAACTGGTGGTTTTCCCGGAAGCTTATACCCAGGCAGCTGACCTGCTGGGCAGCGAAGAGGCCCTGCTGGTGAGGGGAACCGTGGACGTCGGCGAGGATAACAATAAAATCCTGGTCAACGAAATCCTTTCCCTGAAGGACGTCAAGGAAAGGTTGACGCGGATCGTCCACTTCAGGCTGACCACCCCCGGTCTCGATGACCGCCAGCTCCATTCGCTGAAGGAGATCATCTCGCGTTATCGAGGCGAATGCGAAGGTCAGATCCACCTGGTGATTCCCAATCGGAGCGAGACGGTGGTTCGCCTTCCGGAAAGCCTGAAAATCCAGGCCTGCGACGAAATGATGGATGACGTTGAAAAACTGTTCGGGTATAATGTGGTTACTTTCGAGTGATTCTGCTGCACTGCAGCGTCCCTGATACGGAAAAAGGGAGAATTTGATGCAAGTCCATCTTGATTTTGAAAAGCCGCTGGTTGAACTGGAACAAAAAATCAGAGAACTGCGCGATTATTCATCGGGAACCGTTGATTTTTCGTCAGAAATCAAAAAGCTTGAAAAAAAAGCCAGCAAACTACGGGAAGAGATTTTTTCCAATCTGAACCGTTGGCAGCGGACCCAACTGGCCCGCCATCAGAATCGCCCCTACACTCTCGATTACATACAGAACATGTTCACCGACTGGTTCGAAGTGCATGGAGACCGCAATTTTCGCGATGATCCCGCCCTGGTGTGCGGTTTTGCCCGGCTCGAAGGGCAGCCCTGTGCCGTCATCGGTCATCAAAAAGGTCGGGATACCAAGGAGAAAGTCTATCGCAACTTCGGTATGCCCCATCCGGAAGGGTATCGCAAGGCGCTGCGCGTCATGAAGATGGCTGAACAATTCAAATTACCGATTTTCACCTTTGTTGATACTCCCGGCGCCTTTCCCGGCATCGGTGCCGAAGAACGGGGCCAGGCGGAAGCCATCGCGCGCAATCTGCGCGAAATGGCCGCCCTGACCGTCCCGCTGATTGTCACGATTACCGGCGAGGGGGGCTCCGGTGGTGCTTTGGCGATTGCCGTCGGCAACAGGGTTTTAATGCTGCAGTATTCGGTCTACGCTGTCATATCCCCGGAAGGCTGTGCCGCTATCCTCTGGGGCGACGGGACTTTGGGGCCCCAGGCTGCCGAGGCTCTCAAATTGACGGCCGCCGATATTGACGAGCTGGGGTGTGTGATTGACGGCGTCATCCCGGAGCCGGAAGGCGGCGCCCACAGGGACCCGGCATTCGCAGCCGAAAATCTCAAGCAGCATCTGCTCGACCATTTGGCCGAGCTGAAAAAACTCTCTCCTGAAGAACTGGTTGAGCAGCGCTATCAGAAATTCCGTGCCATGACGGAGGTCAGCGAATAAATGGCCCCTGCCGGTTGTTCGGAACATGAATCCCTCTCCCATTGCCGGGGGAGGGTTTTTTCATAGGAGAAATATCAAGGTGGCCGGAAATGACAGGGGATAGCCGCCCGGTTGTCGGCCTTGGCCAATGTTCGCTGGATATTCTCGGCATCCTGCGGGACTATCCCGACCGGGACCAGAAGGCCGAACTGCAGGACATTCTGATGCAGGGCGGCGGGCCCGCAGCAACCGCCCTGGTTGCGCTCGCCCGGCTCGGTGTCGATACGGCCTTCGTCGGCCGCACTGGTGGCGATGACCACGGTACCAGAATTCGCAACGGACTGCTGGCAGAGGGCGTCGATTGCAGCGATCTGCTGGTGGATGCGGCAGGCAGCAGCCAGGTGGCGTTCATCGTCGTTGACATGGAGGCCCATCGCAACATCTTCTGGCACCGGGGTTCGGCTGCAGCTCTGACTGCCGCTGAAGTCGATCCTCGACGCATCGCCATGGCCGCGATTCTCCATCTCGACGGTTTGCAGCTTGAAGCCTCCCTGGCCGCTGCCGAGATCGCCAGAGGGCAGGGCATCCCGACGGTGCTCGACGGCGGTTCCTGGCGGGAGGGCACCGTTCGCCTGCTGCCCCTGATCGATCATCTGGTCGTCAGCGAAAAATTCGCCCGGCAGGCAGGCGGCGACAACCTGCCCGATGCACTCCGCAGGCTCAGCACTTACGGTGCCCGCGCTGTGACTGTCACCATGGGCAAGGAAGGCAGCTTGACCATGACCGGCGGCGCTGTTTACAAGATGCCGGCCTTTGTCGTCCGGGCTGTCGACACCACCGGCTGCGGCGATGTTTTTCACGGTGGATATATCTATGGTTTGCTCAGAGCCTGGGATATCCCGCAAGTCGTTCGGTTTGCCGCTGCCTGCGCCGCATTGAAAACCCGGGCTCTGGGCGGACGTACCGCCATTCCATTTCTCTCTGAAGTTCTGGATCTGCTGGATTCGCAGAACCAGGTACAGCCTGAACTCCTTGAAGACGGAATGATCAGGGATCTGACTTTTCAGAATCCAGGCCAAGGGTTATAATGGCCGCATTGGGTTTCCGAGGATTAAGGCCATGAGAAGCTTTATCTATTCGCTGCTGTTGTGCCTGGTTGTGCTTGCCGCCTGCAGCAAGCCGGCCTATAAGGTCGAAGTGATCAAAACTCCCGGCCTGAAGGGGACCCAGCAGCCCTACAAGGTCAACGGTGAGCGTTACGACCCCCTGTTCTCCGCCGACGGCTTTACCGAGAAGGGCATCGCCAGTTGGTACGGCAGGGATTTCCACGGTCGCAAGACCAGCAACGGCGAAATTTACAACATGCATGCCATGACCGCAGCTCACAAGACTCTGCCGATGAACGTTCATGTCAAAGTTTCCAACCTGTCCAACGGGCGCGCTGCCGTTGTCCGCATCAATGACCGCGGCCCATTCATCAAGGGGCGGGTCATTGACCTTTCCTATGCGGCGGCCAACCAGCTGGAGATCGTCCAACCGGGAACCGGCCCGGTCCTGGTCGAAGCTCTCGGTTTCAAAATGGCGACTCCGGAAGGGACGGCGGCGGTTTACCGGCAGCCGGAAACTTATGATGCCGGCACTTACACGGTGCAGGTCGGAGCCTTCGCCATCGAGGCCAATGCCCGGCGCCTGGCCGCACAACTCCGAGCCAGCTACGGTGCCGCCGGAGTCGTGGCAGCCTGGGTTGACGGGCAGAGATTCTACCGGGTGCGCGCGGGCCGCTACCCTTCGCTCGAGCGGGCGAATGCCGCCCTGCCAGGATTTGCCCGGCATGGTTTCCCGAACAGTTTCGTGGTCGCCGAGCAATAACTTCTGCTGAACAGCATCTGCTGCTGGAAAACAATGAGTGGAACTCAGAAGCGAATTTACCGGATTTTTTTCTCGTTTAACGGCAAAAGCTATGAGCTTTATGCCCGCCAGGTCAGCCAGGCCGATCTCTATGGTTTTGTGGCCATCGAGGATATCCTGTTCGGCGAGCGGTCGAGCCTTGTCGTTGATCCGGCCGAGGAGGCTCTCCGCAAGGAATTCGCCGAAGTCAGAAAAATCCTGATTCCCTTTCAGGCGGTTCACCGCATCGACGAAGTCGAAAAGCAGGGCCAGCCCCGGATTTTGAGCCTCGCCGGGAAAAACGGCCAGACTCCGGAAGCCAGCAGGTCCCTTCCGCCTGTACCGGATCCGAAGGATGCCGACTGAGAGGACCGGCTTCCAGCGGCGGCGGCTTATTCAAAAACATTCTGTCTGAACCGGCTGCCATGATTGTCTTTGAACCGATTGGCTTGATTCGAACGCCTTACCAGAGCAGCGCTCCGCGCCAACCGGTCGTGGAAGACCGCGGAGAATTCCGCCTCGAACTGCACAGTTGTTACCGGCCAGGCCTGGCCGGTCTCGAAACATTCCGCTACATCCACGTGTTGTTTTACCTGGATCGCCTCGATCGTCCAGTCAGCATGCAAGTGACCCCGCCCTGGGCGGACGGACGCCAGGTCGGGTTGTTCGCCAGCCGATCGCCGGCCCGCCCCAACCCGATCGGGCTGAGTGTTGTCGGCTTGAAAAAAATTGCCGGGACATCCCTTTACATCTCTGGAATTGACGTTTTCGATGGAACGCCACTGCTGGACATCAAGCCTTACATTCCGGATCACGACCGGAAGTCGGATGCCAATCGCGGCTGGCTCGATGAGGTGCATAGCTGAATCCCCGGAACAAACCAGCTGACTGACCCGACATCAGGGTTGACCGCACCTGGTCCGTGACCTGGCCAAACCGCTCCGCCAGATCACGAGGATTGCCCCGGCCCGCATTCCGGGTTTTCCGCATGGTGGAGAATGTTCGGGACGCGATTGCCGGTCGGCATCAGATCGGCAGGTGGGGCGTCATTTTTTTCCGCAAACCAGGTCCTGCGCCGACAGACATCCTGAAAACTGCCGTGACAATAAAGGTTTATAAAATCATCCCAGTGGGGTCGGACTTTGGCGACATAAGTCAAAACGAATTCGCAGTGCTGAAAATAAGGACAGGTCTGCATGCGGACGTCTCCAGGCAAAGGTTGCATTGTTGTTGTATATACGAATATTGCAATTTTTAGGCCACAGGGGGCCAGGTCCCGTTCAGTCGATGCAAAACATCGGGGGCCATGATCAGCCGGAGCGTTTCTGCAGTTCTTCCCGGATATATTTCTTTTGTACGGACGTCAAGCGGGGAGAGGCCAGGAGATTACGAACGTCGAGACTGTTCATGCGGGGCAGGAAAAGGGTAAACCAGATGCGCGGCGTGCGCGGGTGACGCAGAATCGCCATGCGCAGATTGGGACGCATCTGCCACTTGGGGTGTCTGGCAATCAGGGAAATGGTTGCATCTTTGGCGGTTGCACCATTCAAAAACTGCAGAATGGCGACCTCGCGCAGACGTGGATTGTGCAGGCAGATTTCGACCAGCGGAGTTTCTCCGGATTTCAGCAGCTGCGCGACCACAGTCGGCGTCGCCCGTCGGGCCAGCGTCAACCTTTGGCCGAGTTCAGTGGCGGGCAGGCGTTTGATAATGGCCCGCTCCGCGGCAAATTTCTGGTCAGGAGTCACGCCGGGAATATAGCAGAGGTCCACGAGTTCGAACAGGTGCAGGCGGGGCAGGATGCTCAAAACGATCGCACTGGGCGTTCCCGGGTTGCGCACCAGATCGATCTGCAGCTGGCGGCTCTGTTTGACCTGCTCGAGCTGGTGGATCTTTTGCAAAAGGGCTTCGCTCAAATCACGGCGTTTAAGGAGAAACGTGATGTGATCGGTGTTGAGAGCGGGGTTTTTCAGCGCGGCAGTGAGAACTTGCGAAGAGCTGCCCTGCAGAACCTGGTAAAGTTGTTCTGACCCGGCCGTCAGTGCCCGCTGCAGATTATGGGCCGAGTGCCGGTCCAGGGAGGGTTTCGATTCAGAGGCGAAATTCATCGCTGCATTCCTGATGGAGACTCAACCTTTCGCTTCACCGGACAGGTACTCGGCAAGAAATTCGCTCTTGAAGCCGAGAAAATCGTTCTGCTCAATGGCCTTTCTGGCCTGGGCCGTCATATTCAGATAAAAACGCACATTGTGGATGGCCGCCAGGGTGGCTGAAAGAATTTCATTGGCACCATAGAGGTGATGCAGATAGGCCCGGCTGAAGTGCGAGCAGCAATAGCAGTCGCAGGAAGGATCGACCGGGAAAAAATCGCGCCGGTACCTTCGGTTGGTGAGCCGGATTTTGCCGCGTCGGGTGAAGAGGGTGGCGCTGCGTGCGTAACGGGTCGGTATGACGCAGTCGAACATGTCCATGCCCCGCTCGATGCTTGCCAGGATGTCCTCCGGCAATCCGACTCCCATCAGATAACGCGGTTTGTCCGCCGGCAGAAAAGGTTCTGTATATTCGACCACTTTTTTCAGCAGTTCCAAACCTTCGCCGACGCTGACACCGCCGACCGCATAGCCGGGAAAGGCCATCGATGTCAGGGCCTCGGCGCATTCGCGACGCAGGTCCTGGTAAACGCTGCCCTGAACGATGCCGAACAGGGCCTGGTCTGGTCGCTGCTGATATTGAAGGCATTCCTCGGCCCAGCGCAGGGTCTTTTTGATGGAACGAGCGGCATAGGCATGGGTCGCCGGGTAGGGGATGCACTCGTCAAACGCCATGATGATGTCGGCACCGAGGGCGTTCTGAATTTCTGTGGCCTGTTTGGGGCCGAGAAAAATACGCTTGCCGGTGACGTCATCTTTGAAATGCACACCCTGTTCGCCGATTTCCTTGTTGGGCAGGGAAAAGACCTGGAAACCACCGCTGTCTGTAAGAATCGGTTTCGGCCACTGCATGAATTCATGCAGGCCCCCCGCTTTGGCGACCAGGCTTTCCCCGGGCTTGAGATGCAGATGATAGGTGTTGGCCAGAATGATCTGGGCCCCTGTTTCAAGGGCCTGGGCGGGCGTCATGGCCTTGAGGGCGCCATGGGTGCCGACAGGCATGAAAATCGGCGTCTCGATGACACCATGGGGTGTGGTCAGGCGGCCTCGTCGGGCACGGCACTGTTTGTCGGTATTCAACAGCTCGAATTGGAGCATGGGCTTCACCGGTCCGTGATAAAATGAAGATATTTCTGGTTGCGGGCAATGCCTGTCGGCAGATACAGGGGTGCCGCCGTGACCTGGGTCTGCTTACAGGTCCCCCCCAGTCCAAGTCTGCACGGACTTTATCAGAATTGGTCATCTCCAGCAATGGCCGAAGTTTGGAAGATTTTTATGACAATGCCTACCATTCCGGCCACGCTGAAAGAGATTGATTTTTGCCGGATATTCTATCGACTGCAACTCCAGGATGACGTTCAGTTCGATCTCGGTCTCATTCCGAACCTGCGCAGCCTGCTGAGAGCGGCTGCAAAACAGGTCTTTGGTCCGCTGGGCGCAGACGGGCTGCGCCGGTACCAGAGGCTTTTCGATCCGCAAACCAGTCACGATCCCGTCGCCCTGAAAAAATATCAGAAACCTTCACCGCCTTTCGTTTTCCGATTGCAGCCCTCTCCACGCCGCTCGCTGCAAGCAGGCGAGGAAATCATTGCCGAAGTGCTTTTTTGGGGCAATGTGATTCCGTTTATTGACGATTTTCATGCCTGCCTGCAGCGGGTCGGCCAATTCGGTCTGGCCAGCGGCAGCGGAAAATTCGAGATTACAGCCATATTCGGCAGCGGCGAAGACGGACAACTTGGAAGCCTCGCAGCAAACAAGCCGCCGCAGGTCAGTACGCCGATCCTGATTTCCCTGGGCAACTGGCTCGATCTGTATCTGCCTGTGAGTTCTTCTCTGACGCTGGAGTTTATCACCCCGGCCAGGCTGATGGTCAGCGGCCAGCCCCTGCGTCGGCCCGATTTTCAGGACATTTTCCCCTTTGCTTTGCGACGGGTCACCTCCATGCTGCATGCGCATGCCGAGCATGAACCTGTGCAGGATGTCAAAGAGATTTTCCAGGCCGCCGGTGAGGTCGTCGTCCGCTCACGGAAGTTCAAATGGCGGGACTGGAAAAAGCTTTCCGGGCCCGGTCCGGTCGGGACGGTCGGCGGCATCGTCGGGACCCTGACCGTTCAGGGCAATGGTTTGCACGAGATCAGCTGGATTCTGGCAACCGCCAGTCTGCTCGGGATTGGCAAAGGGGCGGCTTATGGTGCCGGCCGTTTCCGTTTATTGACAACATCACCTGCATGGGGGGACGACTTGCCGGACGGCGAGATCCGGTTATAATTATCGGAAACACCAGTGATTTCGGGGAGGTGATGACCATGACAAATGCTTGGGAAGAACGCAAGAAAGCGATTGAAAATGAATATTTCTACAAGCTGGCACAAGAGCAGATTACCAAGCTCAAGACCGATGCCAGAGAACACCTGACCCGGGAACTCTGCCGCAATCGATGTCCCAAATGCGGAGATGCGATTGTTGCCATGGAGTTTCGCGGCGTGCCGCTCGATAAATGTGAAAGCTGCGGCGGGGTTTGGCTAGGCCCGAACGACCTGCAGATTCTTGCCG
>Ga0102929_1002733_pt1 | contig 10479 bp, 11 predicted proteins | sample SalPonR1_B_D2_MG_FD_78510 | JGI IMG/M metagenome (GOLD analysis project Ga0102929, IMG submission 78510) | Salt pond soil microbial communities from South San Francisco under conditions of wetland restoration - Salt Pond MetaG R1_B_D2_MG | ecosystem: Environmental > Aquatic > Marine > Intertidal... | reverse complement strand
GCTCGCCTGTCGCCTCGCCCAGCACCCGCTCGAGGTACTCGACGTAGTCGTCGATCTCCTGATCGCGGTCCTCGCGGGTCATCCAGGTGGCGCCGATCCGCGCGTCCGGCCCGTGGCGTCCGTCCGGGTCCCCGACGTAGAACCGATTCAAGGCCTCCGGCGCGAGGATGCGGCGGGAGCCGTCGTCGAGCGAGCGGAAGTGCCGGAGAAACCAGGGCGCCAGCTGTCGATATCCGTGAAGAACGACCCAGATCGACCGTTCGGCCCGCTCGGGGCCGAGATGTGCGACCCGCGCCGTGCGCGGTGTGCGGACACGGGTGACGGGTGGGAGGTCGATCACCCGACGACGCGCATCACAGTGTAGACCACCGTGCCCACGTGCACCGCGAGGAACACCCACAGCGCGCGACGGGCCCACGGCCGCCGGGCGACCCGGAGATTCCGTATGACGAGCCACGCGGCGGGGATCGCGAGCCACCCGAGAATCGGGATCACGTGGTTGGCGACCGCCGGGACGGGATCGAGGACCTTGCTGGGTCGGTTCAGGACTCCGGCGGTCCGTAGCACCCACCGGATCGTCCAGGGATAGAGCGCCATCAGCGCCGGGGCGGCCAGCACGGCGTTGACGAAGAACATGCCTCCCGCGCGGGTCTCGATCCACGGTTCGTCCGACGACGGCGGCAACTCCGGCGGAGTCCGGTCGTGTGTCGTCACCTCACCCAATGTCGGGCCCCCTCGCTTCCACGGCGGCCTGGAAGACCGCGTCGAGACGCTCCAGTCGTGCGGCCTCGGAGCGAAGCTCGAGGAACGACTGCTGCCACCGGAGGTCGATGTGGACGGCCGGGGCGAGCTGGAACGAAAGGTCCAGGTTCAGATCGAACTCCGGCATGTCTCCCGGCGACTCGTCCAGCGCCTCCATCACGGCGGCGAACAGCTTGAGGGTCCGGGCTCTCGCCTCCCGGATCGCGTCCACGCGCGGGATCGAGGCGTCCTCGTACGGCAGGACGTCCGCCTCGTAGTAGAGGTGCTCCATCTCCCGGTCGCGCTGGATGGCGAACCGCGACTCGCCACGGACCAGAATCAGCGAGCGGCCCTCGGGAAGCGCCCGATGCTCGGTGATCCGCGCGAAGGTGCCGACGGTCCCCTTCTCCATCAGAAACGGGCCCTGCTCGTCCGGATCGTGGTGCACCAGGCCGAAGGGTCGATCGGCGGCGAGGCAGTCCTCGACCAGCCGGCGATACCGAGGCTCGAAGATGTGCAGAGGAGCCGTGGACCCCGGGAAGAGGACGAGCGGCAGCGGGAAGAGCGGCAGGTGTTGCATGGTGTCGCCCTACCCGACTCCCCCGGGCAGGTTTCTGCGTTCCCGCTACTCGTCGTCGTCGATGTGCACCCGCGCGAGAGAACCCGCCAGGCGGTGCCGGACTCTGGCGCCGAGAAGCACGGCCACCACGCCCAGTCCTCCGGCCAGCCCCCACCAGATTCCGCGGGCGCCGAGGTCGGCTCGGAACGCCAGCAGCGCACCGATCGGGAGGGCCACCACGTAGAAGCCGGCGAAATTGATCAGCATGGGTACGCGCGTATCCCCGACACCCCTCAGGATCGCGGCCGAGACGACCTGGATCCCGTCGACGATCTGGAAGACGCCGGCGATCGGCAGCAGGGCGGCAGCCAGTACCACGACCGTGGGGTCGGCGGAGAAAAGCCGGGCCAGCGGCACGGGAGCCAGGAGGAACACGACCGCGGTGAGCACCATCACCCCCACGCCCGCGAGCATCCCGCCGGCCGCCACCCGTCGGGCCGCCGCCGAATCACCCCGGCCCACGCCCCTCCCCACGAGCACCGCCGTCGCCTGACCGATGCCGAGCGGGAGCATGAAGGTGAACGAGGCGAGGGACAGCGCGACCTGATGTCCGGCCAGCGCCACGGTCCCGACCCATCCCGCCATCAGTCCGGCCAGTCCGAACGCGCTGAACTCCAGAAAGACCTGCGCACCGATCGGGGCGCCGAGCTTCAGCATCCGACCGATCGGGCGCCGGGCGAGCACACCGGCCCTCCACGGCCGCAGGTATGCGCGAAGGACCGGCCACGCGACCCAGGCGAGCCCACAGGCCATCGCGATACGCGTGGCCGAGGACGCCCAGGACGAGCCCACGGCACCCAGCGCCGGGGCCCCGAGGTTCCCGTAGACGAGGACCCAGTTGAGGCCGACGTTCGCCAGATTCGCGGCAACGAGAATCCACAGGATCGCCTGCACCCGCCCGAGCGCCTGGAGCGTCTGTCGGAAGACGACGAAGAGGTAGAAGGGGATCACCCCGATGATCGCGACCCGCGCATACTCGGCGGCCACCGGAATCACTTCCGGGGGCTGCCGGAACAACTCCAGGACCGCGCCGGCGGGCATCAGCGCGAGGGAGGCCAGCACGCCCATCACCACCGCGAAGACGAGTCCTCGCTGGAGCGCACGGGCCAGCGCCTCCCCGTCGCCCGCCCCGTGCGCCTGGGACACGAGCGGATCCAGCGACATGAGGAGGCCCATGCCGAAGATCGCGACGAGAAAGAAGTAGAGGTTCCCGATCGCGACCGCCGCCAGATCGACCGGCGAGACCCGGCCGACCATGACGGTGTCGACCACACCCATGAGCATCAGGCCGACCTGGATCGCCACGATCGGCGTGGCGAGCCGAAGCAGCTCGGCGCTCTCCTCCCGCGTGGGGAGGCCGGACGTCATCCTCGGCGACTCGGGTCGCAGCCTTCACGCACGCGGGTGTCGACGATCTGCAGGATCTTCCACCCGTCGTCGGACCGCATCAGCGTGAAGGCGTTCACGCCGCAGTGACTGAACTCACCGTCCGCGAAGAAGTTGTAGGGCGTCCAGGCGACCGCGAGCGGGCCGTCGACGAGTACCTCCTCGTCGAAGGTCACCTCGTCGAGTTCCGCCGGGCCGGACACGACACTTCGGATGAAGGACTCGATGGGCGTCCCCTCCGCGGCCGCGCCCGCCGTGTGCAGGCGTGCGTCGCCGTGGAAGACCGAACGCAGCTTCGCCTCGTCCTTTTCGCGCATCCCGTCGAACAGCGTCGTGACGACGCGGAGGACCTCCGCACGGGCGTCTCCGCTCGTGGACGCGTCCTGCGCCGACGTCGGCGCCGCTGCGATCGCCGTCGCGGCCAGCAGAAGCACCGCCCGCGTCGGGGCGATCACACCCCGTCGTTCCCTGCGCACCCTTCCCGTCCACCGCATCATCGTACCCACTCCCGGACTCGGTTCCCGGAGCGCACGCTGCGCTCCACCGCAACGAATCTCGCTGGCCGTACCGACGCCGCCAACCGCGTGTGCTCTTCCGGTCCCCTTGTGAACGGCGCCCGGGAGTCCGACACTCGAGGGACGGTCCTCCGACTCCACGCTCCCGTGCGCCTCGACTCTCCCGGCCCTCTCCTCGTCCGCGCCTGGTCACGTCTGGCCGGCCTTCCGGGCGGCCCGCGCGTCTTCTCCTGGCTGCTGGGGCGGCTCGTGCCCTACACCGGCTCGGTCGGCGCCCGGGTCGTGGCGCTCGAACCCGGCGAGGCGGAGGTGCGGCTCCGCGATCGGCGCCGCGTGCGCAACCACCTTGCCTCCGTCCATGCCGTCGCCCTCGTGAACGTCGGGGAGCTGGCGAGCGGGCTGGCGATCCTCACCGCACTGCCCCCCGGCGTCCGGGGAATCCCGATCCGCCTCGACACGGAGTTCGTTCGAAAGGCACGGGGCGACATCACGGCGCGGGCCCGATTCGTCCCACCCGACGTGACCGGTGACACCGACGTGGTCCTCCAGGTGCCGCTTCACGACGCATCCGGTGAACTCGTGGCGCGGATCACCGCCACCTGGCGGCTTCGGGCATCGCCCAAGGACGAACGCGCACCGCTCGCGGCCGCGGCGACGGCGGAGCAGGCGTGACGGCCCCTCTCTCCACCGCGCTCACCCGTGACGCCGGCATCGAAGTGCCGCTGATCTGCGGCGCGATGTATCCCTGTTCGAATCCGGAACTGGTCGCGGCGGCGTCGGATGCCGGCGGCATCGGGATCGTCCAGCCGGTCTCGCTCACCTACGTGCACGGATGGGACTTCCGGGAGGGCCTCCGCCACATCCGGTCGCTCACCGACCGTCCGATCGGCTTCAACGCCCTGATCGAGGCCTCCTCGAAGACCTACGCGGACCGGATGGACCGCTGGATCGACATCGCGCTCGAGGAGGAAGTCCGCTTCTTCGTGACGTCGCTGGGCAAGCCAGATCGGGTGGTCGAGCGTGTACACGCCGTCGGCGGAAAGGTCTACCACGACGTGACCTCCCGAAAGTGGGCGCTCAAGGGGGTGGACTGCGGCGTCGACGGGCTGATCGCCGTGAATCGGGAGGCGGGCGGGCACGCCGGTCCGACCTCGGCCGCCGCGCTCCTCGACGAGGTCGGCGATCTCGGTCTCCCGGTGGTGTGCGCGGGCGGGGTGGCCACCCCGGACGACTTCGCCCACGTCCTGAGGCTCGGGTACGCGGGAGCACAGTGCGGAACCCGGTTCATCGCAACCGATGAATGCTCCGCCAGCGACGAGTACAAGGCGGCCGTGGTCGACGCCGACGCGGACGATATCGTGCTCACCGAACGGATCACCGGCGTTCCGGTGGCGGTGATCGAGACGCCACATGTCCAGGCCGTCGGGACGAAGGCGGGTCCGTTCGCGCGCTGGATGCTGCGCGGCAGGCGACGAAAGCACTGGATGCGCACCTTCTACGCGCTGAAGTCCATTCACGCGCTCAAGAAATCTCTTTCCGCCTCCGAGGGTAGAGACACGTACTGGCAGGCGGGTCGATCCGTTCGCGGCATCCATTCGATCGAGCCCACGGCACGCATCGTGCGTGAGTTCGGGGACGCGGCGAGGACCCTGCCGCTTCGTGACTAGAGTCAACCAGAATGGGAGTACACCCTCATATGAGTACGAGATCGACGACACGCACCCTGACCGTCGGGGCGCTCATCGGCGCCTTCGCGATCGGTGGCTGCGCATCGCTCAACAACACCGAGCGGGGCGGCCTGATCGGCGCAGCCGCCGGAGCGGCCGCGGGCGCGGCCATCGGGGACAACACCGCGAAGGGCGCCATCATCGGCGCCGCGCTGGGTGGCACCGCCGGTGCCATCATCGGTCGCCGCATGGACCAGAAGGCCGAGGAGCTTCGTCGCCAGCTCGACAACGCGACCGTCGAGCGGGTCGGCGAGGGAATCCTGATCACCTTCGATTCCGGAATCCTCTTCGACTTCGATTCCGCGGCGCTCAGGCCGGAAGCTCGCACCAATCTCGCGCAGCTCGCCGTGACGCTCGAGGACATGGAGGACGACGCCGTTCTCATGGTCGCCGGGCATACGGACTCCGTCGGCGACGAGATCTACAACCTCCGGCTGTCCGAGCGTCGGGCCGAGGCGGCGGCGAACTTCGTCGTGTCCGCGGGTCTGCCGCGCGGCAACGTGCAGGCCGTCGGGCTGGGTGAAACCGAGCCGGTCGCGACCAACGAGACGGAAGCCGGTCGGCAGGAGAATCGTCGCGTCGAGGTCGCCATCTACGCGTCCGAGGAGTATCAGCAGGAAGTTCTCTCCCGCGGCGGGTCGTGACGGACGAACGACCGATACCGCGATCGGGGGCGGCGGATGTTCTGAAGCCGCCCCCGGACGCGTCTCCCGCCCGGAAGCGCACCTACCAGGTCGTCTTCGGGCACGAGTCGTCGATGGGGCGACTGTTCGACATCATTCTCATCGCCGTCATCCTCCTCAGTGTCGCGGCCGTGCTCGTGGAGAGCATCCCCCGATATCGCGCCGACTGGGGCACGGAACTCCGTGCTTTCGAATGGTTCTTCACCGGGGTGTTCACCATCGAGTACGTGGTGCGGCTCTGGTGCGTCGGAAAGCCCGTTCGCTACGCCCGGAGCTTCTTCGGCCTGGTGGATCTCGCGGCCATCCTTCCGAGCTTCCTGTCGCTCGTTCTTCCGGGCGGTCAGGTGCTCGCAGTCGTACGGGTCCTCCGCGTCCTCCGGGTCTTTCGGATTCTCAAGCTCGCACACTACGTGGGCGAGGCGAATCTGCTCGGAAAGGCGCTGCGCGCGAGCCGCTACAAGATCACCGTCTTCCTCTTCACCGTGGTCACGATCGTGGTCGTCGTCGGTTCGGTCATGTACCTCATCGAGGGACCGGCGGGCGGCTTCACCAGCATCCCGGCCGGGATGTACTGGGCGGTGGTGACCCTGACGACGGTCGGCTTCGGTGACATCACGCCGCAGACGGGCTGGGGCCAGCTACTGGCGTCATGTCTGATGATCATGGGGTACGGAATCATCGCCGTTCCCACCGGCATCGTGACGGCCGAACTCACGCTGGCGTCGAAAGCATCGAGCGAACCGAGCGCACCCGGCGAGACGGTCTGCCCCGACTGCGGGCTCGAGGATCATGGACCCGATGCGATCCACTGTCGACGGTGTGGCGCCGAGCTAGTGCGGGAAGTCCCGGACCCGGCCTGACCCGCCGACGTTCGGCCCCTACGGTCAGGCGTCCCCGCGCGACCACGACGGGCCACCCTCGCCGCCTTCGTCTCGCGGGGCATCGTCCGAACCGGAGCCGGCCGCACCAGGGTCGCGCGCACGAGGGTCGTCCCCCTCACTCGTCTCGTCGCCGCTGTACGGTTCGAGCACGAACGCCAGAAACAGCACCACGCCGACGGCCACCACGAACAGCTTCCAGGCCGGGCCGTACGACGGGGGCATCGCCAGCACGTCGCCGACCCATCGGAACATCCCGGAGACGGGAAACGACAGTGCGGCCCACACGAGCACGGCGATGAGCCCCCGGATCACGCGCACCGCGACGGGATCCCGTCGTGCGGCGGGATCCCCCCCGGCGTGGACCGTCATCCCGCTTCCTCCGGAGACGGGACGATCATCACCCGCGCGAGCTGGACCACGTCGCCGACCCGGATCATGTCGCGAAGCAGCCGGATGCCGAACCCGACCCATGCGACGGCGAACACGGCGCCGACCACCCCGGACTCGAACATCGCCAGACTCCGAAGGCCCCGGATCCCGAGAAGCCACAGCGCGAATGTCCAGATGAGCACGCCGCCGAGAAGGGCCGCCGCCGACCAGGGTCCGGACGCCTCGTCCACGACCCGGCGCACCGCATCCATGCCTCGGGCCAGCAGAGCCAGGGCCGACAGTGCAGCCCCGCCCAGCGTGATCAGCGCAGCCGTCCGGGCCTCCACCATGACGACGAACTCGATCACGGCCACCAGACCGAGCAGGACGAGCGCCAGGTAGCTCCGCGCGAGGCGGCGGGCGACCAGATCCCGGATGACGGGGCCGATCACCGTACGGGTATCCGTTCGGTCGGCTCGATCTCCGGTCGCGTCCCCCACGCAGTCACCCCTCGTCCGTGTCGCCCTCGCTCGCAGGCAGCGGCACGAAGGCCGACGTCCGGCGCGCGTACTCGGCGTATCCCGGACGGGTCGACTCGAGGTGGGGCTCGAGAAGGGGAATTCCCGATACCCGGACGAGCAGGCCGGTCATCAGTGCCGACACCAGAAGGGGCAGCGGCGACTCGAGTGCCAGCGCCGTCCAGCCCCCGAATCCCCACCACACGACGGCTTCTCCGAAGTAGTTGGGGTGCCGGGAGTACCTCCAGAGACCCGTCTTCAGAACCCGCCCCTCGGAGTCCGGGTCGTTCCGGAACGCCGAGAGCTGCGCGTCGGCGACGGCCTCGAACACGAGTCCGCCCATCGCGACCACCGCCGCGACGATGGCGGCGGGACCGGGGGTCCCGTCGACGAGCACCGTGGCCACGAGCGGAGACGAGAACAGGGCGACCAGCGCTGCCTGGAGCCAGAAGACCTTCACGAGGCTGGTGTACCGGAAGCGGGAGCCCGCCGAATCCCGCATTTCCGCGTAGCGTCGATCCTCCGACTCGAGTGCGCGCGGCGCGAGGTGGACGCCGAGGCGGACGGCCCAGATCCCCACCAGGCCGAGCGTGGGGAGCGCCCATCCACCCGGTGTGCCGACCATCCACGCGACCCCGACCGCGACCAGATACGCCGGGCCCCAGACGACATCGACGATCGACACGTCGTCGCGGACGAGCGAGATCAGCCACAGGACCGTCATCAGGCCGAAGACCGCGACCGACGCGGGCAACCAGGTGGCGAGGAAGCCGGGGACCTCGGGGATCACGGCCGTACGTCCCGAGCAGGCGCAGTCATGCGTTCGCCGGGGTCGCGCTGGGCTTCGGCGGGGCGACTCCCTGCCCCGACGTCTCTTCGCTCTCTCCCGAACTCTTCTCTCCCGAAGTCTCGCCCGACCTCGGGGGCGTCGTCGCCTCGCCCGACGTCGGCGCCGTGGCTTCCGACCTGGCCGGACCCGGGGTCTTCGTGTCGCTCTCGCGGCGCAGAAGATATCGACCGGTGAGTCGCGTCACGTCGTCGACGAGCGAGTACATCACCGGCACGAGAACGAGCGTGAGGAAGGTGGCGAAGATGATTCCCGCGATGACCGCCACCGCCATCGGGCCCCACCATGCGGCCTGCTCGCCACCCCAGTACAACTCCGGACTCAGGCTTCCGTAGAGACCGAAGAAGTCGAAGTTGAGCCCGATCGCCAGCGGGACGAGGCCCAGTGCCGTGGTCAGGGCCGTCAGCACCACCGGACGGAAGCGGGTACGTCCGCCCTCCACGACCGCCTCTCTCCGGCTCAGTCCGTCGCGCGCCCGGAGGATGTCGATGTAGTCGATGAGAACGATCGCGTTGTTCACCACGATGCCGGCGAGCGAGATGATCCCGACGCCCGTCATGATGATGCCGAACGGCATGTCGAAGACGAGCAGTCCGAGGAGAACGCCGACGGTCGACATGAGCACCGAGGTGAGGATGATCACCGGCGTCGCGACGGAGTTGAACTGACTCACCAGAATGAAGCCGATGAGGAAGACGCCGATGATGAAGGCGTCCGTGAGGAACTCGCTCGCCTCCGCCTGGTCCTCCTGCTGGCCCGTGTAGGACATCTCGTAGCCCGGGGGAAGGTCGGCCTCGAAGGCCTGCATGGACTCCCGTACCTCGGCCAGCACCGCATTCGAGTTGAGTCCGGTGGCCACATCCGACGACAGCGTCGCCATCCGCTCCTGATCCCGGCGACGGATGGTTCCGTAGCTCTCCCCGACGCTCCACTCCGCCACCGAGGACAGGGGGACCTGGCGTCCCCCCTCCGCCATGACCGTGAGTTCACCCAGCTGGTCCAGCTCCGCACGATATTCCGGAGCCAGACGCACCACGATGTCGAACTCGTCCGCATCCGTGCGGTACGTCGCGGCCTCCACACCCTGAATGGCGGCCCGCACCACGTTGCCGACGTCGGACGTCGAGAGATCGTACAGGCCCGCGAGTTCGCGATCGACGGACACGGAAAGCTCCGGGCGCGCCGCGTTCAGGTCGCTGTCGAGCCCGACGAGCTTCTCGGAGACGGGCTGGGCACGGAGAAAGGCGAGCGCCTCGTCCGAAAGGCGCTTCAGCACGGCGGGATCTTCCCCGGTGATCTCGATGTTGACGGGTGGACCGCCGGGCACACCCTCCTGAAGCGGCTCGACGGTGACCTCCGCACCCGCGATGTCGAGCCCGATGTTGTCCTCCATCCAGGCCACGGTCTCGAACGCGTCCGTTTCCCGCTCCCGGAACTCGACGTACGAGAGGGTCACACGGCCCTGATCGGGGCCGGACGGCCCGGCCTGGCGCCCGAGCGCCTCCATCACCGAACTCCCGCCTGCGCCTCCGGCGATCGCGACGCTGGATTCCCAGTCGCCTCGACCCGGAACGCCCTCGAGCTCCGTCTCCAGTCGTCGCAGTACGCGGTCGGTAGCTTCCACGCGGGAGCCGACGGGAAGCTCGACGTCGACGAACACCTGCTTCGGGGGGATGTCCTCCGGGAAGAATTCCACACCCGGCCCGAGCCCGACCGCGGTCAGCCAGCCGTAGCCCCCGAGGGTGACGACGAAGAGCGCGAACGTCCCTGCCAGCATCCCGATCCGGTGGTTCAGCGCCCACCGCAGCTGGCCTTCGTACCAGTTGACGAGGCGCGGTACCCAGCGATGCTGGAAGCGCTCGGCGATACGCTGCAGAAGAACCCGGTAGACCGCGACCATCGCGACCACCGTGCCGAGGAGCAGCACCGCGGTGAGGGGATTCGCCACGCCTACGCCGACCAGGATCATCCCGGCCAGCCCCACGAGCGACCAGCGTGCGAGGCCGGTGAGGCGAAGCTCGGGGGCCTCGCCCTCGAGGCGCATGAACCGAGAACACAGCGCGGGAATGATGACCAGCGCCATGAACAGCGAACTCGAGAGCGTGACGATCAGCGTGCTCGGCAGGTAGGCCATGAACTCGCCCGTCGTACCGGGCCAGAACAGCATCGGCGCAAAGGCCGCGAGCGTGGTCG
>Ga0102929_1002732_pt1 | contig 10482 bp, 8 predicted proteins | sample SalPonR1_B_D2_MG_FD_78510 | JGI IMG/M metagenome (GOLD analysis project Ga0102929, IMG submission 78510) | Salt pond soil microbial communities from South San Francisco under conditions of wetland restoration - Salt Pond MetaG R1_B_D2_MG | ecosystem: Environmental > Aquatic > Marine > Intertidal... | reverse complement strand
TTTTGAAGGACTTGGAGAATTCTTTTGGGGGGCTTTTAAGAAAATGCAGGAACTAAGGGAAACACCCAGGGGGGGTGTTTGGTGCTTTATACGCTCCGACCCAGGGGGTCGGAGCGAGGTTTGTGTGGAGGATTGGAGCGAAGTTTGAGAGGTGAGGATCGGAGCGAGGTTTCAGGCTGCAAGCCGGGGGCGGCAGCCGGATTATATGTTTTTTCCTTATTGTTTTTGGCCTAAGAGGGTTGTTCCCGGTTTGAGTCCCTTCACTAGATATAAATCGTCTTTTTTCTCCAGGATGTTGACGTTGATAAAATCATTATCAGCCGTCTGAATGCGGCCTTCTTTAACGAAATCGTCCGGGATCCAGGAAAAGCCCGATTCATTGTAGAGGATCTTTAATTCACAAAAGAGTTTGTTATCCAGTTCATTCTTGATGCGGTTGATTGTGAGGGGTAATTGAAGGTATAAGCCGTCTTCTGTTTCGGTTGTGTCGGGTTTTTCTATAACGCCTTCTCGTTTTTCTGAGCCGGTGATGCGGTATGTGATGTAATCCGCCTTTTTCAGAATTTGGGCTGTTTGTTCGTCAATCTCTGTCAATAAACGGGTATCTCTTTCAGCCAGGACGATGAGAGGGGTTCCTTTTTCGACGAAGAGTTTAGTGATGACCGGTATGTCAATGATAATGGCATCGACCGGTGACTTAATGGTGGTTTTGTCGAGGGTCTTTTCCGCCAGGCGTACGGCGTTTCTTTTTTCTTCTTGTATGGCTTTTCCGGCGTTGAGGATGGATACGGCCAGTTCTTTTTTGGCCTTGGAGAGTTGGAATGCTTCTTCATCTTTCTCAAGTTCGATGAGAATATCACCCTTTGTCACTTCCCGGCCTTTGGAAACCAGTATTCTCTCAACAAAATCATCAACCGGTGACAGGATCCTTATCTTTTCTTCAAAGCGGATGTCTCCTTCTATCTTCTCCGTAACGACGCGCTCAAAGGTCTGGATAACCATTTCCGGCTGTTTGTTGAATATCGTAATAACCATCAGGAAGAATGCAATGAACACAATACCAATGAAGATAAAGAGCTTCTTCATCTTTTATGATAACCCCAGTTTGGCCTTAAATGTCTTTAAATCCATGACAAGTGCCCCGCTATTCTTGGCGATTGGCTCAAGGTGTTTGAATTCCTGATCAAAGACGGCGATATCAGGGCTGTATGCCAAACCGTCTCTTATTTCAAAGTTATGCATCTTTGAGAGCATCTCGATCTTTAACCAGGCCTCTTCATCTTCTGTCAGGATAGAGATGACTTTACCCTCCAGGAATTTAGCCTGGTTTTCGTTCTCCGTTTTTTCCCGTTCTTTCTTCGTTGTTTCTTCTTCTTCTTCTTCCGGCTTTGATTGATTGTCCTCTAAATCCGGGGTTTCCTTAGAAACATCCCCTTCATCCATAGAGTTGTTATCGGATTCTTCCTCTTCATCGACAAGAAAATCCTCGTCAAACTCTCCCGGTTGTATGTCATCCGGATTGGTTTCCACCGTCATTTTTTCTTGAAGCTCTTTTTCCTCATGGTCTTCTGTTGCTTGTTTGTCAGAGTCTGGTGTTGCTTCTTTTTTCTGACGGGCATCGGGTTCTTCTTCTCCATCTTTCATGATAGCCTCTTCAGCTTCTGTTTTCATTTTTCTGAAACGGCTGGCCGGTATTGCATTGTTCCGCTTGACCTTTATCCGATCTGCTTCATCTTTAAGGATGAATTCTTTGGAGCGTCTGAGTCTGTTGATTAAGTCTTTGAAGTCTTCTTTTTCCTCCCGATCGAAAAGAAAATATCCGGATGAGATATTGGTGGATTCAACAATGCGTATTAGAATGTGTTTTTCTGCCTTGTTCAAGTCAGCTGTTTCGAGCTCTTCTCTTTCTGTGGGTTTAGGAACGGGCTCTTCTTTGCTCTCCTTTGTGTGATCGATGAATTTTATTCCCGCTGCAATCTCCTCTTCAGATTCCTGCTCCTGTTTTGGCTCATTCTCATTCTTTGCCTTCTCCTCTTCTTGTATAATCATGGAATCCAAAAAGCTGTTGCTGTTGTTCTTTTTCTTTTCGTTCTTTTCCTTTTTCGGTTTCTTCTCGGCCGGTTCCTGAGGCTTTTTTTTCTTCTTGGTGTCATCGACAATGAGCGATTCCAGGACTTCCTTTTTCTCCGTTGGCGCTTCGGGAGGTTCGGTCTCTTCCGTTTGTGCGTCTTCGTTGACAGTGTCTGATCCATCCGCCGTTGTCTCTTTTTCGGGGGTGACTTCCTTCTCTAACACTTCCGGGTTGCTCTTTGTCGGGGTATGATCCGTTTCAGTCTCTGTCGCCGTGTCGCTCCCCGATGTGCCCTCTTTTTCGCTAATCTCTTCTTGCACAGAGGTCTCTTCGGCTGTTTGCTCTTCACTGTCCGTTGCAGCGGTTTCCTCTCTTATCAGGCTGTACAAAACTTGAATCTCATCCTGATTGAGAAAGGAAAGGAAACGGTTGCAGTACGCTGCGAATTTTTCAAGGCTTTCCGTATTCTCAGGCTCCAATCGTTTTTGGAGAAGCTGCGGGTCAAGCCAGTTCTCTGGAAAGAGGCTGATGAAATCGTCTGTAATAACAGGTGAGTAATCATAAATTTCTTTCAGGAGTTTAAGAAAGGCCTTGTAATCGTCAAGTGCCGAGAAATAAACCTTGTATGCCCTTGATTCTGTTACTTCCTTTTTTGTGATGATCAATTTTCCCAATTCGCTGAATAAAAGAGTAAAGGCAGTTGTGATAACGTTTCTGGGACTCTCTTCTGCGGGTTTTTCGGAGTCCTTTGAAAAGAGGGAGCCCTTTTTGGGCTTCGATTTCTTTTTGGAATCCGGATGTTTGATGTACATCATGTTGACCACATCATGAGAAACATAGACTTTTCTTTCAGGAACGAGGTGTTTGTAGAGATTCAGCATGATGGGGACTTTTCTGGACCCTTCATCAAATCGAACCAGTGGTGCGCCCGTGTTTTCCACAGAGCTTCTGAGCTGCCCGATGTTAAAATCCTTCGAGCCCGCCAGGGATTGAAGGAAGTTGTAGGTTTGATTTTCGTTTAACAGAAACGGTTGTTTCATGAGTTCTTTTCTCATTAATTCTGTGAAGCGTTTCTTGTTGATCAGAAGCGTTTTGCCTTTTTTATCCTTGCCGATTGACTGAAAACCCAATCGGTTGTTTTCGATGAGTTCAAGGAGCCATTCCCGTACGATGTTCTTCATCATCGGGCTCTTGATCTTCAGCTTCTTGAATAGATCATTCGTTGAAAATCTGCCGGTGAAATCACTGCAAATGTTGTTGATGAGGGATATGAATTCATTCTCGGTCTGCAGATTCATTCGAATCAACTCGCTTCCACAGTTTGGTTAAGGTGTTTAAAGATTCTGCGCAGTAGTCCGGTTCAAAGTCATAGTCCTTCAGTTTCTCTTTTGACGTATCGCCGGAGAGTACTAAAAGGGTATCGATTCCGGCTTGTTTTCCCATTTTGATATCGGTGTACATCCTGTCTCCAAGAAATATACTCTCTTTTCTGTCTCTGGAAAAGCTCTTTAATGCATAGTTGATAATCTCTCCGAATGGTTTGCCGAAAATGATATCCGGTCTTCTTCCTGTAGATTTTGCAAACATCTCGATAAATGAGCCATTATCCGGAATCAGCCCCTCCTCAGAGGGACAGTTGATATCCATATGGGTAGAGAAATATTTGACATTACTTTTCAACGTCAGTGCGAAATTCTTGATCTTCTCGTATGTCAGGCTCGTGTCATAAGCCATAACGGCTATATCCACGCTCATTTTCCTGTTTCTGTCTAAAGGAAGTACGATGTCTACTCCACCTTCTTTCATTTCCCTGGCGGCATCGTAGTTTCCAAGATACATCACCTTGGCCCCCGGATGGTTTTCTTTTAAGTATTCCATCGTGACCTGGTTCGAGGAGATGATCCGTTTCATTTCAGTCTTGATGCCATAACCTTTCAATTTACTGTGATAGTGCCGTCTGCTCTTGGAGGAATTGTTCGTAAAAAAAGCGTAATCAATCTCCTCTTCCTCGAGTCTTTTTATCAGATCATTTGCTCCCTTGATCAATTGTTTTCCAATGTAAACGGTTCCATCCAGATCAAACAAAAACAAGCTCTTTTGGGTAATCTCGTCCGGGAGATTACCCATTTCATCCAAGTATATCATTTACCTCTCTCCTGTCCATTACAGTATAGGATTTAGAAAAACTGCCGGGGTCGGAAATCCACTCTTTGACCGACTTTGTGGCCCTGCAATCGTCTTCGTTGTACAGGAGCAGGGCCTGGAGATGCTTTTTGTTCCCCGTTTTCTTCCATCTTCTGTATTCCTGTATCGAGCTCCTGCCGTCAAGACCTATCCGCCATCTGAATCCGATCCATTTCGCGATCGATTTCAGTGAATAATGCCTGAGGGGGGTGACAATGTTGTTCTTGACAATTTCATATACGTCCAGCATCTTCTTTCTCTGGAAGTGTGTATCGATTTCATGTGAGAGTTGCGACAGAACCCTGTATTCGTATTCGCAATAATGATAGAGTCTTCCCTCGATGGAATCCACAAAACCCAGTATCTCCCCGATGTTTTTTTCTCTGGATTGCTCATCGTCCAGAAGAAAATACTTATAGCGATCATTTTCCAAAAAGCCGAATAGATACGGTGTGTCATCCGCTTCGATATCGAAGTATACACCACGTTCTTTGTCAAGCAATTCTTCCGGAGGTTTTAGAAAGATGGCTTTGTCCTCAACATAAGCGTATGACTGGAGTTTAAGGGAATCGATGTTTTTGATGGATCGTCTCAATTCATCGGTCAGTTTGAGATTCAGCAGGTCCTCCAATGTTTCAACGCCGATCTTGCCGAGTTGTCTTCGCACCCCTTTTCCCGCCCCTCTAAGGTGATCGACCGTCATCTCTTCCCTGTGCTGGTTCTGCCGGTGGTGACATTTGTCCCAGTAGATACAGAAGTTGCATATTCTGTGTCCCTGAGGGGGAGGAGGTTTTTCAGCATCGTTGATGCCATCGATATTGTTTAAGAGGTCTTCGGCGCTATCCAGAGAGATCCTGACCGTTTTGAGATTGTCCTTACGGACGAAAAGGACATTTTTCGAGACTTCAATGCCTTTCTTTCTCAACATCCGATAAAACAATGAGGCAAGGGAACGATGGCGTTTGCCGGGATTTCGGGACAGATGAGAGATAATCATGTGATAGGTTCCCTTTTGCCTGATCAGCCCGTGGATGTGGACTGAGAAACGATAATTTCCGTATGTTCCTTCAAGTTTGGGTTGAAGGATATTCTCCCTCTTCCGGAGATAACGGGCTGTTTTCTCAGGGTCGTTCGCTGCGTCACACCACTCAGTGTTGCTGAAATAGGTAACCAGATTTTTTAATCGGTCCTGTTCAAGGGCATTCTCCACTATCTGGGAACTGTTTTTATCCTTCATGTGGAAGTAAAACATCCTGGGACAGGCAAAAAGATAGTAAATCTCGTTATTACTGATGGTTTTTTCCATGTTTACAAATCATCCTCTATTTTCATTTACCGACGCAGAAATCAGAGAAGAGCGTTTCCACAATATCCTCATTGTAATCTCTGCCGGTCAAACCGTTCAACAATAAGATAATCTCCCGTATCTCCTGGGCGATGATATCCATCGTCACACCGTTTTTGATATCTCCTAATGTTTCTTTTAAAAGTCTGTTGGCTCTGTTCAAAACTCTTTGTTGAACCCGGCTGAATATCATCGATTCAGCGTTCACTTCTATAAGCTTTTTCACCGTGTTATGTATCAGCTCTTCAAGCTCCTCGACCCCTTCACCCCTCAGGGCAGAGATCACATGCACATCTGTTATCTCATTCAACCTTTTTTTGAACTGTGAGATGCTTTCTTCAACGTCTTTTTCGGCATCTCTCTCTTGTGTGAGTGTATCTGATTTGTTTAACAGGACCAGGACTTTCTTCCCCTGTTGTATGAAATCTTTAATCAGTTCGATATTACTTTCTTCTATGTTCCGGGATATGTCGAAAAGAAACAGGACAAAGGGCACATTCTTGACCAGTTCTAAGGTCCTCTTGACCCCGATCTTTTCGATCTCCTCCTCTGTCTCCCGAAGGCCGGCGGTATCGATGAGATTAATGAGAATACCGTTGATGTTGAGTTCGGCCTTGATATAGTCTCTTGTAGTCCCCGGGATATCCGTGACGATGGCCCTGTCCTGTCTGATCAGCCTGTTCAACAGTGTCGATTTTCCCACATTCGGAGAGCCGAGAATGGCCGTGTCAATGCCTTCCTTTAATCTTATCGCGTTGTTTGCCGTTTCAAGGACTTCCCCGAGTTCCTGCTGAAGGCTTTTCAGTTGTGAGAGAATCTTCTCCGTTTCGGAGGCTTCGTACAGTTCGTCTGGATAGTCGATCTGTACTTCAATCATGGAAGCGCTCTTCAGGAGACCCTTTTCAAGTCCATGGATAAAGTTTGACAGCTTGCCATCGAGTTCGCCGGCAATATACGCTGCCGCCTTTTCGGTCTTGGCATTGATCAGATCGTTGATGGCCCGGGCCTTGATGAGATCCAGCTTGTTGTTTAAAAAGGCCCTGTATGTAAATTCACCGGGTTGGGCCGGATCAGCCTTCTCCAGTAGATTTTTGTAGATCATCTCGGTTACAACTCTTCCCCCGTGACAGAAGAACTCAACCAGGTCCTCGCCTGTGTATGAATTCGGTGCCTTGTAGAATATCATCTGGATTTCATCGATTAACCGACCGCTCGTATCAAACCATTTTCCGAAATAGACTCTTCTCTTTTTGATCTCCCGCCGGAAATAGTCCTCACTTTTTCCGGCATAGCCTGCCGGTTGAAAATACTCCAGTGCAATCTCGAGGCTTTCATCCCCGGTCAAGCGTATAACGGCGATTGCCCCTCTCCCCGGAGGTGAAGAGATAGCCGCTACGGTCTTACCCTTGTTTCCTTTTAACATTACAACTGCTCCATCTTTTGCGGAGCCTCCACACCGAGTAGATTTAATCCATCGGCGAGTACCTTTCGAACTGCAAAGGCGAGATTCAGCCGGGCATTCGTCAAATCGGGATCTTGAGCATCCACAAATACGTTTTTATTATAATACTGATGAAACAACGCGGCGAGTTCATACAGGTAATTGGTTAATTTATGGGGCGAATTGGTCTGTATAACCTCCTCGAGATTATCTTTGTAGAGGAGCAGCTCTCTTATCATCAGATTGTCGTCTCTGCTGCCGAGTCTGTCAAGGTTTTCTGTTTCGTTGAAGGCCACGCCCTTTTCTTGCGCATTGTCAAAGAGGCTGCATATTCTGGCATGGGCATATTGAACATAAAAGACGGGGTTATCCATGCTCCGGCTTCTGGCCAGATCGATATCGAAGATCAGCTGACCGTCCTTGTCCACCATGGCATAAAAATAGCGTGTTGCACTCTTTCCAACCATCTCAATCAGTTCGTTGAGGGTGGTGAAGGTTCCGGCTCTTGTTGACATCTTGACTTCTTTCCCCTCTTTTTTAAGAGTAACCATCTGATGGAGGATAACGTTGAAGAAATCCTCTTCAAATCCAAGTGCCTGCATGGCGGCCTTCATCCTGGGGATATGCCCGTGATGATCTGCCCCCCAGATATTATAGACTTTGTCAAACCCTCTTTCGTGCTTTTTGTAATGGTTGGCGATATCGGTGAAAAAGTAAGTTGGCATCCCATCTGATCGGATAAGGACTTTGTCCTTTTCATCGATAAACTCCGAAACTTTCAGCCAGAGGGCGCCTTCGTCTTCGTACAAATACCCTTTTTCAGTGAAGAGTTTCCTGACCTTTTCCACGGTTCCGTCCTCGAAAAGGGAGCCCTCGGAGAAATAAACGTCGAAGTGGATATCGAGTTTTTTCAGAGTGGCTTTGATGTGATCGAACATGGCGTCTTTGGCCTTTTTAAGAAAAAACTCTTCAATCTCATCGTTCCATTGATCGACGTATTGATCGCCGATTTGAGCTTTAACTGTTTCCGCAAGCTCGATGATATACTCGCCTCTGTATCCGCCTTCGGGGATCTCGTTTTCAACGTCGAACAACTGATTATAGCGCACCCAGAGAGAGCGCGACAACATCTTCATCTGCTTACCGGCATCGTTGAAATAGTATTCTCTTGTCACATCAAAACCAAATCTTTCGTATACGGATGAGAGGACATCCCCGATAACGGCCTGCCTTCCGTGTCCAACTGTGAGCGGACCGGTGGGGTTGGCGCTGACAAATTCCAGCTGAATCTTTTTCCCCTTGCCGTAATTTAATGAGAAGGCCTCTTCGTTTGGTTGATTGAGGATCTCTAAGAGTTCTTTTCTGTAAAATGCCTCCGTTAGAAAGATGTTGATAAACCCCGGACCGGCGATTTTGACCTCTTTTATAAAATCATACGCTTCAAGTTGTTTACTGATCTCTGCTGCAAGTTTTCTCGGTGGTTTTTTGGCCACTTTTGCCCCAACCATTGCAAGATTTGTCGAGAAATCTCCGAAGTCCCTGTTGGGAGGGACCTCAACTCTGAATCCCTTGATGTCACCATCAATTTCAAGGTTCTTCAGTGTCTTGTGAATCTCCCCGGCAAGCCAGTTCTTGATCGTGTCAATCATTATTGTCACCCTCTCTTTTTTGAACAGTTCCAATTTCAAGATATCGCTTTTCATTGTCCACTATCTCGTATTCTATTCTGTAAATCTTCACCGTATTCTCTTCACCGAACGGGTATTGACCCACGAGTTCCTTGTTATAATCCGGATCGGCTTCCTCTTTCAACGTTATATACGCCATCAAGTCATTTCTCAAGGCCGCCATTTCCATCTGGAAACGCCGCTCTTCTTTGAGTTTTATTACACTGCCGGCCATAATGCCTATTGTCAATCCGACGATGACTAACGACAAGATGACTTCAAACAAAATGAACCCTCGCCTCATTTCCATAACGCACCCTTGTCCTTTAATCAAGCTATATGTCACTGCTATTATACATCATAACGGTTAAATGTGAAAAAGTTCAAAAGAGACCGGATTTTTAATCGACAAAATCGACCGGGGTAAGATGAAAAAATCAAAGATTTGACTTTTTTTAAAAAATGTGGTATAACATAACAGTGCGAAAAATGATGGAGGAAAAAGATATGATGGTATTCGATGTCAAAGCAGCGTCAAAAGTGAATTATTCATACTTCTATTTTACCTGGCAACCGCCCTCGGGGAGGACGGCTTGTCGGTTTTGACATAAGAAACCACAAGAAATACCCTGAGGGCATCTGAAAAAGATGCCCTCTTTTTTTTACAAATTTGAGGCTTGGTTTTTTAAAAAGTCCCTGCAGGTGTTCAAAAACACACAAAACTTGAGGAGGAAAAGGTATGAAGAAGTTAGTTGTTCTGTTAATCGTTTTGGTTTTATTTTCGGCGTTGACCCTGTCAATGAAGCGGATCGGTATTACGGCAATATTAGAGCATCCCGCTCTTGAAGCGGTGAGAAATGGGATTATCGACAAGCTCGAGGAAAAAGGGATGAAAAAGGGTGAGGATTTCACAGAACTCTATCAGACAGCACAGGGAGATATGAATATCGCCATATCGATCGCCAAGCAGTTTGCAGACAGTGATCTTGATCTGGCGGTTGGCATCTCAACACCCTCGGCTCAGGCACTGGCCAATGCAATCAACGATATTCCCGTTGTCTTTTCCGCAGTAACAGACCCGGTTAGCGCTTCACTGGTTGAGAAACTGGGAAAAAACAAAGGGAATGTAGCAGGTATCAGCGACATGACGCCGGTTCGTTCACAGATCAGACTCATGGACATGTTAATGCCGGAGGCGGATAAGGTCGGTATCATTTACAATTCAGGAGAGGCAAACTCGGTTTCGATAAAAGAGGCTGCCAAACGGACATGTGACGAACTGGATCTTGAACTGATCGAGGTTATCGGCAGTAACACATCCGAGATGATCAACGCCCTGAACTCCGTTGTCGATGATCTCGATTTCATCTATATCGGAACAGATAACACGGCGGCCTCCAGTATAGAAGCCATCAGTAATATCACAAGAACTGCCGGGGTTCCCATCGTGGCCGGCGATATTGATATTTCCCGGGGCGGTGGAGTCATCGGGTTCGGCTTTGACTATTACAAGGCAGGGTTGGAAACCGGTGAGATCGTATACAAGGTCCTGAACGGGACACCGGTCAGCGAGATTGAATCAAGGCTGATCAATGCCTCGTCACTGATCCTCTATGTTGACAAGGATCTGGCACAGGAACTGGGCATCGAACTCCCCAAAAATGTTCTTGAAAAAGCCGATATCGTTGTGGAAAACGGAGTGGAGAAAGAGCAGGAATAAGGCATTTTTTGTTGAAGACATCACACTGAGGTGAAAAAGAATGATTGCAATCTT
>Ga0102929_1002731_pt1 | contig 10484 bp, 7 predicted proteins | sample SalPonR1_B_D2_MG_FD_78510 | JGI IMG/M metagenome (GOLD analysis project Ga0102929, IMG submission 78510) | Salt pond soil microbial communities from South San Francisco under conditions of wetland restoration - Salt Pond MetaG R1_B_D2_MG | ecosystem: Environmental > Aquatic > Marine > Intertidal... | reverse complement strand
TTCGACTTTTCCGTCGAATCGACCGAATAGAGGACAGATGATGGGATCAGCAGCGATGGGAGGCCGCGCGTGACGCGGGCCGTGCGTGGGGTCTTCGGTGGCGTCGCCATCGTCGGACTCGTGGCGCTGGTCGCGGCGTGCGAGGAGCAGTCGCCCACGTCGAGTGATCCCGACGGCGTCCCGGTCGAGGTGCAGACGGTGGAGCTCGAGATTCCGTGGTCGGAGTTCGGCCAGCGGATCGAGTCCTTCGGTGGCTTCGGCTCCGCCTCCCGGATCGGCGAGGTGGTGGTCGCGAAGGATCTGGGCGGGATTCTCGATTCCCGGGCGCTGATCCGCTTCGATACCTTCCCCGCCGGCGTGGCGGTTCGGAATGCCGAGGGGCTCCTCGTGACCGACACCGTCATCACCATTCGGTCCGGTCGCCTGATCGCCCTCGCCGACACCTCGGCCGCGGACAGCCTGACGACCTGGACGTTCGCGGCGGGCGTGCTGGACCAGCCGTGGGACGTGGTGAGCGCGGACTGGGAGAGTGCGATCGACTCGGTCGGACAGCGGGTCGCGTGGGACGAGCCCGGGGCCGGACCGGTCCGGTCGCTCGGACAGGTGACCGCCGACGTGGGCGCATCGGGCGACTCGATCGTGTTCGACCTCGACGACGTGACCCTCGCGGAGTGGGCCGATTCGGTCGGCAGCGAGCGGACGGCCCGGATCGACCTCGTGTCCTCCGACGAGCGCGTCGACATCCGCAGCCTGACGCTGCGTCTCGAGATCGGGTCCAGCGTGGCACCGGACACGACGGTCTTCCGGGACGTTTCGGCGGTGGCCCGGACGTTCATCTACACGCCCGAGCCCGAGGCCCCGGAGGGGGTCGTCCGGGTGGGCGGATCGCCTTCGTGGCGCACGGTCCTCGGGCTGGACGTTCCCGAGGTGCTGAACGGACCCGCGGCGTTGTGCGAACTGGCGGGATGTCCCGTCGAACTCACGTCCGAGTCGCTGAGTCGTGCATCCCTCGTCCTGCGAAGCCGCGCGACGCTGCCCGCCGCGTTCCAGCCCGTGGACAGCGTACTACTCGACGTGCGTCCGGTACTCGCACCCGGTGCCCTGCCCCGGTCGCCGCTCGGAAGCTCGCTCGTCGGGGAGGCGGCGCTCGGGGCCGATGCCTTCGGCAGCGCCGCGGGGCAACCGTTCGAGATCCCGATCACGACGTTCGTCCGGCGGATTCTCGATGCCGAGGAGGGAGGTACACCCCCTCCCACGAACCTCGCCCTCCTGTCGCTCGTCGAGCCGCTCGATATCTCGTTCGCGGAGTTCGACGGGCCCGGCGACCCGGGAGCGCCGGTTCTGCGCCTGCTCGTGACGGTGACCGACGCGGTGAGGTACCGATGATGATCGATGCGCCCCGTATTCGCGGATTCCTGCTCGCAGGTGCGTTCCTGTTCCTGGGGACGCCGCTCCACGCGCAGTCGCTTCTCAGCGTGGACGGTTTCGGTTTCCCGCAGGCGGGGCTGACCGGTCGGGCACGTGCGCTCGGCGGGATCGGTCTCGGACTCGGTGGTGCCCGACTCTCGGCGGTGGATCCGGCGGGCGCCGCGGACATGATCGCCTCCAGCATCGCCTTCACGGGGAGCACCTCGTGGGTGGACGTCACCCAGGGGGACGTCTCGTCGGACTTCTCGACCACCCGGTTCCCGATGATCGCGCTGTCCTACCCCGCCGGCTCGTACGGCGTGGTGTCGGTCGGGTTCTCGACGGTCCTGGATCAGACCTGGCAGGACGAACGCGCCTCGACCGTGGACATCGGGGGGGGCGGGCAGGCCTTCGTCCGTGACGTCTTCGAGTCCACGGGGGGCGTGTCCGCGCTCGAGGTGGGATGGGCCCGTCGATTCGGCCGCGTGGCCGTCGGTGCCCGCGGCGGGCGCTACACGGGCAGTCTCCGCCGCTCGCTCACCCGCGTCTTCGATTCGGTGACCGTCGGGTCCGGCGTGCCGCCCTTCCAGACGGGAGGACGCTGGGACTACTCGGGGTTCACCGGGATCGTCGGGGCGTCGGCTTCGATCGGCACTCAAACGTTCGTTTCGGGCTCCATCCGTCTGGGTGGCGACCTCGACGCGACCGCGACGGAGACCACCGACTCGCCCGACGAATCGGTGTCGATGCCGGCCGACATGAGAGTCGGTGCGTCGTTCCTGCTCGCCCCGGATCTCGTCGCGAACGCCGGGTTCCAGTTCGCCGACTGGTCGGAGACCGACGCCACCGGACAGACGTCGTGGCGCGTCGGCGGCGGCGTCGAGTGGACGGGGTCGAGAATTCTCGGGAAGGATGGAGCCTGGAGGCTGGGAGCACAGCGGGCACAGCTCCCCTTCGCCCCCGGCGACGCCGGGGATGCCACGGAGACGCTCTTCTCGGCGGGCCTCGCGCTCGAGCTCGTGCAGAGCGACACCGGGCCGCTCGGCTGGTTCGACCTCACCGTCGAATTCGGCGGCCGATCGTTCGGCGACGTGCAGGAAGACGTTCTCCGCTCCACGCTGTCGGTGAGCCTCGCGGGTTTCTGATTCCGTGCGGGTCTTCTATCGCACCTTCGGGTGCAAGGCCAATCAGTACGACACGGAGCGGATGCGTCAGGAGCTCGACGCCCGCGGAACGTCCGCCGCCGAGCGGATCGAGGACGCGGAGATCTGCGTCCTGAACACCTGTACGGTCACGAATTCCGCCGACGCCGAGGCGCGACGGGCGATTCGCCGGATCCGCCGTCGGAATCCCGATGCCCGGATCGTCGTGGCGGGCTGTTCGGCCGCCCTCCATGCCGAGGACTACGCCGGCATGGAGGGCGTCGACGCCGTGATCCCGGGACACGACCCCGTCCGCGTCGCGCAGGCGGGAGCACCCACCGCGTCCAGGCCGGGCGCCGGTACCGGCTCCGTGCTCGTCCAGCTCGACGACCGTCGGGCCCTCGACCGCCTCGACGTCGAGCCGGTGGGAGGCGAACTCCTTCGTCGTCGGACCGCGGGCACCCGGGGATGGCTGAAGATCCAGGACGGGTGTGACCGGAAGTGCGCCTTCTGCGCCACACGGCTGGCGCGGGGAAGAAGTCGCAGCCGGTCCCCGGAGGAGGTCGTGGCCGAAGCCCGCCTTCTCGCGCGCCATCACCCCGAGATCGTCCTCACCGGAATCCACATCGGACACTACGGTCTGGACCTGACCGAGTCCGTGACGCTGGGACAGCTCGTCCATCACCTGCTGGACGCGGTGCCCGGCGTCCGGTTCCGTCTCGGGAGCATCGAGGCCACTGAGATCTGCGACGACATCGTGGATCGGCTCGTGGACTCCGGTGGCCGTCTCGCGCCCCACCTGCACATGCCGCTCCAGAGTGGCGCGGACCCGGTACTCCGACGCATGCGGCGGTGGCATACGCGGGAGCAGTATCGGGCCCGGGTGCTCGAGATCGCGGAGCGCGTCCCGGTGCTCGGCCTCGGGGCCGACGTGATCACCGGCTTCCCGGGGGAGACCGAGGAGGATCACGCGGCCACGGCGGTGCTGATCGACGAGTTGCCGTTCACGTATCTCCACGTGTTTCCGTTCTCGCCCCGCGACGACACCGTCGCGGCCCGTCTCGTCCAGGAGATGCCGGTGCCGGAACGTGTGGCCGGGGAGCGGAGTCGGGACCTGAGAGAGCGGGTTCAGCGGAAGGGCGGACGCCATGCGGAGGCGCGCGCGGGGACCCTCGCGCGGGTCGTGCTCGAGGGCCGGGATTCCGCGCTCACGGGGGACTATCTGAGAGTCTGCGTCGCCGCCGATTCGTCCGGCCGCGTCGGGGATCTGGCCCGGGGAGTCCTACAGATGGGGCCCGACGGCCTCTATATTGAGTCCCTCGAGACGGTCGCGTGGCGCGAAGGCGCCTGACGATCGGCCCGCGCAACCCAACCGCACCAGACCGAACGATGGCCACTCCCCGACGCGCCTACGTCGAGACGTACGGCTGCCAGATGAACATCAGCGACGGCGAGCTGATGCAGGGGATCCTCGAATCGGGCGGGTACGAGATCGCCGACAGCCCCGAGGAGGCCGACGTCATCCTCGTGAACACCTGCGCCATCCGGGATCACGCGGAGCGCCGCGTGCTCGGACGGGTCGCTCAGCTCAAGGGTCTGAAGGACGATCACCCGGGCCTCATCCTCGGCGTCACCGGGTGCATGGCGCAGCGCATGGGCGACGACCTCGCGGCCAGGGCGCCGTACGTCGACCTGGTGATGGGTCCGGACGGCTACCGGAGTCTTCCCGACGTGCTCGGGCGACTCGCCGGGGCGGACGGAACGAAGCGCCGCCAGGGCATCGAGGTCGGCGCCGCGACTCCCGCTCCGTCGTCGGACAAGCGACGCACCCAGCTGACCGTGCTCGATCTCGACATGGGCGAGAACTACGAGGGGCTCGAGCAGCGTCGCTCGAGTGACGTGTCCGCGTGGGTGCCGATCCAGCGCGGCTGCAATCACCGGTGCACCTACTGCATCGTCCCGTATGTCCGGGGCGACGAGAAGAACCGGAAGCCGACCGAGATCCTGTCGGAGATCGCCACCATCGCCGGGCGCGGCATCACCGAGGTGACGCTTCTCGGGCAGACCGTGAACTCCTACCGGTACGACGACTGGAGCTTCGCGGAGCTGCTTCGTGCCACGGCCCGGGTGCCCGGAATCCGACGCGTTCGCTACACGTCGCCCCACCCGAACGACATGACGGACGAGCTCATCGAGGTGATGGCGACGGAGCCGGAGGTGTGTGAGCACCTGCACCTGCCCGTCCAGGCGGGCAACGACCGCACGCTCAAGCGGATGCTCCGGCGCTACACGGTCGACTCGTTTCTCGACGTCGTGGACCGTGTGCGCGCCGCCATCCCCGACATCGCGCTCACGACGGACGTCATCGTCGCCTTCCCGGGGGAGACGGACGAAGAGTTCGAGGACACGCTCGCACTGATGCGGGAGGTTCGGTTCGACGACGCCTTCACGTACCGCTACTCGCCGCGGGATGGCACGCCCGCGACGCGCATGCCGGAGGAGTGGTTCATTCCGGACGACGAGGCGCAGGCGCGTCTGGAGCGTCTGATCGAGGTGTCGCGTGCGATCCAGGGTGAGATCAACGCGGCCGAGGTCGGTCGGGACGAGCGGCTCCTGATCGAGAAGCTCGGCCGGGACGACGGGTACGTGCTGGGTCGAACCCGTGGGGCGAAGGCCGTAGTCGTGCCCGGGAGCGAGGCGGAGATCGGCAGCTACCTCGACGTGCGGCTGACTCGCACGACGGGCGCGACCTTCGTGGGCGAACGGATCGCGACGGATCGTGGACACCCGGCCGCCGTCGGCGCCGAGTCGGCTCCCCGGACCTCGGTGTCGGCATGACGCCGCGATCCGCATGAGTCGCTGGACCGCGGCGTTCGGCATGGGGGTCATCCTCGTCCTCTCCATGACCTTCGCCGCCCTCAATGGCGGACAGCGGGTCACGATCCGCCTCGGGGTCGCGACCTTCTATCAGGTGCCGCTCACTACGGTGGTTCTCGGGGCCCTGATCGTCGGCATGGTGGCGATGCTCGTCGCGGGCATCACCTCCGATCTCCGCGTCCGCAGGATACTGAGGAACCGACTCGCGGAGGAGCGGGACGAGGAGCAGGCACGGATGTTCGTCGACCGGAACCAGATCACGATGTTCCCCGAGGAGGATCCCGACTGATCGAGCCCCCGGGGGCGGGCTGACCCGCCTCCCTCCCGCCAGCCGGGTCATGATCGCCTTCGCGATCTCCACGACCCTCACGGGGACGCTCCCTCCCGCGGCCCCGCCCCTCATCACGATCCTCGTCGGACTCATCCGGCGATTCCCTCGCCCGGACCTCCTCGTTATGGCGGCCGCGTCCATGCTCGGCGTCGCCTGGGCGCTCGCGGCGGATTCGAAGCCCGATGCGCGGATGCCCGAGCCCGGCACGCCGGTCGTCCTCGAAGGGTGGCTGGAAGTCGAGCTGGACGGCGGCGATCTGCTCCACACGGGGGGACGTGTGGTGCCGCTGGAGCACGCGCGGGAGACGGGTGCGCGTCGGGGCGGGTCGAGCGCCGGAGGTCGAGCCGTCCGGGTCCGCGGCACCGTCGCCGAGCCCTGGCACCCGGCCGCGCGGCCCTCCGTTCGGGTCGATTCGATCGAGCCGTGGCGGTCGGGGAGCGTCGAGGCCCCGGGGCAGCCGCCACTCGACCGTGTCTGGCAGCGATTCCGGCTCTCGGCCCGGGACAGGATTCGCGATCACGTCCAGTCGCTCTATCCGGACCGCGCGGGGCTGGTAGCCGCCCTCGTCCTGGCCGATCGCAGTGCGCTTCCCCGGGACCTCCGGGAGCGATTCACCCGCGCCGGAACCGCGCATCTGCTCGCGATCTCGGGCTTCCATGTCGGCGTACTCGCGGGCTGGGTCTACCTCCTGCTCGGCGCGGTGCGGGTGTCGAGGGCGCGGAGGCCCATTGCGGCGTCCGCGGTGGTCTGGGTCTACGTCGGCGTCCTCGGCTTTCCCACCTCCGCCGTCCGGGCCGCGGTGCTGATCACCGCCGTGTCGATCGGTCGACTGCGCGGCCGTCCGCCGCATGCACTCGGCGCATGGGGGGCGGCGTTGGCGTTCGTGGCACTCGTCGATCCGGGCAGTCTTCGCGGCGCGGGCGCGCAGCTGAGCTTCGCCGGGAGCCTCGGCCTCATCCTGTGGGCCGGGCCGTGGGGGGAGTGGCTCGGTGGATCCCGCCCGGGCCCCGACGCGCCGCGACGAATCCGGTGGCGTCGGCGCGCCGGGCTGGCCGTGGCGGCATCCGCCGCCGCCCAGGTGGCGACTCTGGCGCTGGTCGCGTGGCACTTCCAGCGCATTCCGGTCGCCGGACTGCCCGCGTCCGTGCTGGCGACGCCCCCCATCGCCTTCGCGCTGCCCGGCATCGTGCTCTCCCTGATCGCCTCGGCCGTTCCCTTCGTCCCTCGCGTTGCCGCCGAGACGGTGGCGGCGGGGGTGGACGGGCTGCTCGTGATCACCAGCGCTGTGGTGGACACGCTGGGCCATGCCGGCGGAGTGGTCCATGTCGGGCCGGTTCTGCTGATCGGGCCGGCGGTCGGCGCGGTCCTCGGAGGCGTACTCGCCGGGTCGTCGATGTCGCGCTCTCGACGTGTGTCCGACACCTGGCGGACGAAAGCCCGCATCCGAAGAGGACGAACGACTCGGGGAGCGGTGGTCGGCGCATGGCTCGGGATCAGTGCGCTCCCCGCTCTGGACGGCGCGGTATCACGCCCCCTCGAGATCCACGTTCTGGACGTGGGGCAGGGGGATGCCATCGCGATCCGGTCGCCACGGGGTCGATGGACGCTCGTCGACGCCGGACCGGGCCGGGGCGAGAATCTTCTCCGGTCCCTGGCACGGCTCGGCGTGCGACGGATCGAGACCCTGGTCGTCACGCATCCCGACCTGGACCATGTCGGCGGGGCCGCGCCTCTCGTCCGCTCGATGGAGGTCCGGAGAATCGTCGGCTCCGGCCTGCTGCGGGGCACGGAGGCGCTCGAGGACCTCGCTGTCGCGGCCGCCGAGCGGGGCGTGGTCTGGCGGGTCGTGTCGCCCGGCGACCGTTGGGATCAGGACGGGGTGGCATTCGACGTGCTGCATGCGGGCGACCCTCCGGCGGAGCCGAACGATCAATCCGTCGTCCTCCGTCTGGATCACGGGGCCTTCGAGGCTCTGCTCACCGGCGACGTCTCGTCGTCGGTCGAGGATCGACTCGCGGCCCGGATGTCCGCTCCGGCCGACGACCGACTGGAAGTCCTGAAGGTCGCGCATCACGGCAGCAGAACCTCCTCCTCCGGCCGGACACTGGACGACCTGAATCCGGCCGCGGCGGTGATCTCGGTCGGCCGCCGCAACCGCTTCGGACATCCCGCGCCGTCGGTGCTCGGACGGTTCGGCGAGCGGTCGATCCCCGTCGGCCGTACCGACCGGGACGGCTCGATACGCATCAGGGCACGGGTCGACGGGTCCTTCGAGATCACCAGTGACTTCGGCGCGACCGCGACCTTCGCTCCCGACCCGGCGCGGCGATCCGCGGACGACGGACCGGCCCGCGATTGATGGGGCCGCGCCCACACCCTATGCTCCTAGGAGGCTGTTGAAGAACTGGGGTGCGGCCGCGCACGATGGGATTGCGGCATCAGGCAAGGAAGCGCGACGATTGCGATGCATGAGCATCGGGGAGGAGCGATGACGCCGTATGATGCCGCAATCCCATCGTGCCCAAAGGGTTGGGGCGGCACGACCCCGTCTTCTTCGTTGGCACGTCTCGACGTAGCGCACGGCTATGTCTTCGACGCGCCGCCTAGAATCCGGGGTCGTGGCGCGCCCAACGCGGCTCGCCCCAGTTCTTCAACAGCCTCCTAGATCGGCCCGTTCCTTCCCACCGAGCAATCCGCGCCGCATGACCTCCTTCGCCCCCATCACGCTGGCCCGGCACATCGTGGAGCAGGAGCGTCTCCATCCGGAGGCCTCGGGCGCCTTCACGAACGTCCTGCTGGACGTGGCGCTCGCGGCGAAGGTCATCTCGCGGGAGGTGAACCGGGCGGGGCTGGCGGACGTGCTCGGAGACGCCGGGAGCGAGAACGTCCACGGCGAACACGTCCAGAAGCTGGATGTCATCGCGGACCGTGTCATGTACAAGGCGCTCGATCATTCGGGCACACTGGCCTGCATGGGGTCGGAGGAGCACGCCGAACTCCTCGCGATCCCCGAGGAGTTTCCGAGGGGCCAGTACGTCATCCTCTACGATCCCCTGGACGGATCGTCGAACATCGACGTGAACGTGTCGATCGGGACCATCTTCTCGCTGCATCGGAAGATCACGGACGGATCGAGTGGGCGGATGCAGGACGCTCTGCAGCCCGGGTCGAAGCAGATCGCGGCCGGGTACGTGCTCTACGGGTCGTCCACGATGCTGGTCTACACCACCGGATCCGGTGTGTACGGCTTCACGCTCGACCCCGAGATCGGCGAGTTCATCCTCAGTCATCCGGAGATCCGGATCCCCGAGCCCGGTGCCCCCACCTACTCGATCAACGAGGGGAACTACGCCAGGTGGAGTCCGGCGCAGCAGGCCGTGGTGAACGGCCTCAAGCGGGGGGATGCGACCGAGGGGAGCCCGTGCAAGGCCCGCTACATCGGGTCGATGGTCGCAGACGTCCATCGTACGCTGCTGCGTGGGGGCATCTTCATGTACCCCGCGCAGAAGGGGCGGCCGCACGGCAAGCTCCGGCTGCTGTACGAAGGCTCACCGATGGCGATGATCATCGAGCAGGCGGGAGGAAAGGCCAGTACGGGCAGCATGCCGATTCTGGATGTCGTTCCGGAATACCTGCACCAGCGGACCCCCGTCTACATGGGCTCGGCCCACATGGTGGACTGGGTCGAACAGCGTCTCGCCCAGGGGACGTAGCGCGAGCTTCGGGTTCTGCGGGCCGGCGGTCGACCGCAGGGACTCCGGAACCGCGGTTCCGCCCTTTCTCGCCTGACGATCCGGGGTACGAGACCCTGTTCAGAATTCTGAGGTCGAGTCGGTTTTCCGACCGCCCCGGGGGCGGGGGTCGACCCCCTGAATCCCTTGATTCGCGGGGCCTCCCGCCAAGCCCCCGATCTGGCACCGACCTTGCACTACATGGAGCCGGTCATGTCTGTGTGTCCACTGAAAGGGACACGCGGACGCAATCACCCCAAAATTTTGGGATATCAAATCATGAAGCGACTCAAGTACTTCGCACTGGCGGCGCTCGTAGCGTTCGCTGCCTGTGACGAGGGCGACGAAGTCGTGGTTCCCTCACCGGACGTCGGTACGATTTCCGGTACGGTGACGATCGATGGCACTGGCGTGCAGGGCGTGACAGTCACGCTCTCCGACGGTTCGTCGACCTCCACCGCCGCAAACGGGGACTACGCCTTCACCGATGTCGAGGCTGGTGCTTACACCGTCACGATTTCGGGCATGCCTTCGGACGCAGCCTTCCCGACCACCTCGCAGGCCGCGGTCATCAACCAGGATGGTGCGGTTGTCGACGTGGACTTCGCAGGTTCCTTCATCAGGACCGCGAGCATCGTGGCTTCAGTCAGTGTTCCTGGGACTGGAGGCCTGTCAGGCGCAACCGTGTCGATTTCAGGGCCAGCTTCCGCTTCGGCCGTGACGGGCACGAACGGAGTGGTTTCATTCGGCGGCTTGCGCGCGGGCGATTACACGGTGACTGCTACGTTGAGCTCGGGCGACTCCCAGCTCTACAACCTCGACACCGCGTCGATCGATGTAACCGCTCCGCTCGACGAGCTTACCGAGGTGATCTTCACGGCCACGCCGAAGACGATCTCGACCATCACCGGTCGGATGTACATCGACGAGGCCACGAAGAACAACCAGTTCGACGCGGGCAACGAGGAGAACCTCACGATCGCCGACGTCCAAGTC
>Ga0102929_1002729_pt1 | contig 10488 bp, 11 predicted proteins | sample SalPonR1_B_D2_MG_FD_78510 | JGI IMG/M metagenome (GOLD analysis project Ga0102929, IMG submission 78510) | Salt pond soil microbial communities from South San Francisco under conditions of wetland restoration - Salt Pond MetaG R1_B_D2_MG | ecosystem: Environmental > Aquatic > Marine > Intertidal... | reverse complement strand
GCCCGAGGTCGGGGTGTCGAGACAGCCGATCATGTTCATGAACGTCGACTTTCCGCTTCCCGACGGGCCCATGATGGCGACGAACTCACCCGGCTCGATCGTCAGATCGACGGCGCGGACGGCATGCACGGTTTCCGCACCGAGCACGTAATCCTTGGTGAGCGACTGGGTTCTGATCACATCTTCGGGCACGGTATTCTCCGAGCGTTGACGACGGGCCATCGGGAACGTGGGCGACCCTCTACCCCTGCCGGGTAGATGGGGTTGCGGACGCGTTCGTTAAATGCGTTCGCGTTCAGCGCCCGTCGTCGTCCCGGTCGCGGCGATCGTTCTCCGCGAGAATCGAGTCGTACGCGAGTTGCGCCTGCGGGTCGAGCAGGGCGCGGATGAGCGCGCGGGCGGAATCGGTGAGAGCCCGCTGACGGGGCTCCTCGTACTCACGGATCTCCCTGCGAACGGCGCGATACTCGTCGCTGAGCGAATCCCTTCGTGCCTCCAGGGCGAGGACGGTGGAATCGTTTCCGATGGCCCTCCATGCCTCCCGGTACCAGGGCACGATCTCCGACTGGATGATCCGCGCCTGCTCCTCCGTCGCGCCGGCACGCTCGTACATCCGGACGTTGCGATCGTCCTGCGTGCTCTCGTCCGTCGACGCCTCGTCGCTCGACTCGGGCACGGCCACCGGGCCGTCGGACGGCCCCGGACCGGGCCGAGAAATGGCGGCACCCACGAGCCCGCCCGCCGCGAACACCACGACGAGGACGACGGCGCTCAGAAACTGCACGCGGGCGCGATGGTCCATCGTCAGAAGTTCTCCGCGATGGCGGCCGCGCTGATGGACGGTGTCAGTTCACCCTCGAGGTCGTCCTCGGGAGCCGCGGGCACCTCCAGGACGTCCACGAGCCGATCGGGGACGGTGGGCTCGGGGGCCTCCATGAGCGTGACGCCGGCGAGTGCGGCGGCGACCGCCGCGACGGGCAGGACCGCGCGGGCCCAACCCGACAGGGCGTCCGAAATCGTGACCGCGACCACGTCGCGGCGCCGCGCCAGCTCGGCCGACGCGCGCTGCATCACGGCACGATGGAAACGAGCCCAGTAGAGCCCGTCCCCCGCACCGGGATCGATCGCCTCGAGTTCGGTCAGTCGTGTATCGACCGAGTATTCGGCGTTGTCCTGTCGATCAGCCATCGGCTGCACCCCTCCTTGGGGCATTCGAGTCCGGCCCACGTGTCGGCGCGAGCCTCTTCCTCAGAGCCTTTCGCGCGAAATGCAGATGCGACCTCACCGTTCCGGACGGCATGTCGAGTCGCTCCGCGATCTCGCGATGTTTCCAGCCCTCGTAGTCGTGGAGCAGCACGATCTCGCGCTGCACCTCCGACAGCTCCGCAAGCGCGGCCTCCAGATCCTCTCGAAGACGTGTCCTCGAGAGTGTCTGGTCCGGCCGGGGCTCCGACCCCGCCGTGCCGACGGGAATCTCGCTGGTGGTCCGAAGCCCCTCCCTGCGCAGCAGGTTGCGCGACCGGTTCCGCACGATGGTCATGAGCCACCCGGCGAAGCGGTCGGGGTCCCTGCACTCCTCGATCCGTTCGAGCGCAACGAGGAGAGATTCCTGCGCCGCATCCTCGGCGTCCTCATGCTTCCCGGTCACCGAGAGCGCGACGGCATATGCCGAGCGCATGTATCGACTCACCAGAAGCCCGAAAGCGTCTTCGTCACCGCGCTGAGCACGGCGAACCAGTTCGCCATCGCTTCGGGGTGAGTCTGTCATGTAGACACCGGGAGGCCGGGGGGTGTTGAGTGCATCTCACTCGATTCAACAGTACCCCGCTCCGGCGGCGAGTTCTACCGCCCGGACGGTCGCCCCCCATATGCGAACGGGCCCCATCCGCCATGGATGGAGCCCGCAGGTGGCGCTGTCGTCCCGTCGTGGCGCGCGGTCCCGTCGGGCGGGACTCAGGCCACCTCCTTCCAGCGGCCGAAGGGGAGCGTCGGAGCCGGCTCGCGGCGTCGCCCGTAGACGAAGGCGGAGATCCTGGGTGGCGGAGGGCCGTCATCCGCACCGCGAATCACGATGCCCGGCAGTTCCCCGTTTTCTTCCGGGTGTCGGGCCCGGGTGTGTACACCGTATCTCCCCATCCTTCCTCTCCCCTGCGATATGCGTTGCGAACGGACAGGCGCCGTCGCATCCGTACATGAGTGCAGAGGTCGTGCCATGCCGGACCGGGGGCCGACCGGGGGCAGCGCCGGACATGGTCTATGAACGCCAAACCATTGGCGCGCAGTTATTTACGACACCCGGCCAGGGCAGCCGTCGGATCACGTACGTGCTTCGAATCCCGAACCCCGAGCGGGCGGGCGGACCGACCGTGTCATTTGAACACGGCACGACCGTGTCACTTCGACACAACCGGTCCGGTATCCCGCCGCCTTCAGGCCGGCCTGGTGTGGTGTCTCTGAAGTCTGATAGCTACCGAGGGGGTGCAGGCGCCGTCCCGACGAGGCGGAACGACGCGGCGTAGCCGTGGCTACGGCAAGGAGTTCCAACGACGAGCGCCCCGCCTCGGGGCGCGCTCGGGGCGGATGCATGCGCCGCCGAATAGCAGCAGCACTTCAGAGACACCACACTAACTCCCGCCGCGCCGCCCTCCCGCACGGGTCGTGTCCTCGAAGAACGGTCGTTGTTCCCGGTCCGGCCGGTAGGGGCGAGCCGTGCGGAACGCCTCGCGGAGTCGATACTCCGTGAGGTCCTGCAGGCGCTGGCCCACGGCGAGCGCCTCGAGCTCGGTGCCCTCACCGGACCGGAAGACGAGCTGGATGAGATGGGCGGGTGAACGCCCCCGACCGACGCGAGCGCGGCCCTCCGCCCTCACCTTCCACGCCTCGCCCTCGACCTCCAGGACGCGGTCGTCGACCTCGATCTCCGGCGGCTCGTCCGCCCCGGGCATGCCGTCGCGGACGTTTCGCGGCCGCACGGAGTCCTCCACCCTCGCCGGACGGGGCCGGCGACTCGAGGAGGAAGATTCGTCGTTCATCGGCCGTGGACCCGGATGGGGAGGTGCGAGGAGATGGGCGACGCTCTATCCTACCATCATGGGACGATACGATCACATTTCGGACAAGCGCCTGTGCGCGGAAGTCGCGCGCTACGGTCGCCTGCTTCAGCGCATGGAAGAGCGCGGAGAGGTGCTCGACCGGACGGCCGACATCCTCACGGTTCTGGGAGAACTCCGTCAGATGGTCTTCGCATGGGAGATGAGCTGCACCTACGGCGACGATCTCGACCCCGACGAGGCCTCGACGGCATGAGGGATTCGGGAAGCCCCGCCCAGCGGGAGTACGCCCAGCTGCTGCGCGCCAACGATCGGGTCCGCCGGCAGCTGCAGGACATCCTCGAGGATCTGACGACGCCGGACGTCCAGAGCCTCCTGCGCGACATCCGACGACGAACCGGAAACTCCCCCCAGGAGGGCATGGCGGACGTGGTTTCGGCCGTCGAGGAGGCGCTCCGGTCCCTGCAGTTCATCGAATCCGAGGCCAATTCGGCACTCAGCGGCGGGGACGCGGCGCCCGCCCTGCTGGATGGGATCGACAACCTCCCCGCCCGACTGGGACGATTCCTCGCCGAACGACGTCAGCTCCCGGGCTTTTCCTGGGAGGTCGACCAGGACGAGGTGCGCGGCTGGGTCGTGAAGTGGCGCGAGTACACGGACGACGGCCGGATCCGGGGATACGGGCAGTTCTACGAGCGGCCCTACGCCTGGATCGACGACTGACGTCCGGGCAGCGACGCGCGCAGGACCTCGACCGTATCCTCCCCGTAGAACATCCCGATCCACTTCGCCTGGATCTCCGTGACTCTCCGCACCGCCCACACGAGGTGAACGTAGTTCGGCTCGCGCGGCACGGTCAGCAGTTCCATGCCGGCCTCGTGCGGCAGGCGGTCGCCCTTCCGGTTGTTACACCGCGAACAGGCGGTGACGACGTTCTGCCAGGTGTTCTCCCCCCCTCGGGACGTCGGGATGATGTGATCCCGAGTGAGGAACACCCGCCCGCGCAGATTCCGGCGATGGGTGCCGCAGTACATGCAGCAGTAGTCGTCCCGGGCGAAGAGGAAGGTGTTCGTGACCTGACGACGATACTTCCGGGGAACCCGCACGTACCGGACGAGCCGGATCACGGCGGGGGCGGGCACGGTGACCTCCTGCGAGCGGAACTCCCGCTCGTTGTCCACCTCCAGGATCTCCGCCTTTCCGTCGAGCACGAGTCGGATCGCCCGTCTCGGGGAGACGAGCGTCAGGGGCTCGAACGAGGCGTTCAGGGCGAGGCAGCCCACGATACTCCTCCGATCCAGAATCTACGCATGCCTCCGGCAGCGTATTGAGCTGACGGCGCCTCCGCAAGCCCCGATACCGGGTGGTGACACGACATGCAGGGGGGGTGGCCGTTCCGGACCCCGCATACGGTGCCAAGCGAGCGGCGACGCACCGGGACCCGCCGCCGGAGCGGCGACCGCGCCGATCGACGGCCGCGCGGTACTGGCCCCGTGACCGCCCGAGTCGTACCGTGACGGCATTGAGTTCGTTCACACTCGATCGGTGCAGATGGAGCAGTTCGCATGGCAAACAACGTCGTCGCTCGATTCCGGGACGGGCGGGTCCTCAAGGGCTCCAGCCTCGACGCCCACTCGCAGAAGCCGACCTTCCACATCCGCCCCCCGGACGGCGACATGGAGGAGGTCACCCTCGCCGACCTAAAGGCGGTGTTCTTCGTCCGGTCGTTCGAGGGAGACTCGACCCGGGAAGATTCGGAGCGCCTCGATCCGGAGGACCGGCGGGCCCGTGGGATGAAGGTCGTGCGCGTCACCTTCGAGGACGACGAGCAGATCGTCGGGCTGACGAACCACTACCCCGCGACGCGCCCCTACTTCTTCGTGCTTCCCGTCGACGAGCGAAGCAACAACCTGAGGATCCTGGTCAACCGCGACGCGATCGAGGAGATCGACCTCGTCGAGTGACCCTGCACGCGGACACCGTGCCCTGCAGGCCGACGGGGCCGCGGGGCCCGAGCACCTGGAGATCGGATCGACCCCACCGCAGCCCTGCGGTGTACGCCCGATCATGACGTCGACTCTCTTTCGGGTGGCCCTCGCCCTCGCCGCGGTGTTTGCACACTCCGCCCTCGCGCACGCTCAGACCCCGCTCGATCTGCTCCGCAGCATGCGGCAGGGAGGCGGGTGGCTCGCCATCCCCGTCACCCAGGGCTCCGCGACGCTGCGTACGGACACGATCCCTACGCTGGGACTGGCGGTGGACGGCTGTCTCACCGTCTGGCCGGGTCATTCCGGCATGTGGTCCCTCGAGGCCTACGACCCCCTGAACGACCAGGCCCTCGAAGCGGTGGCCCGGCCCGGAGAAGGGGTCCGGTTCTCCTACCAGACCGGCGCCCGGTCCGCGCTGGGCATCGATGTGCGGTGGAGCGAGCCTCGGGACACCGTGCTGCAGGTATGGATCGGCGTCGACACCGGTGATCCGGATCGGGACGCCTGCACGCCCCGCTACCGGGGCGACGGCGGAGCCGAAGAGGCCATCGTCGCCGCCCCTCGAAGCATGTTCCGAAACGACGCCGTCAGACCCCCGCCGCGATCGGCTCGTCCTCCGTCGCTCGCGTGATCCTCCGAGCCTCCTGCTCGGGCACGAACTCGTATCCGGCGAACTCGCGCCGATGGTGGCCGCGACCCTGCGTCATCGCGCGGATGCTCGAGGCGTACCGGTAGAGCTCGGCTTCGGGGATCATCGCCCGGATCTTCGCCCTGCCCTCGGCCGAATCCATCCCCATCACCCGGCCACGGCGACTGTTGATGTCGCCCATGACGTCACCCAGATACTCCTCGGGTGTCGTCACCTCGACCTCCATGACGGGCTCCAGCAGGCGAGGACCGGCTGCCTCGGCGGCCGACCGGAACGCCTGGGAGGCCGCGATCCTGAAGGCGACGTCGGACGAGTCCACGGCATGGTACGAGCCGTCGAAGACCTCGGCCGCGAAGTCGACGAGTGGGAACCCCGCGAGGACCCCTCTGCTCGCGGCCTCCTGGATCCCCCGATCGACCGAGGGCACGAACTTGCCCGGAATCACGCCTCCCTTGATCGAGTCCTCGAACGCGTATCCCTCGCCCCGGGGCAGCGGCTCGAGTCGGATGTGACAGTCGCCGAACTGACCCCGCCCGCCACTCTGCTTCTTGTGGCGACCGCGGGCCTCCGCCGTCCGGGTGATCGTCTCCCGGTACGCGATCCTCGGCCGCTCGATCTCCACCTCGACGTTGTACTTGCGCCTGAGGCGTTCGATCTGGACCTCGAGGTGCATCTCCCCCATGCCTCGTGCGATCGTCTGGTGCAGCTCCCCGTCGAACTCGGCGTGGAAGGTCGGATCCTCCTCGTGGAGGCGCGGCAGCACCTCCCCCAGCTTGTCGTCGTCGTTCCGCGTCGCCCCCTTCAGCGCCACGGAGATGTCGGGTCGCGGGAAGGAGATCTTCTCGAGCGCGAGGCGCTCCCCGGCGGCGCACAGGGTGTCGTTGGTGTGGGTGTGCTTGAGCTTCGCGACGACACCGATGTCTCCGGCGTGGAGCCGCGGCACCTCGAGGCGGTCCTTCCCCATCCCGATCGAGAGGTGATTCAGCTTCTCGACGTCGCCGTCCGAGGCGTTCACGACCTCCTGACCGTTGGCGAGCGTACCCGAGACGATCCGGAAGAAGGAGAGCTCTCCGACGTGCGGCTCGGTGGTCGTCTTGAAGACCAGCGCCGCGAGTGTCTCGTCGTCCACCGGCTCCAGGTGACGGGACGCACCGGACTCGACCACGGTCGCCTCTTCACCCCCCGTCTCCCCCGGATGCGGGAAGAGCTCGACGATCTTCTTCAGCAGGGCCCGCGTGCCGTAGCAGGTCTTCCCGCTTCCGCAGAAGAGCGGCACGAATTCGCCCCGCGCCATCCCGAACGCCATCGCCTCCAGGACCTCCTCGCTCGAGAGCTCGCCGCCCTCCAGGTAGTGCTCGAGGTATCGCTCGTCGGTGGTGGCCAGCCGCTCCTGCAGCTCCGTCTCCCACCGCTCGAACCTGCTCCTGAGCTCGTCGGGGATCGGGACGTGATCGTACTCGCCGGTGCGGGTCCCGCGTCGATACTCGTGCGCATGCTGCGAGAAGAGGTTGATGATCCCGTGGAAGTCCTCTCCCTCCCCGATCGGCACCTCCACGGGGATCACCTTCTCGGTGAGGTGGGTGCGGATGTCCCGGTAGACCTTCTCGAAGTCCGCATGATCCTTGTCGAGCATCGACACGAAGATCATCCGCGGGATGCCCCGCTCCTCGCAGTACTTCCAGACCTTCTCGGTGCCGACCTCGACGCCGGAGTTGGCTCCCACGCAGATCACCGCCGCGTCCGCCACGCGGACAGCCGCCAGGGTCTCTCCCGTGAAGTCGAGAAATCCGGGAGTGTCGAGCAGGTTGATGTTGGTGTCCATCCACTCCGCGTACGCCGGCGTCAGCTGGATGGAGATTCCGTGGGCCTCCTCCTCCGGCGTATGCATCGTGAGCGAGTGCCCGGACCCGGGGTCCTCGTGGCGGCGAGCCGTGCCGGACACCCAGCAGAGGGCGTCGACGAGACTGCTCTTTCCGGATCCGCCGTGGCCCAGCACGGCGACATTTCGGATGCGTTCGGTGGGATATTCGGGAGCGACGGCCATCGGGCCTCCGGAGCGGCTGGGGTCGGCGGGATCGAACGGTCGATCCCCGGGTTCCGCCCGCGCATTCCCACGGGCGCATTGCGTATCGTCGGACCCTCACGTTACCGGACGATCGGGACCCCGGGCAAGCGGATTCCTGTGGGGAAAAACCCGCTTCGTGGGGTGGGCCCGTGCGCCCTCACAGCAACGCCACCGGATCCCGATCCAGCGCGATCCGCACGTCGCCGCTCGGCGGCTCGAACCCCTGCATGAACGATCGGCAGAGCGCGCCGAGGCCGCGGACCGACGAGGACCGGAGCAGGAAGTGCCAGCGCCAGCGGCCGTGCAGCCGCTCGATGGGCGCGGGGGCGGGTCCGATGCGCACGACACCGGCGCGGGGGTGCATGCCGATCCACCGGTCCACTCCGGCGACGGCCGACATCGCGGTGTCCGCGGCGAGATCCGGATCGGGCGAGCTGATCACGACGTTCGCGAGCCGGGCGTTCGGAGGGTACGGCGGGACCTCGCGTTCCCTCAGCTCCCGTTCGGCGAAGCCCTGGTAATCGTGGGTGCGGGCTGCGGTGAGCGCATAGTGGTCGGGCATCGCGGTCTGGATGAGCACCTCTCCGCCCAGCTCCCCGCGTCCCGCCCGGCCCGCCACCTGACTCAGCAGCTGGAAGGTCCGCTCGCTCGCCCGGAAGTCGGGCAGGTGGATGCCGACGTCGGCGTTCACGACCCCGACCAGCGTGACGCGCGGAAAGTCGAGCCCCTTGGCGATCATCTGGGTGCCGAGCAGGATGTCGATCTCTCTCCGCTCGACCTTCCCGAGGATCTCGTGGTGCGCCCACTTCCCGGACGTCGTGTCGACGTCCATGCGGGCGATCCGCGCGGACGGGAAGGTGTCGGCCACCACGCGCTCGACCTGCTCGGTGCCGAGGCCGCGGAAGCCGAGGTCGTCGGACCCGCACCGTTCACACCGCTCGGGAACCGCCTCCTCGTGCCGGCAGTGGTTACAGACGATCCGCCGCCGGACCTTGTGGTAGGTGAGCGAGATGGAGCAGTCCACGCACCGCTTCACGTCGCCGCACTCGCGGCACTGGACGAAGGAGGAGTAGCCCCGGCGGTTCAGCAGCAGGATCGTCTGCTCCTCCCGTTCCAGGCGTGCCTGGACGGCTTCGACGAGCCGAGGTGAGAAGATGGGTCCCGCCTCGGATTTCGTGCCCTCGCCGCCCCCCTCCTTCCAGACCTTCTTGAGGTCGACCAGCTCGACGGGCGGCATGGGCCGGTCCCCGACCCGCTTCGGGAGGGACAGGCGCTCGTACTTGCCGGCGATCGCGTTCGCCCAGGTCTCGAGAGACGGGGTGGCGCTGCCCAGCACACAGACCGCACCCTCCTCGGCGGCCCGCACCACGGCGAGGTCGCGCGCGTGGTAGCGCGGCGACTCCGACTGCTTGTACGACGAGTCGTGTTCCTCGTCGACCACGATCGCGCCGAGATTCCGGACCGGGGCGAAGAGGGCGCTCCGCGCGCCCACCGCGACCACGCGCTCGCCGCGCCGCAACTGTCGCCACGCGTCGTAGCGCTCGCCGTCGGACAGCGCCGAGTGGAGCACCGCGACGCGGTCGCCGAAGCGGCCGCGGAACCGGGTGACGGTCTGCGGCGTGAGCGAGATCTCCGGGACGAGGACGATCGCGCCCTGCCCGCGCGCCAGCACCCGATCGAGCAGCTCGATGTAGACGCGGGTCTTGCCGGACCCCGTGACGCCGTGCAGCAGGAACGGCTTCCGGTTCGCGTCGTCGAGGGCCGCCTCGAGGCGCTCGACCGCGGTGGTCTGCTCCGCGGTCAGGGGCGGGGGCTCGGCGTCGGACACCTCGATGTCCGCGAAGGGGTCCCGCTCCACCTCCCGGTCCACGACCCGCACGACCTCCTTGTCCTCCAGGCCCGAGATCACCGACCTCGAGAACCCGCCGTCGCCGGTGAGACGGGACAGCTCGTCGCTGCCACCCGCAGCCTCGAGCACCTCGTACGCCTCGCGCTGACGATGAGCCCGCCCGAAGGTCTCCTCCCGAAGTTCCAGCGTCGGGAGGTCGCGCACCAGCTCGACCATCCTGCGGGTCTTCACGGGTGGCGGCCTGGGTGGGAGCGTCTCGTGCTCCAGCGCACCCGCCTTCTTGAGGAGCCGGATCTCGGGCCAGATCGATCCCATGCCGAGCTCCCCCTGGAGCGTCTTCACCCGCGTCGGTCGGTCCCGGTCGGCGAGTGCGTCGGCGACCCGTCGAGCCCGGGGGGGAAGCCCCTCCCGAACCCCGTTGGCGGCATCGGGCGCGAGCGCGATCAGGTCGCGGGAGACGTCCACCAGCACCGAGGGGTGGATCGTGGACAGCACGATCCCCAGAGGTGCCACGTAGTAGTCGGACATCCAGCGCGCGAGCTCGAGCAGCTCGACCGTCGCGGTCGGCTCGTCGTCGAGCACGTCCAGGATGGGACGGAGCTTCCGCGCCCGCGAACCCGCCTCGCCGTGCGCGACGACCCACCCGATCCGCTCGGTGCGCCGGAAGGGCACCAGCACCCGGCTCCCCAGCGGTGCGAGGTCGCCCCCCTTCGCGAGCGAGTAGGTGAAGGTCTGATACATCGGGAGCGGCAGCGCGACCTCCACGGTCGGCGGCCCACCCGTCCTCTCCGACGTCGGCACCGGTGCGCCGCCGCGGCGCCGCGCGGTCATCGGCGGTGCAGGCGTCGTGCGTCCCCGCCCGTCCCGCTTCTCACACCTCGAAGGTG
>Ga0102929_1002727_pt1 | contig 10493 bp, 6 predicted proteins | sample SalPonR1_B_D2_MG_FD_78510 | JGI IMG/M metagenome (GOLD analysis project Ga0102929, IMG submission 78510) | Salt pond soil microbial communities from South San Francisco under conditions of wetland restoration - Salt Pond MetaG R1_B_D2_MG | ecosystem: Environmental > Aquatic > Marine > Intertidal... | reverse complement strand
TTTGACGATAGCGATGCAGATATTCGCATATACAACCGCTACACTGTTCACGCCGGAGGGGAAATTGTCATGAATCCACAGTGGAGTGTGCTTCCCAGCATTCTCTATTTCAACCAGGGACCTTCTGCGCAATTAAACGGTGGTGCCAGTTTGAAGTATTATGCTTCGAGACGCCGTGGACGGGAAAAAGCCTTTCAGTTAGGGGTTTGGACACGTCTTGTTAACGAATACATTTGGGCAGATGAGGACGTGAACAATACAGAAGTCGGCATAGATGCCGTTATTGTGCACGCCAGGTTCATCACTCAAAATTTTAATTTTGGATTTAGTTATGACATCAATACTTCAGATCTCACCAGGGCGGCTCAAATCAATAATGCCTTTGAAGTATCTGTAGTTTATACGCTTTGCGGTCCTGAAAAAAGAAATACCTATTGTCCCGCTTTTTAATTTCTAATTTTTTTCAAGGCATCCCACAGTACAATACCGCCACATACCGCCACATTAATGGAGTGTTTGGTGCCAAACTGAGGAATTTCTATACACTGATCCATTAAAGGAAGGATGGTCTCTTCGATGCCTTCCACCTCATTGCCCATTACAAGAGCTAAGCGCTTACTTTCCGGCTGCCAGTCATCAAGAGCCAGACTGTCTGTAGTTTGTTCCACCCCGGCTAAATAATAGCCTTTTTCTTTTAGTTCCAGAACAGCTGCTTTGCTGGTTTTAAAATACTTCCAGGAAACGGAGAGTTCTGCACCGATGGCGGTTTTAAGTAATTCACGATGAGGTGGCTGAACAGTGATTCCACAAAGGTAAACCGCCTCTATAGCAAAAGCATCAGCTGTCCTGAAAAGGGATCCCACATTCAAGCCACTTCTGAGATTATCTAAGACGAGGACTACAGGATTTTTCGACATTTCCCTGAATGCAGAAGGCATTACGCGCTCCAGTTCATCCATGGTTTTCTTTCGCCTTTCAAACTTATTAGGCATTGACCTTTTTCAATTTCTGTTTAAGTGTCGCTTTGACAAAATGCACGAACAAAGGATGAGGGTTTTCTACTGTACTCTTTAATTCCGGGTGAAACTGGACACCAATGAACCAGGGATGCTCTTTCATTTCCACAATTTCAACCAGTCCAGATTTAGGGTTGAATCCACTTGCCAGTAACCCGGCAGTTTGTATTTTTTTGAGATACTTGTTGTTGAATTCATAGCGGTGACGGTGTCGCTCAGAAATAAGCTCTTTTTTATACACCTTCCAGGCAAGGGTCTTTTCCTCGATGGCACAGTCATAGGCGCCAAGGCGCATGGTTCCCCCTTTTTGGGTGATGCCTTTTTGGTCAGGCATTAAGTCAATAACCGGGTCAGGAGTCTTTGGTGAAAATTCCGAAGAATCCGCTTCACTAAGATGCAATACGTTCCGGGAAAACTCAATAACTGCACACTGCATTCCCAGGCAAATACCGAAGAAAGGCACATTGTTTTCACGGCAATACCGGATAGCATTAATCTTACCCTCCACACCTCGCTCACCGAAACCTGGAGCAACCAGTATGCCATCCATCTTTTTGAGAATTTCAATAGTTTCTTCAGGGCTGTTTTCAAGTTCTTCAGAATGAACGGGAATAACGTTCACGAGACACTCATTGACCGCCCCGGCATGGATAAATGCCTCATGAATGGATTTGTAGGCATCTGGTAGTTCATTGTATTTTCCAACCAGTGCTATTTTAACATCGTTCAGCGGATTTTTAAGCTTCCCTAAGAAGGCCTTCCATGCTCTGAGGTTAGGATCTTTTTTATCTGGAAGATGCAATTTGGATAAGGCCGTTTTATCCAGCTTTTCTTTGAGCATCAGCAAAGGAACATCGTAAATGGTTTCCGCATCGCGAGATTCCACTACAGAATCATAGTCCACATTACAGAACAAGGCCAGTTTCCGACGGAGATCATCGGTTAAGGGGTACTCCGTTCTGCAGACGAGAATATCTGGCTGTATTCCTGATCGCAGCAACTCCTTAACCGAATGCTGGGTAGGTTTTGTCTTAAGTTCTTGAGCGGCTGCCAGGAAAGGAATCAAGGTTAAATGAATCACGAGACAATTTTCCTGTCCCAATTCGTAGCGCAACTGCCTTAAGGCCTCCAGATAGGGCAAGGACTCAATATCGCCGACTGTTCCTCCAAGCTCCGTGATGACAATGTCATAATCTCCATTTTGCCCAAGCAATAGGACACGTCGTTTGATTTCATCGGTGATGTGAGGAATGACCTGGACTGTTTTACCTAGGTAGTCTCCTTTTCTTTCTTTATTGATAACCGTTTGATAGATTCGACCCGTCGTAACATTGTTGGCCTGAGAGGTGGATACGTTTAAAAATCGTTCGTAGTGTCCCAGATCAAGATCAGTTTCGGCGCCATCGTCCGTGACATAGCACTCTCCATGCTCATAAGGATTAAGCGTTCCGGGATCAATATTGATGTAGGGATCAAATTTTTGAATGGTCACATTCAGCCCCCTGGACTGGAGCAATTTGGCGAGGGAGGCTGCGACGATACCTTTGCCCAAAGAAGAAGAAACGCCGCCCGTAACGAAAATATACTTAGTCATCAGTCAATTGCTCTATTACGGGATACAAAGGTAGGAAATTAATCCCTCATGTTAACACTCAATATCTCGTCTTTATAAACTGAGTATAAACTGAGCTAAATGATACTTAACAATATCTTAAACGTTGAATAACCTCCAATTCAATGCCTATCCCTTCTTTTGTATCATATTTATAACCGAAAAATTTTGCTTCAACATGAAAAAATTAAACCTCCTACTTCTTTTATCTCTTCTTGCAAGTTTGATGCTATTTACGTCTTGTGAAGATGACGATGATGATGTAACAACCACAGTGTGTCCGGGTGATGTATGCGTAACCGAGAATATTACTTCTGATGAGACCTGGACATCTGACAATGTTTATGTTCTTCAAAACAGGGTTGTAGTTGAATCAGGCGTGACTTTAACTATTGAGCCTGGAGTGATTGTAAAGGGTGAAGCAGGTCAAGGCACCAACGCTACAGCTCTCATTATTGCTCGTGGCGCAACGATCATGGCCGAGGGTACTGCTTCAGAGCCTATAATCTTTACTTCCGTTTCAGATGAGATTCAACCTGGTCAAATTGAAAGTCCTAATTTGGATGCAAGCTTTAACGGTCTATGGGGAGGTTTGATCATATTGGGTAATGCGCCTATCTCTGCTGATGCACAGGCGGTACAAATTGAAGGAATCCCTCCGGCAGATCAAAATGGTCTATACGGTGGAACCAATGCTGATGACAATAGTGGTGTTATTAAGTATGTGTCCATAAGACACGGCGGAACAAATATTGGCGAAGGAAATGAAATCAATGGTTTGACTCTTGGTGGAGTCGGAAGAGGTACTACAATTGAGTACGTTGAGGTAGTAGCCAACCAGGATGATGGAATTGAGTGCTTCGGTGGTACTGTCAATATCAGCAATGCCTTGGTATGGTTCCAGGGTGACGATGCCTATGATATGGACCAGGATTACACGGGTACGATTGATAACTTTATTTACATCGGTGGTCCGGATTCTGACCACGGTATGGAATTTGACGGCCCTGAAGGTTCTCAGGACAACGGTGGTTTCACTTTGACCAATGGTACCTTGATAGGTTGGAATGATGAAGGTACTGGTGGAGGAGAGTACATTGACTTCAGAGACGGTGTTTCTTGTGTAGTTGAAAACTGCTACTTCGCCAATTTTTCAGAAAGTTCTGATGTAGAATTAGATAACAATAGTGTTGCACAGAAATGGATTGATGGCGATATAGAAGTGAGAAATCTCGCTTTCAATGTATCTCATTTGTCTGGTGGCAACATGACAATAGAAGATATTTGGCAAGAGAAAGTAGATGAAGGTGAGGAAGATGATCCTACTGACGACGAAATGCCTTTAGATGCTTTTGGTCAACGACCTATACCAGCTTCAGTTCAGGTCGTTTCTACACCAAACTTTGGTGCAGATGCATCTGTTTTTAATGGTTGGTCATTGGGTGCTGTACTTGGGAATCTTGATAACTTGTAAACCAGTAAGTTGAAAAATATGGAATGGGTTTTGGTTTAAACCAGAACCCATTTTTCCTATTTTAAATAAATCAATTATGTTCAAATCGATCTCTTTTCAATTCGGGCTTTTTTTAGCACTCCTTATTTGCTCCGGTAGTATATACGCCCAAACAGGAACCATAAGAGGTTCTGTCATAGATGAAGAACTAGGAGAACCTGTAATGTTTGCTACGGTCTTCATTCCTGAAACATCGGGAGGAACAACAACCGATCTAGATGGCGCTTTTTCGCTTGAATTGGAAGAAGGCAGCTATACCATTGAAATCAGCTATGTCGGATACACCAAACTAAGTATCAATGATGTTTTGGTTAAAGCTGGCGAAGTGACACCTTTAGACATTCGCATGCAAACAGAGTCTGAAGTATTGGAAGAGGTAGTGGTGGAAGCCAGACAACTCAGGAATACAGAAGCTGCGCTAGCAACCATAAAAAGAAAATCCGTGAATGTGATGGATGGTATATCGTCAGCCAGTTTCAAGAAAATGGGTGATGGAGATGCTGCAGCCGCAGTCAAAAGAGTCCCTGGAGTGTCAATCGAAGCTGGAAAATATGTTTTTGTTCGAGGACTGGGTGACCGTTACACCAAATCAGTCTTAAATGGGATGGATATTCCTGGTTTGGATCCGGATAGAAATACCCTTCAAATGGATATTTTCCCAACCAATATCCTGGACAACATCATCGTACTCAAATCTTTTACCGCAGATCTTCCCGCAGATTTCACCGGCGGCATTGTAAATATTACAACCAAGGATTTTCCAGAAGATAAAACGAGAAGTGCATCCATCAGTATGGGTTATAATCCGGATATGCATTTCAATGAATCTTACCTTAACTACGAAGGAGGCAGTACAGATTTTTTGGGATTTGATGATGGCTCCAGAGAAAATCCTGTTGGAGGCCTTGATGATTTTCCAAAATACGAAGAAATCATAGGTAACCCGAATGGACCCAGAGGACAGGAGTATCAATCAATTTTGAGAAATTTCGGAGCCAATCTTGCAGCCATGCGCAATTCCAGCTTCATGGATTTCGGATTGGGCTTCTCATCGGGCAATCAATTCAATAAGGAAAAAGTCACCTTGGGCTATAATTTTGCAGCCACATACAAAAACTCGACACGCTTTTATGAGGGTATAGAGTACAGCAGGTATGGTAAAAACGACCAATCTGATGTCAGTGACATGGAGTTGCGTGAATTTCAAAAAGGTGATTTAGGCGAAAATAACGTGCTGCTAGGTGGTTTGGCAGGATTCTCTATGAAAACCAATAGATCCAAATACAATATCAACCTACTCCATCTACAAAACGGAGAATCGAAAGCCGGAATTTTCGATTATCGGGGGAGTGATCAGGGAGCGAGTTTTCAAGCGATTCAGCACAACCTGGAATACAGTGAAAGACAATTAAGCAACGTTCTTTTCAATGGCATTCATTCTATGAGTGATGGTATTTGGGAGTTGGATTACAAATTATCCGCGACCCGATCCGCTATGAATGATCCGGATATTCGCTTCACCAGATATCAAACAGATGCATCTCAATTAAGGATTGGAACCGAATCAGGCCTTCCAACACGCATTTGGAGAGACCTAATTGAATACAATTATTCCGGCAAGGCAGACATGACAAAAGAATACAACTTTAAAGGCAGAGAAGCAAAGCTCAAATTTGGGGGAGGCCATACCTATAAAGAGCGTAGTTACGAAATTCAAGATTTTCAGTTATTTCCGAATGGTATAGATCTTACGGGAGATCCAAACGAACTCTTATCTGAAGATAATTTATGGGATCCTGCCACCAGACAGGGTACATTTTTTAGAGATTTGTTCACCCCGAACAACCCAAACAAATTTGACGCCAATGCTCATTTAAGCAGCGCGTATGTATCTACAGAGATCAAGCCCATAGAGAATTTTAAGACCATCATAGGTGTTCGTGCTGAAAATTATATTCAACGTTATACCGGCATCAACCAAAGCAATCAGGTATTCAATAATGAGACCGTATTGGATGACCTCAATCTTTTCCCCACCCTCAATATGATATATGCCCTGGGGGAAAAGACCAACCTGAGACTTTCTGCAACCCGTACAATTGCAAGGCCATCATTTAAAGAAGCTTCTTTCGCCACTATTATCGATCCTTTAAGTGGACGTACATTTATTGGTGGATTTTTTCCTGATGTAGACGTATCCACGGGAGAAGTAGTTTGGGATGGACAGCTACAGAGTACTGACATCACAAATCTGGATCTTAGATGGGAAACCTATGGGTCGAGAGGCCAAACGATAGCTGTAAGCGCATTTTATAAAGCATTTACCAACCCTATTGAAATTGTACAGTACGTTCAAGCGCCCAACAATTTTCAACCTAGAAACGTGGGAGACGGTCGCGTGATTGGTGCTGAGCTTGAAGTAAGGCAGAATTTGAGCTTATTGTCGGGAGCACTTAGTAAATTTAACCTGGTCACCAATTTCACTTTCACCGATTCTGAGATTGAAATGAGCGAAACGGAATTCAGATCCAGGCAGGACAATGCCCGTGAGGGACAATCCATTGACAATAAAAGAGATATGGCTGGTCAAGCACCATATTTGATCAATGTCGGAGTTACCTATCAGGATATGGATCGAGCGTTTGATGCGGGCTTTTATTACAATGTTCAGGGAAGGACTTTGTTATTTGTGGGTATTGCTGACAGACCTGACGTTTATTCTGTCCCATTCCACAATCTAAAGTTCACTGCCAATAAAGCATTCGGGCCTGAAAACCAGTACAATATTAGTTTTGAGGCTGCCAATATCCTCGGTGATTTAAGAGAAGAAGTGTTTCAATCCTTTGGAACCGGCGACGAAATATTTACACAAATCGCTCCAGGTAGAATATTCAGCTTTAGTTTTGGCTACAAATTCTAAAAACTACAGGCCAATCTGAACACAGTATTAATCAGAATTAGAAAAAGAGCGGATGAAAACACCCGCTCTTTTTTTATGTATTTTTTGCAAGTACACTTCCATTTGAAACTTCTTTTATTAAGTTTGTGTTAACTTAATGTTGATTGAGTATTAATCTACATGAAAAAAGTTCAAAAAATATCGTCCCTTCTTCTATTAATATTTGCAGTGAGCACAACTTCAAATGCGGATAATGGATCGTATACTCTACCCTTCACTCAAGTAAATGGACTGTTCCTTATACAAGCATCTGTAAACGACCTGAAGAGTGAGGAATTTATTCTTGACACCGGGAGTGAAGAAATTCTTTTAAATACAAGTCATCCGAGAACATCAGGTGAACAGCATTTCGCGACCGTCAACGGCGCCATTGATGCGACCGAATCAAATCCAAATACTATAAAGATTGGTAATTTTATTCAACGGCACCGCACCGTGTTCCTTACGGATTTAAATGCTTTAGAGACATTTCTAAACCGTCCAATTGCTGGAATCATTGGTATCGGAATTTTTCAAAACAAAAATGTCTTGATAGATTATGAATCACAAGCGTTGATTATTTCAGATGGGTTGCCGGAAATAGATCTCAATGCCAGTGTGCGCTATCCATTATTCCGGATTCAAAATATTCCCGTGATCACCGTAACCTATAATGATCAGCACTTTCTTTTTGGCCTTGACTCAGGCTGCAGTGCTCATGTTTTGGGAGAAGATTTGTTTGACTCCTTAAATATCCGAACTAAAGATCCAAACAACTCTGTCAGCCTTATGAGTCACAACAAGGACGCAATCAGCCTGGTGACCAAAGTTGAAAGTGACCTATTCCAGAAAATTGTACGTCAAAATGACAAATTTCTGGTGAAGGATTTGAGTGCCATTAACAATGAACTAAACATTCACTTGAGTGGGCTTATTTCCCCCACACAGTTACATGTGAGATATGTGTTTTTGAACTTCTCTAAATCGGAGTGCATTTTAGGACTTCCGTTTCCCAAATGGAGCTATTCCTATGCAAGTGCATTAGATTAAAAATTCCCTATTATATAAACTGATATATTGTTTGCATCAGGTCTGAAATCTTATCTTTAAGATTACAGAATTGTGTATATGCACAGATATAAACAATAAATCAGCACTGAATGGATTGGTCTTATTTGGTTATGTGGGTAGGCTTTGTGCTAGCGGCTTATTCCGTGGTGGGAAACGATGTTATTCAGACCCTTGGAACATTTCTCACTTCGAATGAGCGACGGATCCCCTGGTACGTTCTTTGGGTTTTTGCAGCGGTCATACTTAGTGCAGCCCTTTTTTACGGTTGGTTTAATGCAGACATTTCCTACGGTCGCCTTTCCAAGTTCGATCCACCAGAGTATTACTACTGGTACTACCTATTACCTCCAATTGTGCTCCTAGCCATCACCCGGCTAGGAATTCCTGTGAGTACTACGTTTATGATCCTCACCTTGTTCTCATTGCAAAATCTCCCCAATGACATTTCAGAAATGACGGCAAGTGTTTTCGATAGCAGCATGAAATTGGGTGGAATGATACAGAAATCCCTGATGGGATATGTGATTGCTTTCGGCTCTGCTTTACTGATTTACCTCGGTATCTCAAAAACAACAGAGCGCTATTTCATGAACAACCCTATTCCGGACAATCGTCAACTAAACTGGACCATACTCCAGTGGCTTACTACCGGTTTTTTGTGGTTTCAATGGTTGACCCAGGACCTTGCCAATATTTATATCTACCTGAATGGGGGCAACAGTCTCAATGGCGCAGAATTTAGTCTTTCCATGCTAATCCTGCTAGGTTTACTGGCATATATCTTTTATCAAAAAGGGGGCGCCGTGCAGAATGTCGTGCGCAATAAGACAAATACAGTGGATATTCGAAGTGCGACCTTTATTGACTTCATTTACGGAATTATCCTATACATCTTCAAATATGACTATTTCGGTCTTTGGGGAGGTAAACTACCGATGAGTACCACCTGGGTCTTTGTTGGACTTTTGGCCGGACGAGAATTGGGATTGCGCCTGATGACACAGGGAAAACTTGAAAAAAATACTGTCAAAGTGGTATTGAGCGATTTGGGAAAAATCTTCCTCGGCTTGGTAATCAGCGTGCTTTTGGTATTCGCCATTAAATTGTTGGCACAATAGACAAAGAAAAAGCCGTACTGAGCTGCTCAAGCACCACAATACGGCTTTATTAAGTTCTACCTTTTATCTAGAACGTATGACTACTTGTCTTCGTCCACTTCCTCGTATTCTACATCTGTGACATCCTCAGAATTGTCGTCAGACCCAGCACTGGCTTCAGCATCAGCACCATTACCTCCACCTTGTTCATTGGCTGCCTGATAGATGTCCTGGCTAGCATTTTGCCATGCCGTATTCAATCTTTCCATAGCACTATCTACCTTATCCAAATCTTCTGCTTTGTGCGCTTCTTTGAGTTCACCCAAAGCATTTTCGATTTCCGATTTCTTGTCATCCGGTAGTTTATCGCCATATTCCTTCAACTGCTTTTCAGTTTGGAATACAAGCGTATCTGCCTGATTGAGTTTGTCAATGCGCTCTTTGGCATTCTTGTCCGTTTCAGCATTGGCCTCAGCTTCGGCTTTCATGCGTTTGATTTCTTCATCACTTAAGCCTGTAGAAGCCTCGATACGGATAGACTGCTCTTTACCGGTGCCTTTATCCTTAGCACCTACATTGAGAATTCCGTTCGCATCTATGTCAAAAGTAACTTCGATCTGAGGGACTCCTCTTGGTGCAGGGGGAATACCGTCCAGAATAAAATTACCAACAGGACGATTATCCTTAGCCATGGACCGCTCTCCTTGCAATACGTGAATTTGTACAGAAGGCTGATTGTCTGCTGCTGTCGAATATACCTTGGTTTTCTTAGTTGGTATAGTTGTATTGGCCTCAATGATGACATCAAAAACACCACCCATGGTCTCAATACCGAGGCTTAATGGAGTAACGTCCAATAGGAGTACATCTTTCACGTCTCCACTCAACACACCGCCCTGGATGCTGGCTCCAATGGCCACTACTTCATCGGGATTTACACCCTTATTGGGTGCCTTACCGAAAAATTTCTCTACCTCTTCCTGAATTCTAGGGATTCTTGTTGAACCACCTACCAAAATGATCTCATCAATTTCGCTTTTCGACAATCCCGCATCTTCAAGTGCTTTCTTGCAAGGCTCCAATGTTCTTTTGATTAAGTTATCAGCAAGCTTTTCAAATTTAGCCCTTGAAATTTTTAACACCAGGTGCTTAGGCACACCATCTACAGCAGTGATATAAGGTAAATTAACCTCAGTTTCTGAAGAGAAAGACAATTCTATTTTCGCTTTCTCAGCAGCCTCTTTCA
>Ga0102929_1002726_pt1 | contig 10494 bp, 9 predicted proteins | sample SalPonR1_B_D2_MG_FD_78510 | JGI IMG/M metagenome (GOLD analysis project Ga0102929, IMG submission 78510) | Salt pond soil microbial communities from South San Francisco under conditions of wetland restoration - Salt Pond MetaG R1_B_D2_MG | ecosystem: Environmental > Aquatic > Marine > Intertidal... | reverse complement strand
TAATCAGCTGAATCAACTGCTGACGCAACTGGATCAAACCATCGATGAAAACGAAAAGATATTCTCCCAGACCCGGCTTCTCTCCCTAAACGCCGCCATCGAATCCGCCCGGGCAGGAGAAAAGGGGAAAGGCTTTGGGATTGTAGCCGACAAGATCCGTGAACTCTCGGAAAAAAGCCAGGACACCAGCACCGACCTGAAAGAATCGGTCGATGATATCCTGGCAATCTACAATCATACTCTCCAAAATAACACCGAAAAAAAGTCGAGAATAGACGAGAAGTTAGATGCATTCAAGGAGACCCTGAATGACATCAACGCCTCATTAAAAAAACACTTTCAATGATACAAGCAACCTATTGTGAAGCCTGCTGGAAGAGACAAACCCCGAAGGGTCAATTTAGTTGTGTCATTGAAGCGTCTTCTGATATCAAAGGGGATGTACTCGAGTTTGAGTTTTCCCGACTCTAACTTGGATATATCAAGCACATCATTGATGATTCCACTGCAAAAAGGTCTTTCACTGTCGAAAAAGAGCCAGATATAGTATATCTCTATATTTTTTTGTACATCATATAGTGGTTTAAACTTTGTTTTTTTAGTTTTTGCAGTAGAATCATCCTTTATTCACAAATACTATTCGTTAGTTGTGTTTAAAAAGGAATGAATATTCTCAATCACTTTTTCTGACAGACGTTTTCTCGCTTGTTTTGTCCAACCTGAAACCTTATGGGAAAAAATTACAGCATCCAAACGCTTGAATCGTTCAAAATACTCTCCCATAGCGGCTCTATCAAAAATGGCATAATTGTCTTTCTTTTGGACCCATTCTGTGAAAGGCTCTATTTCATAAGTTGGACTAAGTGATGTGTTGATGAGGATTTTCCCTTTCCCCATTATATCGAATTCTTTGTCTCCCAGGACTACCGTATGCTTTGGTAAATGAGTGGAAACAACATCTACTACGCCAAGCATCTCAGATAGTTCAAGATATTGAAGGCCTTTAGCTTCAAAATCAGGTTTCCTGGTTCGACTAGTGTAAAAAACCTTCATACCAAAGGCGAGTGCAGTATCAGCAAGCATTTTTCCCGTAGTACCAAGGCCAACGATTCCAAGTTTTTGGTTCGTGAGTTCAACCGGTTCACTTTTCCACATGTTCTCACCAAATCCGTGAAAGAGACGAATGAGTTCACTGATAATGAATTCAACCACACCTTCATCGCCATAATCCCTGATTCCAAGGACCTGAATCCCATTTTCACGTGCTGCTTTTATATCTACGTTTGCACTCTTTTCATCGTAAAGGCTGCAACACATCCCAATGTATCGGATTGATGGACAGTGTTCAATGATACTTCGATCGATAGATGTATTCCAGGAAACCAAGACTGCGTCTGCGGGGGGCTCATTGGGCGATGATCTCTTAATCCTGGCAATAATCTCCAAGGGATTGGAGGGGAAATCCTCATAAAATTTCACTTCTTGCGCGTATTCCTTGATCTTTTCTTTAGCGTCAGGCTCCATTCCAGTGTTGTCAACGGCAACGAGTTTTTGAAATCTCAAGTAATTTCCTCCTCGACTCTCTTTATTTTCCTATAAATTCAGGATACGCCTTTTTTATTTCCTTTTCAAGCTTTTGGGCTCCGTTCCACACAATTTGATTATAACTCTCACTTGTCCCGGTTCACCCCTGCATACGTAGGGAATCAATCCGAAAACAACCAGGAAGCGATTGACATGGTGGAAGTTTATCTGGTTTACTGTGAAATAGATTTTTCAACAGGGATCGTCTCTGTTGTTGTTTTGTGACCGGATTCCTTTTGATTGCTTTACTTTCATAAGTGGTAAAACCAGAGAAGGTAGTCCAGCTTCTATTGTATCGTCTTGAACGATTTTTCTAAAATAAGGTAATGTGAGATACCTTAATGTTCCTTTTACTTCCTTTAAATGTTCTTCAATGCTCACTGATTCGAAACTTCTGGTAAAGTCAGTCAGGCATCTAAAAATAACAGCATAATCAACTTTTATTTCAAAATAGATCGTTTTTTCATCAGAACTGATAGCTTTCAAATAGTGAGAAACTACAAACTCAACGGCGTCTTCAGATTTATCAAAGCCACTTATAATAAACTCTACTGAGATTTTCGGACTTGCTGGTTTTTCGGCTTTCTGCAAAGCTTGCCTGTTAAAAAAACCAAAGTGATGTTTGATTTTATTAATGTTTAACAATTCAATCTCTGAAAAGAATTCATAAATCAACTTTTCTTTATTCATATTTACACCCCAATAGCATCACATACAAAGTCCTCTTCTTCATAGAAACTGGGAACATTATAAAAAGAAGTCTTCTTATTTCCATAATTATCCAAAACAAAGTCGGCCATTTCTTCTTGATTGAATAAGATTTCAGCTTCTATAAATGCTTTCTCTGGATCAATATCTTCAAAATATTCGATTTCTTTTGAAATAAGCTTTTCAAGTATTTCTTCTTTTTTTAGTTTTTTCGCATCTGCTATTTTGTCAACAATTTCTCTGTGCTCCTCAGGCACAGTATATGTATATTCCCCATAAGCGGTCATATAAAATCTGTGACCAAGAGCTTGAATAACTTCAATTAAGGTCTTCAATGAAGGTAAATCACCACTTAGATTCTCTAATTTCGAGATTTTTGATTGTTGTTTCCCGGTTAACTCAGCTAATTGCTTTTGGGTCAAACCGTTTTTTTCCCTTAAAAGAACAAGGTCTACTGAAATATCAATCAATTGTTCTTTAAGATTTTCTTCTGGATAAGAGCGGTCAAATTCTATATTGAAGTCATTTACTTTTTCTCCATTCTTTATTTTTTCTCTTGCTTCTATCAGATTTTTCCTTAGAAAGTCTTTCTTTTCCTTGGACATTTCGTTCAGAGAAGTATTTTTTTTATTTTTCATCAGATTTTTCCTCCTTTTTGATATATTCCGCCAAAGAACAACCTGAAGAAACCATCTCTTTGGCATTATCTCCTTGTTTCTTTCTTTCTGCTGAAAGCAAAATAACCCTTTGTTCTGTTATGTCGAAACCAAAGTATATCCGATATACAGCTGCTTTATCAGAAGGTGGTGTACGCAGTTCATACAATCCCGGATGAATATCATCCAATCTCTTAATCTCTTGCTTGTTTTTAGGGAAGGCTTCATTTCTTTTCAAATCCTCTTTAAAGCCATCAATGTCATTTTCCATTTTTTCCAGCACTTTCTTTATACGATTGTATAACGGTTTGTTTGACTTTTTTGAAAATCTTAAAACCCTTTGAATTAATAAATCTGCACCCTCTGGATAATATATTACTTTCATTATTCCACCCCATGATTATATACCGTTTTCGACATATTGTCAAGGACATTCCAAAACTCATCGCCTCATCATCACATACAACTCCCAAAGACTGATATCACGGTTCCTTAACTGAATCAAAACACCCGTGATTACTTTCCTCCAATAGTTTTTTCAACAGGGACCGTCCCTGTTGTTGTTTCTTTAAACTCAGTTACCACATCAAGCCTTTTTGAAGGCGTTCAAAACGACTTTTCGGATCAGAAAAACAGCATGCGTCAGGCATAAACATTTCCGGTTCATAATCCTCGCCCAACCATTCACATAGTTCCTCATGTTCTTCATCTTCGGGATTATTGAAGGTTTCCAACATGTGATAATAGCCGTTAATCCCTCCACAATCCTCCGGCGGGCAGGCTCTTTCACCATCAAGACATTTGGGATACATCATGTTTGGATCCGCTTCTTCGATAGCTTCGAGCCTCACCACATGGGTCCAGTTATCACCAAAATCGTAGACAAACAGACAGACGTCCTTTTCTCTTTTAAAATAATCACTCAATTTCACCTGTTGGGCGGGAAGGTAATCATCCAGAGCAAAAGAGGAAAGTGTGATATTTTGACAGGAATCACTGCCGTCTTTCTCAATTTTAAAGGCAAAGAGATGAATGACTTCCCATCCCATGGCATCTAAAATGGCAGAACCCAGTTCCCAGAAAGAAGCATCACTGGTTATTGCAATACGTCTCCAAATTAATGGTCTGATTCCATATAGATAGACCTCAAACTGGTAGAGCGTGTTATTCATTATTATGATGGCACCTCCAATTAAATCAGCGGTTTTTTTCACGGACTGTCCCTATTGTTGATTGTCTTTTAATCACTTAATTAAGCATTCAAAAATCCTTTCAACGGCCATTTTCTTGTATTCTCCGATGCCTCCAGATACAAGGCTTGTGCGTCTTTCAGATCCTTTTCAGAGTCAAACCGGAACCCCGTTTTTCCGAGTTCTTCAAGAAAGGTGTTGAGGTCATCTCCCATTTTTAAGGAAAGGGTTATAAATTCCAGGATATGATTATAATCCATGAGGATATCAATGCCCCCTTCTTCCGTCGCCTCTTCGTACCCGATCAGCTCTCCGGTAAGAAGCTCCTCGATCTTGGTTTTGTGTAAGATTAAGTCTCTCAGTTCATTATATTTCGCCATTGCCGGTGACCGGAATTGCTCGGTGCTGTAATAATTGATTTCTTCTATGGTTGGAAAGTAGTAGAGTTCTTGCCCGGATTTGATAAGCGCGTCCAGCTCCTTTTTGTCTAATACCTTGTCGAAGAAATAATGATCATTCGCAGAAAACTTCTGTCGTTTTTCAGCAAAACGTCTAACGTAATCACGGAGGTCTTCTAAAGAGATGTATGATCCGTTTTGATGGTGGAACAGAAAATGAAGCCGCTCATACGAGCAACAGCCATAGAGAGTGAGTGTTGCAAAAATATATTTTTGAATCCTTTGATAATCCACCTTCTGAGTCTTTTCCTTTTGGATACTGAGTTCGTAAATCTCAGACGGTACTTGAAAAGGATTATCGGCATCCTCACGATAATAGATGTAGCCTTGATTGATTAAATAATGAAGCGGTTCAGCTTTTTCAAAGAACATTTCTTCTTGTACCTCATCCAGGGCATCGAAGAAATCATCCAACGGCTCTCCGGCTTCCATATCGTCCATCAGCTCCGGTATGGAAAAGTCATCATCTCTAAATTTGTTTTTCTCTTTTCTCACTTCACCATCAAGAATATCAGGGGCAGGTTGTATTTCGCCTGAAAGAATCTTCAGTTCCTCAGATGTGAGATAGATGAATTCTTCCTGGAATTTTGATGGTATCGCTTTGCTGAGATGCTTAACAAGATGGGGCTTCTTCAATTTTTGGGGGGAGTCAAGACCCTGATTTTCTCCTAAACGAACTAACTCTTCTTTAGGAAGCGTTTTCAGAAGTTCTCCTAATGTGTTAAAATATTCCATATGCTCCACTCCTCATCGTATATTCTTTATAAAAACTCCACGTTCATGATGGCCGCTTTTCTGTAGAAAAACCGTCGCTTCCTTCATCATTACATCATCACTTGGTTTCGTTTTTCACGATACGTTAATAACCCAACCTCTTTCAATCGTTCTTACGAAAGAATGAATAATGGCCGGACGGTTCGGAACCTTTAAAAATAGGCAAAATAGCTGTTCACAAATCTCGGAATTCTTTCGTTGACTTTTTCAATGTCAAAGGTTTCATAGTTCAGTGATTCCGCCCAGATTTTGTACGATTCATGTTCGGGATGATCCGGGTCGTTGATCGCCTCTATGAATTCTTCATAACCTGAGATGCTTCCGACATCTTCCGGCGGCGTGTTCCCTTTGCCGTCTATACATCGGGGAATGGGTGGTTTGGCATCATCAATTGTCCGGGTAATCTCTATATAATGATGCCACTCGTCACCGTAGTCATAAACATACAGGATTTTGGCCGGTAAATAATCCGAGAGGCGGTTACCTATTTCCATTCGTTTTTCTTTCGTCCAGGGATTCTCATAGGAAAGTTCCTCTTCCGAATTGACTAATTCAACTATCGGAATGTATCGTTTTTCCGGAGGTCTGTACCGCTTTTTGAATTCTTTATCCGGCGTATCGCCGGGGTAGACATAAAACGAATGCAGATGATAGCCCAACCAACCATACGCCGCCTGCAGGAGAAGGTGGAGTTTAAAAAAGGAAATATCCGGATGGACCAGCAGGCGTCTCGTTATTTGTGTTTTTTCAAGATCAAGTGAAACAAAAAGCTCAACTGCCCGGGTGTCAAAAATGGTGTCCCCGTATATTGCTTGAAGTTTTTCGTAAAAGTCTTCGTTCGGATTAGCATCCCGTATTTCTTTTCTGTCCACACCGATACTACTGACAGCTTTGGCGATTTCCGGTTGGTAAATGCTGTTTTTGTCGATTGAATCGCCCAGAAAATGGGTGCTGTCACAGGATTTGTTCATTTTCGCCAGCAGCGACCGGTTTCTTGTTTTGGTGTAAACAATATCACCGGCTTCTTCTAAATATTTGTCCACGACTTCTTGCTTGACGGTTTCTTCTCTCATCGTTTCCTTCAGTGCTGTGATGATGTGTTCACCGAGTCTTTTGAAATGTTTTTGCTTCAAACCCGCTAAAACAAGAGTGTAACGAGTTTTATCGTTGGACAATACAACCGTCTGCCCGGCTCCGTACACGTCAATCAAATTGGCGTGCCAACTGTATAAAGCCGGTTCTTCAGCATCCCTTTCGGGGGTTATTTTCATTTTGTCGTATAATTTCTTTGTACAGCAGATTTGCATGTTTTCACCCGTTCTTTCATTTCCGTTCAGTAGAGATTCGTTCTATCCGTTTACACAATTGCTCATTTGATTATATCACTGAGACGCTTTAATCCGAAATGACTGTTGGCTATTATAAAAATGACCTCTCCTTACTTTTGATTTAATGCAAAATAATCGTAACGCATAATCATACTCTCAATTAAATCGCTGTTTTCTCTATATGGTATCATAATACATGATTTTAAATGCATAATATCTATGAAAGGGATGTGAAATGATGAAGCTAGGACTGATAGGAAAGCTCAGTGTTATCATAGGGGTTGTTGTCGGACTTGTTTTTTTAGTCGTCTCTTTTTTTCTCATCAATGCGAATATCAACGCGTTGAACAAAGAGTATCAGAAGAGGGCCGATGTCACAGCATCTTTTGTGAGAACCACAATTGATAATCAATCACGGATCGCACTGATGGGGGCCTATGTACTTTCGGAAAACGAAGAGATCAAGAAACTCTTTGCCGAAGGCAAAAGAGAGGCGTTGAAAAACGAGCTGAATGAGATCTACACCGTTCTTTCCGAGGAAATGGATATCTATCAGCTGCATTTTCATCAACCGCCTGCTATCAGTTTTCTGCGAATGCATAAACCGGAGAAACACAGTGATGATCTCAGTGATGTCAGACCGACCATTGTTGAGACAAACCGGGATGAGGGGTTTATCCTCGGTCTTGATCAGGGCAGTTACGGGTACGGCATAAGAGGTCTGGTTCCGATGTATTACCAGGGGGAGCATACCGGTTCCCTTGAATTCGGAATGACGTTCGGCGAGGATTTTCTTGACTATTTAAAGGGGCAGTTCGGAGGCGAATTCTTCTTTTATAACCTTCAAAAAGGGGTTAATCTCGGTGAGAACATAGATTATTACGGTACAACAGCGTTCAACGGGGAACTTTCCGAAAAGACTGTTGAGGGAGCATCAACAGAGGAACGGATGTTGAGAGGGGAGGTTGTTCTCGATTTTGACAGAAAGTCCGGCAAATCCATTGTGAGCATCCCCATTGAGGATTACAGCGGAAAGGTGATCGGTTGTGTAAAAGCAGTCGAAGACACCGATTATTTCCATGAGATCAACAAAACCATCATCACCTTTATTATTGCAGCCGTCATAATGGTCGCCGTAATAACCTTCACCCTTTATTTCATATTGAAAAGAAGCTTGAAATCGCTCGAGGTTCTAAAAGAATATGCCAAAGGCAACTTTAAGGCCGAGGGCTCTCACTTAAACGACGATGAACTCGGGCAGGCCGTCAAGGATGTTGGCGAGTTTGTGAACACAAAACTGAGACCCACTTTTGAAAACATCCAACAATCGGTGGGCAACCTGCAACAGGATGCCACAGAAGTAGCTGACACAGCACAGGAAGGCACAGCCACAGCAGAGAATTTCAACAACGAATTCTCAACTCTGAGTGAAACCTCAGGTGAGATGCAGAACGATCTTACAGAATCACTGAATTCTGCAGAACAGATATTGCAAACAACTGAAGAAGTTGCCAATTCGGCACAAGAACTTGCTTCTGTCTCTAATCAACTCAGTGAAAGTGCAGATAACGGAACCAATGAGATCAGAAAAGTCGGGTCGGCAATTGAAAACACCGTGGAAACCAATCAAAAAGTAAACGAAAGCATAGAGCTGCTCTTTGAGTCAACCGGCAGGATAAATGAGATAGCGGATACTGTCACGGCGATTGCGGAACAGACCAATCTGCTTTCCTTGAACGCGGCGATAGAAGCCGCCAGAGCAGGAGAGGCCGGGAAGGGATTCGCCGTTGTTGCGGACGAGATCAGAAAGCTTGCCGAGGAAAGCAAGAAAGCGGCGGGAGAGATTACCGATCTGCTCACAAAGGTGAACGACACCATCGTTTCCACAAAGGAAGAGATGAAGACCTCGAACAAAGAAATGGAAAATACCCAGGTTGCTGCCAGAGAAATGGAGGACGTCTTCTCCGGACTGGTTGACCTGTCAAAGAAAGTCTCTAAAGATTCAGAAGGACTCGCCTCTGTGGCCCAGGAACAGACGGCCTCCTCCCAGGAAGTCTCTGACATTCTACAGAATTTCCAAAAGGAGATGAACAAGTTCCTGGAAAGCATCAAAGACATGAGAACATCCACAATGGAACTTGAGAAGATGAACTCGAAATTAGCGGAAAACTCCGATCGTCTTGATAAAAACATCGACAAGGTCGCTGATTCGATATCAGGTTTTGACTTTTAAACCCTGACCTCTAACAAAAACGGCCGGGATCCCCCAACAGGATCCCGGCCGTTTCCTTTCACCCTTATTGTTCTTCATCGTTGAGGTCAAAACGCCCGTAGATAGCTCCAACATTTCTCAGATAATCATCCGGTTTGAATACATCCTGTAAGTCTTCATCGCTGAGAAATTCCCGGATTTTTTCATGCTTTCTGACTTTTTGAATAAAATCAGTTTTCTCCTTCCAGCACACAAGCGCAGCCTGCTGCACTAGTTTATAGGCCTCCTCCCGGCTCATTCCCTTGTTGATCAGTGCCAGCATCAAGCGCTGAGAATAGACCAGATTGTAGGAACGCTTGAATTGGTCCCGCATCTCCTCTTCGTTGACAACGAGCGAATCAAGGACTTTTACGATCTTTTCCAGCATGTAATAAGTCACCATCAACGAATCGGGTATAATCACCCGCTCAACAGAGGAGTGAGAGATATCCCTCTCATGCCAGAGGGCGATATTCTCATACGAGGCATCCGCATTACTTCTCAAAAGTCTGGATAACCCGCACAACCTCTCTGTGATGATGGGGTTCTTTTTATGGGGCATAGCGGATGAACCCCGCTGACCCTTCCTGAAAGGTTCCATAGCCTCCTGAACTTCCGACCGCTGGAGATGACGAATCTCAAGAGCGATCCTTTCAATCCCGGCCCCAAGCAGCGCCAGACTGGAAAGCATCTCAGCGTGAATATCCCTGGGAACTACCTGCGTGGAGCACTTGCAGGCCTTCAGCCCTATCTTGTTGAGAGCCGCTTGCTCTATCTGCGGATCAACGTTGGCGTAATTTCCCACAGCCCCGCTGATCTTGCCTGTGGAAACCGCTTCAAGTGTTTTTTTCAACCTATCCCGGTTTCTTTGAGCCTCACTCAGATAAGAGAGCCATTTCAAACCGAAAACAGTCGGTTCGGCATGAATGCCATGAGTTCTGCCCAGTGTGATTGTTTTCCTGTAACGTTGTGCTCCCTTTTTCAGGACCTGGATATACTGCTCAAGCTTGTCGAGAATCAGGTCCATCGACTGCTTCATACCCAGGGAGAGGGCAGTATCAACTACATCGGAGGAGGTCAGCCCCATATGAAAGAATCTTGCCTCATCCCCCATACTCCGCGTCACTGATTTTATAAAGGCAATGACGTCATGCCGGACTTCCTCCTCGATTTCAAGGATATTGTCAACATCGATCTTTGCTTTTCTATCTGCTGCCTGATGAGTCCCCGGCGGTGCTGTTCCTATCTCTTCAAAGACGTCAATAACCGCCAGCTCCACCTTCAACCATCGTTCGTATTGCGCCTTCAGTGTCCAGATCTCTTTCATCGGGGAAAGAGCGTACCGTTCTATCATATTGTACCTCCTGTTCGCTTTTCGGCAATGTCTTCTTTTAACCGCTCAATGCTTAAAATGTCTGACCCCCGTAAACACCATTGGAATCTTGTTTTTGTTAGCCTCTTCAACGGAGTCTTTGTCTCGGATGGATCCGCCCGGCTGGACGATGGCCCCGATTTTCGCCTTTGCGGCCTCCATGACCACGTCGT
>Ga0102929_1002722_pt1 | contig 10515 bp, 8 predicted proteins | sample SalPonR1_B_D2_MG_FD_78510 | JGI IMG/M metagenome (GOLD analysis project Ga0102929, IMG submission 78510) | Salt pond soil microbial communities from South San Francisco under conditions of wetland restoration - Salt Pond MetaG R1_B_D2_MG | ecosystem: Environmental > Aquatic > Marine > Intertidal... | reverse complement strand
TCGACGGAACCAAGCCATCGCGCGCAGCGTGGTTCCTCAAGGAAAAGCTGCTGCCGCCGATCTACTGGAAGGCAATGCTCAAGGGCAAGGAATGGTTGGCCAAACCTGAAAAGCTCAAGGTCGCGGCCGAGTAACCTGTCTCTTGCGGCCGGTGCGCGCCGCGCAATCCTTACGTCGGACAGGGCCACGCGGCTCTGTCCGCGTTCAATTCGAGAAGACCCATGCTCAACCATCTTCGCGGCTACTTTCCGATCCTCGACTGGGGGCGGAGCTATGACCGGAACGCGTTTTCCAATGACATGATCGCGGCGGTGATCGTGACGATCATGCTGATCCCGCAATCGCTGGCCTATGCCCTTCTCGCGGGGCTGCCGCCCGAGGCGGGGATCTATGCGTCGATCGCGCCGATCATTCTCTACGCGGTCTTCGGCACCAGCCGCGCGCTGGCCGTGGGGCCGGTGGCGGTGGTGTCGCTGCTGACCGCATCCGCCGTGGGGCAGGTGGCCGAGCAGGGGACAGCCGGCTATGCCGTGGCAGCCTTGACGCTGGCCTTCCTGTCGGGTGGGTTCCTGGTGCTGCTGGGGGTGCTGCGGCTGGGCTTTCTGGCGAACTTCCTCAGCCATCCGGTGATCGCGGGCTTCATCACCGCGTCGGGCATCCTGATCGCGTTCAGCCAGTTGAAGCACCTGCTGGGGATCACAGCGCATGGTCATACATTGCCGCAGGTCATCGGGTCGCTCTGGGCGCATATCGGCGACATCAATCTCCTGACCGTGCTCATCGGCGGGCTGGCGACGGCGTTCCTGTTCTGGGTGCGCAAGGGGCTCAAGCCGCTCTTGCGTCGGCTTGGCGCGTCGCCAAGGATTGCCGATGTGCTGACCAAGGCGGGTCCGGTGGCGGCCGTTGCCGTGACGACGCTGTCGGTCTGGCTGTTTGGTCTGAACGATCGGGGCGTGTCCATCGTGGGGGAGGTGCCGCAGGGTCTGCCGCCGCTCACGCTGCCGGGATTGTCGCCGGATCTGGTTGGCCAGTTGCTGATGCCCGCGATCCTGATTTCGATCATCGGCTTCGTGGAATCCGTGTCCGTCGCCCAGACGCTTGCCGCCAAGAAGCGCCAGAGGATCGACCCCGATCAGGAACTGATCGGTCTGGGTGCCGCCAATATCGGCGCGGCCTTTACCGGCGGCTACCCGGTCACGGGGGGCTTTGCCCGGTCGGTCGTCAACTATGACGCAGGCGCCGAAACACCCGCCGCGGGGGCCTTCACGGCTGTAGGACTGGCCATTGCGGCGGTGGCGCTGACGCCGCTGGTCTATTACCTGCCCACCGCGACACTGGCCGCGACCATCGTCGTTGCGGTACTGAGCCTTGTCGATTTCTCGATCCTCAAGAAGACCTGGGGCTATTCCAGGGCCGATTTCACCGCCGTCGCCGCAACCATCGTGCTGACCCTGGTCATGGGCGTCGAGGTGGGGGTTGCATCCGGTGTCGGCATTTCGATTCTGCTGCATCTCTACAAGACCTCGCGCCCGCATGTGGCCGAGATCGGGCTGGTGCCCGGCACCCAGCATTTTCGCAACATTCACCGCCACGAGGTCCAGACCGATCCGGCGGTCCTCAGCCTGCGGGTCGACGAAAGCCTCTATTTCGTGAACGCACGCTTTCTCGAGGACCTGGTGCAGTCGCGCGTGTCCGAAGGCTCCGACATCAAGGATGTGATCCTGATGTTCTCGGCGGTGAACGAGGTGGATTTTTCCGCGCTCGAAAGCCTCGAGGCGATCAATCAGCGCTTGACCGAACTGGGCATCGGGTTGCACCTGTCCGAGGTCAAGGGGCCAGTGATGGACCGATTGCAGGAAACGCATTTCCTGCGGGATCTGAATGGAAGGGTTTTCCTGTCGCAATATGATGCGTGGAAGGCCCTCGCCGGATCCGCCGTGATGCCGGATGTGGCAGAGTAAGGGACGCCTCTGTCTGCAAGGACATACCGAAAGGAACAGGACATGACGCAAACAACAGCCGAGCAATCCGCCGAGATCCCGCATACCCGACTGGAGCATTTTCCGGTTGCGTTCTTCAGCGCCGTCATGGGGCTTCTGGGGACGGCCCTGGCGCTCGAGGTCGCGGGGCTGGTTCAGGCGGGGCAGATCGTGGCCGGCCTTGCGGCATGTGTCTTTGTCCTGCAACTAGCCTTCTACGGCGCCAAGGCTGTTCGCCATCCGGGCGCGGTCGCGGCAGAGTGGAACCATCCGATCAAGCTGGCCTTCTTTCCGGCCGTCAGCATCTCGCTGCTACTGGGGGCGGTGGTGCTCGGGGCGTCGGCTCCGGGCCTCGCGACGCTGATCTGGGCGGTCGGAGCGGTCTTGCAGGCCATCCTGACGCTGGCCATCGTGACCAGCTGGATCAGCCATCGCGGCTTTGGCGTCGGGCAGATGTCGCCGGCATGGTTCATCCCCGCCGTGGGCAATGTCGTCGCGCCGGTGGCGGGGGTGAGCCTCGGGTTCGTCGATGCCAGCTGGTATTTCTTTTCGCTGGGCGTGCTGTTCTGGATCATCCTGCTGACGCTGGTGTTCAACCGCCTGGTGTTTCATGAACCCCTGCCGGGCAAGCTGCGTCCGACTCTCACGATCCTGATCGCCCCTCCGGCGGTGGCCTTTCTGGCCTGGCTGCAACTGAACGGCGGCGTTCTGGATGCGCCGGCGCGTGTGTTCTACAATCTTGGCCTGTTCTTCACCGCCCTGGTGCTGTTGCAGGTGCGCGGCCTGATCCGGTTGCCCTTTGCGCTTTCGTTCTGGGCGCTGTCCTTCCCCATTGCGGCCATGACCATCGCGTCGTTCCGCTATGCCGCGCTGTCGGGGTCGGAGGTGTTTCTTGCCATCGGATGGGGGCTGCTGGTCCTGTTGTGCGGGATCATCGCCGGGTTGGTCTGGCGCACGTCGCTGGCGATCCTGCGGGGCGAGATCTGCCAGCCGGAATAGGCGTGTCGTTCACTTCTCGAGCGACACGATATACGCCACCATGTCGTCGATATTTCCGCCGATCATGTACTCGGCATAGCGCGGCATGCTGGCATGGATGGGCTGCACGATCCGCTGCCTGATCTGGTCTGCCGACCGGTACCGCGCAATCGCCGCAAGACTCGGCGGATCAAGTTTGAACCGGCCGTCTGCGCCCACATCGTGACAGGCCACGCAGTATTCCTCGGCAATGTCGCGCCCCATCGTCACCGATCCCTCCTGCGCAAGAGCGGGCGCCGCGATCCCGAGGCTTGCGAGGGTCGCCAGGGCAAGGGTGCGAAACGATGACATTGAATGGCGTCCTGGGCTGGATGCGGCCTGACTGCGGCCCGTATTGCACCATGATTGCGCATTTCAGGTGCCCGGTCGACAAGAACCTGGTATTTCGGGCCGGTCTCAGCTCCGGTGCTCGGGATTTTCGTAATCGAACCGGCACCCGGCCGACCAGGCGTTGCGGTCGTTGCCGTGGTTCGGGATGCCACCTGCATCCTTGAGCATCCGGGACATGTGCATCAGGTTCCAGGTCATGATCGTCGCGTTGCGCTGTGTGAATTCGTTGTCGAAGCCGGCCCCGTCGTCGCCATAGCTCGGGCCCGGCCCGGCCTCGCCGATCCAGCCGCAATCGGCCTGTGGCGGAATCACGAAGCCCAGATGCGACAGCGAATAAAGCACGTTCTGGGCCACGTGCTTGATCCCGTCCTCGTTGCCCGTGACCACGACACCGCCGGTCTTGCCGTAAAAGACCGACTGCCCCTTGTCGTTGAGTTCACCCGACATCGCGTAAAGCCGTTCGATCAAGAGCCGACAGACCGAGGATTGCTCGCCAAGCCAGATCGGTGTGCCGATGACCAGGATATCCGCCGCGTCGACCTTGCGCCACAGATCGGGCCACTCGTCACGCTCCCAGCCTTCCTCGCGCATGTCGGGCTGGACGCCAAAGGCGACATCGTGGGCGGTCATCCGGATGTCCTCCACGGCGATGCCGCTCTTGCGCATGATCTCGGCCACGCTGCCCATCAGAAGCGAGGTGTGCGACGGCTGGTCGGGATGTTTTAGGGTGCAGTTGAAGAAGACGGCCCGGAGGTCGGAGAAGTCGGTGGTGTTCTGATCGCACAGGGCGGCTTGTTTGTCGTTCAGGTCCATCGGTTCCTCTTCGTCAGCGGACTCATGTGCGGGCGGACATGTCCCGTTCAGGGGAACCTCGGGAAAATCGTTTTGTTCCCATGCTGCACAGGCTGTTTCCAGCTTTGACTTCGGGGACGACCGGTTTGGACATCAAGCGCCGCCGGATGCTGCGGCCGCATCTCGTGACGGAATCGGTCGGCCGCACGGTCTGCATGCCAAGGCTGCGCTGAGGTCAGGTATCGCAGTCGTAGAAGCCGCGGTAGCCGACGGTCAGCCCTTGTTCGAGCGCAAAGATCAGTTCGGCACTGCCGCGCCAGTCGGCTTCGGCAACGTCGCGGACGGTCATCGTGACGCCCGGTGCAGCCCAGATCCGCTCATCGGTGTCCTGACGGTCAAGCGGCACGATGATGCCGTTGAGGTTCATCAGGCCGCCCTCGGGGTTGGTCCACAGGACAGGATCCTCGCCCTCGACACGCCGGAACCCGCAATCGAGCGCCCCGGTTTCGGCGCGGTCCGGAAGGTCCGAAAGCGCCAGCGGCGCGGGGTCGAGCGTGGCGAGGAGCGTGTTGTTCAGCGCCTCTTCGAGTGTGCCGATTTCGGCTGGCGGGTCCTGGTAGATCGCGGTGGTTTCGTCCGCGTCCTCGATGTCGGCCACAAGGTAGCGCATCTCCGAGATCTCGCGGTTCTGTGCCAGAACGATCTCGTGCGCGAGCTTCTCGACCCGGGCATCTGTCAGTTCGGCGCGCGAGGATGTCATGATCGCGATCGAATGGTGCGGGATCATCGCGCTCATGAAGGAGCGGTCCTGCACGGTCTGCTGGCTGCGCACGAGCCAGAGCGCGGCGGCGAAGACGATGACCGATCCTGCGAAGATCGCCGCGTTGATCGCGCGGCTGGAATACATCGACAGCATGTAGCCAAGCATGATGACCGCCATCGTCGCACCCATCAGGAGGGCCATGTAGACCCGTGTTTCGGACCAGAACAGGTGTTCCAGAGCGTAGGTGTTCAGGTACATCAGGCCGAACATCACGACCGTCGAGGTCGCGATCATTGCTGCGAACCGCCAATAGGACATGAAGATCTCCTCTGAATCTGTTGCACACCGGAACTGCCAAAGATCAACGGCAGAGCGATGCGCAAGTTCCGGGCAGGGCGAACACGCTGCGTAAAGACCCAACGGTCAGGAGACCGTCGCGGCGCGTCGCGGTGAAGGCCGCTTGCAGAGCCATGCAGCCGAGGCTTTGCAAAACGCTCCCGTTGTGAGACGCTCGTCCATGCCCGTGGCACGGTCTGAACAAGGGAGAGCGGCATGGAGGAATTTCTACAGGCACTTGGAACGGTCGGGCTGATCTTTCTTCTGTTGATCGGCGCGCTGGCCGGGCTGCTCGCGTCTGCGGTGCAGGGCGGTCGCAACAAGCCGCGCAACATGGCCATCGGTGTCGTTGGCGCGTTGCTGGTTCCGTTTCTGGCAGCGCTGGTCGCAACGAGCATCGTGGCGGCGGGCGGTCTGCTGTTGATCCTGTTTCTGGCGTTGGTCGGTGCCGTGGTGGTTCTGCTGGTCGCGGAACTGATTTCCCGCTAAGCGGCACGGCTCGGCCCGACATGCCGACCGACAGGACTATTGCCGGATCGGTGTCCGGGCAAAAGCACGCCGCGACGGATACGTCTGAGACTCTGCTAACAGGCGCGGCGCAAGCCTTGTGTCAATGCGCGCTCTCCTGCGTGCCATTGGCTGTCGGGTCGTGGCTTCGGGAGCCATTGATCATCCGCGACACCAGTTGCGCGAGGCCTGCCGCTGCGGCGGCGTAGGCCGGAACGATCAGAAGCACCAGGACCGAACCCACCAACACGCCAAAGCCAAGCGAGACCGCTGTCGGGATCAGGAACTGGGCCTGTAGCGAGGTTTCCAGGATAAGCGGCGCAATCCCGAAGAACGTGGTCAGCGTGGTCAGGAAGATGGGGCGAAACCGGCGCGCCGCGGCTTCGGGCATGGCGTCGCGCCAGTCGGCGCCGCCTGCTCTCAGGTCTTCGTACTCATTGAGCAGCAGCAGCGACGCGTTGATCAGGATACCGGTCAGGCCGATGATCCCGAACATCGACAGAAGCGTCAGGTTCAGGCCCAGAATTGCGTGCCCGAGGATCGAACCGACCAGCGCAAAGGGCACCGTCAGCAGGATCAGCAGGGGGCGCGAATACGACCGGAAGGCCAGCGCCAGCAGCGCGTAGATCGCAAAGAGCGCCAGCGCGAAATTCTGCGCCAGGGCAGGACCGAACCGGGCCTGTTCTTCCTGTTCACCGCCATATTGCACCGACACGCTTGGGTAGGTCTGCTGGATCTCGGGCAGCACCGTTTCGCGGATATAGGTGGATTCGGTGCCGCCGGCGGTCAGCGACGTGTCGACATCCGCCTCGACCGTGGTCACGCGGCGCGCGTCGAGCCGGGTGATCGTGGTTGGCGCGGGCTGGCGGGTCAGCTCGGCAACCGCGCCGATGGGCACGAAATTGTCGCCGACCGGGATGCGATACTCTTGCAGGTCCGACAGGGTCTCGCGCTGATCTTCGGGCAGACGCACCCGCAGTTCGACCTCTTCCTCGTTGCGCAGGAACGATCCCGCGATCTCGCCGAAGGTCGCGTCGCGCACCGCGTTTGCAACCTGGGCCAGAGACACGCCAAGCGCGGCACCATCGTCGCGCAGGGTGACGACGATTTCCTCGGCCGCGGTCGATTGACTGTCACGAATGCCGTAGACCCCCTCGCGTTCTGCCAGCGCCTCGCGAATGCGCTGCACGGCGGCCAGGCGCGCTTCTTCGCTCGCCGCTGACACCCGCAGGGAGATCGGCGCGCCGGCACCGACGATGGCCGAGGAGAACACCAGTTCGCGGGCACCGGGGATCTCGCCGGTTTCCTGACGCCAGACATCGGTGAAATCCTGCGCCGAGAAGGCCCGCGTTTCCGCGTCCTGGATGCGCAGTTCGACGGTAGCCGCGTTGGACGATCCATCGGACCCGCCTTGCGGACCACCGGAGGCTGCCTCGAACCCGATGGAAATCGAGGTCGCAAGGACAACCTCGTCGGCACTTGTCTCTTCTGTCTCGCTCGCGACCTGCTCGGCGGCGCGTCCGGCGGCGTCGGCGATGCGCTCCGCCACGTTCAACGTGCGGGGCGCCGCGGTGCCCGATGGCAGCACAAGCCGGGCCGAGACGGTGTTGCCCTCGATCTCGGGGAAGAAGACGAACCGGACCAGCCCCGAGGTCATCACCGAAAAGCTGGCAATGAGGATCGCGAAACACAGGCAGATCACGAACAGGGGTTGCGCCACCGAAAACGTCGCGATCCGCCGCATCGGGCCGTTCGCAAAACGGTCGATTCCGGAACCGACGCGACGGCGCAACGCATCGGTGACACGCCGCGGCGAATAGCGGCGCGGCGGGTCGGTGCTGATATGCGACAGGTGTTGCGGCAGGATGAAGAAGCTCTCGATCAGTGACATGGTCAGAACCATGATCACCACCGCCGCCACCGGCGAGATGAAGGACCCGGATGTCCCCGGCAGGAACAGCAGCGGCACGAAGGCCGCGATCGTCGTCGCCACGGCGAAAAAGACCGGCCTGGCCATTTTCGTCGCCCCGGCGATCGCCGCCTGTCGGCCGTCCTGCGTCGTCTCCCGCTCGGAATAGACGCGTTCGCCGACCACGATGGCGTCATCCACCACGATGCCAAGCGCAAGGATGAAGCCGAAAAGGGACAGCTGGTTGATGGTAATGCCGAAGAGCTGCATCAGGCCGAAGGCGCCAACGAAGGCAATGATGATCCCGCTCGAAACCCAGGCCGCGATCCGCAGGTCAAGCGCCAGCGTCAGCAAGGCGAGGATCAGGACCGCGCCGATGGCGGCGTTTTTCGCCAGAAGCTGGATCCGCCCGCGCAGGTTCTCGGCCTCGTTGGACCATTCGAGCACCTCGATGGAGTCCGGCAGGCCGGGGCGCAGGCGGTTCTCGACATAGGTCTGAGTGGTCTCGACCAGATCGAGAAGCTGTTCCTCGCCCGAGCGGAAGACCGACAGGAACACCGCCGGCTGGTCGCCAAGCCGGGCCGTCATCGGCTCTTCCGCAAGGCCGTCCTCGATTTCGGCGATCCGGCCGAGGGTCACGGAGGTTCCGTTCTCGCCCCGGATGACCGGCAGGTCCGCGATCTGCGCGCCCATCTGCTGTTCGCCCAACGTGCGGATCTGGATGCGCGCATCCCCCGATTGCAAGGCACCGCCCGACAGGTCCAGGTTCTCACTGCGGATCCGCTCTGCAAGGCTGTCAATGCTCAGACCGTAGGCGCGCAGCTTGTCCTGGCCGACCTCGATGCCGATCTCGTCCACCGGCACGCCTGCGACCTCGACGGTCGACACGCCGTCAAGCGCGAGCAGATCCTGCCGCGCGGTCTGCGCGACATCCTTGAGAAGCGCGCGGTCGATGTCCCCGGCAATAACGTACTGGATCGCCAGTTCCTGCGGCTCGACTTCGACAATCGTGGGGCTTTCGGCCCCATCGGGAAAGACGGTGATGCCCTGAACCTCGGTCTCGATGTCGTCGCGTACCCGCGCCACATTGGCCGAGCGCAGGGTGGCGACCGTGACCGTTCCGGTGTTCTGGCTCGCCGTCGCGTCGATGCGCCGAATGCCCTCGATGGATCGGATCGCGTTCTCGATGGGTTGCACGACACCGGCAGAGACTTCCTGCGGAGTGGCGCCCGGATAGGCCACCGAAATGCTGATCGTGCCGGTGTTGATGTCCGGAAAGTTCTTGACCGTCAGGTTGGTCATCGCAAAGACGCCCGCCAGCAGCAGCGCCACCATCAGCAGGTTCGGCAACACCCGGTTGCGCAGCGCGGCTTCGATCGGGTGCATCATTCGCCTGCCTCGGCGTTTGAGCCGCCATCATTTTCGGCGCTCTGGTCCGCTGAGCCGCTGTCGGTCCGCACGGCGCGGCCGGGCAGGGGATTGGTGATTTCCGTCAGCAGGATGCGATCGTCTTCGGTCAGCATGTCGGAGATGACGTAGACCGAATTGTCGCCGCGCCGTTGGATGCGCGCCGAGACGGGCTCGAGCGTGTCGTCCTGTGTCACGCGCCACAGCCGTTCCCCGGCATGCAACGCGCCATCGGGAAGACGGAACAGCGGCTGATCGCTGTCCGGCAGGGGAATGGACACGGTGACAAGCGCGTTCAGAACCAGATCGCGGTCTTCGGCAAACGGATCGGCCACCTCGATCACGACATCCACCGTGCGCGCCTGTCCCTCGAGTACCGGCGCCAGGGCAGCGACCGTGCCCGACAGCGGCTCGCGTCCTTCCCTCTGGATCTCGACGCTGCGGCCCTCAAGGTCGCCGTTGCGCCGCAGCCGGCGAAAGTTGTCTTCGGTCAGCCCGACACGCACCTCCGCCACGTTCGAAGCCACAAGGGTGCCGATCGGCGCGCCAACCTGAAGCAGCTGTCCGACCGAGGCGTCTTCTTCGGTGACCAGCGCATCGAACGGGGCGCGCAGCCGAGTGTCGTCGAGCCGCAACTCGGCCGCCTGCAACGCTGCCTCTGCCTGTTCGACCCGCGCTCTCGCCGCGGCGGCATCGGCCCGCGCGCGCTCCAGTTCGGCCTCTGCGGCAATGTTCTCCTCGGCGAGTTGCGCGTTGCGCTGCAACTCGGCCTCGGCCTGCGCCTCGGCGGCCTCGGCACTGTTGAGATCGGCCTCGGCGCGGGCGATCTCGGTTTCTATGGTGCTGGCATCGAGACGGACCAGAAGCGCGCCTTCCGCGACCATTGACCCAAGGGAGAAACCGCTGCCGATCTCGACGATCCGCCCGCCGATTTCAGGTGCAACCTCGATCCGCTCGGCTGCCCGCACAAAACCTGTCTCCACGATGGCGGGCGGCGCCGACGCCGGTTCGGGACGCACCGTTTCCACCAATGGGGCCTGTGGCGGATCGGTTGCCGCATCGCCTTCGAGACCGCGCGCAAAATATGCCGCGGCAATGCCCGCGGCAAGAAGTGCAAGACCCCCAAGCGTGAAGAACACGGTTTTTGTCATCGCGAAGACAACACCGATGCGCCACGCAATGTTCCGTGGCTGTCGGCCTTTGCGCAGCCGAGGATTATGCCCCGGAGCGGCCGATGGCGGCGGACAGGATGGTTTGCGCGGTTTCCGGCGCGATCGTGTCACCCGACCACGCCACGAACCCGTCCGGGCGAACCAGCACGATCCGGCGGTCCCACGGGGCAAACCAGTCGGCGCTGCAGTCCGGCGTGGCCAGCGGAAGCCCCAGCACATCGGCGGCTTCGACAAAGGCCGTGGCGTCCCCCGGATCGGCGCAGAGCAGCGTGAAGTCCGGGC
>Ga0102929_1002721_pt1 | contig 10518 bp, 8 predicted proteins | sample SalPonR1_B_D2_MG_FD_78510 | JGI IMG/M metagenome (GOLD analysis project Ga0102929, IMG submission 78510) | Salt pond soil microbial communities from South San Francisco under conditions of wetland restoration - Salt Pond MetaG R1_B_D2_MG | ecosystem: Environmental > Aquatic > Marine > Intertidal... | reverse complement strand
TCGCGGCTTGGCTGCACGGTTCCGGTGCCTTCCACGGTCACCCGCCGCGCCTGGCGATGGACCTCCATGACCCGGACCAGCGGACCGACCGCTTGCCGCTCCCGCGGCTGCGGCAGATCTCGGGATTTGACCATCAGGAAAGTTATCGCGACGGCCCCCGCCAGAATCAACAGAGGCAGGAAAATTTTGATCAGCAGATCTCGCTTACTCATTGCTTGCATCCCGTCCAGCCAACACGCGTCGGCTCGAATAATCCTGCATCCATTCCCCACCCAGGGCCTTGGCCAGGGAGATCCGTGCTGCAACCAGTTGCCGCCGCAAGCGGATCAGTTCACTGCGGCTCTCGAGTTGGCGAGCCTGGGCGACCAGAACCGGCAGATAGTCCGTGACGCCCTGCAGATAGCGGTCCAGGGCCAGCCGCAGGCTCCCTTCGGCAGCTGTGGTCTGCTCTGCCTGCAACGCGATCTGCTCCGCCGTCGTCCGGTTGGCGACCAGGCTGTCCTCCACTTCCCGCAAGGCCACCAGGATCGTCTGCCGGTATGCCGCCAGGTTTTCGTCGAATGCGGCCTCGCGGCGCTCGACTTCAGCTCTGCGGCGGCCGCCGTCCAGAACCGGCATGGCAAGGCCGGCAACCAGGCTCCAAACATTACCCGACACGGGCCCGGCGAGCGTTTCGGTCCCGGCGTGGCCCAGCGCTCCAAGCAGATTGACGGCTGGCAGGCGCTCGGCCAGGGCCGCCGCGATTTCGGCATCCGCGGCCCTGACCCTGGCCAGCGCCGCCCGCACATCCGGGCGGCGAGTCAGCAGGTCAGCCGGCAGGCCGGCAGGCAAGCGCGCCGGTTCCCGCGGCAGCGTGTCGACCCGACCGAACCGGTCTTGACCGGGATAATCGCCAAGCAGGATGTCGATGGCGTGTTCCGCCGCTTTCAGATTCGCCTCGATCGCCGGCCGTCGGGTCTCTGCGGCCAGCAGGTTCTGCCGGGCCTGGTAAACATCCACGGCTTCGACCAGGCCGGCCCGATAGCGGCGTTCCACGCGCTCCAGGGTGTCCCGGAAGGCGGCAATGCTCTCATCGGTCAGCTTCTGCTGGGCTCGCTGTTCCACGGCGAGAAAATAAAGATCGGCCAACTGTGCGGATAAAGACAGATAAAGAGCTTCCAGATCGCCTGTGCTGGCACTGGCCGTCAGAGCCGCAGCCTCGCTCTGCGCGGCGAATTTTTCCCAGAGATCCAGTTCGTAGCCAACCGTCAAGCTGCCCCGGTAACTGTCGCCGGTAAAACCGCCGGCCGTCCGACTGCGCGTCGCCTCGCCGTCGAGCGAGGCCGCGGGAAAAAGACCGGCCCGGGCCGCGACAAATGCGGCACGGGCCCGCTGCAGCCGGGCCAGACCCTGCTCGAGAGCCAGGTTGCCGGCAAACAGCTGCGTCATCATCCGGTCGAGAAAGGGGTCTTCGAACTGGAGCCACCAGGGAACGACAGTGGGAGAACCCGGCACTTCCTGCGTATCGTTGTGATACCGGGCCGGCATCGTAATGCCCGGTTCGACCGGCTGGGGAGCCTTGATGCTGCATCCGGTGAGAACCAGCAGCAGCAAAATGGTCAAGGCTTTCGAGTTCATCGGGGGGCCTCCAGTCCGGCCAGGGTATAGTCCAAAAGCATATCGGTCAAAGTATCGACATCAATCTCGGCCGTGATCCCCGCCGGCAAGACCGGGCTCTGGTCGTTACAGCGCATCAGATGGCTGAGCGATCCGACGGCAAAATGCATGCGCCAGAACAGCAGCTGCCGCGGCATCTCGGGAAGGGCCAGGCAGGTCAGTTCGAACAGGCGCAGGAACATCGGCGTCATCTGCCGCATGAACACTTCCATGACCGCCCCGTGCGGCTGGGCCAGGGCCTGACCGACCAGGCTCAGGAAATGCTCCGCACCGGTTTCATGCCGGCGCATGCTCAAAGTTGGCTCCACAAAAGCGCGCCAGAGAGCCCGCAGATCAGGAGCCCGATTTTCCGCCGCGGCGTCCCGCTCGACCTCGTCGAGGCGGCCGCTGCGGACTTGATTGAGCGGCCCCAGGCTCCGCGCCATGACCGCATCCAGCAGGGCTTCCTTGGAGCCGAAATGGTAATTGACCGCGGCCAGATTGACTTCGGCAGCCTGGGTGATGGCTCGTAGCGATGTGGCGTGAAAGCCGCGCAAGGCGAATAATTGTTCCGCAGCGTCAAGCAGGCGTTGTTTGGTATCGGGCGGTCTCATTGCGGCTCCTTTGAATAAAGCGCACATTATAACTTAAACAGTCGCTTAAAACAAACGTTTGATTTAGACTTTGGACAGAATTTTGCACTGCAGAAATGACCGTGACGGAACTTCCCTTGACCCAGGTCAAAAAATTTTTCCCTGAACCCTGATAAATTCGTCTCTATGACTAAATCAAGCCCCTTTATCACCTGGAGCAATCCACGCCTCTGGAGGACGACTATCCAGTGGCTGTTTTTCGGCTGGTGCCTCTTTCTCGGCGTGCAGTTCGGCCTGTTCGTCCGGCATTTCGAAACCGCCGGGCAGACCGCCTACTACCCTCGCCTGCCGGGTGTGGAAGGCTTCCTGCCGATCGGCGCACTGGTCAGCCTGAAGGCCTGGCTGTTGACCGGTCGCTTCGATCCGGTCCACCCGGCGGCCCTGTTGCTGTTTCTGACCTTTCTCGCCATGGCCTTTTTGACCCGGAAATCCTTCTGCTCTTTTCTCTGTCCGGTCGGCACCCTCTCGGAAGGCGCCTGGAGGCTCGGGCAACAACTGTTCGGTCGCAATTTCCAAATCTGGCGAGGCCTCGACTGGATCATGCGCCTGGCCAAATACACCCTGCTGGCGTTTTTTGCCAAACTGGTCCTGCTCGATATGCCGGTCATGGCGTTGCGGGGGTTTCTGGCCTCGCCTTACTGGGCCGTTGCCGATGTGAAAATGCTGCATTTTTTCACAGATGTCTCGAAAACCGCCCTGATGGTCATGCTGGTTTTGGGTCTGCTGTCGCTTTTCTACCGAAACTTCTGGTGCCGGTACCTTTGCCCTTACGGCGCCCTGTTGGGCCTGCTGGGCCTGTTCAGCCCCACCGGCATCCGGCGCAACCGTGAGACCTGTACCGGCTGCGGAATCTGCAGCCGCAACTGCCCGGCCCGGATCGACATCCGCAACAAGCAGGTGGTCCGCTCAGCCGAATGCAGCGCTTGTCTGACCTGCGTAACCAGCTGCCCGCAACCGGGAACGCTCTCCGTCTCGCTCTGGAAACGCCCCTTGCCAGCATCTGTTTTCATTGGTGCGGTCCTGCTGATCTTCAGCACAGGAATTTTGACCGGCATCCTGACCGGACACTGGGACACCAGCCTGACTTACGGCGACTACCAGCGCCTGATCCCCGCCGCACCCCATTTCGGACATTGACCTCTATGAACCTGCCAAGGCCTGGTACCCACCCCTTCGGCCTTTGATCTTTTTCCAGGCAGACTGGCGCCTGCGCAGATTGCAATCCGTTAAATCACGGCTTGGCGCAAAGCGGTTTGACCAGACGGAGCACAATAGCATGCGCCAGATATTTGCATTCGTTCCGAGTTCGCAGCCCCAAGCGGGTTTTCCCATCCGCAATTTGGGCAATTCTCCCTCAGATCACCGGCTTTCCGCAGGACTTAACCGCAGCCGAATTTAATCGCATTTTGGCATCAGTCTTGCTTTTCATTCATGGACAAATCAAGCTGGACAGAATATTCGTTCTTTCGTCAGCCGGGTGGTTTCATTTTTTACCGGCCGATCTTCGGAAAAGGCTCCCCAATGCGGTTTTCCATCCACGCAACCGGGATACCGGAAATCGACCATCAGCATCGACAGATCGACGATCTGATCGCCCAGTACCGCAAGGCCGCCAACCGGGCCGCAGAACAGCACTATCTCCAGGCCCTCCTGCAGACGACAAAAGCCCACTTTCTTTTTCTCGAGCACTTTTTCGACGTCAAATTTCCCGACGAATTCAGATCGCGACAGGAACAGATTCTGGACTGGCTGACTGAGAAGATACAGCAGAGGAACAGAAATGAAATGGGCCAGCAGGAATTAGCCGATGAACTGCACCGGGTCTTTCTGTTGAACGCCTCGGTCCAGGAGCCACGGCTGCAGGCGCTGCATTAGGCAGATCTGCTCGGAGGATTTTGTTTCACACCGGACGGCCAGGACTATGTGGCATTCATTTTACACAACCGGCTTCAAGGAACTGGATGCCGACCACGAACACATTGACACCCTGCTTGGGGAAATTTCCGAAGCCGGCACCCCGGCGGAAGAGCAGGAACATCTGATGAAGGTCTACTGCGCCATCATCGACCATATCCGGTTCAAATTCGATCTTCTCGGGCCGCAATTAAGCCGGCAAGAGAAAGACCAGGATGCGGATTTTCTCGGCAAGGTCAGACAGAAAATCCGGGAAAGAAACCAGGGATTGATTGCCAAAAAGGAACTGATCTCCCATTTGCAGCAGATGCTCATGGCCCACGCCGCGAACCACCGGAAAATGTCTGGATCACCCTCCTCGCAAGCAGGCAAGGAGTCCCCGTCCTGAAAGTCGGCTCGGTTCCGCTCAGCCAACCGTGACGCAGTTTCTTCCTTTGTCTTTGCTCTGGTACATGAGCCGGTCGGCCCTTTGCAGCAGGTCTGCAGGCGTATCCTGCGCCCGGGCCAGAGTAGCTCCCATGGAGAGGGTGACCGACAGTTTCTTGCCCCCATGCATCAGGTAGGAATTTTTCACGAGGGCACACAGCCGTTCGGCAACCACCTTCAGGCCGTCCTCCGCAACATTTCGCAGGATCCCCACAAACTCTTCACCGCCCCAACGACCGTAGAGATCGAAGGGCCTGGCATTGGCGACAAAGGTGCGGGCGACGAATTTGAGGACCTCGTCGCCGACCGCGTGACCGTGGTCATCATTGAATTGCTTGAAGTGGTCGATGTCCATGAACAGCAGGCCGAACCGCAGGTCGTTGCGCCGTTTTTCCTGAAAGCGAATCTCCAGCTCCCGTTGGATATAGTTGCGGTTGGCGAGGGTGGTCAGGTCGTCCAGCAGGGCCAGGCGTTCAAGTTCCTGCATTCTCAGCTCGTTGGCTTCGATATTGCTCAGGTCGGTGAACAGTTCGACGCCACCGAGGACGTGCCCCTGCTCGTCAAGCAGGCGGTTGACCCGCACGGCGACCGGAACTCTCTGGCCGTTTTTGTGGTGGAGATAAACATGCGCTTCGCGCCCCTGACCATCAAGGATGGTCTCGGCCAGGGGGCAGAGGCCCTGACAGAGATTGTTGCCATCGCTGTCGACATGGGTCAGGATGTCATCGGCGCAGGACTTGCCCACCACCTCGTCTGCTGAGAACCCCGAGATCCGCTCGGCCGCCCGGTTCCAGTAGGTGATGACACGGTCCTGGTTGACGAAATAGAGACCATCGTTGATGGTTTCGACGATTTTCCGGTAGGAGACTTTTTCCATGCCGCAATCCTCTTGAGAAAATAAAAAGAATGAGACTTTGGGGTCAGGCTGTTTTTTCCGGACCCCGAGAATGTCGACCAATGAACACTTCAGTTTTTAATTCTATCTTAACACCAGGAATATCAAAACCCATGATTTACCCTGCTCGATGGCCATTTACCATGCACGGTCACAGCCGTATCGTCCGGAATTTATCGAGGACTCTTGCCTGTTCAGTCTCCCCCCGGAAACTCCCGATGGAGGCATTGAAGTTTTTCGAGTTGGCAACGAGGAGTTTTTTCGCCGTGGCAAGGAAATCAATAGCTTGCAGATTGACGCCGCCATGGCGGGAAAGAACCGTTTCCGGACGAAAACTATTGACTTGGTCCCTGGCTACCGGCTTTGCGGGTCGCTGTCGCCTGCCACGGATCCTCCGGCCAGGGGTGCTTCGGATAGCGGCCTTGCATCTCCCGGCGGACTTCCGGATAAACCTGGTTCCAGAAGCTGTACAGATCGCTGGTCACCGCCAGGGGGCGACCGGCCGGCGACAGCAGGTGGATCCGCACCGGGACCCGGTTTTCCGCCAATCGGGGGCTTTCGGCGAGGCCAAACATTTCCTGTAACTTCACCGCCAGTACCGGTGCCTCATCCGCCGGATAATCAAGCCGGATGCGCGCGCCGCTCGGAACCTGCAGATGGTCCGGGGCGAGGCGATCAAGCAGCTCGCGTCGCTGCCAGCCGAGATGGTTTTTGAGAATTTGGTGCAGGTCGAGCTGCGCCAATTCATTCTGCCCCCCGGCTGTCTGCAGCCATGGTGCCAGCCAGTTCTCCAGCGAATCCAGCAGGGCCTGATCGGACCAGTCGGGCCACTCCAGCTCCGGCAGATGGCGACGCAAGAACCGGACGCGGGCCAGCAGCCGGCGGGCGGGCGGCGTCCAGGGCAGCATGGCAACACCCTGCCGGCGAACCTGTTCAAGCAGAACCGCGCTCGCTTCATCCGCGGTCGCGGCTGTCGGTCGCTCCTGCAGGGCAATCGCGTCCAGGCGGCGCACCTCCCGAGCCCGAGGCCGTGCCAGGTCCGGGTCCCAAGCCACCTCCCGCCGCCAAACCTGGTCACTGCCGAACATCTCCTCGATCATGGCCGGGTCCAAAGCACTGGCCTGACGGATTTCGCCTTCAGCACCTTTGCGACCGACGATTTCCACGGCCACCAGCCACTCCGCATTGCGGACCACCGAATTTTCACCGAGCAGGGCGCCTTGACCGTCACGCAACAGGTAGCGGCGACTGCCGGCGGACCGGCGGCGGGCGATCCGGTCTGGGTAGGCCAATGCCAGCAGGCGCCCGATGGTGACCGGCTCCGGTGCCGGTTCCCGGCAGGCTCCCAGACGCTTGCGCCAAAAGGCTGCCGTGCGGCGGGCCTGTTGGGTCCGGGAACCCGTGCCACGTCTCAGCAGGTCCAGGCGCAGCAGCAGGTCGCTGTCCTGGTTCGCAGCTGCGCTGCGGTCGCTGCCGGTCAGCAGGTCGCGCTCTTCAAGCAGGGCGACCAGGTCACTGCCGAGCCCCGGGCGACCTTCATCGACCGCTGCTGTAAGTAAACGTGCCAACCGGGGATGCGTCGGGTAACCTGCCATCCTCTGCGCCAGCGGCGTCAGCCGGCCATGGGCGTCCATGGCATCGAGCAGGACCAGGAGCCTGTGCGCGGCAGCCAGATGACCGGTCGGCGGCGGGTCCGACCAGGCCAGTCCCGTACCCCCGGGCACCCCCCACAGGGCAAGCTCGAACGCCAGGGGCAGCAGGTCGGCCTGGCGGATTTCCGGAGGAGCAAAAGGCAGCATAGCGCCGTCGGTGCCTTTGCTCCAGAGCCGGTAGCAGCGGCCCGGCCCGAGCCGGCCCGCCCGCCCGGTTCGCTGGTCGGCACTGGCCCGGGAGATGCGCAGGGTCTGCAGACGGCTCATGCCGCGTGCGGCATCAAAAAGCGGCCGTCGCTCCCAGCCGCTGTCGACCACAGTTTCAATGCCCTCGATGGTCAGGCTGGTCTCAGCGACGTTGGTGGCCAGCACCACCCGCCGCCGGGGACCCGGCAGGATGGCCGCCTCCTGTTCGGCAAACGGCAGCTGGCCGGTCAGGGGGCGTAGATCGATGTCGCCGGAGAGGTCCTGCAGCAGCCCCTGACAGCGGCGAATCTCGGCAGTTCCCGGCAGGAAGGCGAGGATATCGCCGGCCGTTTCCCGGAGGGCTTGACGGATGCCCGCCGCAGTCGCCGCGGCGATGCGGCCGCGCTCGGCGTCGGCCAGATGCGTGACGGCCACCGGAAAAGTTCGCCCGGCTGCGGTCACGACCGGACAGTTATCCAGCAGCCGCGCCAGAGGAGCCGTGTCGAGGGTGGCCGACATGATCAGCAGCCGCAGCTCGGGACGAAGCCCCTGCTGAATATCACGGCAGAGTGCCAGCGCGAGATCGGCCTGCAGGCTGCGTTCGTGGAATTCGTCGAAGACGACCAAGCCGACGCCGCCCAGTTCCGGATCATTCTGCAGCCGACGGGTCAGCACGCCTTCGGTCATGATCTCCAGGCGGGTTTCCGGTCCGCAGCGACGTGCGAACCTGATGGCATAGCCGACCGTTGCCCCCACCGGTTCCCCGCCCGAGCGTGCGATGTAATTTGCTGCATTGACCGCCGCCAGACGGCGGGGTTCGAGCATCAGGATGCGCTGGCCTGAAAGCCAGGCGGCGTCGAGCAGAGCCCGCGGGACCCGGGTGGTCTTGCCCGAGCCGGGCGGTGCCTGCAGCACCACGGCAGGGGATTTTGCCAGAGTCCGGTCCAATTGCGGCAGAATGGCTTCAACCGGCAGGCGCTCGGCGGGGTGGTTCATGACGAGGATCTCGGGTCGGTAAAAAGTCGGCGCATAAGTCTATCCCCGGTTACCCGTTCCAGGGACCATCACCTTGAGGCAGGCGGGTTCGACCTTGACGACGACCTCCGCCAGGGGAGGCCCCGGTTCGCCGTCAAGGTGGCTGGCTCTGGCACCCTCCATGGTGATATGGCAGGAGTCGGTTTTGAAAATCTGGACGAGTTTGGACTGGTCCAGCTGTCGCGTGAACATGGAGAAAACAAAAGCCGGCAATTGCAGCCAGCTCGGTTTGCGGATCAGACAGATATCCGCCTGGCCGTCGCAGACCGAGGCCCGGGGAGCGACCACCGCGCCGTTGCCGAACTGGGAAGAATTGGCGATCGCGACGATGAAAACCCGGTCCTGCACTTTTTGTCCTTCAAATTCCGCCGTGACCTGGAAAGTCCGGAAGCGAGGGAACTCGCGGAGTATGATCCGCGCATAATTACGCAGTCCCCTTGCCCCGTTGGCGCCGAACATCCCGGCGACCAGCCCGTCGAAGCCGATCCCCGAGACATTGAATGAGAAACGCTCATTGATATGCAGGGCGTCCATGTCCAGGGTCCGACCGGTCTGCACAAGGCCAAGGGCCTGTTCCACCTGCAGCGGAATTCGCAGATGCCGGGCCAGGCCGTTGCCGGAGCCGGTCGGCAGGATGCCCAGCAGAGTGCCGGTATGCATCAGGCTGCCGGCAACTTCGTTGACCGTGCCGTCGCCGCCGACCGCAACCACGCGCGGATAGCCTTCAGCAACCGCCTGCCGGGCCAATTCCGAAGCGTGCCCTCCATATCGGGTAAATTCCAGATCGGGCAGCAGACCAGCTTTGGCGCAGGAGAAGGAAATCAATTTTGGCAGATCGTGCTTCTGGCCCTGCCCTGCCATCCGGTTGATAATGAACAGAATCCGGCTGTGCATAGGATGTGTTTCCGCGAACCTTGACCCGGGTCTGTTTCACGTCAGTTGAGCCTGGGAAGATTGCCGGCAATGGAAAACGCGTTCGATCCCACCGGCAAAGCATAGCACGACCGCCAAGGGGCTGACCAGCGTCGGAATGTTCCTTGTCGGAATCTCCGTTTTGGTCAAGGGGGCCGGTTTTGCCGTCAGGGTCCAGCCTTCCCGAAACCGGATAATCCTGCAATGATTACAAACAGATCTAAGACCAATGCCGCTGTCAAAGACATTGCGGACGCAGCCTTTTATGCTAACCTGAAAGAACCTTTATGAAGATGCCGGTTTTCTATGATCACCTGGAAACGCATACTGATCGCCTTGATCCTGCTGGTTGCCGGCCTGTTTGCCTTTGTCGCCCTGGCCCTGCCCGGCATCGTCAAAAATCAGGCCCGGCAATGGGTGGCTGAGAACACCGACAGGACTCTGCAGATCGGTGAACTGGTCATCAACCCTTTCCTGCTGACCGTCGATATCCGCGACCTGGTGTTGAGCGAACCCGGCGGCGAAGGGCGGTTCGTGGCCTGGGAAAACCTGCATATCGCCGTCAGCCCGCGTTCCATCAACCACCTCGCGCCTATCCTGCGGGAGATTCGCCTGACCGGACCCTTCGTGCACATCGAACGCCTGGATACGGCCCGCTTTAATTTTTCCGACCTGGTGCCACCTTCGGAAGGGCCATCGAAGACCCCAACGGATGACGAACCAGCCCGCTTTTCCCTGAACAATATCGTCATCGATAACGGCCGCATCGAACTGCTCGATCGAACCGTCCCCGATAACCTGACGCATACTGTTCGCGAATTGCACCTTGCCGTGCCGTTCCTCGGCAACCTGCCTTATCTTGTTGAAGAACCCGTGCAGCCCGCTTTCAGCGCAGTCATCAACGAATCCCGGGTGGCTCTGGAGGGGCGCCTGACCCCTTTTGCCGAGACCCCGGAGTTCAGCCTGGAGCTGGCACTGCATGATATCGACCTGCCCTACTATCTCGGCTATCTGCCCATGGAACTGCCGCTGGAACTGCGCAGCGGCCGGCTCGGCTTCGACCTGGCACTCGTCTACCGGGCCAGTAAGATTCAAAAGCCGGACCTCGAGGTCGCAGGGGAACTCTTTTTGACGTCACTGGACCTGAGGGACCCGACCGGTGGCCCGTTGCTCTTCCTGCCCCTGCTGCGCGCCGATCTCGCTCCTTCCC
>Ga0102929_1002717_pt1 | contig 10526 bp, 12 predicted proteins | sample SalPonR1_B_D2_MG_FD_78510 | JGI IMG/M metagenome (GOLD analysis project Ga0102929, IMG submission 78510) | Salt pond soil microbial communities from South San Francisco under conditions of wetland restoration - Salt Pond MetaG R1_B_D2_MG | ecosystem: Environmental > Aquatic > Marine > Intertidal... | reverse complement strand
TGTCTTATCCGATGGAAAAACGAAAAGAATTGACGACTTCAAAACCATTTACCTTCAATGATACTGCCCAACAATCCCATACCACCAACCCCATCTTTCCTTCACCCCCACTTCCCCAATTGATTCAGCACAGCCAGGAAATCTTTGAAATGCGGGGCTTCGAATTGCACGCGTTCCCCGCTGATGGGGTGGTCAAAGGCCAGCTTGCGGGCGTGCAAGGAATTGCGATCGAGTAGGGGATACTCCTCCTTAAATTTGCCGAGCTGGAACTTTCTTTTGATCTGCGAGAGATAAAAAGCAGGTTCATGCCCGTATAAAGGATCTGCCGCCAGGGGGAATCCTCCATATTCACAGTGCAGTCGAATCTGGTGCCGCCGCCCGGTAACAATCTTCAGCTCCAGCAGGTAATAGTTATTGGACAGCTCCTCCAGTATCTTATAATGGGTGATCGCCTTTTTTCCTTCCTCTCTCACGTGATACCGCCCCTTTCTGTCCGGATAATCTGAAACACAGGTCTCAATGGTACCCTCATCATCTGCAGGTCTGCCGTAAACGATGGCATTGTAGATTTTGTCGACCTTTCTTTCCTGGAAGGCAATAGAAAGAGTTCGGTGAACTTCGGCGTTTCTGGCAAATACGAGCGCGCCTGTCGTATTCCTATCCAGTCGATGGACCACCCAAACCCTGCCGAATTTTCGATCCAGCATCTGTTTGAGGGATGTTGTATCTTCCGTCCTGTCTGGAATCACGGACAGATGGGCCGGTTTATTGATGATGAGAAAACCCTCCTCTTCGTGCAGCAATTGGTATTTGTACTTTCTGATTTTCATGAATCAATTTCGCTGTAGTTTCTTCGTCCAAGAAGATAATAATTCCAGACAATACTTTTTTTGAGCCTGCCTATCGAACTTCGATCTGGGCCAATGCCTAATTCACCTACCAGTTTCTTCAGTTCCCCACGTTCTTCCAGCAACTTTGGTAAACGGTAAAAATAATGTCTGTTGGCCCTGAATACTGCTCTGGCATTGCCCATCTCCCCCTTTAAGAGAAACATCCCGGTAGCTACGAAATCGAGAAACAACCTCAAGGGCAGCAGGTAAAGCAGCCGGCCAATACGTTCATTTCGAAAAATAGTGTAGAGGCTGTTTCTGAAATTCAAAAAAGTCTTGAATGCACTTTGATAGCTGAGTGTACCTCCTCCCAGGTGAAAGACTTTGGCATCAGTCGCTACCTCGATGCGATAACCCATTCGCTTGAATCGCCAACAGAGATCAATTTCTTCCAGGTGTGCAAAATAATGCTCTGCAAAGCCCCCGGCTTTTTTGAATAAATCAGTCTTTACAAGCATACAACAGCCTGTGGCCCAGAAAATTTCAGTGTCCTGATAATCTGGATTGTACTTTTCGAGATGATCAAATATCCTACCCCGGCACAAGGGGTAGGCAAATACATCCAGTAAACCACCTGCTGCACCAGCGTATTCGTATTCATCGGGGCGATCGTGAGAAAGCACTGAGGGCTGTACTGCAGCGATGTCGTCTCCAGCCATTACATGGGTCAGCAGAATTTCTAAGAATCCTTTTTCTGGTGCCACATCAGAATTGAGGAGCAATACATATGCTGACTCCACATCTACCAACCCACGATTGTAGCCCTCTGCAAAGCCGTAATTCTCCTGAAGTATTTTGACCTGCAGTTCCGGGTAATTTTGTTGCAGGAACTGCAGACTCTCATCGTCGGAGTTGTTGTCAATGATTAGAAGCAGTTCCTTCGGAACGGATTCAAGAACCTGCGGCAAAAAGCGTTCTAAATGTTCCCGTCCATTGTAATTCAAAATGGCCACACAAATTTTATGGGGATTCAGGGTCGTCATGACGCAAGTATTTCCAGGGATTTTTGCTTGTCTGAGCTCAATTGTGCCTTCAATTCATCCAGTGAGTCAAAACGCTTGTCAGATCTGACATAATCAATCAGGTATATTTTAAGAAACTCGTAGTAAATGTCTTCGTCGAAATCAAAAATATTGACCTCGATGGATCGCTCCTGATTATCATTTAGTGTCGGTCTGCGACCAATATACATCATGCCTTCCCATTTTCTCTCTCGCAATTCGCCGCGCACGGCATAAACTCCCTCCGGGGGTATGAGTTTGTAAGGGTCTTCTACCTGTATATTGGCCGTAGGATAGCCAATGTCTCTTCCTATTTGCTTACCGTGTACCACCTTTCCGCTGAGAATGTAAGGGTAGCCCAGCAGGCGATTAACCAATGGGATGTCTCCTTTTTCCAGGGCACTTCGAATCTTCGTAGAACTCACAGCCAGTTCTTCCAAGGTTTGTTTCTCAATTTGTATCAATTCGTATCCGTAAACGGCTGCCTTTTCCTCCAGGAATTCAAAATTTCCACTGCGATCCTTCCCAAAACGATGATCATAACCAACAATGAGGGTATGTGGATCAAAGCATTCCGCAAGAAAATCCCGCACATATGCTTCGGCAGATTGAGAAGAAAAATCTTCGTCAAATGGAACGATGACCAAATGATCGAGACCCGTTTTTTCCAGAATTTGTATCTTTTCCTGTGTGGTATTCAAAAGTCGGACACCAGATTCAGGGCCCTGAAGAAAAATGCGGGGATGAGGATGAAAAGTGACTAAAATGGATTCTCCTTCAATTTCTTTTGCTTTTTGAACGACTTTTTTCAATATTTCGCGATGACCGAGGTGAACGCCGTCGTATGAACCAATGGTGAGCACACTGCGTTTGAATTTTGGTAAATTGTTCATATTTAAGAATACCTTCACCTCATTGCATTTTGAGGGGCAAAATTAATAAAACTAATGAGTGATTTGACACAAGAACAGGTACGCGAGGTACTGCAAAGCATAAAAGATCCTGCCCAGGGTAGAAATTTAGAAGAGTTGGGCATGATTAAGGCCATTGATATTTTACCGAATAAAGTCAACATCAGCCTTGCGGTGCCCCCGCTTACTTCTGAAAGCAAGCAAAAACTCATCATGCTTTGCAACGAAACCCTGGTTGAAAAGTTGGGTGACCAAAATTACAATATTCATATCCTATCAGAACCCGTGCGATTTGAGAAAGAGGAGACCCGTTCGAAAATAAAGAATGTGCTTGCCGTAGCCAGTGGTAAAGGAGGTGTGGGAAAATCTACCGTAGCCACCAATTTGGCATGCGCCTTGTCCGTACAGGGGCACAAAGTGGGTTTAATCGACGCGGATCTTTATGGACCTTCTATTCCCACGATGATGGGATTGAAAGGGCAAAGACCTAAAACCGTGGTCGTGGATGGTCAAAAAAAGATTGTTCCGTTGGAAGCACACGGTATTTCGCTCATTTCGATCGGCTTCATCATCAATCCTGAGCAAGCAGTGGTATTGAGAGGGCCTCGCTTATCCGGGGTGATGAAACAGTTCATTAATGACTGCCATTGGCCGGAACTGGATTACCTGATCATTGATCTCCCCCCGGGTACAGGCGATATTCAATTGACGATGGTGCAGACTATTGCTGTTACCGGTGCATTGATTGTGACCACTCCTCCACAGGTAGCCATAGACGATGCGCTGAGGGCAGCCAATATGTTTCGATTGGACAATATTCAGGTGCCCCTTTTGGGCGTTATAGAAAATATGAGCTGGTTTACACCTGCCGAAATGCCAGAAAAAAAATACTATCTCTTTGGAGAAGGCGGAGGAAAGAAATTAAGTGAATTGCTCAATATTCCGCTCCTGGCGCAGCTGCCCCTGGTCAAAGAAGCCGGAGAATACGGCAACAAGGGTGTTCCCCCAGTAATGGACCGGAATCATCCGATCTACGAATATTTTTCTAATTTAGCCGAAGCGGTAGAGCAGAAAGTAGAATACCGGAATAAGACCATAGATCCTACCAATAAGGTGGAAATGCAAAACTAGCAGGAATATGACCGCACCCGAAAAAAAGAGCCTCTTGATGGCCATAGATAAAGCCCTGGACGATGTACGTCCTCACCTGGCCATTGACGGCGGTGATGTTGAAGTTGTCGACGTTACCCATGACATGCATGTCAGAATCAAATGGTTGGGCAATTGTGAAAACTGCTCTATGTCCGCACTCACCATGAAAGCAGGAATTCAAGATGCTTTGCGCAATAAAATTCCAGGTATTCAATCTGTTGAAGCCATTAACTAATATCAATGACGCTGTCAGACTTAAAGAAAGAAATTCGGATTAATCAGAACTTTCTTTGCGTGGGCCTGGACTCGGACCTCAATCGTATTCCCGCACATCTGCGTAAAAAGAAATACCCCATCCTCGAGTTTAATAAGTCCATTATTGAGGCTACAAAAAATCACTGTGTCGCTTATAAATTGAATACTGCCTTTTATGAAAGCAGCGGAAGTGTTGGTTGGGAGCAGCTGGAAGCTACTTTGGAGCACATCCCGGATGATAAATTTGTCATTGCAGACGCTAAAAGAGGTGATATTGGCAATACAGCAAAGCATTATGCCCGGGCCTTTTTCGAACGCCTCAATGTAGATGCTTTGACCCTCAACCCATACATGGGCATGGATACCCTGGAACCCTATGCTGAATACACAGACAAGACACTCATCGTTTTGGGATTAACCTCCAATGCCGGTTCTGAAGATATAGAGCAATTGTGTGCTGCCAATAAATCCCCTGTCTATTTGCAAACCATGCATCGCACAGCTGAGACCGTACCTCAGAAAAGATTGATGTTCGTCGTCGGTGCTACTCACGGCACAATGATGAAGGGTATTCGGGATCAGTTTCCCGATCACTTTTTCCTCGTGCCCGGCGTTGGTGCTCAGGGAGGAAGTGCAGATGAGGTGTATGATCATTTGTCGAACGAGGAAACCGGCATTCTCATCAACTCCAGCCGCTCCATCATATTCGCATCTGAAGGAGAAGATTTTACGGTGGCAGCTGAGAAAAAAGCCCGGGAATTGTCAGGTTGGATGGCCTCGCGTTTCTGATCAGGCGTATTGTACTTCTTTCTGATCTGGCCCAAACACGCGTATCGATCTCAATTTTTTCCTCAAATGCTTATTGATGATGCCTACAACATCCCTGGTCTCTTTGAATGGCTGCACATGTGATTTCAATTCCTCAAAATCAGTGATCTGTTGAGCCTCTTCATACAGTGTCCCAAAACCTAAATAGGTATTGTTTTCAATGAGAATGAAATCTTGTTCCCCATATCGAATGCTGTCTACGAAAATAACCCCGTCTGTTATAGGATACTTCTTCATTTTATGGAGAAAATCTTCGAAGCGTTCATTGTATTCCTGAACCAGTGCACCGTCCGCTTCTTGTTGAATTAAGGGGCATTGACCGACCTGTGCCGTTATGCAGCTTTCGGGTCTATGTTGTCCCGTGTTTTGAAGACATTCACATAGGTTGAGATTGTAGAGCTGTCCCCGGAGAAAGCCTTTTGCTGCCTTCTTAGAGCGGTGGTAGAAAAGTATGCTGTCGTATTGATGAATTTCTTCGATTGCAGCTGAGCGCAAACGGTATAAGCCCTTTTTATTTTCTTCGACATAGGAGAAAAACAGGTCTTCTTTAGACCTTTGCGCCTTATTCAATGGAGGAAGGTGCTTCTTAATTTCGGCAGCTTCCAATAGCTCGGCGATGAAGCCGCTACCCGTCATTTCAAGGGAAATATCGTAAACAGATTCATAAAGGCGCAGTGTTTTCTCATCCATGGCTCGAAAATGCTGACTGAGGCGCTTTTTGATATTCTTACTTTTACCGATGTAGAGTGGTCTTCCCTCGCGATCCAGTAAGTAATATACCCCTGGATCCTCCGGGAGATCGAAGAATTGTTCCAATTTTAATCCAGGTGGGATCTGATTGATTCTTAAATTTTCATGGAGCTCTTCTTTCACTGTCTTGTCCTCAGACTGACCCATAATTTTCGGAAACATCTCCGCAAGAGCAGCAGCATCTCCCATGGCTCTATGACGCTTCTCTACTTCAATGCCGAAGTGACGGATGAGACTGTCCATGCCACAAGATTTAAGAGCTAGATTTCTTCTGGCCAATTTGACTGTACAGAGCCTCTTTCGACTATAAGTAAAACCCAGTCGCTCAAACTCATAGCGAATAAAGCTATAATCAAACCGAACATTATGAGCCACGAAGATACAACCCTCGGTAAGCAGGACAATTTCCTTTGCGATTTCATAAAAATAGGGTGCATCTTCTACCATTTCCTGGTAGATACCAGTTAGCCGGGTGATATTGTAGGGAATGGTACGCTCTGGATTGATAAAACTCTCAAACCTGGTCAATTCCTTTTCCCCATCGTGTATGACAATGGCAATTTCAATGATGCGATCCCGTCGAAAATCACCCCCGGTCGTCTCTACATCTATGATGGCGTATTTTCTCTCCATTCCATGATTTGATGTCTGCCCGAATATGACTGATTTTTTATCAGTAAGCAAGAAATAAAAACAAATTGTTTTTTCATGATATCATATTTGCCTCGGATAACCTTCCTATTTTAGCACAAAGAAATATTTTATGCCTGCGGGCCCCTTATGAACTTTCAAATTTTGAAATTATGCCAGTCCGCCCGCCGATGGTGCGATTGATAACCTAAGGCATGACGACAAAGGCACAAAAATGCGCAGAGGCTAGCAGAGCCTCTTTGCCGGAAAGGCACAATTATAAAGCAAGCTTAGTAATTGGAGCCAAGGAGTTTTGGGGACTTGGAACAGGTAAGTGGGAGGCGAACATTTTGGAAGTATCAAATGATCAATTCAACTGTCTACGCCATACAGGCATTCACAATTCACAAAGCTTAAACCAGATGTACCTACGACTTCTAATCCTCTTTTTACTTCCTGTATTATTTCAGTGTTTTACGGCATCTGCCCAGGAAAGCAATATTCAACTTGGCGCAGAGCAGACGGAGTTATATATGCCCCTTTGCCGGCATAAAAAACTGGCAATAGTCGCCAATGCGGCTACCCGAATCGGATCGACCCACTTGGTAGATAGCTTGCTCAAACGAAACTTGAAAATCACAGCCATTCTGACGCCCGAACACGGCTTTGAGGGAAAGATGTCTGCCGGGGAGCAAGTGGATCATGGCCAATACCTGGATATTCCCGTTTATTCCCTCTATGGATCGACGAAAAAACCTACTTCGGATATGCTGAAAGGGGTAGATGTGTTGCTGTTTGATTTACAGGATGTAGGTGTGCGGTTTTATACCTATTTGTCCACCTTGCATTATGTGATGGAGGCCTGCGCTGAAGAGGGGATTGAAATGATTGTTCTGGATCGACCTAACCCGAATGATGGGATCATCGACGGTCCCGTGTTGGATACTGCCTTCAGCTCATTCGTAGGCTTACATCCCGTACCCCTGCTTTACGGCATGACCATCGCAGAATATGCGATGATGATTCATGGCGAATCGTGGATCAATGAAGCTTCCGAATTGGAGTTGATGGTTGTTCCTTTGGGAAATTACCACCGGCAAGATTACACATTACCTCATCCACCCTCACCAAATTTACCCAATCACAACGCAGTAAAATTATATCCTCATCTGTGCCTCTTTGAAGCCACAACGGTCAGCGTGGGTCGGGGCACGGATCGGCCATTTCAGTTGTTGGCGCATCCTAATTTTGAGAATACCTTGGTAAGGGTGACCCCGCAAAGCTGTGCTGCAGCGAAGTATCCAAAATTAATGGGACAGGAATGTGGAGCTGTTCTCTTAAACTACCAAAGGGATATTGAAAAGAAGACTCTTGACTTGCGCTTACTGTTGAAGTACCATGCATTCATGGGCAATCGGGGTTGGGAGCTGATCAACCGACCGGATTTTTTTGACCTCCTCGCGGGGACGGATGAATTGCGTCATGCTATAGAGAGAGGGGATTCCTGGTTGGAGATCAGGCAGTCCTGGCAGTCGGATTTGGCTCAATTTAAAAGGCTACGATCGCGGTATGTATTATATGCAGGGGAATAGACTGTGCTTTCATTAAGGGTGAGCAGCTACCCAAACCTCACCGTCTTCAAAATATTCTTTTTTCCAAATAGGAACATTCTGTTTGAGCAGATCCATAGCTTCAGCACAGGCTTTGAAGGCCTCTACGCGATGGGGTGCCGATACAGCAAGGATGACAGGAACTTCCCCAATCTGCAGTTCTCCGAGACGATGGTGAAAGGACATTTTACTGATTTCGTACTTTCTCAGACAAAGCGCACCAATTTTTTCCATTTCTTTAATGGCCATGGGTTCGTAGGCCTCAAAAAATAATTTGTTTACGGCTTTGCCCCTGGTTTGGTCGCGTACCGTACCGATGAAGAGGACCTCTGCTCCGCAATTTTCAGACCTCACAAAGGAAATACATGGCCCCGGTTCCAGTGGCTGATTACTTAGTTTCACTTCTACAGACATTACAAAATAGCTTTACCCGCCACTAACTGGTGGAATGATGGCAATCACATCACCATCTTTTAATAAAATGGATTCGTTCTCCGCAAAGCTTTCATTTACGGCTAATCGATAAGATTTTAATTCATCGAGCTGAGGCAGCCTGCTTTTAAGGAGTTGATGCAAGTCAGACAAGTGACTTTTCTCTTCCAAGACTACTAGCTCTTCTTTTTTTCCGGTATAATCTCTTGTAATTCCGAAATACATTACCCTGCAATGCATAGAAAATTAATTAATTTTGAACTCTAAATTGAGAATTTTATGAAAGCAATACAGATATTTTATCCGATCATTTTGATGTTTTTTATTAGTTCTTGTCAAAAACAACAAAATTCAGCGACAACTAATGAGCAGAAGAATGCGGAGCAAGTTGAAAAAAAACCGGCCAACAGGGATGCACTGATCAGAAACATCTCAATGATGCATTTGAAAAACAGAATTGACTATTACGACGATTCCTATGTTTTACTAGATGTGAGAACCTTGGAGGAATTTGAAGAAGGCGCCATTCCCGGAGCTAAACTCTTTGATGTCAATCAAACAGACAAATTCAAAGAGGCAGTAGCTACCTTTAATAAGGATAACACCTATTTCGTCTACTGCAGGTCGGGGCAGCGAAGTAAAGAAGCCTTTCACATTATGAATGATATGGGCTTTGAGAAAGTCTACAATGTGACCGGGGGATATTTGAAATGGGAGGAGTTAAAATCTGAGGAATAATTTGGATACAGAAATCACGAATTATTTGCAGCTTTTGGAGAAAAGTTTGCGCCAAAGTTCTTTTCGTCAATTGATTCTTGCCAAACCTCGTTCTAAGGCAGCTGAACATCATAAAATTGTTGTATCCGCAGTTGAGAAAGATGATCAAAGGCAACTGAAATGGGAAAAATTCACTGCTACTCAGTGTTTTACAGAAATGCAAACTGTTGACGATGCAGTCAGCCAGGTAAAAAACGAGCTAACAGGGCATTTCAGGGAGGCCTATCTATGGTCGGACAAGGAAAAATGGGATTTGAAAATCAGCAAAAAGGGGAAGGGTAAAATCCTCATGCATGTTCAACCGGATGCGCCTGTGCCGGCACAAAATGCTCATGACAGGAAGAAAAAAGCCTGGGTCGACAACGTGGAGTTATTGAAAGCACTTGGAATTTTAAATGCCTCAGGACGAGTTAACAAGGATCAAGGAGGTAAAAGAAGGCAGATCAATAGATTTGTGGAGTTGATGAGTCATTTGATCAGGGACAATGACGCTATTACCTCGAAGGACAAGCTCAAAGTGGTAGATATGGGTTCAGGTAAAGGCTACCTGACTTTCGCATTCTATGATTACCTCACGGCTCAAGGAAATTGGACTGTTGAGATGACTGGCGTGGAGCGCCGTGCCGATCTGGTAGGTCAATGCAACGCCCTGGCAAGCAAAATGGGATACGAAGGCTTGAATTTTGTCCGTTCAGATATTGAGGATTTTAATGGATCGAATATCGATATCCTGGTAGCACTTCATGCGTGCGACACGGCCACTGATGAAGCTATCTATAAAGGTATAAGAGGTAAAGCTAGTCTGATTGTCACGGCTCCTTGCTGCCATAAAGAATTGAGGCCAGCCATCAGCTCTGACGGAACGGAGAAAGAAATTCTCAGGCACGGTATTCTGGCGGAGCGGCAGTCAGAAATTCTCACAGATGCGCTTCGCGCACTGGCCCTGGAGTCTGCGGGGTACAAGAGTAAGGTGTTCGAGTTCGTTTCTAATCAACATACCAATAAGAATCTAATGGTCGTCGGTACCCATTCAAAAGGAATAGAAAATCATGAGAACAATCGCCAAAAAATGGAGCAATTGATGGCGCAATACGGTATCAAACAACAGCGATTACACGATTTATTGTACCCCTCTAAAGTATCATTTTGAAAAGCTTTGGTTCGGGGTTTCTATTCTGAATCCGGTCAGTAAATACAAATAACTGAGGATACTGTTGACATTTCAACATCAGATCATTATTTGTTTTATATTTGTAGTGTGATGGAACATCATCAAAGGGTCATTTCTTT
>Ga0102929_1002716_pt1 | contig 10527 bp, 8 predicted proteins | sample SalPonR1_B_D2_MG_FD_78510 | JGI IMG/M metagenome (GOLD analysis project Ga0102929, IMG submission 78510) | Salt pond soil microbial communities from South San Francisco under conditions of wetland restoration - Salt Pond MetaG R1_B_D2_MG | ecosystem: Environmental > Aquatic > Marine > Intertidal... | reverse complement strand
TTTTCATTAAGTCCAGTTGAAGCTCCGTTAAGATCAAATATTTTAACTACTGAAGATCCAATTACTCCATTGTTGTTATAATTTTTGCCGTATATATGATCAGCCGCTGCTCTTGCCTGTCTCTGTGCTGGACCAGCCAGTGGTAATCTACAAGGTTTCGCAGTTAATTTATTATATACTTCGATTGCATCTCCTACTGCATAGATATCAGGATCGTTTGTTAATAAGTTATGGTCAACTTTTATTCCTCTTGTCTCCCCTAATTCTAGTCCTGAATCAACTGCTAATGATGTTTCAGGTGATACTCCTATTGCCATTATTACTAAACCTGCATCTATTTTTTTCCCTGACTGAAGTACAACATGATTTTCTGCTATTTCACTTACTCCATCTTCCAATATTAGATCGATGCCATTATCGTACATTTCTTTATGTAAAATTTGGGCCATATCTTTATCAAAAGGACTCATAATTTGATCTAAAGCTTCTACAAGAGTAACATTTCTTCCATCCATTTTAAAGTTTTCTGCTGTTTCTACTCCTATAAATCCTCCACCAACTACTACTATATCTTCAACATTGTTATCGTCGGCATATGCTTTTATATCTCCTATGTCAACTACATTCCTTACTGAAAATACGTTTTCGTTTGTGATTCCGCCAATGCTTTTAGGCATAATCGGACTTGCTCCAGGTGAAAGCACAAGCTTATCGTAAGATTCTTCATATTCTTCACCAGTTTGAAGATTCTTTACTACTACTTTCTTTTCTTCTCTTTTAATCTCAGTTACTTCATTATGTACTCGGGCTTCAATGTTATATTGATTTTTAAAAACATCAGGAGCCATTAATACTAAATCACAACATTCTTTTACTTCTCCACTTAAGTGATATGGAAGACAGCAATTGGAAAAAGATACATTTGGTCCTCTTTCAAACATTATTACATCTGCTGATTCATCAAGTCTTCTTACTCTTGCAGCTACGGAAGCACCGCCTGCTACTCCACCAACTATTAATACTTTTTTACTCATTATAATATCCTCCTATTTATTTAATTGTTTTACTTGTATAAACTAACTGTTAACTATTTTATTGAACTTACTTCCTATAACTCCTCCAGCAGTCATGGCTATAAGGAACAACCATCCTGAAAGCGAGAAGTTTGCTATAGGTGTATAAAGAGCTCCTACGTTACATCCGTTCGCAAATCTTGTTCCTAAACCCATTGAAATTCCTCCAAGTGCAAAAAGAATAAGTTGTTTAGGTTTGAAGGTAATGTCGGATGTAAAAGTTTCAACAAAGATTCCTGCAGTAAGTAGATAAAATGCAGATCCTATTATTATACCAAAGTTTTGAACTGACACTGGATGCTGAAAAAACGGCATTTCAAAAATTGATGCAGACATCTTAGTATACTCTGCTATAGCTTCAGAAGACATACCGAAAGCCATAAGTATTTTACCGAACCAAATACCGTAAGGTGTTGATGCTCCCCAACCTGAACCTGTTACACCCATAAGTGCTAAAAATAGTAAACTTATTACTAAAAAAGCTTGTTTCATTGTCCATACTTTTGCAAATAAAAGCTCGTAAGTCTCTTTACTAAACAATCTTAAATTTTTAGAGTCTATAGGTTCATAAGTATCCTGCTTCTGCTCAGCTGGAACACCTGTATAGGTATTACAATTTTTGCATTTCTTTTCATATAAGTAAGAAAGTCCTACTACTATCAGACATAATATGCCTAGAAATACAAGTGCACCAAGATATCCTTCCATTCCGTCAAATTTAAACCAGTCTGGTAGAAAAACTCCTTTTTGGAACTGTTCACCTATTGGTGAAGTTATCCATGAGTTATTTATCCAACTTGCTGTTCTCTGTACTGGAAATCCTAAAAATACTCCCATCATAAAGAAAATTAATGTTATAAATGCTCTAGGAAATCCTGCTACAAGGTCCTGTAAAACTCCTGAAGCACAACAAACAGAAAAGGTCATGCCAAATCCAAAGAATATTCCACCTAATATTACTCCAAAATTTATAGGTCTAATCCATAGTCCAAATGTAGTTGGATCTTTTCCAAATAATAATCCCGCTGTTAAAACTGCTGTAATAAAAAACATAAACATCAACATTCTCATTAATTTAGTAGAACCTGTATTTAACGCTCTGTTAACGCTACCTGCAAATCCTGCAAATCCTCTCGTTAATGCATATCCTAAACCCATCCCTATTATAAGTCTAAAAAACAGCATTTCTGTTTGCAGTTGAGATTTACCGATTACTAAAGCTAGAATGATGATGATAAACCCTAAAATATTTTCCGTTTTCTTCATATTTTACTTCCTCCAAATCTTTTTTTTGTTTTATCTAGTGTTTTAACTCCTAAAAAACTAATACTTGATATAGTTAGAAATTTCTCAACATTGTCGATTTTTTAACAATATTAAGCATAACTTTTCCTAAATATAGTTGCATTATACATTATAATAAGGTTTTTTTATAATAGTATTCGCTTATAAGGGTATATCTATTTGTTATATATATAACATTCTTTTTATAAAAAAGGCTTTAATTATAAAAAAAGAGTTATAATCTTAAGGATATAACTCTTTTTTACTGCTTTTAAATTATCTTAAATATTTATATCATTATTTTTTATAATTTTCATTGTCCATTTCTTTTTCAGATTTTTTTATTAAAACTTCTTTAATTTTGTTGTTTTCAATTTTTTTAATTTTAAATTCAATATCTCTATATTTTACTATTTCATCTAATCCTTTTATAGGAATTCTTTGAAGTTGATGTATTAAAAAACCACTTAAGGTATCAAATTCTTGTGAAAACTCATTAATTTCAGTATCTAAAATTTTATTGATTTCTTTAATAGAAGTATTTCCTTCAGCAACAAAATTTTGATTATCAATTATTTTAACTGGAAATCCATCTATATCATATTCATCTTCAATCTCACCAACTATTTCTTCCAACAAATCTTCCATGGTAACTATCCCCGAAAATCCACCATGCTGATCTATGAGTATTGCTATATGGTTCTTGCTTTTTTGCATATCTACAAATAGTTGATTGATTTTTTTTCTTTCTGGAACGAAGTAAGCTTTTCTAAGCAAATTTCTTATATTGATATCTTCAATTTTTTTTCTGCTCAAAAGTGGAAGTAAATCCTTTAGATAAAGTATACCAATTATATTATCTCGATTATTTTCATAAACAGGTATCCTCGAATATTTTAAATTTAATATTTCCTGCGAGAAATCCTCTACGGGTTTATTTATATCAATCATAAAAATATCTGTTCTCGCCGTCATTATTTCTAAGGCTAATTTGTTGTCAAAAGACATAATACTGTTTATCATATCCTTTTCAGTAGTCTCTATAACACCCTGTTCTTCTCCTACTTCAATAATTGATTTTATTCCCTCTAATGTTATCTCTTCCTCTACTCCTTCAGTATTGTATCCAAGTATTCTTACTACTGTATTTGTAGATAAAGAAAGGAAGCTAACAAAAGGTTTCATTATTTTTGCTATAATAGAAATTGGTTTAACTGCAATTCTAGAAAATTTATCCGCCGACTGAAGGGCAATTCTTTTAGGTACCAGTTCTCCAAATACAAGTACAAAGTAGGATAAAAGCAAAGTTATACCTATAAAAGCTAAGTTTTCTGCAAATGGAATACCTATGCCTGATAAATACGCTCCAAATCTTCCTGATATACCTACTGCTGCTGATGCTGATGAAAAAAAACCAGCAAAGGTAATACCCACCTGTATGGTAGATAAGAATCTTGAAGGTTTTCCTAATATTTCTAGGAGTAGTTTAGATTTTTTGTCTCCATCTTCTGCCTTTCGTTTCAATTTATTTTTATCTAAAGATACGAAGGCAATCTCAGTGGCAGCAAAAAATCCATTTATCATCGTTAAAATTAGTATTAGTAATAATTGTGTTCCAATAGAATTATCAACCATTAAATTATTCTTCTCCTTTTAATAATATACATTTATGATATCAAATTAATTTTATTTTGTCTTACTGATTAATAATTTTTTACAATAAAATTTACCCCAACTTATAAAGCTGGGGTAAATTAGCATATTTATTTTTTCATTATTGTGATTCCAATAAGTCCAGGACCAGTATGTACTCCTGCTACAGGACTTATATCACTAAATCCTGCTCTGATGGTATTTGGAATGTTTTTAACTTTTTCATAAAGCTCCTGAGCTTCTTCCTTTGCTCCTCCATGTAGAACCCATGTTTTACCAGTTTTTCCTTCTAAAGTTTCCTTTATTATTTCATAAAGTTTATTTATGCTTTTTTTCCTTCCTCTTACCTTCGTGTATGTGTAGTAGATACCCTCACTGTTTATTGATATAATGGGCTTTAAATTTAAAAGTTCACCAATACTTCCAGATACTTTCCCTATTCGCCCACCTTTCATTAAATACTTTAATGTATCTAAAACATAAAATACTTTAATTTTTTCTCTAATTATAGGTAATTGTTTGACTATATAATCAAATCCCTTGTCCTCTTTAATCATTTCTCCACATTCCATAACTATTGCTCCAGCTCCTAAAGATAATGCCTTTGAGTCAAATATTTCAAAGTTTAATTCTGGATGTCTTTCACTCACTATTCTTATACTATTGTTGGTTCCTGAAAGTCCAGAAGATATTGTTATGGCTATGATATGAGTGTAGCCTTCTTTTTTTAATCTTGAAAACAGAGAATCTATTTCCTCCATTGATGGTAGTGAAGTCGTCGGAACTTCTTTCTTCATATTATCGTAGACTTCTTGAGGTTTTATGTCTACTCTATCCGTATATTCTCTGTCCTTATATACTATTTTCAATGGTAATATTTGTACATCATACTTTTCAATTTCTTCTTTATTTAAATCACAGGTACTGTCTGCTACTAATGCAATTTTTTCCACTTTTTCCTCCAATCAATTAATTATAACAATTTTTTAATTATATCATATTTTAATATATTTTGCTTCTTTTGATTTATGTTTATAAATTATTTAATAATTCAGCTATATTTTATATTTACCCTTTTTTTAAGAATATAATCTTTATAAAAAAAATACGGCCTGTCTTCAGGCCATATCAAAGTTTTTTATGAATTTATATAGTCCATTCGTTGTGAATAATACCTACCAGTTTCCAATTTCCTTTGTATTCTTCAAAAACTAATCTCAGACTTTGCCAAGCATTTTCAAATTCTTCTCTTGGTATATAGTATTCTACAATAATCGGAGTTTCATAAGCATCAAATTGATTTTCTATCATATTTCCACTGCTTAATACTTCATTGTATCCTACCTGCTCTGCTTTTATGAAGTCTTTTGTATATACAAATTCTTCGTAGTATTCTTTAGGTGTGAGTATAATATCATCACCTTTACCATCGTAGGTTCCCCATATTAATTTACTATCAGTATCGAATTTTTTCAGCTCTTCTATGCTGAAAACTAAATCCTTATCTTTGTTTACTGTAGTATATGGTGTGAATCTTAATCCTTTTTTCGGATGAACGTAGTTTGATAAATTTTCAATATCTTTTACCTTTAAGGCTTCCATAACTTCATAAGCTTTATCTTTTATTGTTTTTTCAGCTGATTCAGAGGCTATCCTTCCTTCTTCATCTAATGTATATAATGTAAAGTCTATGGTCTTAGTTAATTCCTCTTTCAGTATTTCTTCAGTTTCTTTTTTATCTTCTCCCACTGGTCCCGGTGAAGAAGATGCAAGTATTTCTATCTTGGCTGTATATTTTCCCGTTTCAAGATAGTCTCCATCCTTATCAGTTCTGTCCCATTTATTTGTCCATTCCATAGATTCTCCAGGTTCTAATGTTTTATATATTAAAGCCATAGTGAATGCTTTTCCTTCAGAAAATTTGTATACTTCTTCTCCTTTGTCGTTGACTACAGTAATTTCAAACTGCTGACCCGAGCTAAACATCAATTCTTTACTTTCTTGGAAATGACTGAAAAGTTCAAAATTAAATATTACGTTATCGTTGGTAACTTCATAATCAACTCTCGTCTGAAATTTTCCTTCTACAATTGGAGTTTGATTGTCTAATTCTTTTTCTACTGCTTCTTCAGTTTTTGCAACAAGTGCAGCTGCTTCTCCGTATGTTAACATTGATTTAGGGTCGAAAATTCTTTCACCTCTACCTTCTGCAATACCTTTCATATAAGCTACTGTTACAGCATGATTGTATTCAGGGTCAATTTTTTCAGTATCTGAGTAAATTATCATTTTAATAGTAGCTATTTCATTAAGATTTTGATTGGTTTTTTCAGCCCAAATTTTAGTAAATTCATAAACAGCTTTTTCTCTTGTTATCTCTTCATTGCCGTATTCAAAATCTTCTTTTAATGTATGTTTAACTAAATAAATAAAATCTTCATAAGGTATTTCTTTATTTAAATCTCTATCTTTGAAAATTTCTCCCATTTCATAATCCATATTAACACTATCTACATACTTATCAGCCCAGTGATTGTATTCTAAACTTATAGGCATAATTGAAGAATTTTCTTCTCCAAAGGCTAAACTGGGTACTATTAAAGTTGATAACAATAAAATTATTAATATGTTTTTAGTGATTTTGTTTATCATAAATATTTACCTCCTAGTTTTGTTTGCTTTGTTAAATTAGACGGGGGAATATGATTTATTGTTCCAAAAATAATGTTAACTATTATTTATATACCCAGATTGACTTATGTTTATAAAGGAGGACTTATAGGTGCTTCAATTATTGGTGTGAACTCAGAAAAAATAAATTTCCATACCCTTCCAGTTAATTATGTAGGATATGGAAGTGATGGTTTGAGTTATTTTTTACATGATGAAGAAGAAACTAATAATTTTATTAAGAATATTATGAATTAAATTGTTACTATATTTTTTGATTTTAAAATTATAGAAGCAATTTCATCCATATTAGTTATTCTTGCAGCCTGCAGTGAATCCTTTAATTCGAAATGTTCTACGCATGTTCCGCAAGCAAGGATATCAACTCCCGATTCAAATAATCCATTAACTGCATCCAGTACAAATGACCCTTGAGCTGCAATTTTAACGCCTGAATTATATAATACTATTTTTTCCGGTTTTTCTTCTTTTGCCCAAATTTTTCTCAAAAAAGCCCCCATTAGCTTTTTTCCTAACTCTTCTGAACCTTTACCAAAACTTTCATCGTTAATTATTATAACCTTATTCATATTACCTCCACAAATTTACCTTTTAGTATTCGTAAACCTTTGTATAATCGGATTTATTTTTATTAAAGTTAAAATCAACATTAGATTTATTATAGGCTGCATCTACAGTTGTATCAACCACAACCCATTCTCCATTTATAAGTATTTCGTTCCATGCATGATATCCATCAACATGGCTTGAATATCCCTTTACAAGCTTTACAGGTATTTCTTCACTTCTTTTCATAGCAGCGAGAAGTGATGCATAATCATAGCATATACCTTTAAGTTCCTTGATAGTTTGATCTGGATAGGGTATATAGTTTGATTGAAGTTTAGATACTTTATCGTAATCATAGTTTACGTTGTTAATTATAAAATCATAGACTAAATCTACCTTTTCAGGGATTCTACTTTCCCCGTCAACTATTTCTTGATTCTTTTTTACTGCTCTGCTTTGAGAACTCCAACTTATCAACTGTATGGAATTAAGATATACGGTATTTTGATTTGAAATATTAAGTTCAAATTTCTTAGTATCAATATATGCATATCTATTTCCAGAAACATTTGTAAGGACACTAACTTTATACTCACCGTTTCCCATTTGAAGAGGAAATCCAACAATTTTACCATCTGGTATTAATGGATAAACATACCTTTCACTATCCTTTTCTATCATTACCTTTACTTTTTCGCTTGATTTTCCTGCATATCCTATTTTAATTAAACCTCTGTTTAAGGTTGAAGAATCTATACATAAACCTTCTTGGCAAAATTCTTCACTGATTACTTCATTCTCTTCTATACTATCTTTAAAGCTCATATATGTTCTTTTAACAAGGACTACTGCCTGCTCTCTTGTGGTATTTTCTAATGGTAAAATCTTCCCTCCGCTGCCGTTCATAATGTCATTTTGGTAGGTGAATTTTACAGGATTAAGAGCCCAAGAAGCTATATCTTGAGTATCTAAAAAAGGAAAATCACCGGTAACAGTTTTGCTTACATCAGGTATTGCAACCTTAAGTGCTCTAAATATCATTACACTTATTTCCTGTCTGGTAATATATTCTTTTGGTGCAAAAATAGATGGGCTTTTACCTTTAACTATGCCGAGATTATAGGCTTTTAGAACTTCAGGGTTGCTGGTGTCTGTAAAAGGATCAGAACCAACTGAAGCTTTAACTCCAGTAATATTTTCATAAAGTTTTACTACTATGGTGCTGAACTCTTCTCTGGTTATACTTTTTCTATAATTTATCATAACCTCTGGGTATGTTAAATTATAGTTATAGGCTTCTATTAGTTCTGATTCGGCCCAACTGCTTTGACTTCCATCAAATTGAAGTTCGCTTCCATCAACTTCAGTTATTAGACTGAAGCCTAATACAGCTACTGTTAAAATTACTATATGTATATATTTAATTATTTTTTTATTCATATTTTCACTCCTCATCCAATTGTCAAACCAAGATAAGTATTAATAATTATATCATATCAGTACTACCTTTGCATTCTTATAGTATTAATTGATAGTGTCAAGTTTTTGTTGGAAAACAAATAAAATATATTTTATTGAAAAATCTCCATTGTATATAATTTAATTGTCTAGTTTTTTATAGTTTCGATTTGCCATTGACATTGAGCCTCTGCCTACATGGTTTAATTAGCTGCAGGCAAATAGATACACGCTAATACCTTCTTTTTAGGCTACCATGTAGGCTTCTCTATGTAAATGATTTGCTTCGCCAAATCTCTTTTAATTATTATCATCTTGTTTTTTTATAGCTTTATTTTCTTAAAAGCTTGAAGCTTTTAGCATATCTTTAAGCCATCTTCCATTAGTTTTAGAGAGGTAAGACATATCTATCATTTCATCTGGATCCGTGGTATTGTAGGTTCTTTTAACTCTCTCTACTACTTTTTTATCAAAATTATATATTCTTTGTTCTTTTGTTCTTTGTGTTCTAAGATTTCTATAGTATTCTTTTATTTTACCACCGTTGGCTTTATATGCTCTTAATCTTGCCATTTCATCGGCTCCTATTACACTCCACCCCATTGGTCTTGAACTTAACCTTGCTGAGAGTATATGGCTGATATGACCTTCTGCACTGCATCTGTACTTTTCTTCTTTAAATAAATTATTTATCCCTTCCCAGTTGTTTGTTATATATCTTTTCGCTTTTTTCATTGCTTTTCTTTTACTTTTAAAGGGAGTTTCTTTTATGGCTATATCTATTAGCTCTACTGTATCTTTTTTATTATTATTTTTAAAACAATACCATAAAGGTCCAGTTATATATACTGGATTTTCTAAGCTTTTTAAATGTGCAGTTAAGATTTTTACATATTTACTAAGATGATAGTGGTCTAGTATATATTTGCTATCTTTTATTATTTCTGTACCACCTTTTATCCAAGAGGCTCCATCTCCTGCTATATATATGTTTTTTACCTTATCTAAATCATATGATTCGTCAAGATATGTTGCTACTTCTGTCCATAAGTCTTCTGGATCTATTTCTCCTGTAAAATATCTTTTGTTTTTAAGTTCTATTCTACCTTTGTTTATTTCTTTTTTATCATCATATACATATATTAGTTTCATTTCTTTGTTTTTACCGTTTTGAAGGGGTACATGGTCTTCGTCTGCTTCTATGTAGATAGTATCTACTTTCTTTTTATCTTTTGCTTTTAGTTCTAAATTCTCTATTGCTCCATTTTCTCTTATTATGTTTTTTACTGTTTGTCTTGTTACAGGAGACGGCGTTGATAGTTTCGCAGCTTTTTCATAGCTTAAGTTTGCTGCTTTTTCTAATATATCTGCCTTAAGATTCCCTTCTATTCTTTCATATTTTTTTATTCCTAGCAGTTCATCTAGCATGTAAACATAATTCTTTTCTAGTACGTTTTTATAGTAGGTTCTTTCAAAGTTTAGTTCTCCAAACCTAGTAATTAAAGTTCTTTCTGCACCGTTTTTATGAACATGGTATCTTCCTTTTCTTTCAGGTGCCTTTTTGATGGTATCATTTAATTGTTCTATTATTGCTAAAAGGGTATTAACTCCAATATCATTAACCATTTCTCCTACTGAATCAACTATTTCATCTAGCTTAGCATCACCTTCAAGTGCTTTAATTACATTTTCTTCAATTTCTCCCTTAACTTTTTCCATAATTAATTGTATAATATTGTTCATAGAGAATTCCTCCTTTTGATTTTTGTGGTTGCTTTATTACATTATATCAAATGGAGTGTAATTCTCTATATTTTTT
>Ga0102929_1002714_pt1 | contig 10528 bp, 10 predicted proteins | sample SalPonR1_B_D2_MG_FD_78510 | JGI IMG/M metagenome (GOLD analysis project Ga0102929, IMG submission 78510) | Salt pond soil microbial communities from South San Francisco under conditions of wetland restoration - Salt Pond MetaG R1_B_D2_MG | ecosystem: Environmental > Aquatic > Marine > Intertidal... | reverse complement strand
TGGTGTATTTGCTCTGCAACCTTTCTTTAACTACCTCTGTCTCCTGGTAAGCCCAATACTGCCTGTAATCAGGTCTTAACTGATCCGTTTCAATGGCTTGCTTTATCTGGTTGAGGTTCTCCCGGTTAATCTGCCTTGTATTGGGGTCAGAAAAACGTGCCTGGATGACAGGGCTAAGATTTTGTCCGAATTGTAATTCAATCAATTCGTCTTTCGAGACTCCCAATCCCAGATTAGAAGCCTTGTTTTCAATAATCTTTTCTTCCAACATATGGTTCCAGAGAAAATCTTTGGTGTTGTAGGTACCCTGGGAGTTACCTCCATAAATAAAATTATAGATACCTTCTCTTCTGTTAAGATCATTGATCTCAAGGGGTTCACCGTTGATATTACCTACCTCTGTCGGGGGGGCACCCATGACACTTGTGTTCCCGGAGAACATGTCCATCATGAGAAATCCTCCTAAACCTAAACCGATCAGGACGATGAGGATCCAACTGTTATTTCTGATTGTGGATATAATAGCCATAGAAACGAGCTTCTTGCTTACTTAAAATTTTCTAAAAGTGCTGCAAATGTAAACTTATTTACCTGCTTTTTCAAAAATAATGCCGTCCTCAAGATGAAACATAACCCGCAGAAACAGCGTACTGATCTAACATATCGTAAAATTCCGATCCAAAGCGCCTGATAAGGCCGTTTTTCACAAAGCGATAAAGGGGCATTTGATTTTTGAGACCATGACGACAAGCGGGATTGCAAATATCCCATCGATCATATTTCAAGTGATAACAGCCGTTTTCCGGATGCATTTCCACACGTATAGGGTAAAGCTCGCACGAGACTGGCTTCTTAAATTGAACAGCACCGGCTCTGTAGGCTTGTTCAATGCCACACAGTATGGTACCGTTATTGTCGCGCACGGCATAAGCGCACGCACCGTCATTTAATAAGGGAGTTCCTTCAGTTTTTTCTTTTTCATAGTAAACTGAAGTGCCGAAAGATTGAATCTTTTGAACTCCTTTTCCTGATATAAACGGCTCAATCTCTGAAACGATGCCTGCCATTTCTTTGGATTCCTCAGGTGAAACCGGTGCTCCAATATCTCCTTCTATACAGCATGCCCCCTTACATGCAGATACATTACACTGAAATTCAGTGCTTAATATATTAGGATCTATGAATATGTTTTGAATTAAAATCATTTTTCTTTCTGAGTTTTTTTAAAAAAACAACTTTTCTGACTAACTTTCCAGCGCTGGAAGATTTGAGTACGATTTTTGAACTACTTTTACCATTATGTTACAATTATACAAAAAAGCCTTTTTATCGGCTGCGTGTATCTTTTTTCTGCTCTTAGGATGCGGTTTTCTTCAAGCTCAGGAATACAGGCAGATCGAGAAAGAAAAAATTTCCTTCATAAGTCGCTACCTCAATCTCACTAACCAGCAAAAACACCTCTTCCTTCAAGCCGTCCAAACACTCGATCAAAACCTCGCAGAAATCAAAAGACACGAAAACGAAAATCCTGAGCAATATCTTCTCAAGTTGAGAAGCCTGAACGATATATTCGCCGTACAGGTACAACAACTCCTTGCCTCTGATCAGCAAGGACGTTGGAAGAATTTCCAAAACCGGGAATACAGAGCTGTGCTGGAATGCAAACAAAAAGCCAAGAAAAATGGTTGGAGTTGCAAGGAAAGGATGAATGAAGAAATCAAGATTCGATATAAGTACACCACTTTGAACCTATAAAAAGAGATACACGTAAAGAAAACTATGGATCAACTCAAGGAGAAATTTGCAGATAAAGCGAAAACCCTGTCTTCTGAAGTCAGGGGTTTTTTAAAGGAGAACGGTGATAAAAAAGTAGACGAGGTTTCCGTCAAACAGGTATTTGGTGGCATGAGAGGCATTAAAAGTATGCTCTGGGAAACCTCTCAGCTAGATGCAAAAGAAGGCATTAGATTCAGAGGTTACAGTATACCCGAGATCAAGGATTTGCTGCCTACGGCGGAAAATGGCAAAGAACCACTGCCCGAGGGTTTGTTTTGGTTATTACTTGTTGACGAAATTCCTACAAAGGAACAGGTAGCATGGCTTTCACGGGAGTGGGAGAAAAGGGGTGATATTCCGGATTATGTATTCAAATTATTGGATGGTCTTCCAGAAGACACGCATCCCATGACCCAGTTTACCCTGGCTATCAATGCCCTTCAAAATGATTCTGAGTTTGCCAAAAGGTACTGGGAAGGAATTTCAAAAAAGGATTATTGGGATCCCACCTATGAAGATGCCATGAACCTTATTGCACGTCTGCCGCGAATTGCAGCCTATATCTACAGAAAAACTTATCACAAGGGCGAACACATTGCTCCAAAAAGTGGCTTGGACTGGGCTGCGAATTTTGCTCAAATGCTAGGGAATGACCAAGGGGATTTTAAAAGCCTTATGCGTCTTTATCTAACCATTCATGCTGACCACGAAGGCGGAAACGCCTCTGCACACACTGTTCACCTCGTCAATTCCACACTTAGTGACTTGTACCTATCTTTTTCTGCTGGTATGAACGCATTGGCTGGACCATTGCACGGTCTCGCTAACCAGGAAGTGATCAAGTGGATATTCCAAATGGTCGAAGAGCTGGGAACCCGGACACCAACAAAGGAACAAATTGCCGAGTACGTCCAAAAAACTTTGGACGATGGAAAAGTTATCCCGGGATATGGACATGCAGTATTGCGTCAACCTGACCCCAGGTTTACTGCCCAAAAGAAATTCGCAGAGGAATATATTCCGGACGATGACATCGTGCAAATCGTTTGGAAGCTATTCGATGTAGTTCCCGGCATATTGCAGTCATTGGGCAAAGTCAAAAACCCATGGCCCAACGTAGATGCCCACTCTGGTGCACTTTTGGTCCACTACGGAATGAATGAGTTCAGCTTTTACACCGTACTTTTTGGTGTAAGTCGCGCGCTTGGTGTTTTAGCCAATAGTTGCTGGAGCAGAGCACTCGGTCTTCCTTTAGAAAGGCCAAAGTCACTTACATTCAAGTGGTTGAAAGAAAATATTCAGTAAACATTTCAATAGAAGGTTCTCATGAACGTACCCAAGGATCTAAAATATACCAAAGAACACGAGTGGGTCAAAGTGGTTGAAGAAGGCACAGTACTCATTGGTATCACTGATTTCGCTCAGTCCGAACTCGGTGAAATTGTCTACGTAGAAGTAGATACTATAGGTGATGAATTGGACAAAGAAGATGTCTTTGGCACTGTTGAAGCAGTCAAGACAACTTCAGATTTATTTATGCCGGTCAGTGGTGAAGTACTTGAATTCAATCCTGAACTCGATGAAGGCGAAGGCGATAATCCGGCAATTGTCAACGAGGATCCTTACGGGAAAGCATGGATCGTAAAAGTAGCACTGAAGGATAACGCTGAGTTGGAAGAACTTCTCTCCGCTGAAGAATATCAAGAATTAATTTCCTAAAATTATTGCTCGATACACCAAAACCTGTTTTTGGTGCATCTTAGAATTGAATGCAAGCGCAAAAGACTTCTATTTATTGGCTTTTGGCAGCTGTTTTATACTCGGCTTTTTTGGTATATGTATCTCTAGTAAACCCTGAAAGTCTGCCTGAGTCTGAGTTATTAAGCTACGATAAGCTTTTGCACTTTGGGGCTTATGCTGTTCAGACGTTTTTACTGGCCAAAGCTTTTGTGAAAAAGTTGTACATTCACTTTATCGCAACAGTCGTTGGCTGTCTTACTCTTGGTTTATCCCTGGAGTGGGCACAAGGATTCATGAGACAAGGAAGATCTTTTGAATACTTAGACATGGCAGCAAATGCCTTGGGTGTAGCATTCGGCTCGTTTATATATTTAAAACAATTAAATCTTGAGAGATGGATATCGCATTAAGCAGTAGTAGTTTGGCCCTGGCATTTGTTGCTTTGGTGCTCATCCTTGTGGCTGTAGTGCTTTTTCTCAAAAGCTCCTACAATCGCTACCAGGACAAAGTACAGGATCTGGCAGCAAAGCACAAGGACGATGAACATTCTGAACAATTGAAAAACCGGACAAAATATCCGGAAGCCAATGTGTTCAATTGGAGTGGTACTTTCCTATTGGCCGGGCTCGCAATTTCCCTCTTACTATCAGTTCTCGCTTTCAGCTGGTCTCAGTTTGAGGAAACCGTTTATATTCCGGATAATGCCCTGGAATTAGATGAAGAAATTGAAATTGAGACGCCGCGTACAGCAGAGCCGCCTCCTCCGCCGCCTCCTCCGCCGCCTCCTGTCATTGAAGAAGTGCCGGAAGAAGAAATTGAAGAAGAGGACGAAATAGAGTTTCAGGATCAAAGTATTGAGGAAGAGACAGAGATAGCACCTCCTAAGCCTGAGAAAAAAGCACCACCACCGCCACCGCCGCCGCCACCGCCACCAAAAGAAGAAGAAATCTTCCAGGTTGTCGAGGACATGCCGCGCTTCCCAGGTTGTGAAAATGAAGGGAGCAAAGCCGAAAAGCAACAGTGTGCGCAGAAAAAGATGCTGGAATATATCTATAAAGAAATTGAATATCCCGCCCTGGCTCGTGAAAACGGCGTAGAAGGAACCTGTGTCATTTCCTTTGTTGTAGATAGTAAGGGTAAGGTGAAAGATTCTAAAGTCCTTAGAGACATCGGAGCAGGTTGTGGTCAAGAAGCACTAAGAGTAGTCGAAAAGATGGCCAAAGAAAAGACCTGGGTACCAGGAAAACAAAGAGGACGATCTGTGAGTGTTCAATTCAACTTGCCTGTGAAATTTAGGCTGCAGTAGTTTATATATTAACAATAATTATATTTGAAGATTTGGGGATAATAACATCTCCAAATCTTCACTTTTTTAGGGGCCTGTTCGTTCATAAAGCAGAATTCATTTAAAAAACTTTCTCCAAACTTTGTGCGACGCTCAATGAACCATAAAACCCTAAGTCTTTTATTCATCTACAACTTTACTACAGCAGTCACTCTTCTTTGCGGTCTTTTGCTCAACCTGCCACTCATTGGCCAGGTGCGTGTCAACCTGAAAGGAATATCTCCTGAACCGGTCCTAAACAATGCATTCTGCGAGGGTTACCTCCAGGACATGCCTTTTGTGTTTTCATTCGGCGGTTCAACTCTAGAAGAAAAAGCAGCCATTAACTTCAGGTACAATGCATTAACTGGTGAGATAAAAGAACTACCGCCATTTCCGGATGGTCAAAAGCATGTCGGGGCAAAAGCCAGTCTGGTCAATAATATCGTGTTCGTGGTCGGTGGTAAAAAAGATAAGCTGATCAATTCTACCGTTTACAGGTATGATCAAACTAGACATGTTTTTCTTTCCAATGGTGAACCCATACCGTATCCCGTGGCACATCACGGACAAGCGAAATACCGAGATAGTCTGCTTTTTGTGATCGGAGGCCAAATAGACAGTGTTTCAGTAAATAAAATCCAGATCTACAATCCACTATTCGACAGTTGGACCCTGGCCAATGCTTTACCTGACCTGGTCAACGGTGTTTCAAACCCCTATTTCTCAGCTGTCATTTTAGAAGACACGCTGCACGTACTAACTCATTTGGGTACAGCAAATTCCTCCAGCCTCCATCTATTCACTGCTGTTGTACCTCCTACTGGCAATATGGACTTAAAATGGAGCCATCACCCACTGGGAGACAGCCTCAAATTTATTCCTCCTTTTGCCGGGACGGTTGTTAGAAATCAGGTCCAGTGGCTTGCTTCAGAAGAAATTCCCGGTACAGGCCGAATACGTTCTGTGGATTTCAGCCTGGACAAACAAGGCAGAATAGATAAATCGCTTACACTTGAGAATATTCCAGGAAAGATAAATAGCATTGCAAGAGTGAGTGACACCATTCAATTTATAGTTGGTGGAGTCTATCCTGAGGCGGGCTTAAATGACAATATTTACATGCTTACCTGGACAAACCTTGGAACAGGTACTGCCCAAAAGATAAAAAGTGACCGCCGCTTTTACCTCTATCCAAATCCTTGCCAGGACTACTTACGTATACAAAGCGTGAGAAAGGATCTGGAGGCGAAAGGATTAGAAATCTACAATATGCAGGGTAAAAAATTACTTACTAAAAAGATCAGTAATCAAAACGCACGCATCTCCTTTCGCTCATTTACTGACAGGGCTTTTATAGTGCGCATCTTTGACAATGAAGGCAGTTACTACGTCGACAAAGTTCTCAAAGACTGATTGAACATCCTCGCCTTTTCGTTATTTTATAAGATAAATGATCAATATGCTTAAGCAATCATTGGCCATGTGCTTATTATTTATCATCAACCTAACAACTCTTATGTCACAAAATAATGGTCAATCCGTGAAGAATGTACTTGGGAAGTCACTCATAACTTGCTGCACAGATCCTTTGACTGGATTCTATCGCAATGGTCGATGTGAAACAGGTCCCGAGGATTATGGTACGCATGTAGTTTGTGCCCTTGTGACGAAAGAATTCCTTGAGTTCACGAAAACCAAAGGCAATGACTTAAGTACCCCGAGACCAGAATACAACTTCCCCGGACTCGAACCTGGTGACAGGTGGTGTCTTTGCGCATTGAGATGGAAAGAGGCCTATGAGCACAAATCGGCTCCAAAAGTGATACTGGAAAGTACACATGAAAAGGCCCTCGAATATATTGATTTGGAAATCCTTGAGGAATATGCGCTGAATAAAAATTGATGGCTAACGCTGCACAAAAAAAGTCAATTCCATCTCCGCTCTGAATGTAGCAGGATTAGGCCTTTTAAGCAAGAAAGCCAGGCGGATATCTACAAAATCCCGGATTAGACGCGACTTCATATTGACCTCATTTGGAATCAAATCCAAAATCGCATCCTCATTATTAGGTATCCTGTCAACAAAGTAGCATTCAATAAAATCCTCAGATCGAGATGCGATTTCTACAAATGATTGTTGCAGGAAATCGAAGCTCTCTCCGGTAGCCAGGGAACGAAGGGTCGCACTCCGCGGCCTGATGAAACTGATTTCCTCTTCCGAAAGATTATTGGATTGCAGAATGGCGCTTATACGCGTGGGTTCATCCAAATACTCAAAGTAGTGTGTTTCTATACTGTTTAACCCAGCAGGAATTTCAATTGGCACCAGGAGCGTCAAAATATCGATGAACTCCACTTCATCTTGTTGGCAGGAGGTAACAGAAAAAATTAAAACTAATGAGGTCAATAAACCGGACAATATTTTCATAAGAACTCCTGAGTTTTTTCAAAAACCAATTATATTTATACAAACGTTCCTAAGAACGCAATCATATATTATGGGAGAACAAAAAGTTTCCGCCCTTTCTGATGCCAAACAACGAAATGAATTTCTCAATCATTTGCTGAGAGATGTTGATTCGATGGAATACATGCTGAATAACGGTTGGTTTGAAAAGGGAATTGTTAGGGTGGGTGCAGAACAGGAAATGTGCCTCGTCAATACCTCCACTTACAAACCGGCACCAATAGGTATGGAAGCCATTGAAGCCCTTCCGGACTCTAAATGGCTGGAAACAGAATTGGCCAAATTCAACCTCGAGATCAATTGTGATCCCCTTGTTTTTGAAAAAAAATGTTTCTCCTCTCTTGAGTCAGATATACGAGAAAAGCTGAACATCATCAATGAGGCCATTGATCCCATGGGAGCGCAAATACTCTTGACTGGTATCCTGCCCACGTTCAGAAAATTCGACCTTGGCATGCACAACCTAACACCAAGGGTGCGCTATAAAAATTTGATGAATGCCTTCCAGGAGCAACTTAATAATCGGTCATTTGAATTCCGCATGAGTGGTATTGATGAAATTCTCATCCACCACGATTCGGCTCTCCTGGAAGCATGTAACACCAGCTTTCAGGTACACCTGCAAGTTCACCCGGATGACTTCGTTCATTACTACAATATTGCCCAATTACTCACAGCTCCTGTCATGGCCCTCGCTGCTAATTCTCCACTGGTTTTCGGGAAGCGACTCTGGCATGAATCCAGAATAGGACTTTTCCAGCAAGCCCTGGATACGAGAACCACTAGTGAGCACATGCGCGACCGCAGTCAACGCGTCAGCTTCGGTAAAAAATGGATTGATGAGTCTATTCTGGATATATTCAAGGATGACATTAGTCGCTATTGCGTTCTGCTTGCCGCAGATATTGAAGAAAATTCCACCGAGATGGTGGCCAAAGGAAAAACACCCAAGTTAAAAGCGCTTCAGGTACATAATTCCACAGTTTATCGCTGGAATCGCCCTTGCTATGGTATTAGTCCCAATGGCCAGCCGCACCTCCGCATTGAAAATCGGGTTTTGCCAGCAGGTCCCACCGTGCAGGATGAAATTGCCAACGCTGCCTTTTGGCTCGGTGCAGTTATCGGTATGGCATCAGAAATAGAGGATGTGCGAGAACACATTTCATTTGAGAAAGCATATGACAATTTCAATAAGGCAGCTAAATTTGGTATTGAAGCCCAATTCAATTGGTTCGATGATAGAAAAGTGGACCCCTGTACACTCGTTCTGGAGGAAATATTGCCCTTGGCACGAAAAGGACTGGAAATACGACAGGTGGACAAAAAAGATATTGATCGATTTCTTGGCATTATAGAAAAACGAGCTAAAACACATGTCAACGGTTCTTCCTGGCTACTCAACGCATTCTCAAAACTCAAAAAAGAAACAGACAATGATGAAGCGCTTTCCGTTCTAACAGCAGCCATTATGGACAATCAAAAAAACAAACGCCCCATGCATGAATGGAAAATCCCCAATTTAGATGACCTGCAGGATTATCATCCCAATAAGTTGGTTGTCTCCGAATTCATGTTCACTGATTTAACAACAGTCGATCGCAAAGATCCCATTAGCCTTGTAGCAAAAACCATGAACTGGAGAAATATTCGCTACATCCCTGTAGAGTCCAAGGACGGACACCTCGAAGGACTGGTCACCATGCGTTCGCTGATGAAATATTTCACCAATGAGCAAGCTGATACGGAATCACTTATGGTAGAAGATGTGATGAAAAAACACCCGGTCACCGCAAGTCCCGACGAAGGTATTATGAGTGCCATGAATAAAATGAAGCAACACAGGATTGGTTGCTTGCCCATTGTCAATAAAGACAACGAATTGGTAGGGATCATTACGGAGGTAGAATTCCTGAGGATTACCGATCGTCTGATGCAGCGGTTGGAATTAAAGTCAAGCAACAGCAAAAAATAAAAAAGCATTGCCTCCTCGAAAGGAAGCAATGCGCATTAAGTTCGCCTTTTAATCTTCTCAACCATAAAAATAAGGTATTTTACTCTACTATGCAGACTTATGGTTTAATTATCTGGCTATCTGAGTGTGAGCACCTTAGAATGATGAACATCAAGGGAACTAAGAATCTTACCGGCCTGTTTTAATTTGACGACTAAAAATCTATTTTTGTAGCATTCCATAATATTAAACAGGAGATTATGCCATTCGATATTGAAATGATCAAGAAGCACTATGCCACGATTAAAGAGCGCGTAGATAATGCAAAGGAAGTCCTTCAACGCCCGTTGACACTTACCGAAAAAATTCTCTATACCCACCTGCACGAGGAATCCCCTCTTCAGAACTATTCCAAAGGCAAAGATTATGTCTTTTTTGCACCTGATCGTGTCGCCATGCAGGATGCTACAGCTCAAATGGCACTTCTTCAATTCATGATGGCGGGCAAAGACAATGTGGATGTACCGACAACAGTGCACTGCGACCACCTCATACAGGCAGAAACAGGCGCTTCTTCGGACTTAAAAACAGCCCTTGACATCAATTCAGAAGTATACACTTTCCTAAGTACGGTTAGTAATAAATATGGCATCGGATTTTGGAAACCCGGGGCCGGGATTATACACCAGACTGTCCTTGAAAACTATGCCTTCCCGGGAGGAATGATGATCGGGACTGACTCTCATACCCCTAATGCCGGCGGATTGGGTATGGTCGCCATCGGTGTTGGTGGTGCAGATGCAGTAGATGTGATGGCAGGCATGCCCTGGGAGCTCAAAATGCCAAAAATTATAGGCGTCAAGCTGACCGGAAAGCTGACCGGCTGGACAAGCAGTAAAGATGTTATCTTGAAAGTAGCAGATATCCTTACGGTCAAAGGAGGAACCGGGGCCATTGTTGAATATTTCGGCGACGGTGCCAAAGGCCTCTCCTGTACGGGTAAAGGAACCATCTGCAATATGGGGGCTGAAATAGGTGCCACCACCTCTACTTTTGGCTATGATGAAAGCATGAGTCGATTTCTCAGAGCTACCAAAAGAGCGGAAATCGCAGACTTAGCAGATCCTTTGACAGAGTACCTCACAGGTGACGAAGAGTGCTACGCCAACCCCGAGCAATATTTTGACCAGGTTATTGAGATCGACCTCGATACACTGGAGCCACACGTCAATGGGCCCTACACCCCTGACCTGGCTTGGCCAATAAG
>Ga0102929_1002713_pt1 | contig 10529 bp, 6 predicted proteins | sample SalPonR1_B_D2_MG_FD_78510 | JGI IMG/M metagenome (GOLD analysis project Ga0102929, IMG submission 78510) | Salt pond soil microbial communities from South San Francisco under conditions of wetland restoration - Salt Pond MetaG R1_B_D2_MG | ecosystem: Environmental > Aquatic > Marine > Intertidal... | reverse complement strand
TTTGGCCAGATCCATCTTGTTGAAAATAACTCCGCCGGGTACTTCATATGCCTCGCAGGTTACCAAAAATCGATCGATAAACCCCGTATTCAATTTGGGCTGCTTGACGGACTGTACAACCCACGCGCGATCCACATTGGAGACTAGAATCTGCTCACCTCTGCGTCCATGGGTGGCCTGTCGCGGAATATAGTTCTCTCTATCATGAATCTTTTGAATGGATCCGGTACCGTCATCACCCATTAAAATGTCTACGTAATCACCCACAGCAACAGGATTGGTTACCTCTTTTTTATCAAGACGGAATTTTCCCGGAAGGCGGCTGTCGATGATCTCTCCATCACAGCTGACTTTGTACCATTTTCCGGTGGATTGTATGACTCGCCCTTTTTTCATATAGTATTTATTAAGTAGAAGACTTTAGATTGATAATTAAGAGTTACAAATGAAAAGACCTGATCTGCGTTCACCAATAAAATATATTTTATTCGTTGCTCTGCCTATTCTAATTTATTTGCTTTGGACACTAAGTACAGAGCTCAACCGATGGATGTTTTTTTATATAGTGATATACTTTGGATTGTATCGGGTATATATAGACAGCTTGAGGTTATATCAATTAAGGGTGATAGACAAAGAAGAATTTAACAAGTGGTACACACCTTTTGGCAAATCATGGTTTTATGGTCTTATATATTACAAGGAGCTCTATAGCAGCCAAAAAAGAGCCTGAATTTAGAGAGTTCAAGCAACGATAATTGCTCTCAATAGCACCAAACATAAAAACTCTCTGCGTTCACGGCGCCTCAGCGTTGAACTTTCCTACAGAAAAAACAAAAGCCGAACAGATGGTCTCTGTCCGGCTTTTAAAGTGTTTGGATATGGAGCTCTGAGAAATTAATCCATCACAGTGACTTCTTTGGTTGAATCGTTATTGGCACTGTTGCCGGAAATCTGGTTTTTATGAGATTCCGGAACTTTAAAGAACTCTTTCGGATCTTCAACCACTTCATCTTCAAGTATAAGATCCAGTATCGGTTCCATCCGTTCAAGATATTCCACCTCAAGATTGCCGATTACATCTTCTTCAATTTCGGCAACATCTTTTTCATTCTTCTGAGGCAGGAATACCTTCTCAATACCTGCGCGTTTAGCGGCCAATACTTTCTCTTTGATTCCACCAACGGGCAGAACCAATCCGCGAAGTGTAATTTCTCCGGTCATAGCCAGTGTGCCTTTTACTTTACGCTGGGTAAAGATGGACGCTACGGCACTTAACAGTGCAACCCCGGCGGATGGTCCGTCTTTGGGAACCGCGCCTTGTGGCACGTGAATATGAAGGTCCCAATATTTGAATGCCTCTTCAGGGATATTGAGCTCTTCGTAACGGGCTCTCAGATAGCTGATTGCCAGCATGGCCGACTCTTTCATTACATCTCCCAGCTGACCGGTGATATGAAGTTTACCGGATCCCCTGGAGACACTTGCCTCAATAAAGAGGATATCACCTCCGTATGGAGTCCAGGCCAGTCCCGTTGCTACGCCGGGAACGGTTGTTCGTTCGGCAACGTCGGAGAAGAATTTACGTTTTCCGAGAATATCCTGGATGTCGTTTACGCCAACACTCAGCTTCTCAATATCGCCACTTGCAATTTGTGCTGCCACATTTCGGCAAACGGCACCTATTTGTCGTTCAAGACCACGCACACCCGATTCACGTGTGTACTCATCAATAATTTTCTCGATCGCCTTGGTGGAAATTTTGAACTGTTTTTTACTCAGTCCGTTCTCTTCAATCTGTTTTGGGATCAGATACTTTTTCGCTATCTCAGTTTTTTCTTCCTGAGTATAACCGCTGATGTTGATGATCTCCATTCGGTCGCGAAGCGGAGCCGGAATGGTATCCAGCGAGTTCGCCGTAGCAATGAACAACACTTTTGAAAGATCATACTCCAATTCGAGGTAGTTATCCATAAACGAGTCATTCTGCTCAGGGTCGAGAACTTCGAGCAGGGCAGAGGTGGGATCTCCGCGGAAATCAGAGCCTACCTTATCAATTTCATCCAGCATCATCACCGGGTTTCCCTTACTTGCTTTTTTCATCGACCGCAGAATACGTCCCGGTAGCGCACCAATGTAAGTACGTCTGTGACCGCGAATTTCTGCTTCATCATGAATGCCGCCCAGACTGAACCGTTCAAATTCTCGATTCAACGCACGTGCTATCGACTTGCCAAGTGATGTTTTACCAACGCCGGGAGGTCCGTAAAAGCAGAGGATTGGCGCTTTCATATCTTTCTTCAGCTTCAGAACAGCCAGATACTCCACGATTCGTTTTTTCACCTTCTCCAAACCGTAGTGGTCCTCATCAAGGATTTTCCGGGCACGCTTCAGGTCCAGTTTATCATCAGAAAATTCGCCCCATGGCAGATCCAGTATCCATTCGATGTAGGCATGTATAATTCCGTAATTTGGGGAGGAGTTGGGGGTCATTTCAAGCCGCTGCAGTTCTTTTTCTACAGTCTCTTTGGCATCATCGCTGAGCCCCTCTTTTTCATCAAGTCGTTTTCTCAGCTTCTCAATATCCTGCTGCTCACTGTCTTCGCCAAGTGCTTCCTGAATAGCTTTCATTTGCTGACGAAGATAGAAGTCGCGCTGCTGATCGTCGATATCGGTCTTCACCTTAGAGCGAATCTCTTCGCTTAGGTTCAGTACCTGAAGTTCTTTATTTAAAAACTCCATCACTTTTTCGAGTCTGTCCGTAAACTTCTTGATTTCAAGAATTCCCTGTTTTTCAGCAATGGAAACCTGCAGATTTGAGGAAATAAAGTTCAGCAGAAAAGCCGGACTCGAAATGTTGTTGATAGCAATGGATGCCTCAGACGGAATATTTGGAGAGAGATTTACAATTTTACTCGCAGTCTCCTTAATGGATCGCATGGAAGCATCAAGTTCAACTCCGCTTATATCCATCTCCTGTTGAACAGGTTGTACGTCAGCCCGAAAGAAGGGATCTGTTTGAGTAAACTGTTCAATTTCAATAATGCTTTTACCCTGAATAACTACACTTTTGCTTCCATCAGGCATTTTGATCAATTTCAAAATCTGAGCCACGGTTCCGTACTTATACATATCGGCGGCCTCAGGGTCCTCAACGGATTCATCTTTTTGAGTGACTACTCCAATTGTTTTATCACTTTCGTATGCTTCTTTTACTAAAGCGAGAGAACGGTCTCGGCCCACCGTAATTGGAACAACAACACCCGGGAATAGCACCGTATTTTTCAGGGGAAGGATTGGAAGATTGTCAGGTACTTCTGATTCAGTCAGCCTTTTTTCTTCCTCTTCACTCATCAAGGGAATAGCCTGTTCAAAATCGTCAAAGTTTTCGCCCTGATCGTCAAATGTCGTCTGTATTTTAAACCGTTGGTCAAACATGTAAAAGACTTAAATTAATTTTTTTATCTGTTTATCTGATAAGTGGCAAATTCGAAGCCAAAAGTATGGTTGGTACCATAACGTCATATCTTCTTTTTCTGTTCTGCCATATTGAGTGAAGCGAGATATTACATGACACTTGGTCAGTCATCTGATAACTCGCATTTAAAGTGAATGAAAATTTAGTGTAGATACACTACTATTTATGGAATATAAACCTTTATACCGGCCATAGATGCTCCAACAATCTCATTTGTAGGGCCAATCTGGCTGCTCTTAACTTTTAATGCCGTATTCAACTCAAAATACTTGCTTTCAAAGCCGAACCCTAATGTGTAGTAACCGGGCAGATGCGGAGCGATTCGTGTACCCAACCGAAGTGGTAAAAAAGGAAGGAGCTTCAGCTCTGTACCCAAATATACTACAGGAGCTTTTGATGCAAATTCATGATTTATGACAGGCAGACGTACATCACCCATTAGTTTAATCCTGTTAATTTGAAACAGAGCCCCGGCCTGAACGGAGGTTGGCATCATAGTGTAAAATGTATCCTCAGATTGATCAGAATCGAGTTCAAAAGGTGTATCGTCCTGATTATTCAGAAAGAACCAATGCTCATTTGGAGCACCGGAAAATCTAAAGTCAGATACACCCGGGAGTTCTGTGAGTTCTTCTTCAACTCTTTGTGTAGACATTTTGTACGGCTGGTCAAACTGATAGATTGCTCCCAAATCTGTAATTGAAAAGCTGAGCCGAAGTGACTTTTGAGTAGTGGCCGTCTCTCGCTGAAGGAAGGAGAGATCACCACCGAATGTGATCATGTATGTAATACCAACATCCAGGCCAAAGCCTATTCCGGCCGGTTTCGAAAGATCTGATAATGAACCGTCAATAAATGAAACCGTTCCATTTTGAGTGACGAATGGCCGGTTTTCAGTAAAAGATCCGGTACTGTATTGTTGATAGCGAGCAGATCTAACCCAATTTTCATCCCCATCATGATAATGATATACATTGTCGTATTGGGCATCAATGTGAGAGCCGGCAATAACAATTTTTGGAGCAATTCCGACTATAAACTCCGAAAGTTGAGGGGATAAACCGTTTAAAAAATCGAAGGATTCAGCATATCCAAAAGAGAGTTCATGCAGTGTCTGATATTGGTGGCGGAAAGATCGATCCAAGTAAAGGTTATCCCCGTTCTCAACAGCCGTGGATGAGAAATATCCTTTGCCCAACTCATATTTACTGAATACTCTGCTGCGAAGAGATAGAGCATAAGATTTTCTGTCCCCTTTCCATTTCACACCAAACCAGTGTAGATCGGCCATTGACTGAAAAGGTGCAACCCTGCGAGACCCGGGATAATTTCTTCTCAATATTGAGCTTCTGTCTGCTTCGATCAGTTCATAATCGCTTTTCAGACTTTTGTATGGGAGAAAAGCTGAGCGAAATTGTTGAGTCCTTGCGGAAAAATCAGTTTCCGGTAAAAGATACTCATTGTACACTCCGCTCTGTAACAGAGAAATTTGAAGTGAATATTTTTTTTCTTGTATGCGAAGATTTGCAGGATTAACAAACAGTGCTTCGTAACCGGTAAGATATGCAGTTCCACCGCCGCCCAAAGCCATATTTTCGGCCGATAGCGAAATCTGGGCAAATGCACTTACTGAAATACATAAAGAGAGTACCACTCCCAGAGTGGCAATACTTAAAAATTTTAACAAGGGATTTTCCTCGATTAACTGAGAACTTTTAACTTAGCGGCCCGAAGCATTAATGTTTTTTGTCCGCGACTCTTAAAAAATACAACAACTCTGGTATCTTTGCCTGATCCTGCCCGCTGAATAATTTTCCCGGGACCAAATTTTGGATGTATAACCTGCACTCCCGTTCGAAAAGGATCATCATCGTACTCATATTCGTAAGTAGAGGACGCGGATGAAGGCTTTTTGGATTGAATCGGAGATTTCCAGTCGTGCTCGTATTCTATAGTTGTGTTATTTGATTGACTGTCTGTTTCCCCAAAACGGTTGTTTTTCTGCTGTATTGTTGAACCTGTTTCATTACGGACCACTCCTGAATCTACCTCGTCTAAAAATCTGGATCGAGCCTGTCGCTGTTCTTCACCATACTTGTATCTCAGTTTACTGAAACTGAAAAAGAGCTGTTTTTCGGCTCGGGTAATAGCTACGTAAAAAAGGCGTCTCTCTTCCTCAGTATTGGCTTCTTCACCTTCTCTTGGCCCCATAGGGAAGAGGTTTTCTTCCAGGCCGACGATAAAGATGACCGGGAACTCAAGACCTTTCGATGCGTGAACCGTCATCAGGGTTACCGCAGGTTTATCTTCATCGTACTTGTCTGAATCGGTAATCAGGTTGATCTCCTGTAAAAAATTGGAAAGCTTCGGATTCTTGGTGTTTTGCTGATAGTACGCAATGGCGTTTTGAAGCTCCAGCACGTTGTCTCGCCGAGTCAAAGCTTTCGCATCGTTTTGCTCAACCAATGCCTTCAGATAGCCGCTTTTTTCCAGCATCTTTTTGGTAACATCCAGTATTGGAGATCCGGAATCCAGCAGATCCTTTAAGCTTTCAATCATGTGAATGAAATCTGCAATTTTGGCTTTTGCTGGTTTATAAATGTCTGCAGAGTCAACATCGTGTAAAATCCTCCAGACACTCTGACCGGTAGCGCGGGCTTTTTTGAGAAGTTCATTCAGCGTTTTATTGCCAATACCGCGACTCGGTTCGTTGATGATTCTAAGCAGAGCCTGTTCATCCTCCGGATTAATCAGAAGAGTTAAATACGCCAGCACATCTTTAATCTCTTTACGCTGATAGAAGGAGAGCCCGCCCACCAACTGGTATGTAATATCTTTTCGTCGAAATGCCTCCTCAAATATCCTGCTCTGATAGTTTGTCCGGTACAAAATCGCGAAGTCATTATTTTGATAGCCGTGACGCAGTTTAAGATTTTGGATATAGTTCGCTATTCGATTTGCCTCGTCCCGTTCGTCAAAGTTTTCCAATAATGTAACGGTCTCGCCCTCTTCATTATCAGTCCAAAGCGTTTTATCGAGCTGCTTTTCATTTCGTTTTATAATAGAATCCGCACATTGAAGAATATACTTGGTAGATCGATAGTTTTGCTCCAGCGGAACTTCCAGTGCATCGTCGTAATCGTTCTTAAAATTTAGAATATTGCTGATGTCTGCTCCTCTGAACGAGTAGATACTTTGTGCATCATCGCCTACCACACAAATATTTTGATATTTATCGGCCAGCATGCGGGTTACTTTATACTGAGCGTGATTGGTATCCTGATACTCATCAATCATGATATAACGGAACCGGTCCTGGTACTTTTCCAGAACATCAGGGTGCTCTTCAAATAGTTCGATCGGTTTGATGAGCAGATCATCAAAGTCCATCGCATTGGCCTGTTTTAAACGCTTGGCATAAATCTGAAAAACTCTTGCAGTAATATCATCCAGCGTACTTTGCACAAACTTATGTTGATACTGTTCGGGGGAGATTAGCTGGTTTTTGGCATCGCTGATTTTGAACTGAATGGTTCTGGGACGAATCTCACGGGGATCGTAATTCAACTCTTTGAGAATCAGCTTGATGGCATTTTCGGCATCTGTTGTATCGTAAATGGAGTATTGGCTGTTAAAACCGATCTTGTCAGCCTCAAAACGAAGAATTTTTGAAAAGATAGAGTGAAATGTTCCCATCCATAGTCCGGAAGCCTTTTCTCCAATCAGCCCCTGAATACGTTCCTGCATTTCGCGGGCGGCCTTATTCGTAAACGTAAGCGAAAGAATATTTTTTGGAAGTGCATACTGCTTTTGGAGTAGATGCGCGATGCGATAGGTGAGTACTCTTGTTTTACCACTTCCAGCTCCTGCAATAATTAAAAGAGGTCCGTTTACATGAGATGCAGCTTTTCTTTGCTGTTCATTTAAATCGTTGAGAAAGTCGGATGATTTTTTTGAGTTTGAATCGGGCTGAAGAGTAAACTGCTTCATTAAAATACACTTTCAGGTTAGAATAACTTCGAATCGGTAAAACTACGAATAATTGAGCAAGGGAGTGGAGGAAAATTTGGAAAAAATTGTCTGCTCAGTGGATGATCAGAAACTGAAGATCCATCACATTGTTTCCGGTTGGACCCGTTTTGATATGTCCGCCAAGTTTATCAAAAAATGAGTAACTGTCGTTTCTTCGCAGATAGTCGTTTGCATCAAGGCCAAGTTTCCCGGCCTCGTTTAGACTATTTTGATTGACTACAGCTCCGGCCGCATCCGTTGGGCCGTCAATACCGTCGGTACCGGCACTTAAAAATATGATCTCTTGTTCGAACTCATCTAAATGTTTAGCCATCCGAAGGGCGAGTTCCTGATTGCGTCCGCCTTTTCCATCTCCGGTCACCTCAATACTGCACTCTCCGAAAAAAATAAATGCTTGTGGCTTTCTCTCTGCATTCGTAGCGGTTGGAATTTTTGATACGATATGCTGTTCAAAATCATCTATGGATCCTGTCCAGGGTTGATCGTCTCTAGTGACCCGGATACCTTTTTGCTCCATCAACTCTTGGGCAATATTGGCCACTTTTTCTGCAGACAGTATGATTTGACTGTGATGGTTCGGTATCTCTTGAGTCTCGAAAAGATCATTTTCCCGGGCATTGGTTGAAAGAAAAGATGTTATGGATTCAGGAATTCTCTTCCAGAGCTTTTTATTCTTTAAGAGTGAGATAACATCAGAAAAATGAAAACTTTGAGGTATGGTTGGGCCGCTGCCAATATCCATTATGTCATCATTGGGAACGTCTGATATGATGAGGTCAAAAAGCTGAAGATCATAAATGTGCTGCAAAAGTCGGCCTGCTTTGATATCGGAGACAGATTTTCTGATTAAATTCATTTCATGAATCCCGATACCGCTGTTTAGCAGTATTTGATAGAGTTTAACGATGTCATCAAATGGTATTGATGAAGACGGCCTGCAAAGAAGAGAGGAGGTACCTCCCGATAGAAGATTTAGCACAATTGAGTGTTTGGGTACTAACTCTACAAAATCCAGCAAGCGGTTGGCAGCAAGAACGGATTCATTGTTTGGAATTGGGTGGGAGGAAGTCAGAACTGCAATATTCTTCGGTAGGTTATTTTTGGGTAGAGAATCTGTTATGACCATGCCACCGGATAGATTACCACCTAAGATGTTACTGGCAGCATTTGCCATTTCAACGGATGCTTTACCGGATCCGATGACAAATATATTCTGATTTGCAGACATCTCAACGTCCAAGCCAAAAACTTGAAGTGTATTCAGCTGAGGGTCCATTTTAAGAAAAGAGGGGATGAGATGTTCCGGTGATGAGCGGTTTAGGGCGTCAAGAAAAAACGTTACAGCTGTTGATGGATCAATTCTCATAGGTAGACCTTGATGTGAGCAGATGATTCAGTTGGCATGACTGTTAAATCACATCATAAGATAAAGAAACGGTTAGAGCACATTAAAGGAGTCTTTTAACAAAGATTAATTTCACTATTAAAATTTTCTAATATTAATAAATTATATATATTGGTTGGACGATAAGTCTAAAGAGAAGTTATCAAATCAAGATTTAGCAAACTTTAGTAACAAATGTAACAAATAGGAAGTGATATGAGTGTTCAGGCAAATCAAAGGGTAGATTATTCAGCTTTAGTAAATTATATACAACAAGAGAATGCCAGGCAGGTAAACCAACTTTTAAAAGAGCTCATTCCAAAATTGGTTGAGTATTTGCAAGTAACTCTTGCAGCAACTGAAGAAACTGCCAAAGAGTGTGTACAGCAGGCTTTTTTGAATGTTTATGAAAGAATTATTGATGGAAAGCTTAAAGATCCGAAATCGCTTTTATCATACATGATGATGACTTCACGAAATGAATACTTCAATCAGTACAAAAAAAATAAACGATATGTTGATAATGAACATGTAGTTGGATCTGAGTCAGATCCAGCCAGTCAAATTGATCGTTTGATAGACCAGGAGAGAAAAGAGTTGCTGTTTGATTGCATTGAAGAATTGGACGAAGATTCACAAATGTTCATTCTCTACTTCATCAATCATCCGGATGCAACCACCAGGGAAGCAAGTGATTATTTTGATTTAACAGAGGCAAACGTAAGAACAAAAAAATACAGAATCACTCACCAACTGCACTCACTCTATAAATTTAAAGCCAACGGCTTGGACTGTTAGATCGCGAAATTGATAATCCATTTGTTTTACGGAATTTAAGATATCTGAAATAATGAGTTGTGTATTTTGTATATTTGCAACCTTTAAATCAGTAATAAAACGACTCAATTGGATTTTTTAGCATCGTATGCAACGCTATTTGAAAAGCAGTTGCAAAACCTGGATTTTCCTTCAAAACCAGAAACACTTTATCGTCCTCAACGCTACATATTGAAGAATGGCGGTAAACGTATCCGGCCAATTTTATCACTTATCAGCTGTGGCATTTGTGGATCGGATCCGGAGAAAGCTATGCCGGCAGCATTGGCCGTTGAACTCCTTCATAATTTTACACTGATCCACGATGACATTATGGATCAGGCCGACAGTCGGAGAGGTAAATCTTCTGTTCATAAAAAATGGGATGAAGCTACGGCAATTCTAGCCGGAGACAGTATGTTTACCTACTCGTTGCTTCAATTGCAGAATATTTCAGAAAACGTGGATCACAAAAAAATCAGTGATCTGTTTTTAAAAGCAATTAACAGGGTTTGCGAAGGGCAGGCCATGGACATGGAGTTTGAATCCCGTACTGATGTCTCCATCGAAGAGTACCATCAAATGATTAACGGTAAAACAGGTGTACTGATCGGTGCAGCTATGCAAATGGGAGGCATGTGCGGCAATGCTGATCAGGAAAAGCTGGAAAAACTCTCACTAATCGGGCACTCACTTGGGCTTGCTTTTCAGATACAGGACGACTGGCTGGATGTTTATGGAGACCCTGAAAAATTTGGCAAAAAGAAAGCGGGGGATATTCGGGAGGGCAAGAAAACATTATTGATGCTCAGTGCGTTA
>Ga0102929_1002712_pt1 | contig 10530 bp, 9 predicted proteins | sample SalPonR1_B_D2_MG_FD_78510 | JGI IMG/M metagenome (GOLD analysis project Ga0102929, IMG submission 78510) | Salt pond soil microbial communities from South San Francisco under conditions of wetland restoration - Salt Pond MetaG R1_B_D2_MG | ecosystem: Environmental > Aquatic > Marine > Intertidal... | reverse complement strand
ATTGTTAACAACTGGACGAAAAAATGATCCAGCTACAATAGATCACCAATTGCAAAGAGCGTAGATAAAGATCAAGTAATTTAAAAAAAGCAGGCTGAAATTTTTTCAGTCCTGCTTTTTATTTTCAAGTGTGAGATCTTTATGAATGATATTGCACACCATATCCTTTAACTGAAAGAGCTTTTAAGAACCCAACCATGTCTCTATTAGAATAGTCTCAGCACTTAAATACATCACGGCCTCACATTAAAATAGCATACAGGGCTGCAATAATAAAAAAAGGGCAACTGCAGGATCCTGTTAAAAGAGATCATTCCCTGAGTCTCCTGCGCAGTAGTTTTCCAATGTTTGAGTAAGGCAGTTCATTTACGAATTCGACCTTTCGGGGGATCTTGTAATGGGCCAGCTTGTCCTTGCAGAAATTAATGATATTCCTGGGATCATTTAGTTCCGAACCTTCACGAAATACAACGAAAGCCTTCACATATTCACCGCTGAGATGATGGCGTATTCCTACAACTCCCGCATCCTGAACATCAGGATGTCCTTTAATTACCATTTCCACTTCCTGGGGATAAACATTAAACCCTCCAACAATTATCAGATCACCAGCCCTGTCCAGGATAGTTAAACGACCTTCACTATCAAATGATGCAATATCACCGGTATTGAACCATCCATCTACGATCCTTTCATCAGTGATCCCGGGGCTCCTGAAATAACCTTCTGTCACAGAGGGCCCCTTTACCCAGAGTATTCCTTCTTCCTGTTTATCGATGATATTACCCTCCATATCCCTGATCTGGGCCTCGTAACCTGGTAGAAGAGTACCTACTGTCCCTGCCTTTTTCTCTTGAGAGCTCCAGTTTGCAGACACAATGGGTGAACATTCGGTAAGTCCGTAGCCCTCAAAGAGTTCGGCCCCGAAAAACTGTTTTGCCCTTTCATCTATCCGAAGATCGAGCTTGTCTCCTCCAGATACCATAAATCTAAGGGTTGCCGGGACTGGATGTCCCCTTGCTATTACAGCAAGGAAAAGGGAGTACATAGTAGGAACAGCTGCGATAACAGTAACTTCAGCTTCTATCATTGCCTGAAGGCATGCAGATATGGGCATGAAAGATGGGACAACAGTCTGGCGTAATCCGTTTACAAGGGGAAGTATGGTACACAGGTTGTAGCCGAAAACATGGAAATTAGGCAGCACATTGATCACGTTGTCATCATTTTGAAAATGTTTGAAAGCGTTATAAACACCAATGGTATTATCCAGAATATTTGAATGGGAAAGCTTTACTGCCTTTGGCATTCCTGAAGTGCCTGATGTGGCGAATATTACAGCGGGGGAGCTGTCTTCCGGTTTACAAGGACCGCATTTGAAGAAAGGAAGAGGACCCTCCAGAGGTGATATAACTGTGGTGATCCCTTTTGCTTCAAGAGCTGCAGCAGCCTCTTCCATTCCAGGGAAAAGTACCACAGCACATGGTTCTATCAGGCTCAGAGTATTTATAAGGATCTCAGGCCCCATCTTGAGATTAAGAGGAACAATAGTCCCTCCAAGTTTCCATACTGCAATGGAAAGTATGGATATCAAGGGGCAATTCGGGAGCATAGTAGTTATTCTGTAACCTTCTTTGAAACCACTATTCTTCAGTCTTTCAACACATAATTCAACAGCTTCCTGAAGTTCTTTTCTCTGCTGCCAGCTACCCTTCCACCAGAGCGCCTTTTCTTCTGGTGCTTCCCGGAATTTCTGATAAATATGTTCCTCAATTCTGTTCATAACTATCTCTTCCTCCTGCGACCGCTGCATTTTATATTATCCGAAGTAACTGGAAATTCGATCTTCAATGGTCTGACAATTGAGAATATTGTAGCACAAGAATGTATTGGAAATACCTGTATTCTATTTTAATTTTAGACCCTATTTGCAATATCTGGAATTTCACAACCCTTCCAGGAAATGGGCCTTGCCGACCGAGGCATGGGATAAACACCTAAAATTCCTCTAAAATTACTGTATAATTAAAAAAGCCACTCGTTTCAGTGCAGGTTCCGGACAGTTTGCAACACAGATCGACAAAGACCTATATCCACAGTTTCGGAGGAACTTACCGTTGAGGAAACTTTTAAATGGAACAACATAACTATCCACCTGCTTATCGATCATGGATAATTCTGGGCCTGGCAATTGCATTCTATTTTTCAGGCTTTTTCCATCGCATGGTTACTGCCGTCATGGCAGACCAGCTTATGATGGATTTCAACATAGGCGCTGCCGCCCTCGGTAACTTTTCTTCTTTCTATTACTACAGTTATGCTGCGGTTCAGATCCCTACAGGAATTATTGCTGACCATTGGGGCCCTCGAAAACTGCTTACCTGCGGTACCCTTTTATCAAGTATTGGGGCAATAGTTTTCGCCACCTCCTCCACAATTTTCACAGCCAACCTGGGAAGGCTTATTATCGGAGCATCCATGGGAGTTGCATGGGTATCCATACTGAAATTAACTACCCGGTGGTTCAAACCGCAAAGTTTCACCCTGGTGACGGGGATCGCTCTGGGTTTAGGGATCTTTGGCGCCATCTCAGCAGGGTTCCCCTTGAGGATATTAATGAATTTTTTCGGTTGGAGAACCATCATCACCGGCGTTGGTATTGCAACCCTGCTGCTTGGTATCGCCATCTGGACTTTTCTTAGAGATGAGCCGGCACAGATAGGATATGACAATTTCGACGATGGAATTATTTTATCTGTCCCCGGCACCAAAAGCTCAATTTTAAAAGATCTTTTAAAGGTCTTTCGCTATAAAAATACCTGGATACTCACTTTTATTCCAGCGACTTTAGCGGGGCCATATCTTACCTTCACCGGATTATGGGGTGTTCCATATCTCTCCACACATTTCCAGATGACTCCGGCAAAAAGCGCAGCCCTCATATCCATACTTCTGATCTGCTGTGCCCTTGGAGCGCCATTTTTAGGAGTGCTCTCCGAAAAGGTCGGCCGCAGGAAGCCCATAATCTTTTTGGCTTTATGTTGTTCTCTGTTGGGATGGTTTCCCATACTTTATCTGAATAACATCCCTACCTGGTTGATCGTGATCCTTTTCATCATTATTGGTTTTGCATCCAGTGCCATAGTCATCGGAATGGCTTTTGTAAAGGAATCAGTACCGGTGCCATTTGCAGGAACAGTTTCCGGGATAAGCAATATGGGTATGGAAATGGGTCCCATGATCCTTCAACCTGCCATTGGCTGTATTCTTGACCTGAAGTGGAATGGAACCATAGCAAGGGGTATCCGGATCTATGATCTAGGCGCATATCACACTGCTTTCAGCCTGATAATAGGATTGATCATAGCAGGAATTATAATTATCCATTTCGCACGGGAAACTTACTGCCGGCAGTTACGCCAATAAAACAACGTTGCAGAAGGTTGGCCATCTCTTTCAGGGGAGGTTCAAGTCTATTCTTGTGGAAAGAAATTCCTATATTCTGGAACTACTCCGCTATGTGGTACTCAATCCGGTTAGGGCCAGCATGATGACAGATCCCGGGAAGTGGATCTGGAGCAGCTATTGTGCTACTGCGGGACTCTCTGCTGATCTGAGACTACAAGATTATATTTCAAAACCTGTTCCTCAGTGTGATCAAATGTTTTTATCTGAGGGTTTTCAGAGCAGCTTTTTCCTGGGGGATACGGACAAAAACAAGCAAAAGAATGTTTGCAATTGAAATGACTGCAGCAGTAATCACAGCCTCAAAAATTATGGGCACCGAAAAGAGAATTAAAGAAACTGCGAAATATATTGGATGGGAGAACCACTTGTAGGGACCTTTTCTTACCGGGCTGGCCCAGGGTAAGATCATTATTCTTGTATTCCACAGTGAACCCAGCAGGTACATACACCAATATCTCAGAGCATCAGCACAAATAAAAATACCCAGCCAGAAGAGCCACCATGGGTTAAGTTTAAACCCTCTCAAGATCGCCTCCAGGGGCCAGCAAAAAAACCATGCTCCATGAAGAATAAAGAAAAGCCGATAATGAGATCCTCCCCATTCATTACCACCCTGTTCAATGATCTTTTTTCTGTTTCTTTCGGCTCTTTTCAGTTCTAATAGCCTTTCAATGAGCAGGAAAACAAGTAATCCTGCCAAAAATAACTTCACCATTTAAAAAGCAGCTCTTCCGCAGAAAAACCTGGACCAAGGGCCATCATTGCTCCATAGTCGCCGCTGGCTTCATTATTCTCAAGAAAATCTTCCAGAACAAAGAGTACAGAAGGGCTGGACATGTTGCCGTAATCTGCAAGTACTTTATATGCGGAAGACAGTTTATCTCCTTCAATTTCAAGTCCCTTCTCATAGGCTTCGAGAACTCTGGGGCCACCAGGATGCATCACAAAGTTTCTTACATCATGGCGGCTGATCCCAAAGGAATCACAGAACTCTTCCATTATTCCGCTTACCCCGTTAAGGACAAATCCGGGTATTTCTTTTGAAAATATCACCTTGAGTCCTGAGTCCAGAATTTCCCAACCCATCATGTAATCAGTATTGTCAAAGAGTCTGCTATGAGATCCCATTATCTCCATTCCCCTATTACCCGGACCAACCACAACCGCCGCTGCGCCATCGGCAAAAAGACTTGTGCCCACGAGATTGGAAAGGCTTTTGTCTTCCATCTGAAAACTTATGCTGCAGACTTCTACCGAAACCAGGAGAACAGCGACACTGTTCCGTGCCTTAACCATCTCCGCTGCCCGGGCAAGTCCCGAGACTCCTCCCGCACAGCCGATCCCCCAGATAGGCATACGGGCAGCATTCCTTGAAATATCAAGTTCCTGCATAAGATATGAGTCTAAGGAAGGCGTGGCAATCCCCGTGGATGATACGAAAACTACTCCATCAATATCAGCTGGATCCACCCCAGACTGGCTGATTGCTTTCTTTGAAGCCTTCACGGCCAGTTCAAGGGCTGTTTTCTGAAAAACATCATTTTTTTCCGCAAAGGTATGGGATTTCAAATACCATTCCACTTCCCGAACAAAATACCTGGTCCTGATAAGGGTATTGTCAAAGACCGGCAGGAACCTGGCCAGGTTCGGAAGATGACCGTTAAAGAAATCCCCTGCCAGTTCTTTTACCCTGTCCTGTTCAAACCTGTTCTCAGGAACAGCTGTACCTATACCCATGATCCTTGGGAAAGGAGATTTCATGAAATCCACTCCTATACTGATATAATTGGTTTCTTTCCTATATGTTATCACAATGAATAAGTGAAGTGAATGAATACTTACCCAAATATGGAATATCTATCCTTAAACCATTTAGAATTATTTTCTCAGGGAACAGGTTTCCGGTGTTCATGCCATTACAGGGAATTTGTAAATGCTGTTCCTGGAAAGATGGAGAGCTTTTTCAAAGAAGTGAGAGTTATGCCAGTAGATCCATGGCACAAACGTGATATCTGTACTCACTTTAGGATCTGAAAATTTTATCCTGTATAATTATTCATTAAATGCGATCCGCGAGGAGATGGATATATTGAGTGAACAGGATAAAGGTTTTCATCCTTTGAGGAATTACCGGGAATATACACAGGAAGATATGATCCAAAGGGCATCTCTTTTCTTTGAAAGCTTGAAAGGTCGAAGGTCCGTGCGATCTTTTTCGGACAGGACTATCCCAATGGAGGTCATTGAAAACTGTATAAAGACAGCTTCCACTGCACCCAGCGGCGCTAACAGGCAACCATGGCATTTTGTAGCTGTCTTTGATGGAGAGGTCAAGAAGAAGATCCGGGAAGCTGCGGAAGAAGGCGAGCGGGAGTTCTATCGAAAGCAGGCTGAACAGGCTTGGGGAAAGGCTCTCAAACATCTGGGGACCAATGCATCAAAACCCTTTCTGGAGACAGCTCCATGCCTGATAGCCATTTTTGCCCAGCCTTACTCTCTGTCACCCGAAGGAGAAAAGATCCCCCACTATTATGTTACCCAGTCGGTGGGAATAGCTGCTGGAATGCTCATTACAGCTGTCCACAATGCAGGTCTGGTTTCCCTCACCTATACTCCAAGTGACCCAAGGTTCCTCAATGAACTGCTTGGGCGGCCCTCATACGAGCAGCCCTTTATGATCCTTGTTACAGGGTATCCAGATGAGGAAGCGAGAGTGCCGGTTATCTCTAAAAAATCTCTTGAAGAAATATCAACTTTTATTTAAGAGTGTTCTTTATATTTTTCGGGGTGGTTATTAATGAATCTGGACCAGTTTAGGGAAAGCGCAAACAGCATAGTTGAATCTCTCCCACCGGATCTCTTCCGAAATCTGAATGGAGGGATTCTCATCCTTGAAGAGAAGAACGAAGAGGATGACAGCCTGGTAATGGGAGAATATGTAGAAGACCCCGTAATGGGGAATACTATCCTTATTTATTACGGATCTTTCGTGGAAGATCTTGAGGAAGCTTCGGAAGAAGAATGGATTGAAGAGATAGAGGATACGATCCTCCACGAACTGAGGCATCATGTTGAATCACTGGCTGGTGTGGATTATCTTTCCGAAGAAGAGGAAGAAGAATAGATACCAATATTCCCTTCCATTCCGGTTTAAGCCTCCAGGTCAGATACAACAAAAGACGGAGGCGGCATTTCAGAGTCGAGCTATTTTGACTGAATGTCAGATAACGGACCCCATGATCCATACCTCCGTCTCTTATTTTTCTGATGCGGTTATTTTTTGAACATCAGCAGCAGCGGCAGAGCTAAAAGCCCTGCGAGGGGTGAAAATGCACCTATACTGCATGTTCCGCCTTCAAGGTCTGGCTCTTCCGAGGGTTCCTCTGGATCATCCGGAGGATCAACGGGGTCTACAGGATCTACGGGATCGTCAGATTCGTCTGCTGCAAAGGTGGCAGAAATAGTGTGATCTGATGTTACGTTACTGAACGTATAGGTGTCACTATATACATATTCCTCGTAGGAAAGGTGGGTAAAATATGGTTCTCCGTCAATATCGATCTGGCTTAAGTGGTAGCTTTCATCTGCCGTAATGGTAAAGGTAACATCCTCCCCAGAACTGACTATTGGATTTTCAGGATCTATTGTTCCACCTTCGCTATATGTTGTTGAGATGGAAAATTTGGGAATATATTCAAAGGCACCGATGTCGAAGCTCCCGCCTTCCGGCCAGGGCCTGGCGAACCCACGCTGGTCACTGCTAATAGTGTCCATAGTAAGACCTGAGTCTATGGCTGAGCTGCCCTCTCCAAGAGCGCATGTCTGCGTGGGGCCTCCGTTGTCAGCCAGAGAAGCCAGCAGGGGATCGGTGTTAATGTTGTTATCACCATAATAACTACTTAGGTCGTCGGATATTACGCAATAGGTGAAGCCAGTTTTATTGGTTGATATTATCTCTTCTGGGGTATCGCCCCAGAATATGCAGTTGGTAACTTCGAGAGTCCCGTTATGATGGTACATCCCGCCGCCGGAGGGTGCACTGTTTCCGGTGAAGGTGCAGTTAGTCATCGTGAGATCAGAGGAATTGTTGTACATCCCGCCGCCGTAGTAGATGGTTACGCTGTTTTTAAAGAAGGTACAGTTGGTCACTGTGGGAGAACTGGAGCTTCTGTTGTCCATTCCACCGCCAGTGGATTCTGCACTGTTTTCTGAGAACGTGCAGTTGGTCACCGTGGGATCAGAGTAATTGTTAGCCATCCCGCCGCCACTGTATGCGCCGTTTCCAGAGAAAGTAGAGTTGTTCACCGTGGGAGAACTGCGAAAGTTAAACATCCCGCCGCCATTGCCTGATGTGCTGTTTCCGGTGAAGATGCAGCTGGTCACTATGGGAGAACCGCCATCGTTGTAAATCCCACCGCCGTAGTTTGAGTGGTTTCCGGTGAACGTGCAATTGGTCACTGTGGGAGAACTGTAGTTTGTGTTGTACATCCCGCCGCCACGGTATGCGCTGTTTCCAGAGAACGTTACATTCTCCACTGTCAGTTTGTCGGAAGTATTGTATATACCACCGCCATGATCACCCGATGCATCTCCGCTGACTATGGAAATACCTGATATATCAACGGACTCAGCGCTTGAGATGATAAAGACCCTGCAGGCGCCGTTTCCACTAATAGCAAGATCTTCCGTTCCCGGTCCCTGAATGGTAAGTCCATGGTCAATTGTGAGCTCTCTATCCAGTATTATTGTTCCCGTCACATCAAAGCTGATAACATCATCGTATGAATCTGCACTTGCAATGGCTGTTCTTAATGAACCATCTACATCATCACTTAATGTAGTGACATTAATAGTTTCAGCATAACCTGCTGTCCCCGAAAAAGAGATAAGCAGCACGAACAGAAATGCAAAAATAAAGCATTGAAAAAGAAAACCTCTACTGCGATTTTTCATTGGTCTATACCTCCTAAGAAAATAACCCTCCGCTGTCTATTGCTACAGGAAAAATGAAAAAGTTATTGCAACAACAGGGAGGCATATATTCAGGAGGGAACTTAAAATATATGTACCACCCTTTTAGAAATTAGGGTTAATATTACCATTTTAATAGGATAGGTCAATTTAATTTTTTAAATTAAACCTGAATCTGTAATGGATAAGTGATAATGTCCTGATAAGAGTTAAGAGACTTTGTCCTGAAAGATCATATATACTAATCAAGAAATAATCAGGGCTCCACCCAGGATAAGGGCACAGATCAGAGGATCTACTTTTGAAATAGAGATCAATGATAGTCCCGTTTAGGGATATCTTACGAAATCTTAAAGGAGTGTGCTCATCCTTGAAATGAAGAACGAAGAGGAAGAATAGTGAGAGTTGTCAGAAACCCCTCTTCTGTCCCTTCCATGGAGGAGGATCCCCTCTTTTGTATTCTTCCACTCCAGGTCCTCCCAGTTTACGAAGTCTCCATGTCCCATAAAGATAACTTACCACCAGAAGGGTCAGTATGGCAGGCCAACCTGAAAAAAGGGCATAAAACAGCACTAAAATGTGTTTTTCTGATCCAAGCATAAGGACCTGCAGGAACAGTCGTCCCCCAAAGAAAAGAAGCCAGAGAAGGGTAACCTCCGAATAGGCGGGCCTGACCCTGGGGTGCCAGTACCACGAAAGAGGATAATGACGGGCAAAATAGCTTGTCCAGGCTACAAAGGGCCTCTTCGCTGGAAGGCTTACAAGACAAAGAAGAAATACCAGACCATTGGTACCCACACCTGGCAGTAGGATATTGCCTGCCCTGCCACTTCTCAAGACAGCAAAGAAGGCCACACCAAGGATAAGAAGACCTCCAAGGGAATACATAACAGATTTACCTTTCTTAATATCCAGAAAAGCAAAACTTCCTCCCACTATAAATCCAAGGAGGGCCCCAGGTCGAGGATCCCATATGTTAGCTACCAGCAGGAATACCAGCACAGGAAGAAAGCCCTTGATAAAAGGACTGTCACCTTTGAAAACCTGTTTAAATTCATCCCGTATCTCAGAATACTTTTCCTTTAAGATACTCATATTCTTTGTCCTGCTCATTAATATCCGGAGCTTTATCCCCCGCTGAAATTGCTGACCCCAAAAGGGTCAAAGGATTTCCTTTCATGGTAACCATACCTGTTCTCTACAAATAAATTCAACTTCTGATACTATATTAAAGTATTTTTATTCTATCACAGCAATAAATAATTTTTTGAAAAATATTAGGAAAGAATGCATCTGCCCGAAAGATTTCACCAGTACCTGTCAACCAGGGCGGCTCCTTCAGGCAAAGGCTTCCCCGTATTGCCAGGGCTTTTCTTGAGGAGCATTATACTTTGAAAGAGGTCGGACAGGCTTTCGGAGTTCATGCCACTAAAAAACCACATGGTGAAAAGATGGGAAGAGAAAAGGGCGTAGGTAAAGTGCAAAGAACTCATGCCAAGACAGACAATCTCGTTCTAAACCAAGAAACCAACAACTGACTTTTCGTGTCAAAACTGAGATAATATCTTGTAGCAAAAAAATGAGCTGGAAAGGCCTGACCCCTATTTTGTATGGGAGTGAATCAAATGGACAGACAGAAAACAAGGAAAACCATACTGCTTGTTTCTTTTATGCTTTTACCGGTAACTATGTACTACCTTTCACCTCTACTGATATTACAGGGTGCTTCAAAAGGTATTATTACAGGGAGTTTAATCTTCATTTTTCTCCTTTTCTTTGCCACCTTGTGGTTAGGCAGGTCTTTCTGTGGATGGTTGTGCCCCGCAGGAGCCCTTCAGGATCTCGTTTCTGGAATTAATGGCAGGGCAGTAAAGACAGGTTATCCCGACAGGATCAAATATTTACTATGGTTAGCATGGATTATGGTCCTTTTTTTCCTGATATTAAAAGCTGGAGGTTTCCAGAGGATTGATATCTTTTACAGGATCAGATTTGGAATATCTCTTACGGATCCCTCCGGATACCTCCTTTATTATTTTGCTATGGCTGCTATCCTTACTCTTTCACTCTGGCTTGGCAGAAGGCCTTTCT
>Ga0102929_1002709_pt1 | contig 10532 bp, 7 predicted proteins | sample SalPonR1_B_D2_MG_FD_78510 | JGI IMG/M metagenome (GOLD analysis project Ga0102929, IMG submission 78510) | Salt pond soil microbial communities from South San Francisco under conditions of wetland restoration - Salt Pond MetaG R1_B_D2_MG | ecosystem: Environmental > Aquatic > Marine > Intertidal... | reverse complement strand
GTTCCGACCACCATCGGGGGTGCGACGGCGGCGCTGTCCGTCCGCGCGGTCCGGCGTCGGTCGCAGGCCTGGATCTTCATCGCGCTGATCGCATCTGCCTATGCGGCGTCGCTACTGGCCCTCGGTCTGGTGGCCGGGTTCGGTGGGTCCGAGTGGGTGATCACGCAGTTCATCGCGATCGGGGCGAACACGATCCTCGCGACGCTCCTCGCCATGGGCTTCCTGCCGGTGTTCGAGGTGTTCACCGGCATCACCACCGATCAGACGCTGCTGGAGTGGGCCGACCCCAATCGCCCTCTGCTCAAGCGACTGTCGATGGAGGCGCCGGGTACATACGCCCACACGATCAACGTCGCGAACCTCGGGGAGGCGGGCGCCACCGCGATCGGCGCCAACGGGCTCCTGTGCCGGGTCGGGCTCTACTACCACGACGTCGGAAAGATGCTGAAGCCGCACTACTTCGTGGAGAATCAGCCCGACGCCCGGAATCCGCACGACAAGCTCCGGCCGGACACCTCGGCCTCCATCGTGAAGGAACACGTCACCGAGGGGCTTCGCCTCGTGAAGGAGGCGAAGGTGCCCGACGCCGTCGCGGCGTTCGTCGGGGAGCACCACGGGACGCAGCGCATCGGGTTCTTCTGGGAGGCGGCGGTCGAGGAGTTCGGGGAGGAGAACCTCGACATCGAGGACTTCACCTATCCTGGACCGAAACCCCGATCGAAGGAGACGGCGATCGCCATGCTGGCCGACTCGGTCGAGTCCGCGACGCGCGCGCTGAAGTCCCCGACGCCGGAGCGAATCCGTTCGCTGATCGACTCCGTCGTGAACTCGAAGATCTCGGCGGGTCAGCTCGACGACGCGCCCGTGACGCTGGCCGAACTCACGATCATCAAGGACCAGTTCTCGAAGGTGCTCGGTGGGGTGTACCACCAGCGAATCGACTACCCCGAGACCCGGCACCTCACGGAGTCGCCGGAGGGTGAGGTGGATGCGGCGGACACGACCGGGGAGCCGTCGGCGAAGCCGGCCGGCGCCGCGGGGGAAGAGACGGGCACCCCCGGGCCGGAGGTCGACACCACGCCGCGGAGCACGGCCGACGTGCCGGTCCGGCGGCGCGGATCTTCGCCGCCGAAGGACGACACCCAGCTGTCGCTCGACGACCCGTCCGAGGCCGCCGAGGGCGAGGGTGCCCCGCCCGACGCTGCGGAGCAGAACGATCGGACCGGGGACGCGCGGACCGGGGACGCGTCGTGATCGACGTGCAGGTCGAGGTGCCGGGGCCGGACCCGGTCGACGGGCCCGAGACGGGTTCGCTCGATGTCTCCGCCTGGCCGGGTCTCGTGCGGGGAGCGGTGCAGGCGACGCTCACGCACGAGGGGGTGGAGGACGCCGAGCTGTCCGTCACCCTCCTGGACGACGGACCGATGCGCGAGCTGAACCGCGAGCACCTCGGTCACGACCGGACCACCGACGTGATCTCCTTCGCGCTCTACCAGCCCGGTGAGCGCGTGCTCGGCGATGTCTACGTGGGATGGCGGCAGGCGATCCGACAGGCCCGCGCCGAGGGCGTGCCCATCGAGGAGGAGATCGCGCGCCTCGCGATCCACGGGACGCTTCACGTGCTCGGGCACGACCATCCGGACGGGGCCGACGCCCGGAGCGGCTCCGAGATGTATCGGCTGCAGGAGACCATCGTGACGGGCCTGAGCTTCGCCCCCGCACCGAATTCCGCGCCCGGCGCGTCGGCGGGAGAGTCCGCATGAGCAACGAGCGGGATGCGACATGGCAGCGGCTCGACGAGCTGCTCGAGCAGGGCCGCATCGACGAACTCGCCGAGGTCGTTCAGGATCTGGATCTGCACGCATCCGACGTCGCCGATCTCATCGAGGATCTCGACGAGGCCGCCCAGCTCGCCTTCATCCGTGCGCTGCCGCCCGAGGTCGCTTCCGAGGCGATCACCGAGATGGCGGAGGGCGAGGAGGCGGGCGACCTGCTGGCGGCCCTCGACCCCGAGCGTGGTGCCGCGCTGATCCACGAGCTGGCGGACGACGACGCCGCCGACCTGATCCAGGAACTCGAACCGGAGGAGGCGGCACGGATCCTGGCCGCGCTTCCGCGTAAGGAAGCGGTCGACCTGCGCGGGCTTCTCCTCTATGACGAGGAAACGGCCGGTGGTCTGATGACCACCGAACTGGTGGCGATCCAGGGTGACCTGACCGCAGCGCAGGCGATCGAGGCGGTCCGCACACAGGGGCGTGAGGTCGAGGACTTCTACGCGGTCTTCGTGGTCGACGACGACAACCGTCTGATCGGGGCGGTTCCGCTGGACGACCTCATCATCGCCGACACCGAGGCTCGGGTGGCCGATCTGGCGCTGGACGTGCCCGCCACGGTCCTGCCGGACGTCGATCAGGAGGAGGTCGGGAAGATGCTCTCCCGCTACAACCTCGTCTCGATGCCGGTCGTGAACGAGTTCGGGGTGCTGCTCGGCCGCATCACCTTCGACGACGTCATCGACGTGATGGAGGTCGAGCAGACGGAGGACATCCTGCGGCTCGCGGGTGTCTCGGACACGGAGGAGATCCGCGCCGAGTGGCGGGACGCCGTACGGAGTCGTCTTCCCTGGCTCACCCTCAACCTGTTCACCATCGCGATCGCGTCCTCGGTGGCGCTCTTCTTCGAGGCCACCATCGCGGAGTTCGTCTGGCTCGCGGCACTGATGCCGATCATCGCGGGGATGGGCGGAAACTCGGGCACGCAGGCGCTCGCGGTGACCGTCCGCCGCATCGCGATCGCCTCGTCCGATCTGGAACGCCGTTCCGACGCGGTGGGCAAGGAACTCGTGATCGGACTCGTCAACGGCATCGTACTCGGCCTGATCGCCGCGCTGGCCATCCTCGGAATCGCCGCCGTTCGCCCCGAAATTCCGCGGATGTTGTCGGTGGTGGTCCTGCTCGCGCTCTGGGGCAACATCCTCGTGGCCGGCACACTGGGCGCCTTCGTGCCGACTCTGCTCGACCGGCTCGGCATCGATCCCGCCGTCGCGTCGTCCGTCTTCCTGACGACCATCACCGATCTGGTCGGGTTCGCGCTGCTGCTCGGGCTCGCCACCGCGATGCTGCTGTAGCCGTGAAGCGTGTACTGAGGTTCTGGCGGGTGCTGGTCGCGCTCACTCCCTTCGTCTTCGCCTTCCTCAGGGATCGGCGCCGCTTCATCCTGCTGGGTGCGCGCGTCCGACGGTCGGCGGAGCATCATCAGCGGCGTGCGGACCGGCTGGCGTCCGCGCTCGCGAAGCTGGGTCCGACGTTCATCAAGCTCGCCCAGCTCCTGTCGGCCCGCGCCGACATCTTCCCGGAGCCCTACCTCTCCGCCATCGGGACGCTTCAGGACCAGGTGCCGCCGGCGGACACGGACCGCGTGATCGAGACGGTGGCGGCGGAGCTGGGGGCGCCGATCGAGGAGGCCTTCGACGAGTTCGACCGCGAGCCGATCGCCGCGGCCTCCCTCGGACAGGTGCACCGTGCGTCGTGGCGCGGTCGGGAAGTCGTCGTGAAGGTGCTGCGCCCCGGCGTCGAGGAGATGGTCGCCCTCGACCTCGACATCTCGTTCCGGATCCTCTTCTGGCTGAACATCCTCTTCCCGAATCACCATGTCCGCGCCCTCACCGGCGTGGTGCGCGAGTTCAGCGCGAAGGTGCGCGAGGAGATGGACTTCCGGATGGAGGCGGAGAACATGGACCGCTTCCGCCGGACGTTCGCGAGCGACCGCAGCGTGCGCGTTCCGAGCGTCTACAAGGAGCTGACCCGCCGCCGCGTCCTCGTGATGGAGTACTGCCGCGGCACCAAGATCGACCGCCTCCAGGAGCACTTCGCGAGCGGCCGGCTGTCCTTCGACAGCCTGATGGAGTCGCTCACCTCGCTCTATCTGCGGATGATGATGGTGGACGGCTTCCTCCACGCCGACCCGCACCCCGGCAACATCCTGGTGCAGGACGACGGACAGATCGTGCTGCTGGACTGGGGCATGGTGGTCGAGGTGCCGCGCTACACCCGCGAGACGGTGCTGAACGTGGCGCTCGCGGTCGGGCGGGAAGACCTCGACGGAATCATCAACGGGATGTACCGGCTCGGCATGATCTCGCCGGACGTCTCCCGGGGAGAGATCCGTGAGGCGGCGAAGGAGATCCTGAAGATCATCGAGCGGGCGCAGACCACGAGCGCGGAGCGTGTCCAGGAGCTCGTCCAGCAGATCTTCGACACCTTCTACACCTGGCCACTGATCCTTCCGCAGGAACTCGTCTACTTCTTCCGCGCGGCGGCCCTGCTCGAGGGTATCGGCTTCCGGTACGACGAACGGTTCAACGGACTCCACTTCATCCGGACCGTGATCCGCCGACACCGCGGAGAGATCCTCAAGACGACGGGTCAGGAAGCCACGCAGATCGCGAAGAACATCTTCGACGAGGCGTCGACGACGCTGCGGTCGGTGCGCGATCTCGTGGGCCGCGCCGAGCGGGAAGAACTGCGGGTACGGGTGCACCCCGCCGACGCGCGGGGGCAGGAACGGTTCGTGGCTCTGCAGGCACGACGCGTTCTCCTCTCGATCTTCGCGACCGCGCTCGCGCTCATCACCTCGATTCTCTTCATCAGCATCCGCAGCTGGTGGATGCTGGGGATCGGCATGGGCTTCAGCCTGCTGATGTTCATCTTCGTGCTCTTCATCCCCACGCATCTCCTGGAGAATCCGCTGCGACACGCCCGCGGGGTCAGGTCCGGAGAGTGGCGGCAGGGCCGATGATCCCGACCCCCCGCGCCTGCCGCGCACCCGCCGGAGGTGCCGGATGCCGCTGAGGCTCGTCGAGGCGCGGCTGCCGGAGACGCCGGACAAGGCCGAGGACTTGCTCGGAGAGGTGAAGGTCGTCGACTCGTGGCTGGTGCCGATGGACGACGGCACCGCGTCGCTCCGGGTACTGGTCCACACCGAGCGTACCGAGGCGCTGGCCGACCAGCTTCGCGAGCGGTACGGCGAGTCCGATCTGCGCATCGTCATGCTGGCGGTCGAGGCGACGATTCCCAAGGTCGAGGAGGAGGAGGAGGAGGAGGTCGACGAGAGGGACGAACTCGCGACTCCGGGGAGGATCAGTCGGGAGGAGCTGTATCAGGATGTCGAGCAGGCGACCCGGCTGACGCCCGTCTACGTCGCGATGGTATTCCTCTCGACGGTGGTGGCCGCCGTGGGGCTGATCCGGGGGGACGTCGCGATCGTGATCGGCGCGATGGTCATCGCACCGCTCCTCGGGCCGAACATGGGGCTGGCCCTGGCGGCCACGCTCGGCGAGCTGTCGCTGGCGCGCACGTCTCTCCGCACCATTGGAGTGGGTCTGCTGATCGCGGGTGCGACGTCGATTCTGATCGGCGTGGCCATGGACGTGGATCCGACCGTTCCCGACATCGCGGCGCGCACGCAGCCGGGTCTCGGGGACATCGCTCTCGGGCTGGCCGCGGGTGCCGCCGGGACGCTCGCCTTCACCGGCGGGCTGCCCGGTACCGTCGTCGGTGTCATGGTGGCGGTGGCGCTACTGCCACCGGTGGTGGTCGCGGGTCTCCGCGCGGGCGCGGGGGAGATCGAGGGGGCGGTGGGCGCCCTCATGCTCGTGGGCGTCAACGTCTCGTGCATCAACCTCGCCGCCGTCGCGACCTTCCTGGTTCAGCGGGTCCGGCCGCGGAGCTGGTGGGAGGAGGATCGGGCCCGGAAGGCCGTCCGGATCGCCGTGGCGTCCTGGCTGATTCTGCTGCTCGGGCTCGCCGCGTTGATCGTGTTCGGAGACGTCGGGCTCGACGTGGGCTGACGTGGGCTGCCGGGCCCCTTACCGCTGCCGGGCCGCTTACCCCTGGGCCACGCAGATCCGCGTCTCACCCTCCGGCCACACGAAGGCGGCGGACCCCCCGCGGTCCCAGAACGACTTCCCGGAGAACCCTTCGTACCGGGCTCCCGAGGCGGTGGGTGTCCGCAGGAACACCTCCGACTGATCGCCCCGCTCGACCCGGACGGCCTCGGGGTCGGTCGCGAAGTAGGTGGTCACGAATTCGTTCGCCGGATCGTCGCCGCAGACCCAGAAGACCGGACCCGTGGTCACCCTGACGAGGCCCCAGTCCGCCTGGAGGCGGGCGATGCGCTCGCGGTAGGCGGTTTCGGTGCAGAGGCGGATCGCCTCGTCTTCCGACAACTCCCGGTAGGCCGCCTCTTCCGGCGCCTTCCAGCATTCGTCACGTCCGGAGACCCAGCCCCGCTGATACGCGACCATCTCGTCGACCCATAGCTGCGGCATCGCGGTCCCGCGCGCCCGCTCCAGGGCCGTGCTCCACACCGAATCGAGCCGGACGTCGAGCCTCGCCAGCGCGGAGTCGGCGCAGATCCGGGTCTCGACCTCCCCGAGGTCGGTCGCATCGCAGTCGAAGGACGGGTCGACCCGGACCGTGGCGGTACCGGCTGCGGCGGACTCGCCCGCCGAGGTGTCCGCCGCGGCCCGTGAGGCCGCCGGGGAGGCGGGGGGCGGCGCAGCAGCCTCCTCTGCGGCCGGCTCAGACAGGATGCTCCTCTCGGAGTCCGGCTCGGCGCATCCTCCGAAGACGGCCAGGAGGCTTGCGAGGACGGGGACCGCGACCGGAAGACTCGGGAGGCGCGACGGGCGGCGTGTGGGCATGGCGGTCGGGGCGGGCGGGGAGTGTGGGGAGTCGACGGGTCTCCAACGGTGCGCCGTCTCCAACGGTGCGCCGTCTCCGAAGATATAGTGCATGGATCGGGCCCGGCGCACACGGGCCGGGGGGTCGGGGTATGGGCTTCCGCCGCCGAATCGGCCTTCCACCGCGCGCGTCCCGGCTCTAGCCTTGGTGGTGTCGCTCTCGCGGCATCCGTCGACAGCCACGCGCCATCACCTCGGACACTCATGACACGTCGTACCACTTCCGCCGTTCCGGCTCTGCTCGCAACGGTTGCGTGCCTCGCTGCCACCGCCACGGGCGCACATGGCCAGCAGGCCGACTTCGTCCTCACCAACGGGCTCGTCCGCACCGCGAACGCGGCCCAGCCGACCGCCGAAGCGGTGGCCGTGACGGACGGGCGGATCTCCTTCGTCGGGAGCTCTGTCGAGGCCGAGCGACTGGTGGGCGTCGGCACGACCGTCGTGAACCTGAACGGTCGTGTGGTGATGCCCGGGCTGATCGACAGCCACGGACACGTCGGAGACCTCGGCACCTTCCTGCGCAACGTCGACCTCTTCGGCACCGCGTCCGAGCAGGAAGCCGTCGACCGGATGGTCGCACGAGCCGCCGAGGCGGTAGGCGACGGATGGCTCCTCGGACGGGGGTGGGACCAGAACGAGTGGGGCAACACCGCCTTTCCGACCACGTCGTCGCTCGACGCGGCGATCGCCGAACGACCGGTGTCTCTCGAGCGCGTGGATGGTCATGCCCTCTGGGTGAATCAGGCCGCACTGGATGCCGCGGGCATCGACCGGAACACGCCCGACCCCGCCGGTGGACGGATCGTGCGGGACGACAGCGGCGAGGCGACGGGCGTACTGATCGACAACGCCATGGACCTGGTGCTCGACGTCATCCCCCCGCTCACTCAGGAGGAGCTTCGCGAAGGCGTTCGGCTGGCGCAGCAGGAGCTGAACCGGTTCGGGATCACCGCGGCCGTCGACGCGGGTGCGAAGCGGGGCGAGCTCGAGGCGATGGAGGCGCTGGCGCTGGAGGGTGAGCTGACCTTCCGCAACTTCGCGATGGTCTTCGGGGCCGATCGGGAGCTCCTGGCGGACTGGCTCGAGCGGGGTCCGTCCGGCTGGATCGACGAGGGCCACACGCTGCGCGTCGACGCGATCAAGATTTCGGCGGACGGCGCGCTCGGCTCGCGCGGTGCCGCGCTTCTGGAGGGGTACGCGGACGATCCCGACAACAGCGGCCTTCTGCTGCTCGAGCCGGACACGCTCCGTCGGATCGCGGACGACGCGGCCCAGGCCGGATTCCAGTTCAACGTCCATGCCATCGGCGACCGGGCGAACCGCATCGCGCTCGACGTGTTCGAGGAGACGCTGGAGCGCCACGCGCTGGCGGACCATCGCTGGCGGATCGAGCATGCCCAGATCGTGTCTCGGCAGGACCTGCCGCGCTTCGCCGAGCTCGGCGTCATTCCGGCGATGCAGGCGATCCACCAGTCGTCCGACATGGCGTGGGTGACGGACCGGCTCGGCTACTCCCGCTCACTGGGGGCGTACGCCTGGCGCTCGGTCCTCGACGACGGCGCGATCATTCCGGGCGGCTCCGACTTCCCGGTCGAGTCCGCGGACCCCCGCCGCTCGCTGTACGCGGCGGTGACCCGTCAGAACGACGACGGGTGGCCGGCCGGCGGCTGGTTCCCGGCCGAGCGGATGACGCGGGAGGAGTCCTTCCTGTCGATGACGCTGTGGGGTGCGTACTCCACCTTCGCCGACGACGAGATCGGCTCGGTCGAGGTCGGGAAGTGGGCGGATCTGGTCGTGGTGGGAGACGACTACATGACGATGCCCGAGGACGAGATTCCGGGTCTCCCGATCCTCATGACGATCCTCGCGGGCGAGGTGGTCTACGCGTCGGACGACGCCCCGATCCCGACTGCGCTGGTCAACACGCTCATGAACACCCCGGGCGGGGCGCGGTGACTCCCGACGTCGCCGAGAAGTACCAGCCGCTCCTTGAACGCTTTCGCGACGGCAAACGCATCGGGCTCGCCCGGGCGATCACCGTCGTCGAGAACGAACAGTCCGGATTCGAGGCCTTCCTGCACGAGGTGCTCTCCGCCGGACCGCAGGGCGCGCGTGTCGGGGTGACCGGGCCGCCCGGGGCGGGGAAGTCGTCGCTGATTTCCATGCTGGCGGCGCACTACCGGAAGGCCGAGGAGCATGTGGGTGTGGTCGCCGTGGACCCGACGTCCCCATACTCCGGCGGCGCGCTTCTCGGGGACCGCATCCGCATGAACGACCTCGCCACCGATCCGGGCATCTTCATCCGATCGATGGCGACGCGCGGGTCCCTGGGCGGGCTCGCGACCACCTCCAAGGAGGTCATCGACCTCATGGACGCCTTCGGGCTCCCGCGGATCCTGATCGAGACGGTCGGAGTCGGGCAGACCGAACTCGACGTCACGGGAGCGGCCGACACGGTCGTGGTCGTGCTCGTCCCGGAGTCGGGGGACGGCGTGCAGGCGATGAAGGCGGGGCTGATGGAAATCGCCGACATCTTCGTCGTCAACAAGGCCGATCGCCCCGGCGCGGACCGGCTGCTCAAGGAGCTGAGTCAGGCGATCCACCTGCGGACCGGACCCGGAAACGACTCGACGGCCGGTGGCCGCGACATGCCCGCGCACCACGGCGTCGACATGGCCGCGGCGATGAAGAAGGAGAACGAGGAGCGGGGTGTCACGAAGGAGCCCCGCCGCTGGGAGCCGCCCGAGGGCTGGCAGATCCCCGTGCTGAAGACCGTCGCGCAGACGGGGGAGGGTGTCCCCGAACTCGTCGAGGCGATCGCCAGCCACCGCGATCACCTCGTGAACAGCGGTGAACTCGCGACCCGGCGCAGGGCCCGGACCGAGCGCCGCGTGCGGGACGTCGTCGAGCGGCGTCTGCGGCGCCGCGCCGAGCAGGCGGTGTCGGGAGAGGCACTCCACGAGACGATGGAGCGGATCCTGGGCGGGTCGGACACCCCCTACTCGGTTGCGAGCGGATTCATTCGAGCGATTCTGGACCGGGAGCTGGAGGGATGAGGGTGAGGGAGCGAACGAACGTGACGCGGGCGTCGGGATCGACGGCGGTCGGCGCCGCCCTGTCCATGAGCGCCACGCTGGCCATGCGCGCCGCCCTGGCCATGAGCGCCGCCCTCGCGCTGCCCGCCCTCTCCGGTGGGATCGCGCCCACGGCCATTCCAGGGGCGCTGGCCGCTCAGCAGACCGGAGCGCCGGTGTCGCTCGACACCATCGAGGTGTCCGTCGGCTCGAACCTCGAGCTTGCGGATCTGCCGCGCTCGGTGGAGGTCATCACCGCCTCCGAGCTCGCGGACCTGCCGGTCACCTCGGTCGAGGCGGCACTCCGATGGGCGGGTGCGGTCGACCTTCAGACACGGTCACCCGCGCAGTCCGACCTGTCGATCCGCGGCGGCTCCTTCGAACAGGTGCTCGTGCTCGTGGACGGGATTCGCGTGAGCGATCCGCAGACCGGCCACTTCGACCTCGACCTCACGATTCCGATCGAGCAGGTGGAGCGCATCGAGATCCTCCGTGGTGGGGCGTCCGCCGCGCACGGTGCGGACGCCTTCGGGGGCGTCGTGAACATCGTGACGAAGACGCCCGGGGCGACGCGGGGGCAGGTTCGTCTCGAGGGTGGAAGCTTCTCGACCTTCGGCGGCGCCGTCTCGTTCGAGACGGTGACCGACGGTGGCCTCGGCGTGACCGCGGCCGTCGGGAGGGACGGATCGGATGGGCACCGCGACGGCACCGACTAC
>Ga0102929_1002707_pt1 | contig 10534 bp, 11 predicted proteins | sample SalPonR1_B_D2_MG_FD_78510 | JGI IMG/M metagenome (GOLD analysis project Ga0102929, IMG submission 78510) | Salt pond soil microbial communities from South San Francisco under conditions of wetland restoration - Salt Pond MetaG R1_B_D2_MG | ecosystem: Environmental > Aquatic > Marine > Intertidal... | reverse complement strand
TAATCTATTATTTCTGTTTCTTTAAAGTTTATCATTTGACCTGTTCCAATAAAAGAATGAAATAAATTTGGATTTTCATTTACTAAATATATTCCTAAAGCGCTACCCCATGATTCACCAACTAGATAAATTTTTTCTTTATTAAATCTATCAACTAAATATTTTGATAAAGCAATTCCATCATCAATATAGGTTTCTAAAGTAATACTTGATATTTTTTGAGCATTATATGATTTTGCAGATCCAGGTTGATCCCAATTAACAACTACAAAGTTATCTTCTAATTGTGCCAAATCATGTCTAACAGCTGCCATCTGAGAGCCTCCTGGACCGCCTGCTAAAAATAATAGTATTGGGTTATTTTTATTTTTACCTCTAATACTTATCCATTCTTTTTTACCATTAATCTCAACACTTTCTAATTCGCTAATACTATTTTCTATTTCATTACCAAAATCGTCTACAATAGTTGGTGTAGTAGTTGTTTTTTGAGAAATAATAATTAATAAAATATTTATTAAAATCACAAAACTCATTAAAAATAAAACTCTTTTAATTTTCTTAATTAATTTTTTACTATCCAAATTTTTCTTCTTATTATATAAGAATTTAATCCCCATAATTATTACTATTATTAATAATATAACAGCCACTAAAGCTAGTACTACAAAACTTAATAACTCTAACATTTTATATCTCCAATTTTTTTTTATATTTCAATTCAATTACATTTCCAACATATGGAATTTCAAAAATATGATTCTTTACTAATGATAAATTACTAAAAGCCAAGACCTCTTTTATTTTCTTATAAATATCTACATCTTCAAGTGATTCTCTAATTACCAGAGTTCCACCATCTCTAAGAGTATTAGCTAAATAAGTTGTAATATATCTTAAATTATCTATTGATAAATTCTTTAAAGAAAAGTAACTAAAAATCAAATCATAATTTTCTTTTCTATTACTAATTAAAAAATCTGTTAAATTAATATATTCATTTCTTTTATTATTTCTATTTGTTTTTAGAAAATGTTTTTTCTCATTAGAATCAACAACATTTGTAATTTCTATAGAACTATATTCACATAACAAATGAGATGTATAATTTTTAATACCACATCCAAAATCTAATATCTTAGAATTTTCTTTGATATCGTCATCATTAAAAACCTTTTTATAATAAATCTTTTCCATAATATTGATAACAAATTCTTGAATTAATATATGAAGCTTATCATTTAATTTAAACATTATAATTTCCCTTTAATTAATTATTTAATTTTAAAAAATCAAATAACTGATTGTTTAATTGAAATATAACAAACCTAGCTTTCATACATCTAAATTAATTCTTAAATTTACCTTAAATAATTGGGAGCGTTATTACAAATTCAGTTGAAGTACTAGAATCTTCAAGTTTTATTGTACCATTATGTAATGAAATTATTTTTTTTACGATTGAGAGCCCTAATCCAGAACCTAGAGAAGGTTCTTTAGCATTATTCCCTCTAACAAAGGGTTTAAATATATCTCTTTTGTTTTCATCAGGAATACCTAAACCGTCATCTTTAAAAATTATTGCAACTTTATTATCTTCTTGAATTAAATTTATTGTAAGTTTTGTCCCTTTTTTATTATATCTAAAAGAATTTTCTAATAAATTATTTAAAACTCTTTTAAATTTTTCACTGTCAAGCATAGTATAAATATCATCCTCTGAAAGATTAAACTCATAATTAAAAGAATTAGTTTCTAATTGGTTGATAATAGAGGCACAATATTCTCTTAAATATTCTACAATATTAATACTTTGAAAATTCAATTTAAATTCAGGATTTTCCATCTTAGATAGTTCAAAAAGCTCATTCATAAGAGAACTAGATCGCTTACTATTTTCATATATTATATTCAAATAGTTTTTCTCTTCTTCTTGAGATATTTTATTATCTATACAGTATTTAGAATATCCCATTATACTAAATAATGGATTTTTTAAATCGTGGGAAATATCTAGTATTAATTTTTTTCTATTATCTTCCGATATCTTTCTTAAAGTAATTTCCCTCTCTATTTTTTGGGCCATATCATTAAAAGTATTTTGCAATTCTTCAAATTCATTTCTTAAATTCAAGTCAACACGAACAGAGTAATCCCCCTGCCTTAACAACTTAGTACCATCTGTTAACTTTCTTAAAGGTTTAGTTATACTTTTTGAAGATATCTTTGCAAAGATATATGAAAAAACAGCTAATAATAATAAATAGACTATTAGTACAATAATAATTACATATAAAACTATTTGTTTATCATTTTTATTAGCTTTAGAATTATAACTAAAAAAGAATTCCATTCTCAAAGAAGTTGGGAATGATACAACTATCCAATTTTGGTTATTCTTTTGATAATAAATATCATAGTTGTAATCATTATTATTGCTATTAGTTAGAAAATTTGTAAATTCTAAAACACTAAAGCTATCACTTGAGAACGTATTTAGACCAACTGAATATATTACATTATATTCGTCATCTATAATTTGAAGACCCCCACCATTTTCAACAATAGAAGTTGCATCAATTTGAGAAATATTATCTTTTAATATTGAATCTTTTGAATACTGGTTTTTTGCCAAACTATTTTCAATAATATTACTTGCAAAAGCTAATAATATAACCGCAATAAATGATGATATCACTGTTAATAGAAATATTATTAAATAATTTTTAAAAAATAAATTTGAGATTTTACTCATTAAGCGTCTCCCAAATAATGCAATTTGTAACCAATACCCCTAATTGTTTTTAAATATTGAGGAGATTTCGGATTTGTTTCAATCTTATTTCTCAATCTACTAATATGAACCATTATTGTATTATCATCATAATATAAATCATCATACCAAATAGCTTTATATAATTGTTTTTTTGTAAACACTTTTTCACAAGATTGCATAAAATATAGTAATAATTTATATTCTTTTGCACCTAACTCAATCTCTTTTCCTTTTTTAAAAACGCAACAAGTCTCTTTATCTAAAGTTAAATCATAATACTTAATTATATTTGAATTAGAATTTTGAGGTTTTGAATAATTATAAGTTCTTCTAAGTAAAGATTCAGCTCTCGCAATTAATTCTTCAATTGAAAAAGGTTTTGATAAAAAATCATCTGCACCTAAACGTAATCCTAAAATTTTATCTATCTCATTATCTCTTGCAGTTAAAAAGATTACTGGAATTAATATATTTTTATCACGAATTTTATGCAAAAAATTAAAACCATCTAAAACTGGCATCATTACATCTAGGATTATTAAATCAATCTCTTCTTTTTCAATTATGTTAAATGCTTCTAATCCATTGGAGGCAACATAAACACTAAAACCATTTTTTTCAAAATTTATCTTTAATAAATTCCTAATATCTCTCTCATCATCAGCTATCAAAATATTCAAAAAAAACTCCCCATAAATATTAAATTAAAAAAATTGAATCAATTATTATTAATATAAGAAATAATTTGATTAAGAGTATTTAAAAAAACAAAACAACTTTTTTATTATATGTTTCTATCAACTCATCATCCTCACTAGATCTTGAGTTTTTTGTATTAAATTTATTTATTATTTTTCTCAATTGCTAATAACTTTTCTTTTATATCAACTCCAGCAGCATATCCCACTATATTATTATTTATACCGATTACCCTATGACAAGGAACTATTATAGCAATAGGGTTTTTATTATTAGCCATGCCTACAGCTCTATATGCTTTTTTATTATCTATACTAATTGCAATATCTTTATAAGATCTTGTCTCACCATATGGTATATCACAAAGGGCATTCCAAACTTTTTTTTGGAAAGTAGTCCCAATAAGTTTAAAAGGAATATTAAAGCTTTTCCTAATTCCATTTAAGTATTCTTCAATCTGAGAAAAAACATTGTCACTAAAATCTGTTTTTTCACCAAATTCTTTTATATTATCTGAAATAATTTTTATAGAAATTAAAATATTATTTTCATATGATATTTTTATAAAACCAATATCTGAGATATAAATTGCAAATTTAATCATTTATCACCTAATATATTTATGTTTTGATTTTATCAACTAAATAATTTAGTGAATCAAAATCCACAAAACTAATTTTTTTATTCTCATTTTCCATTAACTTAACAATTTCAGAATCATTAACACCATTTTTCTTTTGACTGTTATAAACAATTTTGATCATAGTTTTATTAAAAAAATTTAATTTATTAAAATCAAGCTCACCTTGAAGATTATAAATTTCATATTTATCTTTTAAATTATGTGGAATATTTTCTTCTATAGATTTATAGAGTTTATCATCTTTTTTTATTTTATTGGGATCTGCAAGTCCGACACAAACAATTATTATTTTCTCAATTTTATCAAAAGAAAAAGCTTTTATAAATTTATTAAAACCTTTTAAAGTGCCAGCATAAATAACAGTAAAAAAAATTACAGTATCAAAAGAACTTATACTTTTTATCTTATTTGATTCAAAAACTTCAAATCCTGTTTTTTTAGAAAATTCTAATGCATATCTTTTTGTTGTTCCATATTTAGTTGAATATATAATTGCTTTTTTCATATTACCACCTATTAATATAACTTAAATAGTATAATGAATACTAATAATTGCCAAGTATAAATTCTTGATATGAATAAAAATATTGCTATTATAAAACTTTTGAATTTAAACTTGAAATTTGTTTTTTATAATATAAGAAATTAATTAGCCAAAATATCATATAAATTACAAAGCTAATAGGTAAAACCAAGATAAAATAGTATGACAACCAAGCAAATAAATAGCCAAAGATTATCAATGAGATTTGAACTAATAAAAAATGGATAATAGTAGCTTTAATTAAAGATATATCTTCTTTAAAAAAAACAATATTAGATAATGAACTAACTACACCAATAAAACCATATGCTAAGATACAAAGCAGTGTAGCAATATTAGATGAAAATTTATTAATCAAATAAGGAGTTGCAATAGAAAAATAATTTGTTTTAAAAAAGAAGTTAATAAAAATACTTATAAAGACTCCTATAGTTACCCCTAATGTAAAACCGTTCAAACTTTTTTTTAAAATGTTATTGTTTTTCATCTTTTTACTCCAATTAATGTTTTTATTTTTTTTAAATTTCTTCTACTCACACTACAAATATACCCATTATTTAAATGGACATATATTTTAGCAGAAAAAGTTAAATCAAACTTCATAACTTTATCAATATTAATTATTTCACTTTTATTAATTTTAATAAAATTCAAAGAATTTAATTTATCTTCTATTTCATATAGTCTATCTTTTACTTCAAATACATATTTATCCGTTGTAAAAAAAACACATGAATCTTTACAAAAAAAATGAAAAATATCTGAAATTGAAATATTATAAAATTGATTATTCCTTTCCCCAATAATATGTTTGCAATTTTTCTCTTCAATTAATGATTTTATTTTTTTTATTGTATCACAATCTTCTTTAGCAATAACTTCTATTAAATCAGAGGGGAAAGTATTATCATAATGGACATTTATTTTCTTCATAAAATGATAATATATCACAAATAATATTAAGTCCAATACAAATAAATAAGCGGTCAATAATTGCAAATGAAAGGTTTTGTAATAATAAATATATTATCTTTTAATAAACTTTTTAACAAAATCTGTTTTTGGAATGCTTATAAAATCATCAAACAATCCTTCTTGCTCAATTTTACCATTATTTAGTAAAACAACTTCATCAGACATCTTTCTAGCTTCTTCTTGATCATGAGTTACTAAGATTGTTGTTATACCTAAATCTCTTTGAATTGTTTTAATTTCATTTTGCATCTTTTCTCTTAATAATGCATCTAAATTTGACAAAGGCTCATCTAATAAAAGAAGATCTGGCTCCATAATTAATGCTCTTCCTAATGAAACTCTTTGCATCTCTCCTCCACTTAATTGATAAGGATAACTTTTGATTTTATCTTCTAAATTTAATAAATTTAATATCAAATCACATTTTTCTTTCATTTTCTTTTTACCAATTTTTTTTATTTTTAAAGGAAACAATAAATGATTTTCAACATTCAAATGAGGCCAAAGTGCATAATTTTGAAAAACAAATCCTATATTTCTTTTTTCAGGCGGGATATTAATTTTCTCTAAAGAATTATAAATTTCTCTATTATTTAATTTAATAATACCTTTAGAAGGGAGCTCTATTCCAGCTATAATTGAAAGAAGGGTTGATTTACCACTTCCACTAGGACCTAGAATTGTTAAAAACTTTTTTTCTTCAACTTTTAGTGAAAAATCACAAATAACGCAATTTTCATTATAATGTTTACATAAATTCTTTATTATTAATTCACTCATATTTTTCATAAACCTCTTTTTATTTTACTATTTAAATAATTAGCCAATAATATTATTAATACTATTACAACAGACAATGCTGAAGTCATCTCAAGTCCATAAGATTGTGATTGCATACCAAAAAGTAAAACACCTACAGTTTCTTGATTTGTTGAATAAAGCATTAGAGAAATGGGTATTTCTCTTAAAGAAATCATAAGAGATACTAGTATACCTGATTTTATTCCTGGCAATAAAAAAGGGAAAACCACTTTATAAAAAGATTTTATCTTATTATATCCTGATAACCTTGCTGCATTAAACAAACTGATATCTTGTGATTTTAATAAGCTAATTATTTGATTCATAATAATAGGTGTAAATAAAACCATATAGGTAAATATTAATCCCCAAGCTGTTCCATAAAATTTAAAAGGATAAGTATTAAAACTAAATATTGCAGCGACAGCTAATATTGTATTAGCAATAGCCATTGGCCATGAGGCTATAGCCTCAAATATTCTATAACCTTTAGATAAATAATGAGATAATATTGAACAAGATAATGCAATAATTGTAGCAAAAAAAGCTGCAACACCACCATATAAAAAACTATTTTTAAAAGCTAAAATAGCTTTTGAATTATAATGAAAAATTTCTTTGTAATTATCCAAAGTTAAGTGATCTATCAATAAACTTAAGCCCCACCTTTTTAAAAAAGAAGATATTAACATTGTAATTGATGGTATTATACTTACTAAAGTAAAAAAAAGAAAAACTAAAAAAACAACTAATATTTTATATTTATTTAAATTTAAAATACTAATATCTCTATTTTGAATCGAGCCTTTCAAGCTTATTTTCTTTTTTTTATTGATTAAATAAATCTGCATAAAGTATAAAGATGAAGAAAATATAACTAATAACAATGAATAAAAAGCTGCTTTTGAAGTATCTAGCATTGTAAGAGATGAATAGATTAGCGTTGTTGAAACTTCTATTCTAGCAGGTAAGCATAATAATGCTGCTACAGAAAAATTAGCTAAAGACCTTGAAAATATGAAAATACCTGTACTCATAATGCTAGGTTTTATTAGAGATAGTGTTATTTTTCTAAAAACATAAATATTATCTGCTCCTGCCAATTGAGCAGCCTGCTCCAATTTAGGATCTATATTTCTTAAAGAATTTTTTATTGAAAAATACATTAAAGGAAATAAATGCAAGGTTAATACAAAAATAGCTGCAAAAAGGGAATATGGAGTTGATGTATAATCATCAATATGAAAAACTATTTTTACAAATCTTTCAAAATATCCATTTCTTTTAAATATTTGTAACCAAGATAAAGCTATTATATAAGGAGGTATTGCAAAAGCTATAATACAAAAATTATCTACTAGTTTTTTAAATGGAAAATCTGTTTTTACCACTATCCAAGCTAATAAACCTCCAATAATACTTGTTAAAAAGAAAACCCCAAGTGATATTTTCAAAGAATTTATAAAAGGAACAATAAAATTAGAAATTGTATAATCAAAATTTACAATTCCTTTATAAAATAAAAAAACAGTTGGATAAATATAAAATAATATTAAAATAAAAGAGAGGAGTAATAAAGCTCCTCTCAAAGCATAAGTATCAAAATAATTTTTCAAATTCTTCATTTATTTCTACTTGTTTCTTAGCTAAATCATCCCAATTAATATCAATTACTCTTATATCTGCAGATATTCTTTTCAATAATTTCTCATTTTCTAAAACACTAATAAAACCAAAGCTTGTAGTAATTTTTTGAGCTTTCTCAGATATCAAATAATCTACAAAGGCTCTTGCTAATTCTTCATTTTTTTCAAACCTAGCTGTATTTTTACTAATTGCAATAGGTCTTTGAATAGCAATTGCGCCCTCTTTTGGCCAACATATTTCTAATGGAGTTTCATATTTTTTTTTCTTTGCAATTTTTTTTAATCTCCAAACAGCATCGTGTGGTGCGATACCTAAAATAAATTCCCCCTCTTGTATTTTAGAAGGAACATCACTATTTTTTTTTGATAAAAATAAACCATTTTCTACAAGTTTTTTATAATAAGCTCCACTTTCTTCTTCTAAATTCCATAAATTAGCAATTAAAGCTAAAGCTGTTGAAGATTGAGATGGATCTGCATGGACTATTTGATTTTTATATTTTGGATTTAATAAATCATAATAAGATGTAATATCAGATAATACTTTTTCTTTATTATAAATGATAACACCATATCTTTCATTAACTAAGGTATAAGGTTTATCCAATCTAAATTTATTAGATAAATTATCAAAACCTTTTGGAGTATATTTTTCTAATAATCCTTTTTCAGATAAAGCTTCATACAATAATGGGTCAGAGCCCCAAAATACATCAGCTCTTATACTACCTGATTCTGCTTCACTCCATATTCGTTGCCTTAAAGGCCCACACCCTAATTGGACAATATCCAAAACATCACCTTTATCTGATTCAAAATCTTCTTCTAATAAGTTAAGCATAGTAGCTGGACCTGAAATATACGCAATAATTTTACCTTCTTCTCCATAGTAATTTTGTCCTATCGAATTTTCTTTTAAACCTTGAGCACTTATAAGTTCAATTGATAAAAACAGGAAACATAAAATTATAAATATTTTTTTCAAAAAATACCTCCTCTATTAATTATTTAAAATTCACTAATACAGAATAAGTTATACCAACCTAACATGTCAATTGTTTTTTTTAAAAAAAAGCCTCTAAATAGAAGTATTTTAATAAATATTATCTAAAATTATGTATTTTTGTTTGTTGCTACTAACAATATATTCTATTCTTTTATCTATTAAATAAACAAATTAGCTAATCATTATTTTATATTAGTCTTACAAGATTGAGAGTATTTTTTTATAAGATTTTCATTATTTGTTAGATTTTCTCTTTTATGATATTATTAATCATATTTTGATTTGTAATGGAAAAGGAATTTTATGATAATGGAAACAAAAAAACAAATTCTAGGAATAAATGGAAGTCCTAGAAAAAATGGTAATTCTGATATTTTATTAAAGTATTTTATGGATGTTGTAAAAGAAAATCACGTTAATGAAAAAATAATAAACTTACGAGAATATAATTTTTCAGGTTGTATTGGTTGTGAGCGATGTAGAAAAGATAAAATATGCACTGGAATAAAAGATGATATGACAAACTTTTATCCAGATATTATCTCAAGTCAAGGCTTAGTATTAATTTGTCCAACTCATAATTATAATATAACATCATGGATGAAAGCTTATATCGATAGACTATATTGTTTTTATAATTTTGAAAATCCAAGACCTGGAAAATGGTCTAGTTCATTAAGTAATCAAAATCGTAAAGCTATTGTAATTGCCATTTGTGAACAAGAAGATGAGAAAGATATGGGATATACAGCACAAGCTATGTACAAACCACTTGAAGCTTTAGGTTACGAAATTAGTGATGTAATAAAAGTATTAAATTGTTTTGACAGAGGTAAAATTAAAGATAATGCTGAAGTTATTAATAAAGTTAAAGAAAGTGCAGATAAATTTTCAAAATTACTTTTATAAACAAAATTAAATAATTTTTGCTTTTTATTTACAAATTATTTATTATATTATTTACTCATATAATAAAAGGATTTATTAAATGAAAAATAATTTTAGCATAAGATTTATGAATTTATCAGATACTAAAGATATTTCTTCAATATATAATTACTATATTGAAGAAACTACTATAACTTTTGAATGCAAAAAACCTTCTCTTGATGAATTCAAACAAAGAATTAAAAGTATTTCTAATACTTATGCATATTTAGTTTGTGCAATAAATAATAAAGTTATTGGCTATGCTTATGCTAGCAGACTCAGAAATAGAGAAGCGTATCAATGGGATGCGGAATTATCAATCTACTTAGATAAAGATTATACAAATTTTGGAATTGGTAAAATTTTGTATTTAGCCCTTATTGATATCTTAAAATTACAAAATATCTATAATATATATGGTGTAATAACACAACCCAATATACCAAGTGAAAAACTCCATGAAAATATAGGATTTACAAAAATTGGAATATTTCACAATACTGGCAATAAATTT
>Ga0102929_1002705_pt1 | contig 10536 bp, 7 predicted proteins | sample SalPonR1_B_D2_MG_FD_78510 | JGI IMG/M metagenome (GOLD analysis project Ga0102929, IMG submission 78510) | Salt pond soil microbial communities from South San Francisco under conditions of wetland restoration - Salt Pond MetaG R1_B_D2_MG | ecosystem: Environmental > Aquatic > Marine > Intertidal... | reverse complement strand
GCCCACCACCGCCACCTGCAGGGGCCGCTCGGGCGTGGGCGCGGCATAGGCGGGGACGGTTTCGGCGTCCGGGTCGTCGTCGTCGGGCAGGGCCACGTCGGTCTCGGGGGCCTCGGCCTCGGCCCGTGCCTCGAACCCGTCGGCAAAGGGCATGAGACGGGCGTAGAGATCGTTCATGCCTTCGCCGTGCTCGGCCGAGATCTGCACCGGATCGCCGAGGCCCAGCCCGTAGGATTCGTAGACGCCCGGCTCGGCGGCCGCGCCCTCGGCCTTGTTGGCGGCGAGGATCACGTGCCCCGACCGCCTGCGCAGGATGTCGGCGAAGATCTCGTCGATGGGGGTGACGCCCGCGCGCGCGTCGATCACGAAGAGGCAGATATCGGCCATCTCCACCGCGCGTTCGGTCAGCCGCCGCATCCGCCCTTCGAGGCTGTCGTCGGTCGCATCCTCGAGCCCCGCCGTGTCGATCACGGTAAAGCGCAGGTCGCCCAGCCGCGCGTCCCCCTCGCGCAGGTCGCGCGTCACGCCAGGCGTGTCGTCGACCAGCGCCAGGCGCTTGCCGACGAGGCGGTTGAACAGCGTGGACTTGCCCACGTTGGGGCGGCCCACGATGGCGAGGGTAAAGGACATGACGCGGCTCCGCTGACGGGTCAGGGCGGGGTGATACAGGATCGCGGCCTCAACGGAAAGCCAGAAGCTGCCCCTTCTTGGACACGACGTAGAGCGTGCCGTCCGCGACCACCGGGTTGCTCGCGGCACCGCCCGGAAGCGGCACCGTGCGGGTGAGTTGTCCCGAGGCGGGATCGAAGAATCGCAGCGTCTCGTCGGCGGAGGCGACGACAAGCTGCCCGCCCGCGAGCACCGGCCCGTAATGGCCGACGATGCCCGCCTGCCGCTTGGGCTTGCGCGCGGTGAAGAGCGGCAGCGCGTGGCCCCAGATGCGGCTGCCATCCTCGGCCGAGAGGCGCACCAGCTCGTTGCGGTCGCTCACCAAAAAGAGCGATCCGCCCGCCGACCAGATCGGGTTGAGCGGGCCTTCGGTGGCGGTCCAGATGCGCTTGCCGCTGCCGAGGCTGAGCGCGACCATGCGGCCCGAATGGGTGCCCACGTAGACGCGGTCGCCCACCACCAGCGGATCGCCGGTTACGTCGCGCACCCGCGCGCTCGACACGCCGCGCCGCTCGCCCGCGACCTGTGCATCCCACAGCCGCAGGCCGCCCTTGCGGAAGGCACCCTGCACCTCGCCCGCGCCGAAGGCGAAAATGGCGTATTTTTCGGTGATCGCGGGCGCGGGACCGCCCAGCACGTTGTGGATGTCGGGCGTGCCGGAGAGCTGCCAGCGCACGCGGCCCGTCCCGGCGTCGAGCACCCAGGCCACCTCGTCGCCCGCCACGAGGTAGACCCGCCCCTCGTAGACCGAGGGCGCGGCGGTGGCGGGCGCGTCGGTATCCTGCTTCCAGAGCACCGCGCCGTCCTCGGCGTCGAGGGCGGTGACCGTCCCAAAGCCGGAGGTGACGAAGAGCCGCCCCCCGCCATAAGCGAGCCCGCCGCCGCTGGCATTGTCGGGGCTGTCGTTGGGCGGGGTGAGCTGTGTGGTCCACAGCACCTCGCCCGACGTCGAGACCGCCGAGACCTGCGTTTGAGCATCGAGGGTGAAGATGCGTCCAGCCGCCATCACCGGATCGGCGCTGATACGCACGCGGCGTCCGTCGCCCGCGCCAATGCCCGTGGACCACGCCAGCGACGGCGCGGTCGACAGCGCGGGATGCGCGGTGCGGGTGGCGGGGGTACCCGGACGCTGCGGCCAGGCGGCATTGGCCACCGGCGCGGGCAGCGAGACCGGGGCGGCGCGGTTGACCGGGGTCTCCCCGGCCTGTGCACGGCGCGCCTCGCTCTGCAGCACGTCGCGGATGTTTTCGCGCTCGCCGGGCAGGATCGGCTCCTCCTTGGAGCAGGCCGCAAGGGCGAGGGCCGCCGCCATCGCCAGAAGAACCGTTTTCGCCGTCACCACTCTGCCCTCATCTGTCGCGTCATACCGGGCCCCGGGTCATTGGCCCATCCCGTCATGTCCGGGCGTGCCCGGTATTTCGGGCACATCCTCACCCAGGGCAACAATCACCTGCGCCACGCGGCGGCGCAAGGGGTCTGTCGCCTCGGCATCCACCGCGAGCGCTGTCAGGCGGTCGAGCGCCCCGGCGCGGTCGCCGGTCGCAATCTCGATCATGGCGAGCTGTTCCTCGGCCAGCAGCCGGACCAGCCCCGGCTGCGCCGCCAGCGGCGCGAGCCGGGTGCGGCGTTCGTCGGTCGAGAGCCCCGTGTCGGGCAGCGCCACCGCCTTGAGCGTCGCGATCCGGCGGTAGATGGCGGGCACCTCCGAACGATCCGCAAGCGCCAGCAGCCGCGTCGCCGCCCCCGGCGCGTCGGTCTGCGCCTGTTCGGCGGTGGCGAGCAAAACGGCCACCGCGTCGCCCCCCGGCCCGGGGGCATCCGCCGCCTGAAGCGCAGTGGCGCGCTCGTCCGCGTCCTCCTGCGCCAGCGCGGCCAGCACCGCGTCGCCGAACGCCTGCGCCTCGGCCTCGGCCTGCGCCTTGCGCCATTCGTTCCAGGCCGCGCCGCCCACCAGCAGCAGGATCGCCAGCACCCCGATCCAGCCATAGCGGCGCATCAGCCGGAACAGGCGGTCGCGGCGCACCTCCTCGGTGACTTCGTCGATGAAACTGTCCGTATCGCTCACGCCGCACCCCCAGCCGGATTTCCGCCCCTCTTAGCGTGTCGGCCCCGCGCTGCCAAGGGCCGCGGGTCATGCGCGAGATCACGCTTGTCGGGGGGCGCGGAAAGGTTTAATCTGAACCGGTTGGTTCAGCGTATTGCGTCCAAGTCGTGATGCGCGGCCTTCGCGTGTGCCGCAGGACCCTGTTTGAAAGACCTTTATATGCGCCTGTTTCCGGTTCTGATTGCCCTCCTGGTCGCCGCGGCGATCTATGCCTTCGTTTTCGAGCGCGAGCGGCTGGTCGCGATGCTGCCCGCCCCCGGGGCCGGGCCCGGGACGCAGGCGGATTCCGACACCGCCGCCACCGCCGCGGAAACGGGCGCGCCGGCGGTGATGCCCGTGGTGGTGCAGCGCTCCGAGGCGCGCGAGGTGGACAGCGCGGTGCTGTTGCGGGGCCGCACCGAGGCGGACCGCGTCGTCGATCTGCGCGCCGAGACGGCGGGGCTGGTGATTTCCGAGCCGCTGCGGCGCGGCGCGTTCGTCGAGGCGGGCGACGCGCTGTGCCGGCTCGACCCGGCGGCGCGGCGGGCCGCGCTCGACGAGGCGCGGGCACGGCTCAAGGAGGCGCAGGCCCGCGTGCCCGAGGCGCAGGCGCGGCTGGAAGAGGCGCGCGCCGCGCTGGAGGAGGCACGGATCAACTACCGCGCGGCCAGCAACCTCGTCGAGAGCGGCTTTGCCTCCGAGACCCGCGTCGCCGCCACCCGCGCCGCGCTGCGCGCCGCCGAGTCGGGGGTGGAAAGCGCCACCTCGGGGCTCGAATCGGCGCGCGCCAACATCGAGTCGGCGCGCGCGGGCGTGACCACCGCCGAGGAAGAGATCGACCGGCTGACGATCAGCGCGTCCTTCGGCGGGGTGCTGGAGACGGACACCGCCGAGCTTGGCAGCCTGCTGCAGCCCGGCGCGCTCTGTGCCACGGTGCTGCGGCTCGATCCGATCACGCTGGTCGGGTTCGTCTCGGAAACGCAGGTGGCGCGCGTCGAACCGGGGGCAAAGGCCACCGCGCGCACCGCGTCGGGCACCGAGGCGCAGGGCGAGGTGAGCTTCGTGTCGCGCTCGGCGGACGAGACCACGCGCACCTTTCGTGTGGACGTGCGCGTGCCCAACCCCGAGCTGGCGCTGCGCGACGGCGAGACCGCCGAGATCGCCATCGCCTCGGAGGGCAAGCGCGCGCATCTGGTGCCGCAATCGGCGCTGACGCTCGATGACGCGGGCACGCTGGGACTGCGGCTGGTGGACGAAGACGACCGCGTGCGATTCATCGCCGTCACGCTGTTGCGCGACACGCCGTCGGGCGTGTGGCTCACCGGGCCGCCCGAGCGCGCCGACATCATCGTGATCGGGCAGGAATACGTGCGCGCGGGCGTGCGGGTGCGCCCGACCTACCGGGAGCTTGGCCAATGACCGGGATCGTCGACTGGGCCGCCGCGCGGGCGCGGATGGTGCTGGCCTTCGTGGTGCTGTCGATCCTCGCCGGGACGCTTTCGTATATCGGCCTGCCCAAGGAGGGCGAGCCGGATATCGAGGTGCCCGCGCTGTTCATCTCGGTGCCGTTCCCCGGCATCTCCGCCGAAGACAGCGAGAAGCTGCTGGTCAAGCCGATGGAGCGCGAGCTGAGCGATCTCGACGGGCTGAAGAAGATGACCGGCACCGCGGCCGAGAATTACGGCGGCGTGGCGCTGGAATTCGAGTTCGGCTGGGACAAGACCAAGATCCTCGCCGATGTGCGCGACGCGATGGACACCGCCGAGGCCGAGTTTCCCGACGGATTCGAGAAATACAGCCTCAACGAGGTGAATTTCAGCGAGTTCCCGATCATCATCGTGAACCTCTCGGGCCCGGTGCCCGAGCGTACCATGTCGCGGCTGGCCAACGACCTGCAGGACCGGCTCGAATCGATGGAGCCGATCCTCGAGGCGGGCATCGCGGGCAATCGCGACGAGATGGTGGAGGTGGTGATCGACCCGCTGCGGCTCGAGGCCTACAACGTCACCGCGCTGGAACTCGTCAACGTGGTGCAGAACAACAACCAGCTCATCGCCGCGGGCGAGGTGGACACGGCGGCGGGCACCTTTGCCGTCAAGATCCCGTCGTCGTTCGAGGAGACGCGCGACATCTACGAGTTGCCGATCAAGACCAACGGCGACCGGGTGGTGACGCTCGGCGATCTGGCCACGATCAACCTCACCTTCGAGGACCGCACCGGCACCGCGCGGTTCAACGGCGAGACGACGGTCGCGCTGCAGGTGGTCAAGCGCAAGGGATTCAACATCATCGACACCGCCGAACTGGTGCGCGCGGAGGTTGCCGAGGCGGAGAAGACATGGCCCGCGGAATTGCAGGCCGCCGTCAACGTCGGCACTTCCAACGACCAGTCCCGCACGGTGGCGTCGATGGTCAGCCAGCTCGAAGGCGCGGTGCTGACCGCGATCGCACTGGTGATGATCGTGACGCTGGCGGCGCTGGGCATCCGCCCTGCCCTGCTGGTCGGTTTCGCCATCCCCACCTCGTTCCTGCTGTGCTTTGCCCTGCTGGCGGTGATGGGCGTGGCGGTGTCGAACATCGTGATGTTCGGGCTCATCCTCGCGGTGGGGATGCTGGTGGACGGGGCCATCGTCGTCACCGAATATGCCGACAAGCGCATTTCCGAGGGCGAAGGCCCGATGCACGCCTACGTGGCCGCCGCCAAGCGCATGTTCTGGCCGGTGGTCAGTTCGACCGCGACGACGCTCTGCGCCTTCCTGCCGATGCTGTTCTGGCCCGGCATCCCGGGCGAGTTCATGGGGATGCTTCCGGTGACGCTGATCTTCGTGCTGTCGGCCTCGCTGCTGGTGGCGCTGGTCTACCTGCCGGTGCTGGGCGGGGTGACCGGGCGGCTGGAGCGGTGGTTCGATCAGCGCATGGGCACCATCGCGGGCGGGTTCTGGCTGTGGCACCTGCTGCTGCTGCCCGCAGCGGCGGGCGCGGCGGCGCTGGCAGGTCGGACGCTGCCGGTGGTACTGGAACAGGTGAGCGCGCAATTCGCGCTGATGGATGCCGGCGATATCCTCGGCTCGGTCATCCCGGTGCTGGCCACCGTGTTCGGCCTGGTGGTCGGCGCGGTGGTGCTGATGGCCGCGGGGATCGGCGGGGTGGTGGCGCTGTTCCTGGGGCTGCTGGCCATCCCGAGGCGGCTTGGCAACGGCGTGCGGGCGCTGGGCCGCATGGTGCTGCCGCAGCGGCGCGACCGCGTGCGCGCGGGCTATCGCCGCTCGGCCTTTGGCTGGATCATCCACGCCATAGTGGGCAACCCGGTGATGCCGCTGGTCGCGTTCGGGACGGTGTTCGTGCTGGTGGGCTCGGTGCTGATGTTCTACGTCAGCAACAACAACGGCACCGAGTTCTTCGTCGATACCGAGCCGGAGCAGGCCATCGTCTACGTGCGCGGGCGCGGCAACCTGTCGCTCGATCAGAAGGATCAGCTGGTGGAACAGGTCGAGGAGGTGGTGCGCGCCCATCCCGGCGTGACCACCGCCTTCGCCTTTGCCGGCGAGGGGGGGCTCGACAACAACACCGGCGGCGCGCAGCCGCCGCGCGACACGATCGGGCAGGTGCAGTTCGAGACGATCCCGTGGGAGGACCGCCCGCAGACCACCGAGACATGGTTCACCGTGCCCTATATCGACTTTGCGGTGACGCGCAGCACGGTCGATCCGGCCTATGACGGCGACCGCATCATCGACGACCTGACCGCAGAGCTGTCGCGCATTCCCGGCATCAAGATCGAGATCCTGGCGCAGGCGCGCGGCCCCGCCTCGGCCAAGCCGGTGCACCTGCGCATCCGCGGCGACGACTGGGCGGCGCTGCAGGCCTTCACCCGGGAGGCGCGCGCCCGGTTCGAGCAGACCGAGGGCCTCTACCAGATCGAGGACACGCTGCCGCTGCCGGGCATCGACTGGCAGGTGGAGGTCGACGTGGAGCGCGCGGGCCGCTTTGGTGCCGATGTGGCCACCGTGGGCGCGATGGTGCAGTTGGTGACGCGGGGCATCCTGCTCGACACCATGCGCGTGGACAGCAGCGACGAGGAGATCGAGATCCGCGTGCGACTGCCCGAGGAGGACCGGGTGCTTTCGACGCTCGACACGCTCAAGGTACGCACGGAAAACGGCCTGGTGCCGCTCTCGGCCTTCATCTCGCGCACGCCGGTGGAACAGCTCGCCCAGATCGATCGCATCGACCAGACCCGGTTTTTCGACGTCAAGGCGGCGGTGCGCGAGGGGCTGACGGCCACGGCGACGGGCGCGGATGGCACCACGCGCGAGGTGCCGCTGACCGCCAACGAGCGCATCGAGCGGCTGACCGGGTGGCTCGAATCGGGCGTGCTGCCGCCGGAGCTCAGCTATGAGTGGACCGGCGATGCCGAGGACCAGAAGGAATCGGGCGAGTTCCTGCAAAAGGCGTTCGCGGGGGCGCTGGGACTGATGTTCATCATCCTGCTTGCGCAGTTCAACAGCGTCTACAACGCGGTCCTGGTGCTGCTGGCGGTGGTGCTGTCGACCACCGGCGTTCTGGTCGGGATGCTGGTGATGAACCAGCCGTTTTCCATCATCATGACCGGCACCGGCATCGTCGCGCTGGCGGGGATCGTGGTGAACAACAACATTGTCCTTATCGACACCTACCAGGATTATGCGCGCTACATGCCGCGCATTTCGGCGATCACCCGCACGGCGCAGGACCGCATCCGCCCTGTCCTGCTGACCACGATCACGACGATGGCGGGGCTCGCGCCGATGATGTTCGGCCTCAGCCTCGATTTCTTCAATGGCGGTTATGCCTTCAACAGCCCCACCGCGCTGTGGTGGAAGCAGCTGGCGACGGCGGTGGTGTTCGGCCTCGGCATCGCCACGGTGCTGACGCTGGTCTTCACCCCCGCGATGCTGGCGCTGCGCGTCTGGGCCGTGACCTATGTGCTGTGGATGGCGCGGGCGCTGGCGGCGCTGTCGCTGGGCCGGTCGAGCAAGACGGCGCGCGATTTCGCGCTGGCGCGCGCGGCACGGCGGGCGCGCCGGACGGAGCTGGTCTGGCCCGACGAACGCGACGCCGGGCCGACGGGATATGGCGAGAAAGAGGAGGCCGACGCGCCGCGCGCCGAGGATGTCTCGGAGGTGCTGCGCGCCAGCGGCAAGTCGCCTTTGCGCGCCGCCGAGTGAGCCGGCGCGCCGCTCAGAGCCCCAGCTTGTCGCGCATGAACGCGAGCGCCACCGACAGCCCGTCGGGCGCGATGCCGTGGCCGGTGCCCTTCATCACGTGGGCATAGACATCCTTCCAGCCCGCCTGTTGCAGGGCCTCGGCTGCCTGCGGCAGCGACTGCACCGGCACCACGTCATCGGCATCGCCATGCACCAGCAGGACCGGCGGGCGGCTGACCGCCTCGTCGGCCAGCAGGTCGGGGCGCAGCAAGCGGCCCGAGAAGGCAACGATGCCCGCCACCTCGTCCTCGCGGCGGGGGGCCACGTGCAGCGCCATCATCGTGCCCTGCGAAAAGCCGAACAGCACCACCTGTTCGGGCAGCAGGTCCTCGTCCACCATCAGCGCGTCGAGGAAGGCGTCGAGGTCGGCGGCGGCGGCCATCAGGCCGCGCTCGGCCTCTTCCTCGGATGATCCGTCGATCCACGGGATGGGGAACCATTGCAGGCCGAAGGGCATGTCGGGGATGCTCTCGGGCGCGTCGGGCGCGACGAACAGGGTATCTGGCAGATGCTCGGCCAGCGGGTCGGCGAGGCCGAGAAGGTCTGCGCCATTGGCCCCGTAGCCGTGCAGGAACACCACCGCCGAGCGCGTCTCGCCCGAATGCGGCTCCTTGCGGCCTGCCTTGAGTACCCGTGTCATGCGATCCCTTCCCTGTCCTTGGCCACGTGGTAATAGGCCCACAGAAGCCGCGCCGCAACCGCGCGCCACGGCGTCCACTCCGCCGCCATCGCGCGCAGCGCCGCCGGTTTCGGGCGCTCCGGCAGGCCATAGAGCAACCGCGCCGATTCCTGCAACGCCAGATCGCCGGGCGCGAAGACATCGGCATGTCCGAGGCTGAACATGGCGTATATTTCGGCAGTCCAGACGCCGATACCGGGCACCTGCGTGAGCGTGGCCACCACCTCCTCGGTGGGGGCCGTGCGCAGGGCAGTGTAATCGAGATCGGCCTCTGCGAGCGCGCGGGCGTAGCGCGCCTTCTGTCGGCTGAGACCGGCGGCGCGCAGGGCGTCCTCGTCCGCCGCCACGATGGCCTGCGGCACCGTGAGCCCGGCGTCATCCAGCCGCGACCAGATGGCGCGCGCGGCGGCAACGCTCACCTGCTGGCTGACGATCGCGCCCATCAGCGCCGCGAACCCGTCCTCGCGCCGCCTGAGCGGCACCTCGCCCACCAGATCGCGGGCATGGGCCATGCGCGGGCAGACCCGCGCGAGATGCGCCGCGCCCTCGGCGATATCGGCCTCGGTGTGGATGATGCGGTCTGTCATGGCGGCCACCATAGGATGCATGGCCGGGCTTGGCCATGCGCGCTGGCCAAAGCACGGGCGGCCTGCCATATCTGTGCCCGAGCCAAGCTACGGAGACGCCCATGACCCGCCTCATCACCGCCCTGTCGCAGATCGCATCGCGCTATGACGCGCTGTTCGTCGATTTGTGGGGCTGTGTCCATGACGGGGTGCGCGCCCTGCCCGATGCCTGCGCCGCGCTGGTGGCGTATCGCGAGGCCGGGGGTGCCGTGGTGCTGGTGACCAACTCGCCCCGCCCGCGCAGCGACGTGGAGCGGCAGATGCGCGCCTTCGGCGTGCCGGATGCCGCGTGGGACACGATCGCCACCTCGGGCGACAGCGCGCGCGCGGCGATGTTTCAAGGCGCGGTGGGCGAGCGGGTGTATTTCATCGGCCAGCCACATGAAGAGGCGTTCTTCGACCCGATCCGGGTGGTGGACGCGCCGGTGAACGTGAAAACCGTGCCGCTGGAAGAGGCCGAGGGCATCGTCTGCACCGGCCCGGCCGACCCGCTGGCCGACCCCAAGGTGATGCGCCCGCAATTCCTCTACGCCAAGACGCGCGGGCTGAAGCTGCTCTGCGCCAATCCCGATATCGTGGTGGACCGGGGCGAGGTGCGCGAATGGTGCGCGGGGGCGCTGGCGCGGCTCTATACCGAGATGGGGGGGACAAGCCTCTATTTCGGCAAGCCGCACCCGCCGATCTACGACCTCGCCCATCGCCGCCTCGCCGAGCTCGGCCACGACGCCGCCAACGCGCGCATCCTCGCCATCGGCGACGGGGCACAGACCGACATCCTGGGCGCGATGGGCGAGGATATCGATTCCCTCTTCATCACCGGCGGGCTGGCGGCAAAGGAGACGCAAACGACGCACCAGCCCGACGAGGCGGCACTAAACGCTTACCTCGAAAAGGAAAACGTCTCTCCTCAATATGCCATCGGGTATCTGCGGTAGGCGATTGGGGGTTGATCTTTCTGCGTTCGCAAAGTAATAAAATTCCAAACCGGGGCTGAAATTCGCCTCATCATTGCGCACCGAATGAAGCGGAGGGGCGAATGTTGGATAACATGCCGCGCGGCACGATCTGCATCGAGGATATCGAGATGGGCATGGTGCGCCACCTCGCAAAGGTGGTGACGGACCGCGATATCGAGATGTTCGCCGAGGTCTCGACCGACCGCAACCCGGTGCATCTCGACGATGCCTATGCGCAGGACACGATCTTCGAGGGGCGGATCGCCCACGGGATGCT
>Ga0102929_1002703_pt1 | contig 10539 bp, 9 predicted proteins | sample SalPonR1_B_D2_MG_FD_78510 | JGI IMG/M metagenome (GOLD analysis project Ga0102929, IMG submission 78510) | Salt pond soil microbial communities from South San Francisco under conditions of wetland restoration - Salt Pond MetaG R1_B_D2_MG | ecosystem: Environmental > Aquatic > Marine > Intertidal... | reverse complement strand
TCTTAAAAAAAATTCTAAAGATAAAATCGCTAAAGATGTAAATGAAATAATGGAAATTATGGGGTTAACAACTTTAGCTAATAGGCAACCAAGTCAATTATCAGGAGGTCAGCAACAAAGAGTTGCTTTAGCAAGAGCTATTGTTAATAGGCCTAAAGTTCTTTTATTTGATGAGCCATTGTCGAATTTAGATGCAAAATTAAGAGAGCAAATGAGAATAGAAATACGAAGGATTCAAAAAAAATTTGGTATTACTAGTATTTATGTAACTCATGATCAAGTTGAAGCAATGACTGTTAGTGATAGAATAATGATTATGGATAAAGGTGTAATTATGCAAATTGGAACACCTGTTGAGGTTTATAGTCAACCAAATAATTATTTTGTTGCATCTTTTATAGGGAGAGCAAATTTTATCCCATCTAAAGTACTTTCAAAAAATAAGAATTCAATAGAATTAGATGTTAAAGGTAAAAAAGAAATATATAATTCTTATGTTTCAGCTTTAAATAAAAATGATGATGTGTATATTGTTGTTAGACCTGAAGGTCTAGAGTTGTCAAAGAATGAGAAAATGTTATTTGAAGGAAAAGTGAAAAGTGCTGTTTATTTAGGATCAACAATGGAGTATGAGATTGAAGTGGATCAGCTTGATGATGTCATTGTAGCAATTTCTAATAATCCTATAAAAGAAGGGTTTTTTAAAGAAGGTGATATGATAAATATTGGTTTTGATTCAAAGAGTACTCATGTTATAAAGAAATAGATATTTTTATTTAAATTACTATTATTCCCATTGATGTATATATTTTTTATACTAATGGGGATATTTTTTTTTATTAAAATATTTATTATATTTTAAATATAAAAAACATATGATATCAATAGAAATCAAAAACAAAATATATTATAATAGTTTTAGCTTATTAAATAGATTAATATTTATAAATAAATATTAAATTTTAAAATAAAATATATGAGGAATTCTTATGTTAGAAATATATACAATTGGTGAAGAGATATTGAGGAAAAAAGCTAGAAGGGTTGAAAATTTTGACTCTGCTTTAGAATTATTAGTTAATGCAATGTTTGAAAAAATGGATGAAGCTGATGGAGTAGGTCTTGCAGGACCACAAGTTGGAGTTGATTTAAGAATATTTGTTATTGATGACCATAGAGGGGTTAGAAAAGCTTTTATTAATCCTGAAATAATTGAAACTTCTATGGAAGAATGTTCTATGGAAGAAGGTTGTTTGTCTATTCCTGGAGTTTACGCTTATTTAGATAGAAGTGAAAAAGTAGTTGTACAAGCACAAGATGTTAATGGTAAAACATTCAGATTAGAAGCTGATGATTTATTAGCTCGTGCATTACAGCATGAAAATGATCATTTAAATGGTGTTTTATTTGCTGATCGTCTAGATGAAAGTTCAAGAAATAAACTTTTAAGAACATATGAAAAAAGAAATAAATTAAAAAGGGGTTCTATAAGGTGAGAATATTATTTGCAGCTACAGCTGAAATTGGAGTTCCAACACTTAATGCTTTAGCAAAAAATTTTGATGTTGCTTTAGTATTAACTAATCCAGATAAACCTAAAGGAAGAAGTAAAAAATTAATTCCTTCTCCTATTAAAGTTGAAGCAAATAAATTAAATATACCAGTATTACAACCAGAAAAATTAAGAGGCAATGCATTAAAAGAGATTGCCTCTTTTAATTGTGATATTTTAATTTGTTTTGCCTATGGTAAAATTTTCGGTCCTAAATTATTATCAATGTTTTTTAAGGGTTGTTTTAATATTCATCCTTCTCGTTTACCTCAATTTCGTGGAAGTTCCCCTATTCAATATGCAATATTAAATAATTTAGAGAAAAGTGCTATTTCAATTCAAAAGTTAAGTTTAGAGGTTGATAGTGGAGATATTTTATCTACACTTGACTTCGAAATAGATAAAACAGATACTACTTTATCTTTAAGTGAGAAGGTTTCAAAAATTTGTGCCCCTTTTGCGATAGAAACTTTTAAGAAAGTAGAGTTGAATGATTATACTACATATGAGCAAAAAGGTGATATCTCATATACAAAATTATTTTCAAAAAACGATTCTTTAATAGATTGGACAAAAAGCGCTATTGAAATAAGTGCTCAAGTAAGAGCTTTTTATCCATGGCCAAAAGCATCAACTTTATATGAAGGTAAAACTTTATTTATTCTTGGGATTAAAGATGTTTTAGATCAAAATTATCCAAATCCTGGTGTTGTAATAGAAAAAATAAAAAAACAAGGACTTGTTATTTCTTGTGGTTCTGGTGCAATAATTGTGGATAAGTTACAATTACAAGGTAAAAAAGAAATGGATTATAATGCTTTTTTAAATGGGCATAGAGATATCATAGAGAAAAAGTTGGGATGATATTATGAGAAAATTTAAATTACTATTATTTATTATCATATTTTCAGTCTCTTCCTTGTATGCAACTTATCCAAAAGTTGCATTAGTTTTATCTGGCGGTGGAGCAAAAGGGTTTGCTCATGTTTCTGTTGTTGAAGAAATTAAAAAATTAGGAATTCCTATTGATTTTATTTGTGGAACTAGCATGGGTGGAATAATTGGTGCTTATTATGCAATTGGATATTCTTCTAATGATATAAAAAATATGATAAAAAAAGAACCATTAATTAATTATCTTTTAGATCAAAGTTCAAGAGATTATTCTACTCCGCCCTCTTTATTTAATGATAATAATGGCATAAAATTCTCATTTGGTATTGATAGAAATGGTATAGGTGATAATCCTGGTTTATTATCTGACCAAAGCATACTTTCATATCTTAATAAAACAACTATTAAATCACCAGGTGAGATAGATTTTGATAATTTAGAAATACCTTATAAAGCAATGGCTATTAATGTTGAGACAGGAGAAGGGAAAATAATTGATCATGGTTATATTTCTGATGCTATGAGAGCTACAATGTCTCTACCAATTGTTTTCCCTCCTTATGTTTTAAAGGATGGTACATATTGTATGGATGGTGGGGTATTTGATAATTTACCTGTATTTTTAGCAAAAGACTGGGGTGCAGATATAATAATTAGTGTTGATGTTTCAAGCGATAGTTTAAAAGATAGTGAAGGTTTTTCTTCCTTATCTGGTGCAGTTATTCAAACTTCAAATCTAGTCACATTTTCAAATAGAAAAGAAAGCCAAAATAATAGTGATATAGTAATAAAACCAGATGTTTCTGATTTTTTAATTTTGGATGTAGGTAAATTTGATCAAATATTAGAAAAAGGCTATGAAGCTTTTGAAGAAAAAAAAGATGAACTTATAGATATTCGAGATAAGATAAGTAAGCACAGAGAACTAGAATTTGATGATGAAAGTGAATCTAGTCATTATTCAAATGTATTGAATCCTTTGATAACTTCAATTAAATACGAAAAGATAAGGTTTGATAAATCATATTTATTTACTAGTATCTTTGATAAATATTTAAATAAAAGATTAGAAGAGAACCTTCTTAATGATTTAGAAAATGATATAAAATCTTTTGCTAAATTAAACAATATATCTAGTGTTTCTTTTAATTTTAATCCAACAAATCCAAAAGAAAATTCAGGTGTTTTGGAAATTGGATTACGTGATTGGAATAAATCACCATCATCAATTGATTTAATTGGATTAACAAAAATAGGTTTTTCAAACCAAATTAATAATAGAGCTTGGTTTTATTTGTCTTTTAATTTAGATACACAACTAAAAAAAATGGTAGCTAAAAAAATTTCAATTGATCTGAGATTAAATATTTCAGAAGCTATAAACATTAATTCAAAAATAGGGTATCAATTTATTGATAAAAATGATTATGAATTAATACAGTTTTTCCAATTTTCAACATCTGTAGGATCTTTATCTCCTGCAAATAATACATATGTAAAATATTATATACCTTCTTTTTCAATAGGATTTTCAGTAGGTACTGGTTTTGATTTAACCTTATCAAATAAACTTTCACTAGAATTATTAGCTAATTATAATTTAGTTTCTTTTTCAGACACTACTTTACCCGATGGAATTACTCCTAATGAAGCAATTTCATATGAAAACTCATTATTGAATTATATTAATTTAGGTTTAAGTTTTTCATATTTAAATTCTGAGGCATCAATTTTTTCAAATAAAGGATATGGGATTGAAGGTATAGGCTCAATGCATATCTCTAATTCTGATATCAATCCTTTTGTATATATTAAATCTAAATATGATATACCTATTACGAAAAAATCATGTATAAAGTTGGGTTTAAAATTTGGTTTTTCTACAACAAATTATGAATTAAGTTCTTCATATTTTGATTTAGGTGGATATAGTGAGATTCCTGGATATTATTTTGGGTGGTATACTCGCGAATATTTGATTGCAGATTTAATGTATCAGAGAAAATTATCAGATAATATTGTACCAATATTTGTTCAAGTAGGAATTAAGGGATTTGGTTTTGATAAGTATAATCCAATTGAGAATATATATCCTACAAATTCTAGTTTCATTATAGAGTCACCTAATTCAAAAATACCTAATATTACAAATTATGGTATTGGAGTTTATAGTGGTATTGGACTTAAAACAAACTTTGGTGATATAGTTTTTGGAACAGGTTATTCATTAAATGGTAACTTTAATTTAGTTTTGGAGTTTGTATGAGTATAGGGTTACCATGGAGAACTTATAAGAATTATTTATTAGATACATATTCAAAAAGTGTGTATAGAATTGGTGTTGACGGAGGCTTTTCGTGTCCTAATCGTGAAAAGGATAGAAGTGGAGGATGTGTTTTTTGTGATGGTACAGGGGCTAGTGCAACTTATCAGAGAAAAGGTGAAGGTATTTGGACTCGATCAAGCAGTTTTCAAAAGCATGTAGCACATAAAGGACCTAGAAAACAGATAAGTTTAGAAAAGAGAATGAAATCTCTTGAAACTCAAGTTGAAAAAGGAAAAAAATTTTTAATAGAAAGGTATGAAGCTCAAGCACTAAGTTTATACTTTCAAGCTTGGACAAGTACATATGCACCTATTGATGAATTGAAGTTAATATTTGATAAAGGACTTTCATTATATCCTTTTACAGAATTTATTGTTTCAACAAGACCTGATTGTTTAGATTCTGATGTTATTGATTTATTAAATTCATATAAGTCAAAAGTGAATGATGTGTGGGTTGAAGTAGGATTACAAAGTGGTAATGATAAAACTTTAGAAAGCATTAATAGAGGACATGATGTAAATACATTTATAAAAGCTGTTAATGACTTGCATGAAAAAGGAATAAAAGTTTCAACACATATTATTACAGGCTTAGCAGGAGAAGGTAGTGATGAATTTGATAACACAATTAATTTAATTAATGATTTAAAAATTGAGGCTGTAAAAATTCATAATTTAGATATTCTAGGAGGGACTTCTTTGTTTGATGAATATATAAGGGGCGAATTGAGTGTCGCAAGTTCTCAAAGAGCAATAGAGCATTGTATTTATTTTCTACAAAGATTGAATCCTAATATAATAATTCAAAGATTGTTATGTGAGACTCCTCCTCATAGATTAGCGGCACCTAGAAATTTTTATGATAAAACAAAATTTATTCAACATCTTCAAAAAAGAATGAATAATTTAGGTATAGAACAAGGAGATTTGTTTAATGCAAAACAATAAAATAGTTGAAAGAAGTTTGAATATATTTAGTAAAATAGGCTTAATAATGAGTTTTTTATTGATTGTTATGATTTCTTATTTAAGTTTAATTTCAGCTGAAAAAATAAATTCAATAACACGTTTTCCTTTTGATGATAAAGGGGCTCATATGTTAGCTTATGCATTATTAGGAGTTTTTTTATATTTTTCATTTATTAAATTTTCCTATAAAAAACATCATACTAATAGAGATATAATTGTTTCAAATTGGATTTTATTACCTTCTGCATTTACGTTGATTGTTGGAGTGGCAATTGGTACTATTATTGAATTGATTCAAGCTCAAGTAGGAAGACAGTTTGAATTGTTTGATGTAGTTGCAGATGGATTGGGTTTATTAGTTGGATGTGCTATAGGATATTATATAATAAAACTATATTTAACAATTGTAATTAAAAAGGATTACATAGATGAATAATTTTGTTGAAGGTCTTAAAACGGAGTTAATAAAAAGTTCAAGAGAATTAGATAAATCTATTATTGAGTTAATAAAAAAGGCTAAAAATAAAGAAGAAAAAGAGAACTCAAAAGCATCAAAAGCTTCTTTAATTGTTTTAAATAACATATTAGATAATTTAAAGTTATCAAAAGAAACCCAAATTCCTATGTGTCAAGATACAGGTATGTTTGATGTTTTTGTTGATGTAGGAAGAAATAATAAGAGCTCATTAAAAACTATTGAATCTTCTATAATTGAAGCATGTTCTTTAGCAAGCTCCCAAGGTAATTTTAGAAAGAGTGTTGTGGAAGAACCTGTTTTTGATAGGATAAATACAAAGAATAATTTACCTGCAATTATTACATACAATTTAGTTGATGGTGATGAAATTGAAGTAAATGTTTTGCTTAAAGGATTTGGTTCAGAAAATTGTTGTGATATAAATATGCTCAATCCAACAGTATCAAAAGAAGGTGTTATAAATGCTGTTATAGATATTGTAAAAAAAGCTGGAGGAAAGCCTTGTCCTCCCATATGTGTTGGAATAGGTCTTGGGGGTACAATGGAAAGAGCTGCATATTTATCAAAAAGAGCTTTAATTAGAGATGTAAATATTAATAATAAAGATGAAAAATATAAGAATTTAGAATCAGAGATATTAGAAAAAATCAATAAAACAAAAATTGGTTCAGGTGGTTTGGGTGGTGTTACTACTGCACTTTTTGTTCAAATTGAGCAAGAACCTACTCATATTGCAGGATTGCCTTTAGCTGTTTCAATTAATTGTTGGGCCGATAGAAAAGCTCATTTTACTTTTAAAGGAATTTTAAATGACTAAGATTCAACTTCCAATTACAGATGATATAATTAATAATTTAAGTATATATGATGAAATTAGATTATTTGGTGATATTTATGTAGCTAGAGATCAAGCTCATAAAATGATGTTTCAATTGTTAGATAATAATAAGGAACTTCCTTTTGATATTAATAACCAAGCTATTTATTATATGGGACCATCCCCAGCTCCAAATAATTTCATTATAGGATCTTGTGGTCCAACTACTAGTGCAAGAATGGATTTTTTCTCTCCTAGATTGTTGGATTTAGGATTAAAAGCAATGATTGGTAAAGGTCCTCGAAGCAAAGAAGTTATTGATTCAATTGTAAAAAATAATGCAATTTATTTAGCTGCCTTTGGTGGATGTGGTGCCTTATATAATTCTAAAATTAAAAAAGTTAGAACTATTGCTTTTGATGATTTAGGCCCTGAGGCTTTATTAAAAATATCAGTAGAAGATTTTCCTTGTATTGTTGCAATTGATAATAAAGGTAATAGTGTTTATTAATTATTTGAAAGAATAATTATAATTGAACTTTTTTTGCATTTATAAAATTTGTTTTTTCTTCTTCATTTTTAGTTAAATCAACTTTATAAAGTAAAACTCCTCCAATAATGAATAATAAAATAAGAGAAATAATTCCAAATCTATTGTTATCTGTAAGAAGTGTTACAAATCCTAATAATAAAGGTCCTAAAATTGCTGCAAATTTTCCAAGCATGTTAAAAAAACCAAAAAATTCTGCATGTCTATTTTCAGGAATTAATCTAGTATAAAAAGATCTTGATAAAGCTTGTATACCACCTTGGAATACTCCTATAGCGCAAGCTAATAGATAAAAATGGAATTCTTTTGTCATTAAAGCACCTAAACAAGCAATTAATGTATATGCACTTATTGCAACAAGGAGTGCTTTTTTTATTCCAATTTTATTGGCAAAAAATCCATATAAAATTGCAGAAGGGAAGGCTACAAATTGAGTTAATAAAAGTGCAATTATTAATGAGCTTGAAGAAAAACCTAAAGAGGTACCAAAGTTAACAGCCATTCTTACAATAGTATCAACACCATCTATATAAAACCAATAGGCAAATAAAAATGTTAACAAAGTAGGTAGATGTTTTAAATCTTTAATAGTAGTTTTAAATTCTAATAATCCTTTATTAATAGATTCTTTCATGCTTAACTCATTAGTATCTTTTTCTTCTTTTACATATAGTATTAATGGAATAGTAAAAATAAACCACCAACTTCCAACCATTATAAAAGAGGCTTTTATAGCAGCTTCTCCACTTTGAAGATTGAATATACTTGGTTTTAAATACATTAAAACATTTACTAAAAATAATAAGCCACCCCCGATATAACCTAAGCCAAAACCTAAAGAAGAGACAGAATCGACTTTTTTTTCAGAAGCAACAGAAGGTAGTAGTGAGTCATAAAATGTATTTGCTCCAGAAAAACCTATACTACCTAAAATATATAATAAAATAGCAAATTGCCATTGTCCTGCGTGCACTAAGCTTAAATTAGCACTCATTAAACAACCTATAAATGCGAAGGTTATAAGAAATTTCTTTTTATAATTTCCATAATCAGCAATTGCTCCTAAAATTGGTGCTAATAGGGCAACAATGAGGGATCCTAAACTATTGCCAAGTCCAAGATAAAAAGTGCTTGTTGAAGTAGAGACTCCTTGGGACCAATATTCACTGAAAAATACAGGGAAAAATCCAGCCATAACTGTTGTTGCGAAAGCACTATTTGCCCAATCATAAAAAGCCCAAGAGATGTAGGCTTTTGGTTTGTCTTTGATCATTTTTTCCATAAAATTAATTATAATAGGTAAACATAAATATATCTATTAAAATGAATATATTTAATAAAAAATTTGTATTTCATAAAGTAACAAAGCCTAATTTTAATAAACTTGTTACTTTATAATTTAGTTATATTTAAAACTTATGAGTAATTGAAAAACTAATAAAATGTTTTTTTTCTTTTGAATATACATATGATAGAGTACTATCTAGGCCTTGTACTATATTTTGATTTAAATAAATACTTGGAGTTAGCGTCCATTGACTGTTGGCATAAATAGATTTTAGATTACCATTAATATTAGTTTTAGGATTTAAATTATAAGATAATGTTGATAAGAAGAAATAAGTAGGCAATTCATTATCATATAAGGCTTCAAGTTTTATGGTATAGTCATCTATAAGCTTTAATAAATAAATTGATCCCTCAAAATCATTAAATTCTTGCAAATCAATTTTGCCATATATACCATAATCAAAATAGAGTGTTCCATTTATTCCTCCGGAAATAATGCTTTCACTTTTATTTGTTAAAATAGAAGTTTCAAGAGTTCCAAATTTTTGATTATTAATATCGTATGTTAATCTTCCTCCTATTTTTTTATCACTATATTCAACCGGAAGTTTTGCAATTATTTCCAAATTTAAGCTTTGAAATTTATCATTTTGATATAATTTATGTTTAACTGAAGCAATCCAAGGATTTTGAGCTTTAGTTAATGTGATATAGTCTATATATGAATTAAAAGGTGTTCCACTATTGAAAACCCAATCTCCTCCAATGTCTAAAGGAGTCTTTCCAAAATTAAATATTAAATAATTATCTTTATAAGGAATTCTAAATTTTAGATAAGCTTGTTCCACAAAATTTGTTGCATTTTTTAATTCTGAATCATTTAGATATTTTATAGAATTTTTTATAGTATATTTTACATTATTAGAACTTGAATTTAAATATAAATTTAATTCAGGAGAGCTTGAAAAAGTAGTATCAAAATTATTGTCAAAATTTAGACTGTTTGATAAAGTGAAATCTCCTTTTATTGTTGGTGTACTAAATATAGAACCAATAAAAATAAAATTTATTAAAATTAATGAATATATTTTTTTCATATTATTCCTACCATGATAAATTATCTGTAGTAAATAACTCATTATCAAGTGATATATTTACATCTAAATCTTCAATTAACATTTTTGTAGAGCCTTGATTTTTTAATAAATCAAACATCTCTATATCAAATGCAACATATTTATTACCTATTTGTCTAATGTCTGAGGCTTTCATTTTTCGAAGTTCTCTTCCACTTGAGCTCATTAAAGTAGCTTCAATACAAACAAAGGTATCTTTATCTATTGTTAGTAATTGCTTTTGATAAGGTTCTTTTCTAGATTTAGCATCTAATTTAATTATATAAGAGCTATCAGTTTCTTCAACAATAGTATAATCATATTTATTTTTTATCGATTCATCTCCTGATAAATCTTCATATGAAAAATCAGAACCCATAAATGATTCTTTTAATGCAGCACCTTGCAATCTTATTATTTGATTTGCATTAGGATAATAAAGAAAAATTGAAGAGTTTAGTCTTAATACTTTTTGTCCAGCATCAGGACCTTGAGTTATTTCAATAAGCGTATCCCCATTTTTTCTTGAATATGCAATAATTTTTT
>Ga0102929_1002701_pt1 | contig 10540 bp, 5 predicted proteins | sample SalPonR1_B_D2_MG_FD_78510 | JGI IMG/M metagenome (GOLD analysis project Ga0102929, IMG submission 78510) | Salt pond soil microbial communities from South San Francisco under conditions of wetland restoration - Salt Pond MetaG R1_B_D2_MG | ecosystem: Environmental > Aquatic > Marine > Intertidal... | reverse complement strand
GCGTTGCGTAAAGCACCGGCGGGCAGTGCGTTGTATGACTCGACTTCGAGTTGAAGCTTGCGTCGTACATCTTCCATGTCAAACGCCGTACCGAGGCGTAACGACCCGAGTGACAAGGATGCTTCCCCGGTCACACTGTCGAACGTCAACATGGTCAGCTCGGGCCCGTCGTGGTTGTCGCTGTGGCGTCCGCGCCAGTCGTATGCTGCGTCGGGATCGCCGCGTTCCATAAATTCCTCGAGCGTGTAACGTCCCGTCCGCGGGTCTTGTTGAGCGTCGCGCACTAATTCGAGCGGTTGACCGCGGTACATCCGAGCTTCTTGCATGCACCCCGTGTTGGAACGAGCGACCTTGCGGGCGCGGCCGTCGTACGCGTAGTTGCGCCGCTGCCGCGCGACCAAACGCTCAGCATCTTTGATGCGAGACTTGAGACGTTCAACGCCGTGATCGTACACCAACACGTTGTCTCCCACGTGACGTATCACTTCGCCTGGTGTCAACGCCGCAACTGAACGCTGGCCGTACGCGTAGCGTGTTGTGTGTGCTGGACTGTCGAATGAGACGTGCGCGAGAAGAGCACTGTACACGTGCCTCAAGACCGCAAGGTCGCTTGGTAAAAATGCTTCGTACACCGTGGCGTCGCTTTGGATAGCTGACAACACGTAAAACGTTGTCGCGAGCACAGGCATTGTGGCTGGACTGTCGGATATCGGAGCGGTCAGTAGAGCACGATACATAGTGTCTACGATGCGCTGGTCGTTGTCAAACAAGTTGTCAGCCGGCTCGTCGCGCGCGTAACGACGCAGTTCAGCGGCAAATGACTTGTGACGAGTGATGTCGCGGAGAAAATGAATAGCGCGTGTCATCACGCCAGGCCACGTGTACGCAGACGCGATTGTCGTGGCCAGAGACCCGTTCCCAACGAGAATCAGCTCGCGCGCGTCGATGAGCGGTCGACGCAAGTTGTTAGGGTCGACGACGCCGCTGTCAATGCTGGCGTCGTACGACACTACGTCGTTCAGTTGAGCGTTGTAGCTCAAAATTTGACGAGCGATTGTCTGCAAATTGGTTTGCTCGGCTATTTCCTTTGCGCGAACCGACAGCGGACCAGACACCCAGAAGCAGTCGTTGTCGTGCAACGTATCTGTGCCAGTGTATTCGATCGGCGCACCGTCGCGAACGCACTTGCTAAAAACACGAATCTGACCTGCTTGACCGCGAGCGAGCAAGTTACCGCGGTCATCACGTGCTTCCGCCCAATACAATCCAGCCTTGCCACCGTTGTGGAAACCACCGCCTGGCACGCGCAAAAACGCATCGGTAGACAGCGTCCCTGCGTTTGCGTCCAGTGCTTGCGTTTTCACGTCTCTGGTTGTGCCGTTTCGACTGTGTACCCACACAATTGCTGATGGGCGAACGTCGGCATTGTCCCACTCGATGTGAGCTTCAAAGTCGACGTGCTGTTGGCTTGTAGAGTCGCGCTCAACGCACGTCGGCACGCGAATGGTCTCGCTCAAGTCGTCCAGTTCCAATTGCGCGTGGACCAAGTCAATACGCACGTACGTTTGGGCCGAAAATGCCGCCCAACTGTGTCGCACAGCATCTACTAACGTGCTGGCGTCACCTTGCACAGGTGTAATGTCCAGTGATGCATTTGCCGGAGGGTCAAGAACAAGCACAATTGACACGTCGATCGTGCGTAACACAGTCGAGAAGACGGCGTACGCCACTGATGTCAATCGACGCTGCACAGCAAAAAACATGCTTTTGGCAAACAAATTTTGCAAAAATGCCAGTGTTGGTAAACCGACCGCACTGCGCTCACGAGTGCCGACGTTCTTGAGTAGCGAGGTGAGAATGTCGTTCAACTGCGCTTGGCGATTTCCCTTGCGTGCGCGTTCATCGTCGCTGTCGTCGGACGAAAAAGCGAGTCCGGTGTTGTCTGCGACAGAGTCGATGTACGTTCGGTAGGCAACCGTCGAGTATCGCTCGAGAAAGGCTAAGCGTGATTGGTACGCATCTACTTTTCTGGAAAAGTCACTTGCGTTTGCCAAAGCGGTAAACACATTCGTAAAGATGACTTCGACAACTTCTTGCGGAATGGGCAAATCAAAATAGGCATCGTCCGACACTGCTTGCTGCAGTTGACGAGCAAACGTTTCGGCCACCGTGCCCGCGGTCGTCACAATGTCACTTACAACGGCTTTTGTCGTGTCGTCTGTGTCTATGACAAACGATGCGCCCAGCAGCACATTTTGCAAATCGTTTGCGAGCTCTTCTCGCGACGGAATATTTTCGCGGGAAACGGGCACAGTTGTGAAGAGGCGAGACATGACACGAGACACTAACTCGCCTCCTTGCGCTGCGTTCTGCACAAGCATTGCAACAGCCGCCACAGCTACTTGGTGAGCAGCAAGATTTTCAACCACATCAATGGCATCTTCTAGCATCTTCTCATACAGTTCATTGGTTGTGTCTTGGAATTCCGGAAAAGAACCAGTGTAGACGCCGGTACCCACCTTGTCATTGTCGATTGTAAGCAATCGTTCTAAACGGTCTTCTTGAGCAAGGATGGACAACCGCGGCAAATCCATTGCAATGAGAGTGGCGCGCAGCTCATTGTTCCACGTTTCAAAGCGCTGTTCTTGCCGTTTGGCTAATTCAACGTGCGTTTGAAACAATTCCCGCAAGTGGCGTTGTTGTTCCAAGTTCGGGTTTGGCACTTTCATCGTGGGTCCCAGAATGCGCACACGTGGTTGCTCTTGGCCGTCGCCGTCACCAGCCGCTGCTCCGCTCTTCATAGCAGAAACAACCGAATCGAGGTGCTGCGGCTGCCGTTGGGTATCAGCAAAGACGCGTTCGTTTGCCACGTCCTGCTGCGCAGAGTCCGTGGATAGCGTGAGCGGGGCCATGTGTAGAAACGACGTGGCGTCGTCCGTTGCTACAGGGGCCGGCTCAAAGTCAGCGAAGGGATCATCGTCGTAGTCGACAATCACGCTAGTGGTCGAAGCACCGGGTGGAAGCGGTTCCTGCTGGAGTTCGTTCAGGTAGTCGCCGAACAAGTCGTCTTCGTTTTCTTCTTGGGTAATGCGCACAGACATGTGAGAAGCAAAGCAGCGGGGCGCCCAACTTTTTTGCTGTGTGCCAACGGCGCACCTTTCTGTAGAAAAGAACACACGACGTGCTTATACGTTTTGGATGCTGTTTGTCCTTTTTGGACGTATAGCGACAAAAAAAGTGTTACCGTGACGGAACAAAACAAACAAAGTATGAACGGCGCATGTGCGCCTCCGCACGCCTGTGTCGACGTGCGCCACACGGCGAAAAAAACAACACAACTCCGCGGTCGCCTTATGTCGAACCCCTGTCCGACCATCACGTACAGCCTGATCAGACGTTACGTCCTGAACAACAAAGTGGACGATCTTCGTGACATTTTTTATCGTGTGCAAAATGAATTTCCGCAACGGCGTGCCATGCCGAGTCAAGGATTAGTGTGGGTGTGCGAACACAACCCATCAGTGGACATGTTACGTTTAGCGTGCGCATATGGTGGAGATGGATTGTACCGTTGTTCCCGCAAGTTGGACAAAACAGCCTTGGAAGTCTTGGTAGAGAACGAGGAAGTGTCTTCAGAACACATTACCGTGTTGTTGAAAGAATGCTCTACTCCAGTAGGAGGAGATAATGTTGTGTTTAACGCAATCAAACACAAAGTTCATCCCGACGTTGTGTGTACGTTGCTGTCCCACAGCTACGTTTTGACGAATCACACACAAGCGTTGGCTCTTGTGTGCAAATCAGAGCACCGCCATTTATTTCCCCTCGTCTTACGCTTGTGTATTGAGTTTATGGGCGTTGATGCCCCGGCACTCCATACACAACTCTTATTTTCGATTTACCAAAAAAATGCGGAAGTTGTGTCTACAATGGCAGCGGCTGGAGTTCCGTTTGTGAAGGACAAGGTTGAAGTGCGTTCGCCAAAGAACTGTGTTATATGTCAGATATGCAAATCACGTTCAGGTGAAATGCACGCGTTGCTTCTCAGATACGGCCCACAGCCGTTTCACGTTCAACGTCATGCAAATTGCGGAACGTGCCTGACAGAATGCATCTGGAGAGGAAGTATGGAAGGTTTGACATTTCTTTTAGAGAACGGCGCGAACCCCAACGAGCATACCGGGCGTCTCCCGCTATGTTTTGCGGCAAACAGACCAAAGCACGAACAGCAACAAGTGTGCGAAATATTGCTGCAGTACGGAGCGGACGTGAGTTTGGTACTGAAAGGTGGGAATACAGTATTCCATCACATGATTGCACGAGAACAAGTCTGTCTTCCGATCATGGTTTGGTTGAGTCACCGCGGCGGTGATTTGCGTGCGCGGAACGACAAAGGCTTCGATGTTCTACAACTTGCAGCAACATGGAGCAAACAGGAGTTGTGCATCGATTTGTGTCGCGAAGGGTTCTCCCCGTTTGTCGAAGTACCCGGTGCACCGAGTGCGGTGCGTACTTGCCTAAGCAACAGAAACATGGGTGCACCGACTGCGGCACGCATGATTTGCGCGTACCGAAAGGTACCCGTAAGCGACCACAGCGTTCAAGTACTGTGTGAGGAGTTACGCAAGTGTACGTACGCCAAAGTTGGTCTGCGGTTCGCATATGATTGTTATTAAAAGAAGAGGAGAAAATGTCCACAACGACGTCTGTGCCTTTTCCGCCTCCGCCGTCGCCGCCAACACCTCCGCCGCTTCCACCTCACTTGTGTCCGACCACACCTCCGAAGAGATCACGTGTCTCTCTTCGTGAGATTTTTTTTGACGCAGTAGACGTTTTCGTTTTACACAACACCGCGTCAGGACTTGGATTTGTATGTACAGTGTTGCTCGCCATTGTGTTCTCGACGTGGAACTCGTCTTCGACGGAGACGCCTTTGTTCGTACCATTCACAGAAACGATGCCCGCCCGCAGAGTACAGTTGCCGGATTTATCTTGTCATGAATTGGAGAATGACTATGTGGGTCACGACCCGTTGACGAACATGTACAGGGACAAACGCGACAACGTAAACTTGACGTTAGTGCGCCATCGCGCGCAACGCGTGTTGGACACGTATGACGACTTGCCGTGTGTCTGTGCGGCTATGCTTGGGTTTCCTGTACCAATCTTGTACGTGAGGAAACATGCTGGCATACTTGCTTTACATAATTCAAATGTGCAACAAATGTCGGAGTCGTTGCCGATTGTTACCCAAGAGCGCCACAAATTCAACTGGCCCGAGAGAACGGACACCGCAAAAAAAATTCGGACACGACAGGTCCGTGTGTTGTATCACAACTCTGAGTGTCGTTTGCTCAGTGTGATTTTGAAAGATCAAGTATCCGTGTGCGCGCAGCAGTGTTACGATTTACAGTTAGGGAAAACTGTCTACGACGAAGATGACTAGTACTAACGGTCACCAAAGCAGCAGTGTGTCGAACAACGGTGTATCGCAAACGCCGTCGTTGCTCGATTTGGGCATGGCTACAGAGTTGGATCGTGTGTCATTTGACGCATTGTACGAATTCATTGTGAGTTCAGACCAGAGCAAGAGACAACCGGTATTAGCGTGGTTGAAAAGGCTCTTTGAGCACAAGTTCGGAGACGAGCTGGCCATCGATCACGAGGCGCGTCACTTGTTCGACAAGCACTTGGGCCGCATGTTAGCGCGCGACGTATCTGATCAACAGCGGCCTGTGCAAAGACTGCATCAAGTATTTTTGTTGTTTACCAGCATAGTGTTACACAAGGAAGTGTCGCACATGTTGTGCGAACCGCCTGTAAGTAATACGGCGACAGGGGATGAAGCGCGGTGCGACAGACTGGCATTTCAGCATTTCCGTCTCTTTTTGACAAAAGCGTACGCTAGTTTGGAGATGGCACAACGAGGAGAGAACGACTTGTTTACGTACCACAGCGTGCCCGCGTTCACGAGTGCGTGCGCGGCGCGATACGCTTCGCTGTTGCCGCCACACTCAACGTTGCGCGCAACGCGCAAAGCTACGAGCAGAAAACGACCACCGGACGCGCTTGTGTCGTTGCCGAAGGCAAAGGGTAACGGGAAAAGACAGCGTGCAACGAGTAGTGTGTGACGGGATGCGTAAAATGTATGACACACGAAAGCAGAAGACTCACAAGAGGAAGAAGACGGAAGCCGGGTCTGGTTGCTCGGACGGACAAAATGGATAGTGAGAAAAAAAACAATTGTGTCTGCCAAAAGTTTTTTCAGTGGTTTTTTGCAAAAACACCAAGAAAAACACTTTTTTTACACTAGGCAAAAAAAGAAAAAAAAACACTATCCACTTTTTGCCTCTTGACCTCGTGCGTGTCTTTTTCTTTTTCTTTGCCGCCTCTTTTCTTCTTTTTTTTCTTTGCCTTTTTGGCTCTACTGTGTACTAACGAGTATATGTTGTTTTTTTTAAACTTGCAGAAAAGCGTGTAACTACTTGTATTATTTTGTGTGTGTGTGTATACAACAGTATGCCTGTCTTTCCTGACCGTGATCTGGAAAAAGAATCTTTTTTTGCCGGGGGTCCTCAAAGCGATTCGCCCGAACACTCGCCTGTCCCGCTGCATTTACATGAAGATGTATCTGACAGTGAAGAAACACAGCCTGCATTGATTGACATTACGCCGTTGCAATGGCGAGCGTGTTTGGAAGAATTGCAAAAAGACGTGCGTGGTCAAATCACGTTCGGGCGAATGTACTTGGAAGATGATGCGGCGGTCGCGGCCGACCGGCCGACGCTTGTTCTGCGGAACCCGCTTTTGAGTTTGGAGCGTCAGTGTGCCGAGTATCTTGTTCGTGACATGCATTTGATTGACTGTTATTTGGAGCCACTGCTCATGAAGACAGAGCGTTTGTTCTTGTGTTTGCAGCAAGTGTCTTCGGAAACGGACAAGCCGCGGCGCTGCTCGTTTTGTGCTTTGAAGCACGACGGTCGTTTGCTGCCTGGTGAGGAGCATTTTGGGTGTCCGCTGTATGGGCTGGCGTCGTATGTACTGACACATTTGTACAACGTTCAGGACAAGAACGGTTGTGTCATTCGCAACAAGCCCAGTGCATTGCCCGGCGGCTCGTATTCGGCGGACAAGGCCAAGGAGTTTTGCAACATTAAGAAACGCAATGGCTTTTACGATGCACTGAACACGTTTTTGGAGCAACGTGGGCCATCTCACCCTTTGAACATTCTTGTGGACAAGGAAACGATGAAGCGGAATGAAGACCGCCGCAAGAAGCGGTTGGGCGCAATCCGTGCGCGTGACGGAGACTCGGCAAAGGCATCGAGTGTCCGTGCGTCGACCAACACGGCGACGGCGTCGACGGCAACCAAGCGCGGACGCAGCACGTCCAAAAGCAAGAAGCGCGCCGGCACTACGGTGACAGACAAGCGCACGGCGTCGCAAGCTTTTGAAGGAGAAGAAGACGACAGTGACGACCAACTCGTGCAAGGAACGGCATCGCCCGTTCGGAATCGACGTCGCTGCGCAACACGGCAAGACAAGGACGGCGGACCTCTCGCCGACTTTGAGAAGTATTTGAACGAGTACGGAGCTGTCGGGTCTGTGGTCAAGGTGCCTATGCCGTATGGTTTGGACGCGGCGTTTGCGGACGTTTTGCGCAGCGGCAATGTCGAGTGGCACGAAGAGACAATGACACCTTTGCAATTTGTACAGCAGATTGCTCAAGTAAGTAAGATGTCGTTTGAAGTGGTGGTGGCCCAGCTGCCGTATGCGAGTCTCATTGATGCTGAGGAAGGTGCGCTGGAGGAAGAGATTGATGACAATGACGAAGATAGCGTGTACACGGACGTCGTAACAACTGTACGTCCGCACGCCAAGCGCGCACGTAGCGCAACAGGAAGAGACGCGGATGTTGCTTCTATGTCGTTAGTGGAAAAGCTTGCTATAGTGTTTGCGCGGTTTCCGCGAGCGACCATTGAGTTTGATTTTAGTATTTCGCACGGCGAAGAAGAATTGGACGACATGCCATCGTTCACCATTGCACAAGAAGGCGGTACTGTGCAGTCGTGCACGTCGTCGGCGTATGTGTCGCCGGAGAAGATGATTGACATAGTGGCAGAACACATCGGGTGTCCTGCGGCGCAGGCAACGGCAGTCATTGAGAATGGTCGTTTGACCACGGTGTCAGACGACGAAAGTAAGCGTCTTGGTGACCTGTTAGAAGAGGCAGCACGCGAGTACGTAGACAAGGTGGTGCAAATGACGTCGTTGGCGGCACTGGAAGAACCGAGTACCCAAGTGGCGGCAATAGTGGATGACGAAGACGAAGAATCGTGGAACGGCATGTCAACGCCGGTACTGAATCAAGCGTTGGCGAGCGCGTTTGACCAAGCGAACGGGTGCGGCTTGTCGAACAAAGCGGACGACTTGAGCGGGTACGGACCACCGCCGTCCTTGTTTTCGTTTCCGACGCACTCGTACTCACCAAGTCGTGTACGAGGAAGTTTTGAGCGCAGCACGCGGTCAACTAGTGCGGTCGATGATTTCTTGGCTCCGTACGAGGTGGACGACCATTTGCTTCGCAATGTTCCCGTGGTGCCTGAGCCACAGGCACCGGTCGTCGATGCGTCGCGCCTCGTCGAAGCTATCGAACGTAGCGAGAAGGCTGTGAAAGAAGCTGTGTCTGGGATGGGCGAACACGTCCTTACCGAGACGCGCGAACTTTTGTCCAAGCAAGCGGAAACCATTGATAAGTTGGTAGAGCAAGTGAAGACACTGACGACACGTGTGGAGCACACGGAAGTGCGCGCAGCTCGAGCGGAGTGGATATTAGAGCGAGCACATGGGGTGTGTGCACAAGGCAGTGTAACGGCACCGCCCGTGAGCAACGCGCAAGAAGCTACGTCAGCAGCTCCGTCGTCGCCGAAGAGCGCGCCGTCGGTAGCCACCAAGGATGTCTTCAAGACGGCGACGCGCGACGGCAATCGCGTTCCCATGGCAACGACAGTCACAGAATTGAGCGAAAAGCTTGTGAGCAAGTGGTTGTCAACCAACACGACAGTGTAACAAGGTCGTGAGGGAACTGCGTGTTTTGTTTATCTAAAGAAAGTGTGCGAAGATAGCGAAACGCCGGGCGGGAAGCGACGCTCTCATCACAAACGAGAGAAACGGAAAGCGTCCAAGACCACGAGCCATTGAGACGGGTCGGCATTGTACAAGGTATGTCCGTCGACATCGTCAAGAGAGAACTTGACTTGAATAAACATGGCTGCGTCTCGACCTTCCGATTGTGGTGCGGCTGCGGAGGATGGAACACGCGGATCAATGCGCGACGTCGCGGACGCGCGCGGCACAGAGTGCGTGCCACCGCCACGCAATGCTTCTTCTTGTTGTGACTGGTGTTGTTCTTTTTGCGTTTCTATGGTGACTAATGTCAAGTAATCGGCGATCACACAGTCAGGAAACGCTTCCCGAACGTACGGTCGCTCGGTACGAATGTAGCCGCACTCGTTTAACAGACGGTCGTAGTACAAAAGTTTTTGAGCCGGCGTCTTTGTGCGTCGTTGATACAGAACCATAGGTTGTAGCACCATAAATGCTTTTGAAATTTCTGATTGATTCAGTAATTTGTCTTGTTCTGAGGCCGGAACTCCCGGAAACGGGTCATCGAAAGAAGTTTCCTCACGACGATGCAACTGCTGCAACGTAGAAAAGGAAGTGCCGTGTTGACCGACGCGCGTGTTTGTTTGAGAAAAGACACGAACGTGACGAGTGGTACCGGTGTGACGTAGACTTTGTACAAAACTTTGTGTGTGTGTCGCCAAATCGTCTCTCTGACTCGACCCGCGACCTGAGGGAGACGAACCAGATTGAGACGTGTTGATATTCATATACCACTATCGCTGTTATGTCACGTAGACGAACAAGACGCGGAAGAAAGAACTGTGCGTATCGCGGAACAGAAGTGCCAAAGACAATCGTGTAACGACAAATCAACACGAACCGTGTTGTGCGCGCGTGTGTGTCTGTGTTGCTTTTTTTTTCTTTCTTTGTCGTTTGTGTTCCAGGAATTGGAACGTGTTTCGGAGGTCCTGTGTGGCCGTCATGTCTTCTAAACATGTTGCTTTTGCCGGACAAGGACGGCGTTTCAGCGCGTATCCGTCAGCACATTGGAAAAAAAGTAGTCGAATGCAATACTCTACTTTGTTGGCTAGCAAAACAAAACTCAAGTTGTGGGTCATACCAAACGAAGATGACGAAGAGGAGAGTCGTAACGTCCTTCGCCAGGAAGATTTACGTGTTGGGTGCTTTTACGTGTGTTACATATCGTTTCAGGGGAACGCTCAAGACGTGTTGGACACCATTGACAATTGTATTTGGATCACACCAGAAACGGTTGTGCCGCATGGTCATGACCAACGAGACAAGAAGCCAAAGCGAGTCATTAGACACAACTACGAGGTGTGTGTCACTAGCTTGGTGTTGCACGGTACGACCAACGGTATTGTGAACATTGTGGTGCGTGCGAGAAAGCGTT
>Ga0102929_1002695_pt1 | contig 10551 bp, 11 predicted proteins | sample SalPonR1_B_D2_MG_FD_78510 | JGI IMG/M metagenome (GOLD analysis project Ga0102929, IMG submission 78510) | Salt pond soil microbial communities from South San Francisco under conditions of wetland restoration - Salt Pond MetaG R1_B_D2_MG | ecosystem: Environmental > Aquatic > Marine > Intertidal... | reverse complement strand
ACCCAATAATGCCTGTACTTTACCAATCCTGCCACCTTTTTGAAGAAAACTAAGGTCATTAACACTAAAATAAATGTCAAAACTATTTATTATCTTTTTTATATTATTAACTATTTCTTCAAAACTATAATCTTTTTTAATCATCTTTGCTGCCAATAAGGTTAAAAAACCCTGTGCAAGGGAGGTGGATTTGGAATTTATTACTTCAATTTTAATTTCAGATAATTGAGATTTTGCTAATCTTGCAGATTCAAAGGTCCCACTCAACTTAGATGAAATATGAATTGATATTATTGCATCATAGCTCTCAGACATTTTTTTATACTTTTCTAAAAATATACCAACTGAAGGTTGTGAAGTTCTGGGATATATATCCTTTTTATCAAGCAATTCATAAAATTCTTCAGCACTTAATTCAACCCTATCAAGATATACATTATCATCAAAATGAACACTTAATGGTACAATCTCAATATTTTTATTTGAAAGTTCCTCTACACTTAAGTCACAGGTACTGTCTGTCAAAAGTCCTATTCTCACATAAACACCCCTTATTCCATTGAGATAATATAAGGATAAAGTGGCTGTTCTCCCCTATAAACTTCAATTTCATCTATATCAAAACGCTCCATCAATTCTGCTTTTAAATTTTCAGCATCTTCTTCATTTATATCCTGGCCATAATAAATTGTAATTAATTCTTCTTCTTCCCAGCATTTATCAAATAAATCAATAACAACCTGTTTATAGTCATTTCCGACTATCTCAATCATACTATCAATAATTCCAATTATGTTACCTTTTTTTATTTCAAGACCCTTTACCTTAGAATTTTTTACTGCTGTAGTAATTTCAACAGTTTTAACATTTTCAATCTCCATTTCCATAGCCTCTTTTAACTCATCTAAAGAAACTTCATCATTAAATACTAATAAAGCGGAAATAGCCTGTGGAATATTTTTTGTTGACACTACTTCAACATCCTTATCACTTAATGAAGCTGCCTGTTTCGCAGCAGAAATTACATTTTTATTATTGGGAAGAATTATTATTTTTGAAGAATCAAGTTTTTTTACAGCCTCCACAAATTGATTTGTGCTGGGGTTCATTGACTGCCCACCATCTATAACCTTATCTACTCCAAGGTCATTTAATATTTTCTTTAAACCATTGCCCTGTGTAACCGCAATAATTCCTTTATCTTTTTTAACTTTTACCTTATCATACAATTCATCATTACTTTTATTATTAAATTCCTGTCTCTGTTTTTCTTCTTCCTTTTTTCTCTTCTCTTCACTTTGAAGTTTCATATTATCAATTTCAATATCATTGATATTCCCACGTTTCAAACCATATTCGAGTATAACCCCTGGATGATTTGTATGAATATGAATCTTTACAATATTATCTGCACCAACAACCATTAATGAATCACCATAATTTTGTAAGTCATTCCTGATTTCATCAATATTTTTACTTCTATTATTATCATTCATATTAATTAATAATTGTGTGCAATACGTATATTTAATTTCTTCTTCAGGTTTTTTATAAGTTTTAGGTTTTACAATCTCTAAATCAACTTGATGATATTTTTTCTTTCCTTGCAAACCAGCCAACATACCTTCAAGTATAGACAAATAACCCTGCCCCCCTGCATCTACAACTTCAGCTTCTTTTAAAGCAGGCAATTGCTCCGGAGTTTGATTTAGCGCCTTTCTTGCATAATCAATAGTGGTTGCTAAAATATAATAAAAATCATCACCTGTTTTTAAAGCTGCTTCTGCCCCACTTGCCGCTTTTCTAGATACCGTTAAAATAGTACCTTCCACTGGTTTTAGCACACCCTGATAAGCCACTTCTGAAGCCTTTCTTAGAGCTTTAACAAGATCAACGGTTGTTAAGTCAGACTTATCTTTTAGTGCCTGTGAAAATCCTCGTAATAATTGAGATAGTATGACACCTGAATTACCCCTTGCCCCCATTAAAGCACCTTTAGCAAGTGCTGAAGTCATCCTATCAATTTTATGAGAATCAAGTTTTTTTACTTCATTAATAGCTTCAAGATAAGTTAAATACATATTTGTACCTGTGTCACCATCAGGAACTGGAAACACATTTAATGAATCAATTAATGACTTTTGCTCTTTTAATGTCATTAATGAAGTAAATAGCATATTTTTAAATGTCTTGCCATCAATAACTGTTTTCAAATTATGTCTATCCTCATTAACCGACATTACCAACTCTCACTCCCTGTACATTAATATTTATTTTATCTACATTTATTCCGATTTTTTCTTGAAGTATATACCTAACTCTTTCCACAACATTATTAGCAACTTCCTGAATATTAGTACCATATTCTACGATTATATTTAACTCGAGAGAAACCTGGTCATCTTTAATATCAACCAGCACACCTTTGGTCAAATTATCCCAACCCAAAAGATCTGCAATGCCATCCTGCATATTTCTAGAAGACATACCAACAAGACCATAACACTCCATCGCTGCTAAACCAGCAATTTTAGCTATCACCTCCTGGGCGATAGTTATTTTTCCATATTCATTTGTCCATTCTTTTTCCATAATTTCACCTCATTAACACAAAATAATCACTTAATCTTCAGTCATTCTTATTTTACTATAATATACGCTGTCTTGCAACTTTTGCTCATTATAAAAATAATTACTTGCCAGCAAGTATTAAAATATGTTAAAATGTAAAATGGATATGTCATTTAAGGGAGGTGTCAAGGTAATGTCCAGAGTATGCGATATTTGTGGTAAAGGTAGTAATAATGCCAACAGAATCCGTAGAAGAGGTAAGGCAAAGAAAAAAGGAGGAGTTGGTAAAAATATAACTAGCGTTTCTGGTCGTAAACAAAAGCCTAATCTTAAGAAAGTTAAAGCTATTGTTGATGGAAGTCCAAAAACGATAAAAGTATGTACTGAATGTCTTAAAGCAGGACGAGTTAAAAGAGCATATTAACATATACGAGGAGTTTATTCAATTGAATAAGCTCCATTTATTTATATTTACGATATTTATCCTTACCTTTTTCATATTGATCATTTCCATATATATCATTAATCACAATCAAAGGCAAATCCTCTACTTCCAATTTTCTAATTGCCTCTGGACCAAGTTCAGGATAGGCAATAATCTCAGCTTTTTTTATTTTTTTAGCTATTAATGCAGCTGCCCCACCTGTTGCTGCAAAATATACTGCAATATTTTTTATTATGGAATCACGAACAATATTAGATCTAGGACCTTTTCCAATCATACCTTTTAAACCATTGTCAATTAAAACAGGAGCAAAAGGATCCATACGATAACTTGTAGTTGGTCCGGCAGAACCTACAGGATAACCTGGTTTAGCAGGTGCTGGACCGACATAATAAATAACCTGTCCCTTTAATTCAAACGGTAATTCTTTATTATTTTCAATTAATTTTTTTAATTTTGCATGTGCTGCATCTCTGGCTGTATAGATAACCCCACTTAATTCAACTTTATCTCCTGCATGTAATTTTTTAATTTCTTCATTATTTAAAGGTGTTTTTAATTTCATTTTAATCCTCCCTGTTTTAAATAATACATTCTTTATGTCTGGCTGCATGGCAATTTAAATTAACAGCTACTGGTAATGATGCTATATGACACGGAAATATCTCAATTTTCACAGAGAGAGCTGTTTTTATTCCCCCAAGTCCCAGTGGACCTATACCCAGTTGATTAACCTTTTTTAACAATTCATCTTCAAGTTCTGCTATTTTTTCATCGGAATTTCTGTCATTAATCGGACGAAGTAGTGATCTTTTTGCAAGTAAAGCTGCTTTTTCAAAGGTTCCCCCAATTCCAACTCCAACTATTATTGGCGGACAGGGATTGGCACCAGCCTGATCAACTGTATTAAGTACAAAATCAACCACACCTTCAATACCATCAGCAGGTTTTAACATGTTAATCTTACTCATATTTTCACTCCCCCCACCTTTGGGGGCAACAATTATTTTAACTTTATCTCCTGGAACAAATCTCAAATGAACTACTGCAGGAGTATTATTGCCTGTATTTACCCTGTCAAAAGGATTTTCAACAATAGACTTTCTCAAATAACCATCTTTGTATCCTTGACTAATACCTTTATTAACAGCATCATAAATATCACCATCAATATGCACTTCATTACCAATATCAATAAAAACGACGGCAAATCCAGTGTCCTGACAGATGGGCATTTTTTCTTTTGCAGCAATATTAGCATTATTAATAAGTTGTTGAAATATTTCTTTTCCAACTTCAGATTTTTCTTCATCTAATCCCTTTTGTAAAGCATTTCTCATATCACTACCTAAAAAATAGTTTGCTTCTACAGCAAGTCTTGCCACTTCTTTGCTAATAATATCTGCTTTAATAATTCTCATAAAAATCCCCCTGAATTGCATTTTATTTAATTATTTTTAAATTTGAGTTATAATACTTTCTATGTTTATTTACTTTTATCAAATCATTTTTATGGGAAACAGTAATAATAGGAAATTTCAAACCTTTTATTATTACATATTCATCATCAAAACTAGTAACTTTAAATAACACACTTGATTTATTTTTTCTAAAAACGATATCTCCCATCTTTATTCTCATAAAAATCCCTCCTGAATAATAAATATTTTTCAGTCAGGATGATTATGATTATTACTTAATATATATAATAATCTTCCTTTTTCTATTTTAATCCAGGCCTTGTTAGTATTAATAATATTACTTATACCCCGGCTATTAAATCTATAAAGTGTTTCATTATTCAGGGGATATTCAAAACCAAAATTACTAATACCTGTTGTTTTATAATCAAGAGAAATTAGTGATAAAATATTATTTCTATTTGCATGATATTCTTTATAACCATCAATTAAACCTACTTCAATCCCGGGTTCTTTTATAATTGCTTTAAGATTATTAATTTGAGCATATTCTAAAAGATTAATATTTGCAAATTGCTGGTCCAATCTTCCTCCAATGGAACCTGTAATAACAATATCTTCAAAATTATTATCAAAACAATATTTTATTGCTAATTCTCCATCACTTGCATCTTTTTTTGTACTATATTTTAAAATATCGACATTTTTTTTCTTATAATAATCAAGAATCTCACTATCAAGGGAATCCAAATCACCAATTATTAAATTAGGTAAGATATTTAAACTTTTAAATAAGCGACTTCCTCCATCAACTGCTATATAAAAATACGGCTCCTCAAAAATAATATTCTTGTATGACACTAAATTATCATCAAATATCCCATTAAGAACAATTATAGTTTTTTTAAATTTCATTTAAATCAATCCAATTAAATATTTTTATTTTTTTACCATATTAATAAATTTACTTAATGTTGTTGTAGGGTTTTCACTTTTAAATATTGCAGACCCTGCTACAATAACATCTGCTCCAGCATTAATAACTTCTTTAACATTATTTAATTTAATACCACCATCTACAGATATTTTATAATTATATGCTTTTTGCATTTTTAAATCCTTTAAATGTCTTATCTTATCTAAAGAACTTTTGATAAACTTTTGACCTCCAAATCCTGGATTTACAGACATAATTAATATTAAATCTAAATCATCAAGTACATAATGAATACTATCAATATTTGTAGCTGGATTTAAAGCTACACCTGCCCTACAGTTTAAGTCTTTTATTTTTTGTATGAGACGATGCAGGTGATTTGTAGCTTCTACATGTATAGTAATCAAATCACTACCTGCTTCAGCAAAGCTTTTAATATATTTTTCAGGATTTTCTATCATAAGATGAGTATCAAATAATAAATCACTTTTTGATCTTATATCTGAAATCAAGCCGGGTCCAAAAGTTATATTAGGAACAAAAGCCCCATCCATAACATCCAGATGAAGATAAGTAGCATTTTCAACTTTTTTTAGTTCTTCTGAAAGTTTACTAAAATTTGCTGCTAATAATGAGGGTGAAATCTCAATCATAATTACACTTCCTATTCTTTAATTCTTTATAAAAATTCAGGTAACTATTATATCTTCTTTTTGAAATTAAGTCCTGATTAACTGCTTTTTTTATTGCACAATCTGGTTCATGTGTATGACTACATGTGTTGAATTTACATTTATTTTGAAAAACATTGAATTCTGGAAAAAAATATTTTAAATCATCTACTAATATATTTTTAATATTTAATGATGTAAAACCTGGAGTATCAGCTAACCAGTTATTATTATATAAGGGTAATAATTCAACATGTCTGGTTGTATGAATCCCTTTCTTTAATTTACTACTTACTTTATTTGTAGGAAGATTAAGATCATCACATAAACGGTTTATTAAACTTGTTTTCCCAACACCTGACGGCCCGGTCAGAACCATAATATCATCTTTTAAATAATTTTTTAGTTCATTTATACCCTGACCATCTTTTGCACTTATAAAAAAAACATTATATCCAGCCCTGGTATAATCATATATTTTATTAATTAGAATATTATCACCTTTAAGCTTCTTATCCATTTTATTAATTATAATTACTGGATTAAGACCACTGGCCTCAATAGCAATAATAAACCTATCAAGCAACAATAAATTAAGGTCTGGCTCATGTAAAGAATGTGTAATTAAAACCTTATCAACATTTGCAACATGTGGTCTTGGTAATAAATTATTACGTTTATATGTTTCTTCAACAATTTTATTATTATATTCAACATAATCACCGGGGTAAATTTTTTTTTTAATTTTCCCCCTGATATTTGCCATTATTATATTTTGCTCTTTATCTGCAACAAAAAAATATCCCCCAAGAGTCTTAGTAATTATCCCCTTCATTATGCCCCCTTAATTATTACTCTTTTATTTCATGCTCAAAAACTAATAAATCATCTTTATATATTTCATATCTAGTTTCTCCAACACTATTTATTATCTGTACAATTTTATCCCCAGGTCTGTGTAGTTTTTTATAAATAAGATCTCTTCCATTATCATCAATAACTACTATACTAATTTCCTGAACATCATTACCCTGTATAGGATAACTAATCCTTCTGGTATAAATAACATTATTTTTATTATTAATCAGTCCACTACTTACAGTCAAATCAATTTTACTATTCTCAGGAATATTTTCACCTGCTTTATATTCCTGTTTAGCAACTTGACCTATTTTAAATCTTTTAGTTTTTTCAAGAGATATATTAGCTATTACTAAATTACTTGATTTTAATATATCACTAGCCTCTTTTCTATCAAGCCCTATAAGATTAGGGACCTCAACCATATTAGGGGCTTCACCTTTACTAACAACAAGATTAACATTTTCATCACTTTTTATCTCACTATCAGGTTTTGGCTCTTGAGAAATTATAATATTTTCAGAAATATCATTATCATAAACATACTTAATCTCACCAATATTAATTTTTTGATTCTCTAAAATAATTTTAGCCTGTCGCAAAGCTTTATCACGTAAATCTGGAAGTTTTATAATTCTTGCTCCCTTACTAACAGTAACAATAATTGAGCGAGTTTGTCGGACTCTTTCTCCCTCAACAGGGAATTGTGAAATAATTTTCCCTTTTTCTATATCGGAATGAAAAACTTCATTTTGAATTTCTATATCCAGACCTACCTGAGAAATAACTTCCCTGCCTTCTTTATAATCCATTCCAACTATTTTTGGAACTTCAACAACTGGCACATCCATATATTTTAAATATAATACCGAAAAAATTGCAATTGAAAGGCCAATAAAAATAAGAAATATTAATAACCAGATTGGCCATTTTTTAGATTCTTTAGTAATTTTTTCATCAGGCTCAGTTAAATATTTTCTGATTTTTTTATCATTAATTTTTGACTTTTTTTTCTGAATATCTGTTTTTCTTAATACTTTAATATCTTCATTTCTTGACATAATTAGAGTGGTATCAGAATCACCATTATAAGAATTCAGATTCTTTAAAGCAGCAACAATTGATTCACGCATTTCTTTTGCACTCTGAAATCTTGCTTCCGGATCTTTTGCCAGTGCTTTCATTACAATATTTTCAACTTCTTCAGGAATATTTGAATTTAATAGTGATGGTTTACGTGGCTTTTTTTGTATATGTTTTAAAGCAACTGATATAGGACTATCCCCCTTGAAAGGGACCTCACCAGTAAGCATTTCATATAAAACTACACCAACAGAATATAAATCTGAATGAGTTTTTATTTCTCCACCACGTGCCTGCTCAGGAGAAAAATAATGAGCACTCCCAATAATAGTATCTGTAATGGTCATTGTTGTTGAAGTAATAGCTCTTGCTATTCCAAAATCAGTAACTTTAACCTGTTTATCAGGATTAATTAAAATATTATGAGGTTTTATATCACAATGAATTATATTATTTTTATGGGCTACAATCAATGCTGAGCAAATTTGATTTGCAATATCCAGGGATTCAGCAATACTCAACTTTTTTCTTTCATTAATAAGAGATTTTAAATCTTTACCTGCAATATTTTCCATAACAAGATAATGATAATTTCCTTCTCTACCAATATCAAAAATACTTACTACATTAGGGTGAGATAATCTTGCAACAGCTTTAGCTTCATGTTTAAACTTTTTTATAAAATCCTTATCAGAAGCATATTCTGGCCTAAGCATTTTCAAGGCGACTTTTCTATCAAGTAATAAGTCATGTGCCTCATATACTATTGCCATACCGCCTTTTCCATGTTCTTTTATAATTTTATATCTATTATTCAATATTTTCCCAACCATAAGTTCACCTCATAAATCAATTAATTAATGCGGCAATAAAGGTAATATTATCAATTCCACCTTTATTAAGGGCTTCTTTTCCCAATACATTACTTATATCATCTATATTTAAATTATTATTTAACAATATTTTTTTAATATCTTCTTTTTTTAACATATCACTTAAACCATCAGTACAAAAAATAAGTATATCATTTTCTTGTAATAATATTTTTTTTATCTGAATATTTAAATTCGACTCTACACCAAGAGCCTGTGTTAAAATATGTTTTTGAGGATGATAAAAGGCCTCTTCCTGTTTAATTTTCTTATCATCAACGTACTTCTGTACAAGAGTATGATCCTTTGTTTCCAACGACAAATTATTTTCTCTAAACAAATATATTCTACTATCACCAACATGTCCAATATAAAGATAATTATTAATTATAATTCCCATGGAAAGTGTTGTTCCCATTCCTCTATATGAAGAATTATTATTAGCTCTTTCAAATATGTTTTTATTTGCTTTTCTAATAGCTTTTTCTATCTGCATAAATATATCTTCTTCAAAATTTAAGGAAAATTTATTAATTTCATCAATTGCAATCTTACTCGCTACTTCTCCAGCCTGGTGACCACCCATTCCGTCAGCTACAACTAGCAAAGGATAAGGTTTTTCTTTTATTAAATAGTTATCTTCATTATTTTCTCTTATCTTGCCCTTATCATAAAAAATACGGAATTGCATAAAATCACCCCTTAATTTACTCTTTTTCTCAATTGGCCACAGGCAGCTTTAATATGAGTGCCTCTCTCTTTTCTTAAAGTTGTATTAATATTATTATTTTTTAATATGGATTCAAATTTTTTTATTCTTTCCTCTTCTGGCCTTTCGAGACTTAACTCTTTTACCGGATTTAGTGGAATAAGATTTACATGACAATTAAAACTTTTTAATAATCTTACTAGTTCTTTAGCATTTTTTTCAAAGTCATTTATTTTTTTTATTAAAACATATTCAAAAGTTACTCTTCGATTTGTTTTATTCTGATAAAAATTAACAGCTTTAAATAATTGTTCAATAGGATATTTTTTATTAATAGGCATTAAATTATCTCTAATATGATTATTGGAGGCATTCAATGAAATAGCTAATCCCAATTGTGGCTTTTCTATTGCAATTCTTTTAATACCATCAATAATACCAGAAGTAGAAACTGTCATTTTTCTCATGCCAATATTAAAACCATGCTTATCATTAAAGATATCAATAGACCTAAATAAGGCATCAATATTATTTAAAGGTTCTCCCATACCCATAAATACAACATTAGAAATCCTTGGATTTCTAAATTCATCTTCTTTACTTATATCGACCTGTATTTTATACAATTGATCAACAATTTCACCCGGTGTAAGATTCCTAATTAAACCACTTAATCCTGTAGCACAAAATTTGCAACCCATAGCACAACCAAGTTGAGTAGAAAGACATACTGTATAACGTTGTTTATCATAATTTGGCAAATAAACACTTTCAATTTTTTCTTTATCACTTAATTCCCAGAGATATTTAATAGTTCCATCCTCAGCTAGCAGTTTTTTTGACAATTTTAAATCAGTAATATTAAATTCATTATTAATAGTTTTTCTAAGTCTTTCAGGAATATTTTTCATCCTTAATAGATTTTCTATCCCATTTTGATATAACCAATTATAAACCTGTTTAGCTCTATATCCTTTAATT
>Ga0102929_1002689_pt1 | contig 10556 bp, 10 predicted proteins | sample SalPonR1_B_D2_MG_FD_78510 | JGI IMG/M metagenome (GOLD analysis project Ga0102929, IMG submission 78510) | Salt pond soil microbial communities from South San Francisco under conditions of wetland restoration - Salt Pond MetaG R1_B_D2_MG | ecosystem: Environmental > Aquatic > Marine > Intertidal... | reverse complement strand
GACTCACTCGTTTACCACTACACCAATCAAAACCTAAACAAACTGGATGAAATGATCAGTCGCCAGTTTTATCAAAAAGAACAGGATTATGCAGATGTGTTTCTTAATGACCGCAATAAAAATTGGGTCGAAACCATAGACCTACAGATGAAAAACAAGCGAAAATGCCTATACGCGGTTGGTGCGGGCCACCTGGGTGGTAAAAAAGGACTCATTCAGCTTTTACGCGATAAGAAATACCTTGTGCAACCCATTATGTTCAACTGGCCAATGCCCCTGAGCACGAATGATTAAAGAAATCCACGGTTGGAAACCCCTTATTAAGGAGGATAGCTATGTCGCGCCTAATGCAGTCATCTGCGGTCAAGTCAGAATTGGCGCTAATTGCAGTATATGGTTCAATGCCGTGCTGCGTGGAGACGTTAACAGCATCACTCTTGGCGATGAATCCAATGTACAGGATGGATCCATTCTTCATTGTACTTATGAAAGATATGCGCTCAATATAGGACGTAGAGTTTCCATCGGTCACGGAGCGATTGTCCATGGCTGCACTGTAGAGGACGATGTGTTGATAGGCATGAGAGCGACCATTATGGACGGAGCCATTGTCGAAAGTGGTTGCCTAATTGCCGCAGGAGCACTCGTACCCGAAAATAAAATACTTAAATCAGGTTTCATCTATGCCGGTATTCCGGCAAAGCCCATCAAGCCACTCAACAGTTCAGACGCTCACGGAGAAATGACACGTATCGCAAAAAATTACCAGAAATACGCTTCGTGGTATAAATAGTCTCCCCTGGTTCATATTATTTTCTTTTCTTACGAATTCATTAACTTTAGATCGAATATAAACGGCCAAAAATGACTGAAGTCAAACTCTTCTCAGGAACCAATTCAGAATACCTATCCAAAAAGATCGCTGATTTTTACGGAGAAGAACTAGGCAATTATGAGTTGAAACGATTTAGTGATGGCGAAATGCAACCCGTCATTCGGGAGAGTGTGAGAGGAAGTTTTTCCTTTGTTATTCAATCGACCTTCGCCCCATCCGAAAATTTAATGGAGTTACTTTTGATGATTGATGCCCTGAAAAGGGCCAGCGCGGGTTACATTACCGCGGTAATTCCTTATTTTGGTTATGCCAGACAAGACCGCAAAGACAAGCCGAGGGTGCCCATTTCCGCAAAATTAGTTGCCAACATCCTACAGGCGGCGGGAGCAAGCCGTATTATGACCATGGAATTTCACGCAGATCAAATACAGGGCTTTTTTGACATTCCTGTGGATCATCTTAAAAGTGAAGCCATTTACATTCCCTATTTGCAAAATCTCGACCTGGAAAATGTCGTCTTTGCTTCTCCCGATGTCGGAGGCGTAAAAAGAGCCAGGATTTACTCTGCTCATTTTAACAAACGCCTGGTCATCTGTGATAAAGTACGCAAAAAGGCCAATGTCGTATCCGGGATGACCGTCATAGGAGATGTAAAGGGAAAGGACATTATTCTGGTAGATGACATTGTAGACACGGCAGGAACACTGTCCAAGGCTGCAGACATGCTCATAGAAAAAGGGGCTAAAAGTGTGCGTGCCATTTGTACGCATCCCGTCCTCAGCGGTAATGCCTATCAGACCATTGAGAATTCTGCACTGGATGAACTCATCGTTTGTGACACCATTCCCCTCAAGGAAGAATCTGCAAAGATCGAAGTGCTCTCTACAGCCAAGCTTTTTGCCAGGGCCATTCGCAATGTGCATGAGCACAAATCCATTTCAGCCCTATTTGTCAGTGACCGAAAAAGCTGATCAGACTTTGTTCCCAATATCGAGCAACTTTATTCTATTTTTTATTATCTTTGCAGTCCAAAATTAGAAAGCATGGAAACGGTCAAGCTAGAAGGTAAGAAGAGAGATATTGGCAAAAAGAAACATACCCGCGCATTGAGAAATTCGGGCGCCATTCCTTGTGTCATCTATGGAGGAGAGGAGAATATCCACTTTAGCACCGTTGTTAATGACGTCAAATCCCTTATTTATACACCCGACTTCAAAAAAGCTGAGGTTGAAATTGACGGTACCAGTCACAAATGTGTTGTCAAAGAAATACAGTTTCACCCAGTCTCTGACGAAGTCATTCACATCGATTTCCAAAAGTTAATCCCTGGTAAGAAAGTAACCGCTGAAATTCCCATGCACATTCAAGGTACGGCTCCGGGCATTATCGAAGGGGGCGTTCTTAGAAAAAAAATGAGAAAAATCAGGGTCAAATCTGATGCTGCCTCACTCGTGCATGAAATTATTGTAGATGTCTCGGCTCTGCGCTTGGGAGACATTGCACGAGTCAGCGACCTTGAAAAACCTGAGGGTGTACAAATCATGCTCGATCCTCAGACTCCAGTTGTTTCCATCGACAGGCCTAGAAAAGTCGTAGAGGTCGTCGACGAAGAAGCCGAAGGAGAAGAGGAAGCAACCGAAGAACCTGCTGCTACGGAATAATAGCCGTTCTCTAAATTTTAATGTCTATTTATCAGGGTACGCCACGTGCTCTAAGGTCAAGCCCTGTGCAGGAACAGAATAACTCATAGGTAAGCTATTTTGGCTTTGTAAGGCCTCTTGCAACTGACCTACTGTTAATTTTCTTCGTCCTATCAGCACCAAGCTGCCTACTATCAGGCGAACCATACCTCGCAGGAAACGATTGGCACGTATGACAAATGCTTGTTTGTCCTCCTCCTCATCATAAATCCATTGCGCATGATGCACATCACAGACCATAGATTTGACATCACTCCCAGTTTTGCAAAAAGGACGAAAAGATTCAGCCTGCTCAAGAATCCCTATGGCCTTCTCGATGGCAGTTTTGTCTAAAGAGACCAAATCCGGACAATACCAACTATACTGTCTGCCTAAAGCCATTTTTTGACCGTTGATAGAATATCGGTACTGGCGATATGTGGCTGAGAAACGCGCATGAAAATCATCAGAAACAGCTGCCACTTTATTTATGGCAATATCGTCACCGAGCATACGGTTCAGCTTATATTTAAGATCAAACTCCGGACGTCCCGGCAAGTCAATATGTGCAACATAATTCCTGGCATGGACACCTGCATCAGTTCTTCCACATCCTGTGACGGTTATTTCTTTCTGATAAATTTTTGCCAGGGCTTTTTCAATAACTCCTTGCACGGTCCTTTCTTGATTTTGCACCTGCCAACCGTGAAAGTTCGTACCGTCGTAATCCAGCATCATACTATATCTGGTCCCTGTTCCTGACTTCATAAATGTTCGTTGATCGAATTTTACGCGAATTTATTCGAAAAAGATGCCACAATAAGATCTATCTTCTATATTTTCAAGGGAAACATTATTATTTGTTGCAAAATTAAAGCTTGTAGAAATATGAAAAATATTAGAATCAGGGAAATCAGAAGCATTGGGGACCGCTTCCCCGCCACTTTCGAGTATTTCTTTGCAGAATTGAAAGGCTTTTTCGTGCCTTTTTTGATTTATGCTGCCCCGCTCTTGCTTGTCGTATTGGGATATTCTACTTATGTATCCACTTCTATTATGGAAACCGTCTTGGAAGAAGGTAGTGCAGAAGACTGGGAAGAGATGTCCAAGCTCCTTGCCGAATCAGGTTTTTCTACCATGGACATGATCATGATTTTAATACTTAGTATTGTAGCCAGTGTTCTGACCATGAGCATATTTGGCTCTTACATGCGATTGAGGGAAGAACTGCAGGACAGTAGACCCGGTCCGGGGGAGGTATTCAGACATGCACTGCCGCGAATGTTACCCATGGCCCTGCTACTCATTTTATCCGGAATTGCATTCAGCCTAGGATTTATGGTGTTTTTGATAGGTGGATTAATCGTCGGTGTACTTTTCGCAGCCGCCTATCCCGCCATTTTTATGGAGGATTTGTCCGCCATAGAATCGATCCAGCGCAGTTTTCATTTGTGTAAGAAAAACTTCTTCAACACACTTGGCTTTTTCTTCATTCTTATTATTACAGTAGTTTTTACTTTTTTCATTTTGAGTTTTCTGTTGCAACCCATTTCTGCTCTCGGTATGAGTATGATGGAGGGAATGCCTATTTTGGGAGTCATTATCCTTGGCATTGCCGGCATTATCAATCAATTGATTAATGGGCTGATCTACATCGGACAATTCCTCCACTATGGCCATTTGTCTGAGAAAGAAGACAATCACAGCTTCGAAAATGAAATCAACGCACTGTAAAATACCTGTGATTGGATCCTTTAACTATTAAGAATGAAGTGAAGCCTCGGGCAATTTGTTCGAGGCTTTTTCTTATTCCAACTTGCGAACAAAATCAATAATCCATCAGCGACTGAATGGCCTCCGCCACCTTGTCGGTATTGGGAATCATGGTTTGCTCCAAAACAGAATTCAGTGGAATGGCAGGCATATTCTCACTACCAATGACCCGAACCGGAGCATCCAGGCTTTCAAAGCAATTCTCCTGAATCCTGGCGGCCAGGCTCTGAGCGAAGGTATTGTGTACTGGCTCTTCCGTAACGACAAGTACTTTTCCATGTCTTCGGGCCACTTCCATCATGCCTTCTTCGTCCAAAGGGTGCAAAGTGCGCAGGTCAAAGACCTCCACTCTACCGGGAAATCTTTCTGCCGCATTGGTGGCCCAGTGCACGCCCATCCCATAACTAATCACTCCAATCGTGTTTCCTTTCTTAATTTGCTCCTCCTGGGCAAGAACCCATGACTTACCCTCACCAAATGGCAGTCGATAATCCTCCGAAGGCAGAGGGCTTTTCGCGCGATGAGTACCAGGAATTTTAGACCAATACAGGCCTTTGTGTTCAAAAATGACTACCGGATTGGGATCGTCGTATGCCGCTTTCATCAAACCGTTAAGGTCTGCACCATTACATGGGTAGGCTATTTTCAAACCACGGATGTTGGTAACCACGGACTCTACGCTGCTGGAGTGGTACGGTCCACCGCTTCCATAGGCTCCGATAGGTACGCGGAGGATCATACTCACCGGCCACTTTCCTTCAGACAAATAACAAGAGCGACTCACCTCCGTGAACAATTGATTGAGTCCCGGCCAGATGTAATCCGCAAACTGCACCTCTACAATAGGCTTCAAACCCACTGCACTCATGCCCACGGTACTACCAACAATAAATGCCTCCTGAATGGGTGTGTTGAATACGCGATTATCTCCAAATTTCTGTGCCAACGTAGCCGCTTCTCGAAATACACCTCCTAATCTTCCACCCACATCCTGGCCATAGAGAAGACATTCTGGGTGGGTGCGCATCAATTCTTCTACAGCTAAAAGGGCACAATCCACCATGACTTTGTCTTCGGCACCATCAGGTCTTCGTGTTCCGGACTCTTGCGTAATGGCCGCAGGGGCAAAATCATGGGTATACAAATCTTTGGGCTCCGGATCCGGAGCATCAATGGCCTTTTTGAGGTCCTCTTCTACCTTAGTCCTGATTTCCAGTTCCATTTTAGACAGTTCCTTCTCAGAAAAGCCCACTTCCAGCATTTGATTGCGTGCGATGGGATAGGGATCTCTGGATTTGTGGTCTTCCAGGTCATCGCGATACCACTCCATGCGTACACCACTGGTATGGTGGTTGAGCAACGGCACTTCAGCGTGCACCAGCATGGGACGTCTTTCTTGTCGCACATACTGGACTGCCTCTGACATGCGCTGATAAGCCAGGCTAAAATCATTACCGGGCATGGTGATGGCTTCAATGCCGTGGAAACCCTGGATGAATTCGTAGGCATTTTGTGCTCGGGTCTCTGCTGCATTGGCCGAAATGTCCCATTCATTGTCCTGGATGAGGTATAGAATAGGCAGTTGTTTCAGGGCTGCCATCTGGAAGGCCTCAGACACTTCTCCTTCCGTGATACTGGCGTCTCCAAGGGAACAGAGCACAATCCCGCTTGCTTCGCGGGCATTATCAAACAGGTTTTCCAGCCCTTTGTACTTTAATCCAAGAGCCACACCGGTGGCCGGAATCGCCTGCATACCAGTGGCTGAACTCTGGTGTGGAATTTTAGGCATTCCAGGTCGATTGAGACTTGGATGAGAATAATAACTGCGTCCGCCACTGAAGGGGTCGTCTTTTTTAGCCAGCAATTGCAGCATCAACTCATAGGGTTGCATACCAATACTGAGCAACATACAATCATCCCTGTAATAGGCTGACAGATAGTCTTGCTCTTCCAACAGCAGTCCGGCAGCTGTCTGAATGGCCTCATGCCCCCTGGCGGTGGCATGCACGTATTTCGACACCAATTTAAAATTGTCTTCGTAAACCTCTGCCATTGTCTTGGCAGTACAAATCAGTTCAAATCCTTTTTTTAAAACCTCTTTTGAAATAACCTTGCTTCCAGAAGCTTGACTGTTCATGGGTTGATTTTTCTTTTCCGAGTCCGTTAAATTAAGCAATACATACTGCTTTACCTAAACCCAGCTTTCTATTGATTTTTATGACCTCTAGATTTCCTATGTAATGCAATATTGCTCTATTTTTGTAATTATGAGGCAGCCTTTTCTAATCCTAATTTTATTGTTGTTCTTCCTTTCAATGAAGGGTCAAGATGACTTGCTTTCGCTTTTGGATGACCAAAAAGAAACCTCTGTTGTCAATTATGCCTTCAAGACCAATCGTATCATTAATATGCATTCTATTGAGAATACCCATCGGGGTGTTCTTGATTTTAAGGTATCTCACCGCTTTGGTTTCCTTAATTCGGGGATTGACAATTTTTTTGGTCTGGATCAATCCTCCATACGCCTTGGTTTGGAGTATGGACTTAGCGATAGGTTGATGTTTGGTTTGGGAAGAAGCAGTTTTAGAAAGACCATTGATGGGTTCTTTAAATACAAGCTGGTCAGACAAAGAACTGGGACAAAGAAGTTCCCTATTTCCTTATCCTTATTCCATAGTACGGCCATTGAGACTATTGAATTTGCCAATCAGGATCGTGAGAATTTTTTTAGCTCTCGTCTTTTTTACACTTGGCAACTCTTAATAGCAAGAAAATTTTCAGACCGTTTATCATTTCAGATGAATCCTGGATTTGTTCATCGAAACCTGGTGCAGACAAAGGAGGAAAAAAACGATGTACTCTTTCTGGGGCTGGGCAGTCGATTTAAATTAAATAATAGGATCAGTTTGAATGCCGAGTACATCCTTGCAGATAGATCAGGTCTAAGAGAAGAGTTTACGAATTCTGTGGCCATTGGGTTTGATATTGAAACAGGCGGACATGTTTTTCAATTGCATCTCACCAACTCGACTGCCATGATAGAAAAAGGCTTCATTACAGAGAATACGGGCAGATTTTTGGAAGGTGATATCCATTTTGGCTTCAATATTTCGAGAGTCTTCACCCTGAGCAAACCAAAAGAATTTCAAAAGAATTAATTGTCAGGAGCACCATTGGCCACCCATAACTCCAGCGTTTCTATTTTACATGGTTCTAGCTTGGGTGCATTGTCCGGCATGGCTTCGTATCCTGCGTCGTGCCTTATTGAACCCAACAGTGCTTCATTCTCTACATAGGTTATTACATTGGAATATCCCTCCAAACTCACTCCTCCTAATTGATTGACATTGAGATGACATTCATAGCAAAACCGGTCAAGAATAGGAATTACATCCAATGAAAAACTGACGGAATCAAGATTACATTCCGAGATGTCCCCATATAATTCCTCTTCGACGTCATAATAACAACCTTCGAAAAGAGAAAGGCTCAAAATCATAAGGAATACACGGCAGAATCTATTCACAGTTCAAATCTATTTTTGAAATAGGATCTGCGTTCGGAAAACAATTGTTAGAAGGCAAGGCCTCTGGCACGTACCTGTAAATGTCGGGATCGTACAACGATTCCTCAATAAACAAAGTCAATTTATCAATCTCGTCTTCTGTTAAATCCAAGGGATGGAAGAAATGACTGATCTGACTTTCGGGAACCTCTGTATTCTCAGGAATACCTAAATTGAAATATTCAACTACTGCTCGAATGGAGGATTTACTGCTACCATGGAAGTAAACCCCATTCCCTTTGAGATTGTATAACTGGGGAACTTTAAATTTATACATATCCTCTTCTCGCTGCGTAAATCCACCTCGACCAAGGTATTTTTTATGAAATTCCGGTGTGACGAAGGCTTCAGGATGTTCTTTTAGATCATTTACTCCCAAAGCATGAAATTCCATTGAACCAAAAGATGGACCATTATGACAACGGACACAACCAGCCTTACCAAAGAAAAGCAATGCGCCCTCTTTTTCTGCATCACTCATAGTCGGAGCCAAATATCCATTCCTGAAAAACTCCTGAAACGGTGCGCGGTTGGTAATCAAGCTTCTCAGATAGGCACTGATAGCAAGAGAAGCTGTTTCATTTGAATAACGCTCTTCGGGGTCTGCGTAATCAGGAAAAGCTGAATCAAAAAGTTCTCTGTACCCCAAATCATCAGCTATTTCTTCAGTTACGAGCATCCGGTGCAACTTCAAACCCTCCATATTCTGCGCCTCAATACCAGAAAAGCCTGAATGATTCACCTCCGTACCTTCAATAGATTGTCCCCACAGATCTTCTGTACCTTCATTTACTCCACCTGCACCAAACTGACCATTCCAGAAAGTATTGGTAACAAATGCTGAATTCAATACACTGAGGGGTCTAATTGGCTGCGCATCCAATTCAAATTCTTCGTACAAATCCTGCTTAAAACGTAATTCTCCCTCATGTCCAAACCCCATACCACCATCCGCAATGCCCTGAATCCTACCCGGTTTGAATCCTCGGGAAGCTACATGACAACTGGCGCATGAAAAGGTTTGCATCCCTGATGGATGAGCTGCGTCCAGTCCTATTCCCGTTTCGTGGAATAAAAATTTACCTAATTCTACTTTACTTTTAGAAAGCGGGTTACCCGGGTCCTGTGGAATTGTTACATAGTCAGTCTCTCGTGGAAGACGGTAGTAATCAATACTTCCTGTCGGAGAGACTTCCATCATTTTTTCAATAAGTCGGATACTTAGATCTGTTTCCGGCAGTTCGTGTTGGCATCCCCAAATACCAAATACGAAAGACATAAAAAGACATAGCTTCTTCACTGGCACAATAGCAAAAAGTAGATTTAATAGTTTTCCCGGAGTCAAATATATGACTTTTAAGTGCTTTATTTGGTTGGTGTTGAAAGAATACCCTTTTTGCAGTACTATGTGCGTGCCTTTATATTTTTAGGACCAAGCACCTTACACGTTAATCCTGAACTATTTAAATTCTAAATGAGCTTGTTTCTAATGGGACAAACAGTAAGAACTAAACTCTGTCGGAACAAGTGTACATAATTCTCGAAAATTTTATGTGTCATTTCAAATTCTCGCAGGAGTTTTGTATATATTCGAGACAACAATTAACCGCTGCACGCGGTTTCGATTTCAATTAATTCACTATAAAATATACAATATGGCATTTCAACTTCCAGATTTACCTTATGCATACGATGCATTGACGCCTCATATTGATGAGGAGACCATGAAAATACACCACGGCAAGCACCACGCCGGTTATACCAAAAAATTGAATGCAGCCATCGAAGGAACAGATGCTGAAGGCAAGTCCATCGAAGATATACTGGCCAATGTGTCCAATTACAGCGTAGGCGTCCGCAACAATGGAGGAGGATTCTACAACCACAGTTTATTTTGGACTGTCATGGGACCCAATGGTGGCGGAAACCCCGACGGAGATGTTGGGAGTCAAATCAATGCTGATTTTGGTTCTTATGATAGTTTCAAAGACCAATTTTCCGCAGCAGCAGCTGGCAGATTTGGATCCGGCTGGGCTTGGTTATGCGTAGATGATGAAGGAAAATTGATGGTGACCAGTACACCCAATCAAGATAATCCACTCATGGATGTGGTGCCTCAAAATGGTACGCCTATTTTAGGTCTTGATGTGTGGGAACATGCATATTACCTGCATTATCAAAACAGAAGACCGGACTACATTGAGGCTTTCTTCAATGTGATCAATTGGGATGAAGTGAACAAGAGATTTGCTGCTGCCAAAGGATAAGGCATGTGCAAAGCATAGAATTAAAAAAGGGATGCTCTGAAGCGTCCCTTTTTTTATGCTCTTGTTTTCCAATATTGGATGACTCAATCTTTTTTAGCAGACCACAGATTTTAAAACAAATCCTATTGCTTCATCACCTGACCGGAAGACAGCCATTGTCCATCTTTCGTGATGCGGTAATAGTAGGCTCCCGGCGGCAGATGGGCCGTGGATAGTTGGTTATTTTGCTGAGACAGGCGCCGCTGAGCTACAGTCTGACCTAAAGTATTGGTCAGTACTACCTGATAGTCTCGATCACTGCCAGAAAAATCAAAGGTCAATCGGTCACTAAAAGGAGAAGGATAAACCGAAAATCGCTCCTGTCTCAAAGCCTCATTATTATTGGTGGTCGTATCTCTCAGGCTGAAACCCATGATATACGCCCAATCCCCAAAAAG
>Ga0102929_1002688_pt1 | contig 10560 bp, 9 predicted proteins | sample SalPonR1_B_D2_MG_FD_78510 | JGI IMG/M metagenome (GOLD analysis project Ga0102929, IMG submission 78510) | Salt pond soil microbial communities from South San Francisco under conditions of wetland restoration - Salt Pond MetaG R1_B_D2_MG | ecosystem: Environmental > Aquatic > Marine > Intertidal... | reverse complement strand
CGGATCGTCTACGAGCGGATGAAGATGGACTGGGCCGAGGACCGGATCCGGTCGCAACCGCTGCTGGTACCGGAAACGCTGGCGGTGTCGGCGCGCGAGGTCCGCGCGCTGGAGCAGCACCAGGATTCGCTCGGTCGGCTCGGCTTCGAGCTGCAGCCGGCCGGTCCGGAATCGGTGCTGATCCGCGCGGTGCCGACGCTGCTGGCCCGGGCCGACGTCCACGCCATGGTTCGCGACGTGCTCGCCGACCTGGTCGAACTGGGCGACTCGAAGCGGGTCGAGCAGGCCATCGACGAATTGTTGTCGACCGCCGCCTGCCACGGTTCGGTCCGCGCCAACCGGCGGCTGAACCTCGACGAGATGAACGCGCTGCTGCGCGACATGGAGCGCACCGAGCGCTCCGACCAGTGCAACCACGGCCGGCCGACCTGGGTCGAATTGGACCTGCAGCAGCTGGATCGATTGTTCCTGCGCGGGCGGTAACCGGCCCGCGAAGCGCGCACTCGCCCGCGCAGTCGTCCATCCGGTCGGCTCGTCCGCCGGACCGACCTGCCGCCGGGGCGCCTTCGAAGTTGCGTCAGGTCAATCATCGCCAGAACGAATCGTGTTCCAATGTAGCCTGAAGTCTTGCCAAGGGGGTTCTTCAAGCCTGATGGACGGATGCGCGCGCGAGACCATCACAGTGCGCGCGATTCGTCACGAACTGCCGCTGCATGACGCTGTACCGGCGCAGAACCGCCGGCGTCATTGATTGGCGTGCAAGTTGCAATAGTAGTTGTGTGTGTCCCGTGTGCCGGACCGTACTGCCTGCTTCAGGTGCCCGGCGGGCCGGACGACGACAACCATGGATCGATCCTGGAGGAGGGAGAGGATGAACAAGGCAATGAACCATATACTGGCCGCTGCGCTGCTGGCCGCCGCACCGATGTCGGTCGCGCTGGCCGTAGACGGCGACGCGCCGAAGACCGGCCGCGGCGGCATAACCGTCAATTCACTCAATGACGCGCTGACCCTCGACGAACTCGCCGACTTCGTCGCCGGGCCGGGCATCATCGCGTCCAATCCGGTGTTCACCGGCGATCCGCGAGCGGCCGGCCTGTTCGTCGATCCGGACGCCCTGGTCGGCTTCGAGGCCGGCGCGTTGCTGAGCTCCGGTGATGTCCGCCTCCTGCCCGGCAATGACTCCCGCAGGACGTCAACGAGCTTTCGCGAGCCCGGCGATCCGGACCTGCAGGCGCTGGTCGGCATCGGACGGAACGGCGACGCCGCGGTGCTCGAATTCGATTTCGTGCCGAATAGCGATACGGTATCCATCGACTACGTGTTCGGTTCGGAGGAGTACAACGAGTTCGTCGGCAACCTCTTCAACGACGTGTTTGCCTTCTTCATCAACGGCACCGGCTCGGCCGACAACTGCGCCGTGCTCGAAGACGGCTCGATCGTTTCGATCAACACCGTCAATTCCGGCCAGAACGCCGACCAGTACATCAACAACGACCCCAGCGTTTTTGATCCGGTCCCGTTCGATATCGAGCCCGACGGGTTCACGGTGGTGCTGACCTGCCAGGCCACGGTCACCCCCGGCGCGGTCAACACGGCCAAGCTGGCCATTGCCGACTTCTCGGACCTCGGCATCGATAGCTATGTGCTGTTCGATAGCCTGCGCGGTGTGCCGCCACAGATCAGTGGGACCAAGACCGCCGACCCGGCTGACGGCACCTTCGTGGCGATCGGCGATACGATCACCTACACGCTGACGCTGGACATCGTCGACGGCCCGATCTCGGCCGAAGCAGTGCTGACCGACACGCTGGACCCGGGGCTGACGAATTTCCAGGTGGTCAGCAACCCGGACGGCTTCATCGTCGACGGCAGCAACCCGTACACGTTCACGCTGCCGACCGGAACGCCCAGCGGGACCTACACGATCCAGTACAGCGCCGAGGTGTCGATGCTGGCCTCCGGCTCGGTCGGCAACAACGTGGTCGCCGCCGGCGGCGACGATCCCGATCCCGAATGCCCGAGTTGCACCACGAACCACCCGGTGGAGCTGCTGGCGATTCCGGTGCTCGACCGCACGGGCCTGCTGCTGCTGGTCCTGCTGGTCGCCGCGCTCGGCGCCGGCACCCTGATCCGCCGCACGGCCTGATCCGGTTCGCGGCGGCGCTTCCACGCATCGCGCGCGTACTGGACGCCCCGGCCTCCTCGGCCGGGGCGTTTCCTTTTTTCCGGGTGCCGTTCGGGCTCCTGCCTCGTCAGTCCGGTTCGCGCGCCCGGCGCGTCGAATCGTCGACGTCCGTAGCGGCATCGGTCCGGGCGAGCAGCGGATGGTCGCGCCCGTCCATCCAGACCAGGATTTCGTAGAAGGTCCGGATGTTCTCGACGTAGCTGTAGGCCTCGTAGCCGCGCGCGTAGCCGAATCGGGTCTGCGAGAAGTACCGTTCCTGAGTCAGCAGCGGCAAGCGGTCGCGGACGTCGACCCAGCGGTCGGGGTCGGCGCCCTGTCGCTCGGTCAGCACGCGCGCGTCCTCGAGATGTCCCAGCCCGATGTTGTAGGCGGCCAGCGCGAGCCACAGCCGGTCCGGCTGTTCGATCCGCTCGGGCAGTCGTTCCATCAGCGAGACCAGGTAGCGGGCACCGCCGGAGACGCTCTGGGCCGGGTCCCGCCGGTCCTCGATGCCGACCTGGCGGGCGGTCTGGCGAGTCAGCATCATCAGGCCGCGGACGCCGGTGCGCGAGACGGCGTCGGGGTCCCAGTGCGACTCCTGGTAGCTGACCGCGGCCAGCAGCCTCCAGTCCAGGCCGGTCTGCTGTGCGGCCTGTTCCAGCAGCGGCCGGATGGCTGGCAGGCGCTCGCGCATCTGCTGCATGAAATTGAAGGTGCCGACCGGCTCGTAGTTCTCGACGTGGCTGTAGTAGCGCTCGCGCAGTTCGGTGATCAGTGGACCGCTCGAGTCGCCGGCGAAGAACTCGCGCATGGCCTGGACCAGGCTGTCGTCGTCGCCGAGCCGGGTCGCCCAGGCCAGCGGCTGCAGCGGGCCGATCTCGAACGCCGGGCGCACGGCCGGGAAATAACGCCGGTTCAGATCGAGGATGTTGGAGTCGAGGATGGTGTACTCCAGCTCCTCGTTACTGACCGCTTCGAGCAGGTCCTCGATGCTGGCTTCGGGAAAGACCTGCCACTCGACGCCGTCGGCCTCGGCCAGCGGCTCGAGAAAGTTGGCGTAGCTGGTTCCGTCGAGAATCCCCAGCCGGCCGTCGGCGAGATCGGCCGGCTCGCGCGGGCGGCTGGATCCGCGTCGATAGACCACGACCGGTTCGACCCGCTCGTAGACCGGCCCGAAACGCAGGTCGTCGAGCCGGTCCGGCGAGCGCGACAGGTTGGCGGCGAGAAAATCGCCGCGGCGTGCGCGCAGCGCCGGCACCAGGCGCTCGATCGACGGCAGCACCACGACCTCCAGCGGCAGATCCAGCGAGTCGGCGAAAGCCCGCGCCAGGTCGTATTCGAAACCGGCCTCGCCGTTCGGGCCCAGGTAATAGGTGGTCGCGCCGTTGATCGTCAGCATGACCAGCCGACCGCGCTCCTGGATGCGCTCGAGTTCGGTCCGGGGGTCGTGGCCCGACAGGGCGGCGAGCAGTACGATCAGCGCAAGCAGGCCGCGCAACGGCGGCCGACCGCGCAGGACGCGCAGTATCGGATAGGGCTCATCGTAGCCAGAGGGCTCGCGCACTACGGAAATCCGGCCGCACCGAGGACGTGGAGTCGGACCCCGTTATACTGCAATCGACCTCGATCGTGAGGCCGGAACGATCTGCTAGACTGTCGCGCTTTTTCGCGGCCGGTCCCTCCGGACTGCGCCGACCTCGTTGATTCTCCGGCGATCGTGAGCCACCGACGCCCAGTGCCCCAGGACCTGCCATGACGATCCCCATCCGAACCCGCTTCGCACCGAGCCCGACCGGTTACCTGCACATCGGCGGAGCCCGCACCGCGTTGTTCTGTTGGCTGGCTGCGCGCGCGACGGGCGGCGAGTTCGTGCTGCGCGTCGAGGACACCGATCGCGAGCGTTCCACGGCGGCATCGGTCCAGTTCATCCTGGACGGCTTGGCCTGGTTGGAGCTGGATCCGGACGAGGGCCCGATCTACCAGTCCGATCGCATGGCGCTGTACCGCGAAACCGTGCAGCGGCTGATCGACGAGGGCAAGGCGTATCGCTGCTACTGCTCGAAGGAGCGCCTCGAGGCGCTGCGCGAAGCGGCCATGGAGAAGGGCGAGAAACCCCGCTACGACGGACACTGCCGTGACCGCAGCGACGTTCCCGACGGCATCGAGCCGGTGATCCGCTTCCGCAACCCCGACGACGGGGTCGTGCGCTTCGCCGATCGCGTGCGCGGCGAGATCGAGATCGCCAATGCCGAACTCGACGACCTGGTCATCCAGCGCAGCGACGGGACGCCGACCTACAACTTCGCGGTGGTCGTCGACGACCTCGATATGAAGATCAACCTGGTCATCCGTGGCGACGACCACATCAACAACACGCCGCGCCAGATCAACCTGTACCACGCGCTGGGTGCCCCGGTCCCGGAGTTCGCTCACGTGCCGATGATTCTCGGCGACGACGGCGGCCGGTTGTCGAAGCGCCACGGCGCGGTCAGCGTGCTGGCCTGGCGCGAGCAGGGCTACCTGCCCGACGCGCTGGTCAACTATCTGGCTCGGCTGGGCTGGTCCCACGGCGACCGCGAGCAGTTCTCGCGCGACGACCTGGTCTGCCTGTTCCGGATCGAGGACGTCAACCGCAAGGCCTCGCGGTTCGATACCGAGAAGCTGAACTGGCTGAACCAGCATTACCTTAAGACCGCGCCGGTCGAGCGCATCCTGCCGGAACTGAAGTGGCACTTCGCGCATCATGGACTGGATCCGTCACTGGGCCCGGCGCTGGACGACCTGCTGGCCGTCCAGCGCGAGCGCTTCGAGACGCTGGCCGAACTGGTCGAACAGAGTCGCGCGTTCTATTCCGACTTCGAGCGCTTCGAACCGGGCGCGGCGAAGAAGCACCTGCGGCCGGTGGCGGCCGAGCCGCTGCAGGCGGTCCGGGCGCGCCTGGAGCACTGCACCTGGGAGGCCGAGGCGCTGGGCCAGGCGGTCCGTGACGCGGCCGAGGCGCTCGAGGTCGGGATGGGCAAGATCGGCCAGCCCCTGCGGGTCGCCCTGATGGGGCACGGCAGTTCGCCGTCGATCGATCAGACGCTGTGGCTGATCGGGAGAGGGCGGACGCTGGAGCGGATCGATCGGGCGCTGGCCTTCATCGACGCCCGCGTCGCGCAGGCTGGTTGAGCGGCCGAGCCAGCGGGGCCGACGCCGGTCCGGTGCGTTAGAATCGAATCCATGCAGCCCGCCGATCACGTCATCGAGGAAATCGAACAGCGCTGCGCCAAGGACAGCCTCCGGCTGACCCCGACGCGCAGGCGCGTTCTGGAACTCGTGCTCGCCGCCGACGGTCCGGTCAAGGCCTACGAGCTGCTCGATCAACTCAAGGCCGAGCAGCCGTCGGCCGCGCCGCCGACCGTCTACCGGGCGCTGGAGTTCCTGCTCGAACACCACTTCATCCATCGCCTCGAAACGCTCAATGCGTTCGTCAGCTGCTTCCATCCCGAGCATCGCCACCAGGGCCGGTTCCTGATCTGCGAACACTGCGACACCGTCATCGAGCTGCCCGAGCGGGTCGCCACGCCGGAACTCGACGCGTTCGCCGCCGAGCAGGGCTTCGAGCCGACCCGCCAGGTGCTGGAGATCTACGGCCTCTGCCGCGATTGTCGTCCGCGCGACGCCTGACGCCGTATTCGCATGTCGCGCCGCGAAAAGATCTATCACCTCCACGATATTCTCCGGCAGCGGCGGACGCCGGTTTCGCGCCAGGCCCTGATGGAGGAGCTGGGCTGCAGTCAGGCCACGCTGTACCGGCTGGTCGCCGAGCTGCGCGACGTGCTCGGCGCGCCGCTGGAGCAGGACCCGGAGACCCGGCACTTCTTCTACGACCGCACGCTGGCCGGCAACTTCGAATTGCCGGGCCTGTGGATCAGCCCCGAAGAACTCCAGGCGCTGCTGACCGCGCGCCAGATCCTGTCCAACGTGCAGCCGGGCCTGCTGCAGGACGAACTGGACATGCTCCAGCAGCGCATGAGCCAGCTGATCGATCAGGAGGGCATCGATTTCTCCGCGCACCCGGAACGCATCCATATCCGGCACGACGCCGGGCGACCGGTGCCGGGACGACTTTTCGAGGACCTGCTTCGCGCGCTGTTCCAGCGCAGCCGATTGAAGATCCGCTATCACGGCCGGCGGCGCGACGCGGTCAGCGAGCGTACGGTGTCGCCGCAGCGGCTGACCGCTTACCGCGACCGCTGGTACCTCGATGCCTGGTGCCACGACGCCGAGGGCCTGCGGAGCTTCGCCGTCGAACGCGTCCAGATGCTCGAGCCGCTCGGCGACCCGGCCGAAGAACTCGAATCGTCGGCGCTGCGCGACCACTTCGACGGCGCCTACGGCATCTTCTCCGGCCCGGCCGAGCACCGCGCGCGGCTGCGTTTCAACGCCGAGGCCGCGCGCTGGGCCGCCGACGAACAGTGGCACGCCGAGCAGCAGGCCGAACGGGCCGCCGACGGCACGCTGGAGCTGAGCTTTCCGTTCGGCTCCAGTCGGGAACTCGTCATGGACGTACTGCGCTACGGCGCCGACGTCGAGGTGCTGGCGCCGGCGTTCCTGCGCGACCAGGTCGCCGATGCGGCCCGGCGAATGCGCGCGATCTACGCCGCGTCCTGATGGCGATCATGAATGTCGTCCCAGCCGTCGTCACCAGCTCGCCACAGAGCCGACCCGGAACTGTCATGGATCGGTCATCCGCGCTTGGTCCAATTCGCAGGAACCCGGCGTGAGCACGAAACCGATGGAAAAGAAGGTGCTGGTCGTCGAAGACGACGATGCGATCCGCGACATGATCGTCTTCAATCTCAAGCGTTCCGGCTATGACGTGATCGAGGCCGCCGACTGCCGGACCGCGCGGGTCCGGATCGCCGATCACCGTCCCGACCTGCTCTTGCTCGACTGGATGCTGCCCGACACCAGCGGCGTGGAATTCGCGCGCAGCCTGAATCGCGACGAGCTGACACGAGGCATCCCGGTCATCATGCTGACCGCGCGTTCAACCGAGGACGACAAGATCCGCGGGCTCGACGCCGGCGTCGACGACTACATCACCAAGCCGTTCTCGGCCCGCGAGCTGCTGGCTCGAATGCGCGCGGTGATGCGCCGCACCGCGCCCGAGGGCGACAGCGACGAAGTCACCGCCGGTGAGCTGGTGCTCAACCTGGCCTCGCACCGCGTGCTGGCTTCCGGACAGCCGGTCGAGCTCGGTCCGACCGAGTTCCGGATGCTGAAATTCTTCATGACCCACCAGGACCGGGTCTACAGCCGGTCGCAACTCCTTGATCACGTCTGGGGCGGAGGCGTGTACGTGGAGGAGCGCACGGTCGACGTCCACGTGCTGCGACTGCGCAAGGCGCTGGCGCCGTTCGGCTTCGACCGGTTCCTGCAGACCGTGCGCGGCTCCGGCTACCGCTTCTCTCCGGACGCTTCCAAGGCGTGATGCGCGCAGCCTGGCTGACCGAGTTTCTGTTCCTCGGACTGTGGGTCGGCCTGGCGGGGCTCGTCTGGCTGCTGTTCGGCGGTGCGTTCGGATGGTGGCTGGCGCTGGCCCTGGCGATCACCAGCCTGCGTCATGTCCTGCAGATGCGTCGGCTCGAGGGCTGGCTGCGCAGCGGCCGTCGCCGCCAGCCGCCGCAGTCCTGGGGAGTGTGGGGCGAAGTCTTCGAGCATTACTATCGGCTGCAGCGCCGCTACACCCGACGGAAGAAGCGGCTTGCCCGCGTGATCCGCGAGTTCCGCGAGTCGACCGCGGCCATGCCGGACGGCACCTTGGTCCTGGGCACCGACTGGCGCATCACCTGGTTCAACAGCGCGGCGATCAGGCTGATCGGCCTGGCTGGCAACCGGGACGTCGGCCAGCCGGTCACCAGCCTGTTGCGGGCCCCGGCCTTCGACGCCTACATGCGCTCCGGGGAGTTCGACCGACCGGTGGAGGTGGCCTCACCGACCCAGCTCGGCCACACCCTTTCGGTGCGGATCGTGCCGTACGGCAAGGGCCAGTACCTGATGCTGGTGCGAGACATCACCCGGATGCAGCGTCTGCAGAACATGCGGCGGGATTTCGTCGCGAATGCCTCGCACGAGCTGCGCTCACCGCTGACCGTACTCGGCGGCTACCTGGAGCACCTGGCCGAGGACGAGGCGCTGCCCGAGATCTGGGACGGTCCGTTGCAGGAAATGCAGGTCCAGTGCGCCCGGATGACTGCGCTGGTCAATGACCTGCTCGAGCTGTCGCGGCTCGAGACCGATGCGCCGGGCGACCCCGACGAGCAGCCCGTGCCGGTGGCCGAGTTGGTCCGCCGGATCGTCGCCGACGCGGGGAACCAGGCCGGCGGCGAGCGAACGCTGGACGTCGAGCTCGATGAAACACTGGGGCTGGCCGGCATCGAGAGCGAGCTCTACAGTGCTTTTTCCAATCTGGTCTTCAACGCGGTTCGGTACACCGATCGCGGCGGTCGCATTCGGGTTCGCTGGTCCCGGGAACCCGACGGCACGGCCTGTTTCTGCGTGACCGACGACGGTATCGGCATCGACGCGAAGCACCTGCCGTTCATCACCCAGCGTTTCTACCGCGTCGATCCTTCGCGCAGTCGCTCCCAGGGCGGGACCGGGTTGGGTCTGGCCATCGTCAAACACGTGCTCCAGCGACATGAAAGTCGGCTGGAGGTCGAATCCGAGCCGGGCGAGGGGAGTCGATTCTGCTGCGTGTTTCCGGCCCGCCGGACTCGCGGTCTGTCCGAAAGCGAGGGCGCGGCCTGATCGGGAGGCCCGAGCCGGATGCGCCTGGACAGCACCGGCTCGCTGCTGCTGGCGCACACTCGTCCGCGGGATGTGGCAGGATTCCGGCAGGAAGTAACCGGACTGTCATTTTTCTGCCACATACTTCGCCGGCGGGTGGAAAACGCCGTTCAGCGGGCGCCAACGCGTCATCAGGTCGTCATCGATGACCGCTACGTTTCAGTCATCCAGACTCACGAGGTCAACTATGAATTTCAGGCAGATCAGCATCGGGCTGGGGGTGGCGCTTGCGCTGGCCGCGAGCGTGAATCTCCGGGCCGATGTCGACCCGGCGCTGCCCGACTACGAGCCGGTGTCCGGGGTCTCGGGCAACCTGTCGTCGATCGGATCCGACACGCTGAACAACCTCATGACCCTTTGGGCGGAGGAGTTCGCCAAGATCTATCCGAACGTCAACATCCAGATCCAGGGCGCAGGTTCTTCGACCGCCCCCCCGGCGCTGACCGAAGGCACGGCCAACTTCGGCCCGATGAGCCGGCTGATGCGCTCGAACGAGATCCAGGAGTTCGAGGAGCGCTTCGGCTACCCGCCGACGGCGGTCGGCGTGGGCATCGACGCGATCGTGGTGCTGGTCAACAAGGACAATCCCGTCGATTGCCTGTCGATCCCGCAGATCGACGCGGTCTTCTCGGTCAGCCGCCGCTGCGGCGCGCCGAACGACGTCTCACGCTGGGGCGACCTGGGCCTGGAAGGCGCCTGGGACAACCGCGATTTCACCCTCTACAGCCGAAACGCGGTGTCGGGCACCTACGGGTTCTTCAAGGACAATGCGCTGTGCGGCGGTGACTTCAAGCCGGGCATCAATGAACAGCCGGGCTCGGCCTCGGTGGTGCAGGGCGTTTCCGAGTCGCTCAATGGCATCGGGTATTCCGGCATCGGCTATATGACCGCCAGCGTCAAGATTCTCGAAGTGGCCGCCGGGAGCGGCGGCGAATGCGTCTATCCCGACGCCGAAACGGCGGTCACCGGCGATTACCCGCTGGCGCGACTGCTCTACGTCTACGTCAACAAGCCGCCGACCGCGCCGCTGAACCCGCTGGAGCGCGAGTTCTTCAAGCTTGTGCTGTCCCGCCAGGGCCAGGAAGTGGTGGCCCGCGACGGCTACGTGCCGCTGCCGGCGCCCGTGGCGGAACGGATTCGCGAGCAGCTCGGCCTCTGACCGCCGCGCGCTGAACCGAAGCCAGCGGCGCGCCGGATCCGGCGCGCCGCGTTGTCGAAGGCCTTCTCGATGAGTACACCCGGCTCGCCCGTCCTGAACCCGACCTCCAGCTCGCTGCCCAGCGCCGAGGCGATGGCGCGCCGTCGCCGTCGGCGCTACCTGGCCGACGGCGCCGCGCGCTGGATGGTGCGGGCCGGTGGCGGTGGGGTCGTCGTGGCGCTGACCCTGATCTTCGTCTACCTGTTCAGCGAGGTGCTGCCGATGCTGCGCGGCGCGTCGGTCGAGCCGGTCGCCGAGTACGCGGTGGCTTCGACGCTCGAAGGCGATGTCGCCAGCATGACGCTCGAGCGCTATGACGAACTGGGTATGCGCTACAGCGAGGCGGGCACGCTGAGCT
>Ga0102929_1002687_pt1 | contig 10564 bp, 5 predicted proteins | sample SalPonR1_B_D2_MG_FD_78510 | JGI IMG/M metagenome (GOLD analysis project Ga0102929, IMG submission 78510) | Salt pond soil microbial communities from South San Francisco under conditions of wetland restoration - Salt Pond MetaG R1_B_D2_MG | ecosystem: Environmental > Aquatic > Marine > Intertidal... | reverse complement strand
TACAATGTGCTCGTTGCCGAAGAGCAGCTTCGCCTGCAGCAGGCTACTGTTGACCGGCTCCGTGAAAACCTTCGTGAAAACAGGTCACGACAAAAAGCCGGGCTTATTGATGAGTATGCCGTTTTACAGGTTGAAGTTCAGCTAAGCAATCAGGAACCACAGCTTACCCAGGCCAAATACGCCGTAGAACAGGCATACCGTGAGTTGAACCTGACTCTCGGACTTCCCATTGAAGTATCTCTGGCGGTACAGGGCGATCTAAATACATTTCAAATAGGCGTAGAGGGAATTGCTGAAGAGGCAAACCGGAACATCAAAGAGGTAGACAGCATGACTCCCTACTCATTTGATGAACAAAAAGAGCTGATGGATGTCGCTGCCGATTTCCGTGGAGATATTCGTGTTCTCAATAAGCAGGAAGATCTTAAAGAGAGAGAAATCAAGGCCATTCAAAGCCGCTTTCTGCCGACTTTGTCCGCTAATTACAACTTGAACTGGTCAGCAGCCCAGGCCGGCAATCCGGTATTTTTTGGTTCTGAAGAGACAAGAGCACGTTCCCAGACGGTGGGAGTCACCTTGAGCCTTCCCCTGTTTCAGGGATTTGAGCGCAGTGCCAACCTGCAGATTGCAAAGATCGAGCAGAAGGATATTTCGCTGCAGCAGGAATTTGCCCTGCGTTCGGCCAAAAATGAAATTCAGTCGGCTCGCGAAGATCTGAATCAGGCCATTGAAACGGCACCTGCAAGAGAAAAGGCACTGAAGCAGGCCCGGGAAGGATATAACAGGGCTAAAGCAAGGTTAAGCAACGGTATCGGTTCCCAGATTGATGTAACAGAAGCAGAATTTCAATTGAGACAGGCGGAAGTCAACTACGCACAGATGGTCTATAACTATCTTTCGGCAAAGGCTAGGTACGACCTGGCTGTCGGAATGGTGCCTTTTGTCGATAAATCAGCCCCGGAATTAAATTAAAAATTGAATAAGAGTAACTATGAATAAGCTGTATATAATTATAACTGTCCTTCTGGCAGGTTTGCTAACGGCCTGTGCCCAGGAGCAGGAAGTATCGCAGGAAGAACTAATCAAAACTGTAAATGTTCAGACAGAGACATTGCATGCCAAAACATTTGAACGGTTTTTGCGACTGGTAGGCACGGTAGAGTCTTTGAATGATGTAAACATTTCCGCAGAAGTATCCGGCAGAATAGAGAAATACTATGCTGATAAAGGAAGCCGGGTAGCCAAGGGAGAGAAGATTCTGAAAATTGACGATAGCAAGCTGCTTCAGGAAAAGGCCCGGCTTGAAGCTCAGACAGAGCAGGCACGGGAACAGTACGAACGCCTTCAAAGAGTATTTGAGCAAGACAGCATCGGTTCAGAAATTGATGTGATAAATGCCAAAGCGGCCTACCGTCAAAGTAAGTCGGCCCTTGAGTCAATCAAGGTAGACCTGCAGAATACTACGGTATCGGCTCCTTTTGATGCTATCCTGGAAGACCGCATGCTGGAGACAGGTGAAATGGCGAGTCCCGGGGCGCCGCTGGTCAGGCTTATCGGACGTGAGCAATTGACAGTTTCCGCAGGCGTGCCTTCCCGGTTCTCCGATGTAGTAAATATTGGAGATCAAGCCGAGGTTTGGTTCGATTTTCAGAGCAGTGACACCCTCAATATTCCCATTACTTATGTAGCTGAGAGTATTGATCCGCAGGCCAGGACCTTTGAGATTGAAATCGCACTGCCGGCGAATGCAGAGAAATACAAAATCGATATGATCGCCAATGTAAAGCTGAAAACGCTGCAGCGCGACAGCGTCATCGTGGTTGGCGAGGAGTACGTATTCCAGAAAGAGCAGGGCTTCGTTGTATATACCGTCGGTGAAAATGACCAGGGAAATAGCGTCGCCAGGGAACAGATAGTGAAGCTCGGCCCTTCCTATGAAAATAATATTGTTATTGAAGAGGGGTTGACGAGCGGCCAGCAGCTGATAACGGTGGGTTCTTCATTCCTACAAAACGACACCCGCGTTGAAGTAGTAGAGAGCAGAAGCGAAGAAATTGCACAAAGTAACTAGTTAGAGTTAGAGTAATACCTATGAGTAATTTAGATAAACCAAACGGCGCACCGCAGAAAGATGGCAAGCCGGTGGGAAAACGTAAGGAATTCGGACTTTCGTCCTTTTCCATAGATAACCGAATCAGTGTATTGGTGATCATTGTACTGGTTGCCCTATTCGGGGTGCAGTCGTATATCAATATCCCTAAAGAGTCTTCCCCGGATATAACCATTCCCAATATAATGGTGATTACCACTTACCCGGGTGTTTCTCCGGAAGATATGGAGAGCCTGATTACCCGGAAGCTGGAAGATGAGTTGGGTGGCATATCTGATGTTAAAACCATGACCTCGACGACTGCTGAGGGATACTCGAATATCAATATGGAGTTCAATTCGGATGTGAACATCGAGGATGCGCTGCAGAAGGTTCGGGAAAAAGTGGACCTGGCCAAACCGGAACTGCCGCAGGATGCCGAAGATCCGATCATACAGGAGATTAACTTCTCTGAATTCCCAATCATGCAGGTTAACATTTCGGGAGAGTACGGCCTGGTTCAGCTCAAGGAGATTGCCGAAGATCTGCAGGATCAGATAGAGACCATTCCTTCGGTTCTGGAAGTGAACCTTGCCGGGGGGCTGGAGCGTGAAGTTAAGGTGGATGTCAATTTACCCAAGCTGAAATATTATGGAATAACCTTCGGCGATATTATCGCAGCCATACAGCAAGAGAATGTTACTATTCCCGGTGGTACCATTGATGTGGGTACCAAAAAGTTTTTGGTACGCGTGCCCGGCGAGTATGAAACCCCCAAGCTTATAGAAGATATTGTTATCGATGCCCCTGATGACCAGCCCATCTACATCCGCGATGTGGCCGAAGTAACCTTCGGGTTCAAAGACAGGGAGACCTATGCCGAGCTGGATAACGCCCCGGTCATCAGTTTATCTATTGTAAAACGGAGCGGTGAAAATATTCTTGAAACTTCAGCTGCCGTCAAGAGCATACTGGATGAGGAGCTCCCCGGCTTGCCACCGACAACCAAGTTTGAGATCACCTCCGATCAGAGCGAGCAAATTAACTCCATGGTCACCAGCCTGGAGAATAACATTATCTCCGGATTGCTGCTGGTAGTGGGTGTGCTGTTGTTTTTCCTGGGCGTACGAAATGCTTCCTTTGTTGGTATTGCTATCCCGCTTTCCATGTTCACCTCATTTATCATCATCAGCATGCTTGGGATGACCATGAACATGATTGTACTGTTCTCCCTGATACTGGCCCTGGGTATGCTGGTTGACAATGCCATAGTGGTCGTGGAGAATATCTACCGGTACCTCGAAGAGGGTTATGATAATTTCAACGCCGCTAAAAAAGGGACCGGTGAAGTTGCGGTGCCCATAATTTCGGGAACACTTACTACCCTGGCGGCTTTCTTCCCACTGCTTTTCTGGCCGGGTATAACCGGTGAGTTCATGTCGTATTTGCCGATGACGCTGATTGTGACGCTCAGCAGCTCGCTTTTTGTAGCACTGGTCATTAACCCGGTGATCTGTGCGCTGTTTATGACACTGGAGAATGTAGACGATACCGGAAAGCCGAAGATGACACGGAAGGGCAAGATCACTATGGCTGGGATATTCGCATTTTTTGCATTGGCCGCATTGGTCAGTGATGCTCTTACTTGGTCTATGCTCATCATTATGGGAGCCATTTTGTGGGCTGCAAACCGCTGGATTCTGAATCCTATCGGAAAGTGGTGGCAAGCCGAGGGTTTAGGGAAGGTTCTTGAGAAATATGAAGCCAGCCTCCGCTGGTCACTCGATCACAGCAAGTCGGTATTGGGTATAGCGGTGTTTGTGCTAATATCCAGCTTTGTGGTTTTTGGAATGTTCAACCCGGGTATCGAGTATTTTCCTGAAGACATTCCACCGGCGCGCGCCTACGTACAGGTTGAAGCGCCAATCGGCACCAATGTTGAATTCACCAAAAACGTGATTGATCAGCTGGAACAGAAAGTACCGAATATTCCGAATAATGAAGATGTAGAAACGGTACTCAGCACTTCCGGATCCGCTATTTCATCCAACCCCATGGGCGAAGGAAACTCTTCCTCTCATCGGGGGACTGTTGTACTAAATTTTGAAGATTACCAGCGCAGGGTAGGCACCAGTTTCGAAGCTATTGAATATGCTCGAAGCAACTTTGCCAAGGGAATCGCGGGTGCTGAAATTACGGTGGAAGAAGAACAGCAGGGGCCTCCCTCAGGCAAGCCCGTAAACCTGGAAATATCAGGTAAAAGCATGGAAGGCTTGACGCAGGCTTCAGAAGACATTCTCAGAATTCTTGAAAACGACCCGGTTTACAGTAAACTCGACGGCCTGGAGTCAGATTTGCCGGAGGCACGTCCGGAAGTTCGCATCAGGGTGGATAGAGAAAAGGCCGCCGTTTACGGCCTCTCCACCCAGGCTATAGGCAACACGGTGCGCCAGGCTATTAACGGTGTTGAAGCATCAAAATACCGTGATGGCAAGGATGAATATGATATCACCGTACGCCTGGATGAGAAGTACAGAAAAGATATGAGCACCTTGCAAGACCTTACGGTATTAGATGAAGGCAGGCAGATTCCGTTATCCAGTGTTGCAACCTGGGAGGTAACCGAAGGTTTGGGCGGTATCAAGCATAAAGACCAGGAACGGGTTATAACGGTTATGGCAGACGTACGCTCCAATTATAACGCCAACGCGGTACTGGAGGAAGTACAACAGGTGCTGCAACCCTATCTGCAGAATGAACTGCCAAGTTCGTATTCAACAAACTGGACCGGTCAGCAGGAAGACCAGCAGGAAGCTATAGACTTTTTGTCAATGGCATTTCTGGTTGCCTTATTCCTGATTTCCTTCATCCTGATATCCCAGTTTAACTCACTGTTCAAACCCTTTATCGTAATGACCTCCGTGATTATGTCAACAGCCGGGGTGTTTTACGGACTGGCTATTTTCCAGATGCCTTTTGTTATCATCATGACGGGAATCGGAGTGATATCGCTGGCCGGAGTTGTGGTAAACAATGCCATTGTTCTCATCGACTATATCGATATTCTAAGATATCGCGATAATCTGGGGCTGTACGAGGCACTGGTTGAGGGTGGGAAGGTACGTTTTCGTCCGGTAGTATTAACCGCAATTACTACCACTCTGGGCTTGGTTCCTCTGGCTATCGGCTTCAACCTCGACTTCATCGTGCTTACCGGCAATCCGTTGGAATTCTTTACCAACCTGGGAGAATATCTCTACTGGGGCGGTGAACAGGCGGCATGGTGGGCGCCTATGGCTATTGCCGTAATTGTCGGATTGCTCTTTGCTACAGTGCTGACGCTGATTCTGGTTCCGGTGCTCTACTACCTGTTTGAAAACGGAAGAAGAGGCATCAACCGGTACTTCTTTGATACCGAAAATCCCGAGCTGATTATTGACCACTCCAAGGCAAACGGCGAGCCAAAGGATAAACAGCACCATGAACCGGTCAGGGCATAGTAGATGTTAATTGCGTTTTGCAGGCTGCCAATATGCTAAGCAGCCTGCCAAACTTCAGTCCTTTGCAGATTATTATTAACTCTGCGGGTATCAGCTTCATCTGCATAATCTGTGTTCTATGTTTTTTAGATGAGCAACTCCTTAAAAAATGCTATCTTTTGCTGCCTTAGAAACAAATTCAAAAAAAGCTGCACCATACCGTGATTCAAAGAATACAATCCGTGTTTTTACTTTTGGCTTCTGTTTTAAACGGAAGCGTTTTTTTCAATGCCCTCTACAGCCATTCGATGAATGATCCGCAGGCGTGGATCGGTATCGGTTTTGCAATCACCCTGACGCTGGCCGCACTCGCTCCTTTAGGGTGTCTTGCCTTATACAGGAACCGGAAGAACCAGGTAAAATGGGTGACACGATCGTTAATCCTGCAGGTGCTTGTTCTCGGTTATGGTCTGGGTATTTTCATTTCACTGGGCGGTTTCGGGCCATTCCTTTGGGATGAAGCCATTGGAATAGGCATGCTCGTGATTGCCCTTCTGTCACAAATATATGCCCGGAAGAAGATCAAAGATGATATCGAGCTGGTAAAATCAATGGACCGCATCCGGTAACCCTTCACATTTTAAAAGCAACCGATGTCGCAAGAATATCCAAAGAGCAAGGTACTGGCAGCGCTTGCAGCCGGGCTTGTAGCTTTTGGTTTTGCTCCTATTCTTGTACGAACAACGCCTGAAACACCCGCGCTGGTACTGGCAAGCTATCGAACAGTTCTTGCAGTACTCATGCTGCTGCCCTACTGGCTTTACAAGCGAAATAAGAACAGGGCCGCTTCATCGGGTAAGCGTAAGGAGCGTATCATGATTGCACTGGCAGGCGTCTGCCTGGGCCTGCACTTTGCTTGTTGGATTTCCTCCCTATACTTTACTTCGGTAGCCTCGGCCTCCGTTCTGGTTACGATTCACCCTGTGATACTGATCCTGGTTGAGAGCCTGTGGTTTAAACGATCTTTCGCGCGCACCACCTGGGTGGGTGTCTTTTTCGCATTCGCCGGTTCGGTTCTGCTGGGAATATCCGACAGCCAAATTGAGCAGGATTTTTCAAATCCACTGCTGGGCAACGCCCTGGCTCTCTCTGCAGCCCTGATATTTGTAGTCTATCTAATGATAGGCCAGCAGATTCGTCAAAAACGAGAGTGGGTTGACTATGTGTTCCCGGTCTACTTTTTTACTGCTATCACCTGTGTGAGCCTTGCACTGGCATTCGGTGACGACCTCCTGAATATTTCTGCCGTTGGCTTTGCCGCAGGGGCCGGACTCGCTTTTGGGCCGCAGATCCTGGGCCACGGATCGATGAATTTTGCCGTGAAATATGTGTCACCGACCCTGCTATCAACGCTTATTCTTGTAGAGCCCCTTTTCGCTTCCATACTGGCATTTTTCCTGTTCAGCGAGCTCCCCCCTGTTGGGTCAATCATTGCCATGTCCATAATTCTGACCGGCATCGGCCTGACCTGGAAACGAAAAGCCCGTAATAAGAGTAATTAAAAAAATGTTATAACATATTCATGTTATACTAATTTGTTTCCATAACGATTATGTTAATCGGCTAATCAATAATTGCATTACCCTAGGTATGAATCTGAATAAGATCATTTTTATCGCCGCCATTTTACAATTTGCTTTCTTTGCAGAGTCACTGTCGCAGACTGTAAAAGTGATTGATGAAACGACGCTTCAGCCTGTTGAAAAAGTGTATATTTTCAATGAAAAGCAGAATAAAACAGCAGTTACCAATCAAAAAGGAGAAGCGGATATCAGCAAATTCAATGAATCTGACTTCCTGATATTTCAGCATCCCTCCTTTAAGCGTCTGGCGGTTGCGTATAAAGAAATAAAGGAAGACGGTTTCTTGGTTAAATTGACCGAAAGGTCGGTCATCATGGAAGAGATTTTTGTTTCGGCGAGCAAGCGGGAACAGGACCAGACTGAAATACCTCAGAAAATTACCCAGATCAGTGAAGAGCAGGTTCGTTTTTCAAATCCACAGACCTCGGCAGACTTGCTTCAGGCTTCAGGGAAGGTCTTCGTGCAAAAAAGCCAGATGGGAGGCGGCAGCCCGATGATACGCGGCTTTGCAGCAAATTCAGTCATGATAGCAGTTGATGGGGTGCGCATGAACAACGCGATCTTCCGGAGCGGGAATCTTCAAAATGTCATTTCTCTGGACCCTAATGCCGTAAAGAATACGGAAGTTATTTTCGGCCCCGGCTCCATTATTTACGGAAGTGACGCTTTGGGAGGCGTCATGAACTTTCAGACCAAGGATCCCGAGTTGTCTTTCTCTGCGGATGAGACCTTCCTCAAATCCAATATGCTGGCACGATACGCCACTGCGAATAATGAGCGTACGATCCATGCAGATGTCAATGTGGGACATGAAAAATGGGGATCCTTTACCAGTATCACCTATACTGACTTCGACGACATGCGGTCGGGCGGTAATTTCTACGATGAATATCCCGATTTCGGAAAGCGCACCGAATTTGTAGTTCGTGAAAACGGCCTCGATCAGGTGGTCGAAAACAATGAGGTGACCCTGCAGCGTCCCTCAGCGTATGATCAGCTGAACCTGATGCAGAAGCTGCGCTTTAAGCCATCAGCCACCTTGGATATCAATTATGGATTTCACTACGCCACGACCACTGACATCCCCCGGTATGACCGGCTTATTGAAAGGGAGAACGGTGATACGGGTCAGTTTGTAAATTCCGAATGGTATTACGGTCCGCAGATCTGGATGATGAATGCGCTGGAAGTAGATTTGTTCTCCGAAACTTCATTTTACGATAAAGTAAGCGGGGTGTTTTCGTACCAGTGGTTTCAGGAAAGCAGAAATGACCGCAAGTTTCGTGATGCCGAACTCAGAAACAGGGAAGAAAATGTGGATGTATTTACTGCTAATGTCGATTTCGACAAAAACTGGGGTGAAAACAAGCAGCTCTATTACGGGGTGGAAAGCATTTACAACTACGTAAAGTCAGATGCGATTTCCAGAAATATCGAGAACGGAAGCACTTTTGCAGAGGCTACCCGCTACCCGGACGGCGGCAGTGATTACACCCAGCTGGCTGCGTATGCCAAGTACAGAATGGATCTCTCTTCAAGGGTTACGGCAGTTACCGGACTTCGGTACAGTCACGTATTTCTGAATTCCCGGTTCAACAATACGCAGTTTTATGATTTTCCATTCGATGAAATTACGATCAATACCGGCGCGGTGAGCGGTAGCCTGGGTGTTACCTGGCGTCCGGTGAACAGCCTTCAGTTAAATCTGAATGGCTCTACAGGCTTTCGGGCACCGAATGTCGATGATGCCGCCAAGGTTTTCGACTCGGAGCCGGGTACGGTTATAGTGCCCAACGAAAACCTGGAGTCCGAGTATTCTTATAACCTGGATTTTGCCTTGATTAAAAACTTTTCCGAAATGGCACGGCTGGAAATCAACACCTTTTATACCTGGCTGGAAGATGCCATGGTTCGCCGCGATTTCCAGTTCAACGGCCAGGACAGGATTATATATGACGGGGAGCTGAGCGATGTTGAAGCGGTTGTGAATGCCGGAAGGGCTTATATTTACGGGGCAAGCGCCTCTCTGGGTATTGAGATAGGAACGCACCTGGCTTTTGACTCAAATGTGACCTACACCGAAGGGAAAGACCTGTCGAATAATGAACCTCTAAGGCACGTGGCTCCCATATTTGGAAGGGCAGGCTTTACCTACAAGGCAGAAAAGATACGCCTTGAAGCCTATACCGAATTTAATGCCGAAAAAGATATTTCAGATTTTTCTCCTTCCGAACAAAGTAAAACGCATCTCTATACGGAAGACGGGTCACCGGCATGGGCTACACTGAATATTAAATCTTCCTACCAGCTGAATGAAACCCTGCAGCTAAATGCAGGCATAGAGAACCTGCTAGACAAGCACTATAGGCCATATTCATCGGGAATCAGTGCGGCAGGAAGAAATGTAATCGTTGCGCTGCGGGCTACCTTGTAATAGCCCCTTAAGTAACATTTTTGCTCTTTATTCGTAGACTTAATATCCAAACGATAATAATTGTGAGGCTGTTTAGTTTATTAATAACAGTTAGTTAAAAGAACGCTTACAAACATTAAATACTTCTTAAAAATCTAGAAGTTAGAGCAATAATGCCTAGTTTAATGCAGATACTTTTTCGGTGTTACTTAGGCTTTACTTGTACGGGGATATAACAGGTAAGTGCTCTATTATTTTTAACGAATTTGTAGTGCATGTACGAAAAATTCAACAATTACAGGTACCCTGCCTATTTGGGTATTCTCACGATTGTCTTTTCACTTAGCGCCTGCATCAACAAGGGAGATGTTGACCGTTTTGTAGATAACATTAACGATAAAGGGTTAAATGTAACGGTCAGTGAACCGGTAGACCGCAATTTTGCCGACATCAAGAATAGCGGTACCCTTCGTATGATTACCCGCTATAGTTCCAATACCTATTTTCTGCACCAGGGAATCGAGTGGGGCTTTGAATACGAACTGGTAAATGAATTTGCCAAAGAGAATAATCTTGCCCTCGACATACTGGTAGTCGGACCCGATGAGAATCCTTATGATATGCTGAATAGCGGGGAGGGAGACATCATTGCGGCCAACTATACCATCACACCCGAAAGAGACAAATATGTTGATTTTACCAGGCCTTATAATATGGTTGATCAGCTTCTGATTTACTCAGAAAGTGTTGAAGATCCGCCCGAGTCACTCGAAGAGCATATAGTTCGTGAGATACCGGTCACGGTCCGCAGAAACAGTTCCTATTACTACCGCCTCCGTGAGCTGCAGAAGAAGGTAGACGGACTGATGATCAACATGGTTCCGAATGACAAGGATACCGAGTCTTTGCTGTTTGATGTGTCCAACGGAGATATTCAGGC